>Ga0070741_10001149_pt1 | contig 83835 bp, 84 predicted proteins | sample Coa_R1_4_FD_66440 | JGI IMG/M metagenome (GOLD analysis project Ga0070741, IMG submission 66440) | Surface soil microbial communities from Centralia Pennsylvania, which are recovering from an underground coalmine fire - Coalmine... | ecosystem: Environmental > Terrestrial > Soil > Unclassified ...
ATCGGGTTCCGGGCATCGGGGGTGCAGCCCACGGGGTTAAATCAGGGGTGAAAAATTTCACCCTTATGCCGCAATTCGGGACAGGTTAAGTTGCCGCTCGCAGCGCGCCGAGGGCGCGCGGGAGAGCAGGCATGATTGACCCCAATATCGGCAGTTACCTCGGTGTTTCGCTCGGCGGAGTGCTGGTGGGCGTGCTGACGGCGCGCCGGCGTGCGCGCAACGGGTCAGGCTCGAGCGGCGCCCTCGAAGCGCGCGTAGCGGCGCTCGAGGCGGCGCTCGGGGCCGGCGCGGGCGGCAGCCGGCTCTATGCGGCGGCGCTCGGCGAGCTCGCGGCGGCGATCGTGAAGCATGCGGCGGCGATCGATGATCACGGGGCGGCGACGGTGGCGGCGGCGGTCGAGAGCCGGGGCGCGGCGGTGCACTTCGAGGCGGCGAACTGAGGCGGGACCTGGGGCGTGGCGCCGGGAGCGACAGGAGCCGGTCGGGTGCCTCCTCCCATCCGGTCGGGCTCGCCAGGGTGCGGCCGGCGCACGCCCATTTTTCGATTGTTCCGGAAGCGTCGTTTAATTGCGCCAGCGCGGCGGTGCGCCGGCGCGCGGGATCGTTGGAGGGCCGGCCGGACGGCCGGTCGTGCGGAGAGAAGGAGAACAGGCGGGGATGAACTGGGATGCGATCGCGACCTTCGCGCTCGCCTTCGTGACGCTTATCGGTCTGAATCTCGGCGCGCTGCGCTGGCTGCTCGGCCAGTACGGGCGCGAGGCGAGCTCGCGGATCGAGGCGCTCAGCCGCGACGGCAGCGAATTTTCGCGCGGCGTCGAGCGCGAGCTGCTGCGGCTCAAGGCGCAACTGCCGATGGACTACGTGCGGCGCGAGGACTGGATTCGCTTCAGCAACACGCTCGAAGCGAAGCTCGATGCGCTGCGCGCCGAGGTGCGGTTCGAGATCGTCGAGCTGCGCGATCGGATCTATGAGCGCAACGGCGCGGTGGCGGAAGAGAATCACGAATGAACAGCGCACTGGAACAGAAGCAGCGCGAAGAGGCGCGGTGGCGGATTCTGCGGGTGCTCGATGCCGGGCGGCCGATTGCGGTGTCGGAAAATATCATCCTGCGGGTGCTGAACGACGTGCGGCTGCCGATTGGCCCGGCGGGGGTGCGGCGCGAGCTCGATTATCTGCGGGCGCACGGGCTCGCCGCGATCGAGGACGGCGAGGAGGAGACCTGGTATGCGCGGCTGACCGCGGCGGGGGTGGATATCGTCGAATACACGGCGCCGGCGCCGGCCGGGATTGCGCGGCCGAAGAAGTACTGGTGAGGGGTCGGCGGGATGCCGCGTTCGAGCATTTTCCGACTGCCGGCGGAGCTCCGGCGCGAGCTGGATGAGCGGCTGCTGGACAACGGGTTCGCCGACTATCGGGGGCTCGCCGCGTGGCTGCGCGAGCGCGGGCACGAAATCGGCGTGGAGACGATCCGGCGCTACGGCAGCAAGCTCGAGCGGCGGCTCGAAGCGGTGCGGCTCGCCACCCTGCAGGCGCGGGCGGCGGTGCCGACGGGGGTGGGGGATGAGGACGGCGGGCGGCTCGCCGAGGCGCTGCTGCGCCTGGTGCAGCAGAAGATGTTCGACGTGCTGGTGGACCTCGCTCCGGGCGACGTGAAGCAGCTCAACCTGACCGCGGTGGCGCGGTCGATTGCCGACCTCGGGCGGCTCAAGCTGCTCGAGCGCAAGTGGCAGGAGGACCTGCGCGATCGGATCGCGCGGCGGGCGGCGGCGGCCGAGAAGCAGGTCATGCGGGTGGTGCAGGCCGACGGCGGAATCAGCGAAGCGGCGCAGGGCGCGATTCGGCGGGCGCTCGAAGGGATCGTCGAATGAGCGCGGCGGGTGGCGGCGCGACGACGCTGGCGAAGGGCGCGGAGCCGATCCTGCTGCCGTACCAGGTGCGCTGGCTCGCCGATCCGGCGCCGGTCAAGGTGGCGGAGAAATCGCGGCGGGTGGGGCTCACGTGGACCGAGGCGGCGGCGGCGGTGCTGGAAGCGAGCGGGCGGCGCGGCAGCGACACCTGGTATCTCGGCTACAACCGCGACATGGCGCGGGAATTTATCGGGATGGCGGCGGCGTGGGCGCGCGTGTTCGACCGCGCGGCGCGGGCGGTCGAGGAGATTGCGGTGGCCGATGCGGGGCGCGACCTGCAGGCCTATCGGCTGCATTTCAGTTCGGGGCATAAGATCGTCGCGCTGTCGTCGCGACCGGCGAACCTGCGCGGCAAGCAGGGGCGGGCGGTGATCGACGAGGCGGCCTTCCACGAGGATCTCGGGGGGCTGCTCAAGGCGGCGCTCGCGCTGACGGTATGGGGCGGCGTGGTGCGGGTGATTTCGACCCATAACGGGGTCGATAATCCGTTCAATCAACTGGTCAATGAAATCCGTGCGGGGCGGCGCCAGTACGCGCTCCATCGGATAACCCTCGACGATGCGCTGGCCGACGGTCTGTTCCATCGGATCTGCCGCCGGCAGGGGCGGGCGTGGAGCGCGGCGGCCGAGGCGGCGTGGCGGGCGGAGCTCTTTGCGCAGTACGGCGAGGACGCCGATGAAGAGCTTTTGTGTATTCCGCGGGCGAGCGGGGGCGCGTATCTGGCGACGGCGCTGATCGAGGATCGGATGGTGGGGGGGATTCCGGTGGCGCGCTGGGAGATGCCGGAAGCGTTCGCGCGGGCGGCGGAGGAGGTGCGGAGTCGGGCGGCGGCGGATTTCTGCGCCGAGCAGGTCGCGCCGGCGCTCGCACGGCTCGAGCCGGGGGCGATGAGCTTTATCGGCGAGGACTTCGGGCGCTCGGGGGACCTGACGGTCATCTGGCCGCTGCAACTGACGGCGGAGCTCAAGCGGCGGACGCCGTTCGTGGTCGAGCTGCGCAATATCCCGTTCAAGCAGCAGGAAGAGGTGCTGTTTTACATCATTGACCGGCTGCCGCGTTTCGTGGCGGGGGCGATGGACGCGCGGGGCAACGGCCAGTATCTGGCCGAGCGGGCGGCGCAGCGCTACGGCGGGCGGATTCGGCAGGTGATGCTGACGACCGAGTGGTATCGGGAGAACATGCCGCGCTATCGGGCAGCGTTCGAGGACGGGACGATTGAGCTGCCGCGGGATGTGGCGATCCTCGGGGACCATCGGGCGCTGGTGGTCGAGCGGGGGGTGGCGCGGGTGGCGGAGCGGCGCACGCGCGACGGCGCGGGCGGGCAGCGCCATGGCGACAGCGCGATTGCCGCGGCGCTGGCGTATTACGCGAGTCTCGCGCCGGGCGAAGAGTACGACTATCGGACGCCGCCGGCGGCGTGGCTCGAGCGCGGGCGGCGCGCGCTCGGGGGCGGGGACGAGGAGGCGCCGGGGCGGCGCGGGGGACGGTTCGGGCGGGCCGGCGCCTGGTGAGGAGCCGAGCGGCAGGAGCAAGAGAGCGCGATGAAGCTTTATGACGCGTACGGGCGCGAGGTGGAGACGGCGCGGCTGCGCGAGGAGCAGGCGGCGGCGACGGTGGCGGGGGTGCGCAATATCTACGCCGTGGCCCATCCGGCGGTGGGGCTCACGCCGGAGCGCCTGGCGTCGCTGCTGCAGCAGGCGGAGTTCGGCGATCCGTTTCAGTATCTCGAGCTGGCCGAGGAGATGGAGGAGAAGGACCTCCATTATCTGGCGGTGCTGGGGACGCGCAAGCAGGCGCTGGCGGGGCTCGACCTGGTGATTCGGCCGGCGTCGGCATCGGCGGCGGACGAGCGGCTGGCGGCGCTGGCGACGGACTTTCTGCTGAAGGGGACGCTCAATCTGGCCGAGGCGCTGTTCGATATCCTCGACGCGCTGGGCAAGGGTTTTTCGGCGACCGAGATTCTGTGGGACACGGCGGGGCGGGAGTGGTATCCGGCGCGGCTGGTGTGGCGGGATCCGCGGTGGTTTTTGTTCGACTGGATCTCGGGGCAGGAGCTGCTGGTGCGAACGCTCAGCACCGAGAATCAGACGGTGCCGCTCGCCGGCGACGGCTATGCCCATCTGGATGCGCGGCTGCTGCCGGCGGGGCGGCGGCCGCCGGGGGCACGGGAGGGCTGGAATGCGCTGCAGCCGCTGACGGCGCCGCTGGTGCCGTTCAAGTTCATCGTGCATCAGGCGAAGGCGAAGAGCGGGCTGCCGATTCGCGGCGGGCTCGCGCGGGCGGCGGCGTGGGCCTACCTGTTCAAGAACTACGCGCTGAAGGACTGGGTGACGTTCGCCGAGGTCTTCGGGCAGCCGCTGCGGCTCGGCAAGTACGGGCCGGGGGCGACGGAGGCGGACAAGAGCGCGCTTTTGCAGGCGGTGGCGAATATCGGGACGGACGCCGCGGCGATCATTCCGGACTCGATGATGATCGAGTTCACGCAGGCGCGCCAGGGGAGCGGCGCGGAGACCTACGAGCGGCTCTGCGACTTCCTCGATCGGCAGGTGAGCAAGGCGGTGCTCGGGCAGACGCTGACGACGGAACTGCCGCGCGGGGGCGGTTCGCGGGCGGCCGCCCAGGTCCATCAGATGGTCCGGCGGGACATCCTGGGGGCGGACGCGAGCCGGCTCGAGATGACGCTGAATCGCGACCTGATAAAGCCGCTGATCGATCTGAACGCGGGGCCACAGCAGCGCTATCCGCGGCTGCAGATCGCGCTGCCGGACGACACCGACGTGAAGGTGTTCGCCGATATCGTGGCGGAGCTGGCCGACCGCGGCCTGCGGGTCAGTCAGCGGGCGGTGCTGGACAAGCTCGGGCTCGCGCAGGCGGCGGCGGGCGAAGCGGTGCTGGAAGCGCGCGGCGGCGCGGCGGCGGGCGGCGAGTGATACAGAACTGAGTAATGAAGGATTTCACCCTTAACTGAGTAATCGAGCTGATGGCAGAGTACGCGACGTTGAAGGGCGGGACAGAGATGAATAGTCAGTCGGCCGGAAGTGGCACAGAGTGGGAGCGTTTCGCGGAGCAGGGCGGCACGCCGCCCGAGTGGATCGAGTTGATACCGGCCGGCACCTTCAGCGGCCGCGACGGGCGCGGGCCGTATCGGCTGGAGTCACCGGACGAGGTCGCGCGGGCGAGTGCGGCGCTGCAGATGGATGCGGGATTGCCGATCGACTACGACCACGCGACCGACCTCGGGGCGACGGCGGGGCGGCCCGCGCCGGCGGCGGGATGGATCAAGGAGCTGAGCGCGCGCGACGGCGCCCTGTGGGGGCGGGTCGAGTGGACGCCGCACGGCGCCGCGGCGCTGGCGACCAAGGAGTATCGCTACGTCTCGCCGGTGTTCGAGCACGACGCGAACGGCGTGGTGGTGCGGCTGCTGCGGGCGGCGCTGACCAATAATCCGAACCTCTACGTGCGGGCGATCGCGGCGCGGCGCGAGGCGGTGGAGGGCGCGGAGCTGGGGGGCGGCGCGGGAGCGCTGCTCGGCGAGCTGCGGGCGGCGCTCGAACTGCCGGCGGCGGGGGCGGCCGAGGTGGTCGCGGCGGTGCGGCGGCTGCGCGCGGCGGCGGGCGGCGCGGCGGACGGGCGCGAGCGTTTCGTCGCGCTCGAGCATTTTCAGAAGACCGCGACGGAACTCTATCGGGTGAAGCAGGAGCAGGCGCGCGAGCGCGCGGAGCATCTGGTGCAGGAGGCGATGCGCGCGGGGAAGATCGTGCCGGCCCAGCGCGAGTGGGCGCTCGAGTACTGCACGGCCGATCGCGAGGGCTTCGAGGCCTTCGTGCGGCGCCAGCCGGCGCTCGACTTGAGCACGGCGCCGCTGGCGGGGCGCGTGGCGCGCGATGGCGCGACGGCGGGCGAGGAGTTGACGGCGCTCGAGCGGGCGGTGTGCGCGCGGCTGGCGATCCGGCCGGCGGACTTCCTCAAGCGCAAGGCGCTGCGCGGCGGGATCGCGGGCGCGGACGGCGCGGCAGACGGGCGTTAAGGGCGGACCACAGAGCAGGCGGGAGCAGGAATCAGCGGGGCAAGCAATGGCAGCACTTACCAATTCGCGAAACACACCGGAATTTGCCGACGGCGGGCGGCTGCAGGTCTATCCGGTCGAGGCCAACACCACGATTTATCTCGGCAGTATCGTCGCGCTCGACGCGAACGGCAATGCGGTGCCGGCGTCGAGTCAGGCGGGGCTCAAGATCGTCGGGCGGGCCGACCAGGTGCTGAACGGGATCCCGGGGCAGGACGCGGTGAATAATCCGGGGGCGGCGGGGGCGATCTCGATCGTGGTGCGGCGCGGGGTGTTCATGTACGGCGTCAACGACAACTCGATCGGGGCGGCGCAGGTGGGGCTGCCGGCGTATGCGGTCGATGACAATTCGGTGTCGCTGTACGACGGCAGCGGGGCGACGGCGGTGACGGCGCAGGCGATCGCACTGCCGGCGAGCTCGGCGCCGCAGATTTTCAATGTGGGGCACGAGAATATCAGTGGCCTGGTGCTGCAGAGCAGCGCGAGCGGCGGGACGGTATACGTCGAGGGAGTTGACTATGTAGTCGACTATCCGGCGGGGCTGGTGATGCTGATCCAGGGGGGCCATATCACGCCGGGCGGCACGGTCTACGCGAGCTACAACTGGGGGGCGCCGACGCGGAGCGTGGCGGGACGAATCGTCAATCTCGATCCGAGCGGACAGGTGTGGGTTGACTTCTGGCATCAGTCGACGGCGGCGGTGTGAGCGCGGGGCGGGACGGGACATTATCCAGTAGAGGGAACTGAGGCGGGAAATGGAAATCACAGCGGCGAGTTTGACGGCGTTATTCACCGGCTTCGACGTGATCTTTCAGCGCGGCTTCGAGAAGCCGCCGTCGTACTATGAAAAGATCGCGACGGTGGTGCGCTCGACGTCGCGGCAGACGACGTATCCGTGGCTCGGGCGGACGACGAAGTTCCGCGAGTGGCTGGGGAGCCGGGTGGTGCAGGCGCTGGAGACGCACGCCTACACGATCGTGAACAAGAATTTCGAGGACACGATCAGTATCGATCGCAACGATATCGAGGACGACAACTACGGCGTCTACGAGCCGGTGATCGAGCAGCTCGGCTGGGACACCAAGGTCCATCCGGACGTGCTGCTGTTCACCATGATCAAGAACGCGGTGAACACGCCGGGGAGCGTGCTGAGCTACGACGGCCAGCCGTTTTTCTCGAGCGCCCATCCGGTGGGACCGCTGGCGGCGGCCAACGACGTGCGCGACAGCACGGCGTCGAATGTGAATGCGAGCGGGAGCGGGCCGTACTGGTTTCTGATCGATGCGTCGCGGGCGCTGCGGCCGTTCATCTTTCAACTGCGGCGCGAATACACCATGACGCGGATGGAGACGCTGACCGACGAGGCGGTGTTCAATCGGCGGGAGTTCCGCTTCGGGGTGGACGGCCGGGCCAACACGGGGGTGGGGCTCTGGCAGATGGCCTATGCGAGCAATCTCGACCTGAGCGTGCCGGCGAACTACGGGGCGGCGCGGACGGCGATGCGCTCGCTCAAGACCGACGGCGGGCTGCCGTTCGGCGCGCTGACCGATCCGAACAGCACGTTTCTGCTGGTGCCGCCGGCGCTCGAAGAGGTGGCGCGGCAACTGCTGCATTCGGAGTTCATGGTGGGGACGGGCGGCAGCGCGAGCGTGCCGACGACGAATATCTGGAAGGGCAGCGCGCAGTTGATCGTCAGCGAGTATCTGGCGTAGGGCGCCCGGAGAGGCGAGCGCGGGCGACAGCAACCGAGGAGCAGCACTTTGGCATACGCAGCGGCGAGCGACATGGCGGCGCGATATTCGAATCGCGACCTGGTGCAGTTGACCAACGAGGATCCGACGCAGACGACGATCAACGAGACGCTGCTGACGCAGATGCTCGCCGACGCGAGCGCGGAGATCGACGGCTATTTGGAGAGCCGGTTCGCGCTGCCGCTGAGCGATCCGCCGGCGCTGCTCAATCGGCTCGCGTGCGATATCGCGATGTATCGGCTGCAGGCGCTGCGGCCGCTGCACGACCTGGCAGACGCGCGCAAGCGCTACGAGGACGCGGTCGAGCTGCTGGTGCGGGTGGCGCGCGGCGAGGTGACGCTCGGGCTCGCGGCGGACAACGTCGAGCCGCCCACGGCGCCGGATGCGGTGCTGACGCAGGCGGGGGGCGATCCGACCAACGAGCTGCCGCCGCGGGTTTTCAGCCGCGGATCGCTCATCGGGTACTGAGCGATGGCGCTCCAGCTCGACGCGCCGTGGGACGGCACGACGTATAATCCGCCGACGCCGCTCGATATCGCGACGATCGAGAACGCGATTCTCGGGCAGCTTCAGGCGCAGATCGGCACGATCGAGATAACGCATTATCCGGATCGGCCGGAGACCTATCGCCTGACCCATCGGATCGGCGCGGCGCTGGTGCGCTACGACGGCGGGACTTACGGGAAGCTCATCGACACCGGGGCGGTGGTGCAGACGCGCAAGCTGCGCTTCGCCATCCGGCTGCTGGTGCGCGATCTCGGCTGGAGCGTCGGCGGCGACGCGACGGGCGCGATGCCGGGGGCGTATGCGCTACTCGAGGGGATCCGCAGCGCGCTCACGGGGTTTCAGATCGGCGGGTGCAGCAAGATGTATCCGGTGCGGGAGCGCTTTATCGAGCGTGATCGCGAAGGCGGCGTGTGGGTCTACGAGAGCGTCTTCGCGCTGACCACGGCGGCGGTCGAGCCGTCGACGGTGGAGAACTTTCCGCTGTTCGTCAGCGGTCTCGCGCTGGAAGAGGGCGGGCAGACGGGAGTGGCGGTGGCGGCGGCGGCGTACAACTGGAACAGCAGCATGGAAATCCAGTTGCCGCAGCAGAATATCGCGAACGTGATCGTCGCGAGCATTCCGGCGGGCACGGTTTATGTGCTGAACCGCGATTACACAGTTGACAATGTCAACGGGATTATCAGTTGGCTCGCGACGGGGACGATACCGGCGGGGGCGCCGGTGAGCGTGGCGTACAGTTACGGCGACGTGGTGATGGTGAGCGCGAGCGGCGGCAGCGCGCCGACGGCGCCGAGCAACTGAGCGGGCGCGGCGGCGGCGAGTATCACAGAGGCAGGCGGGCCAGGCGAGAGGCAAGATGGCAGCATCATTTCTACACGGGATCGAGGTAATCGAGACGACGACGGGGCCGGTGCCGATAACGGTGGTCAAGTCGTCGGTGGTGGGGCTCGTCGGCACGGCGCCGACCTGGGCGGTGGCGGCGCCGGCGACCGCGGCGGCGGTCAACATGCCGACGCTGGTGAGCTCGGTGCAGGACGCGGCCGCCTTCGGGCCGGTGGTGCAGGGCTACACGATTCCCTACGCGCTGGCGGCGATCCAGGCGCAGGGCGCGGGGCAGGTGATCACGGTCAACGTGTTCGATCCGACGGTTCATTATACGGACCTGGTGAGCTCGCTGACCTTCAGCGCGGCGGGGGCGATAAACCTCGGCCACATGGGGATCAGCAATCTGAGCGTGCTGCCGGTCGCGACCACCGCGGTGAGCGGCGAGGCGCACAGCTTCAGCAGCGGCGCGGCGACGATCGCGCTCGGCCACGGCAACGTGCAGGCGTCGTCGGTGGTGGTGACGAGTAATCCGGCGGGAACCACCTACGTGCAGGGGACTGACTATACGCTCGACGCGCGCACCGGGCTGATCACGCGGCTGAGCGGCGGCGCTATCGGGGCGAGCGAAGCGGTGCTGGTGAGTTACGATTACTATTCGGGCGCGGCGTACTCGGCGACGACTGACTATACGCTCGATCCGGTAAACGGCGTGGTGAGTATCAACGCCGGGAGCACGATACCGGCGGGGGCGACGGTAATCGCGTCGTTCAGTTACGCCGATCCGAGCAAGGTGCAGGATGCCGACATTATCGGCGCGGTCAGCGGCTCAACCTACACGGGTCTGCAGGCGCTGCTGACGACCTACGGGACGATGGGGTTTTTCTCGAAGCTGCTGATCGCGCCGGGCTATTCGCAGAACGCCGACGTGGCGACGGCGCTGACGGCGACGGCCGGGACGCTGCGGGGGATGGCGCTGATCGACGCGCCGCCGAGCACCAGCGTGGCGACGGCGATCGCGAACCGCGGGGTGGCGGGCAACGCCTTCGACACCAGCTCGACGCGGGCGATCCTGTGCTATCCGCAGGAGCAGTTCTACGACACCGGGATCGTGCCGACGGCGGTGACGCTGAACGGCACGCAGCCGGTGACGACGCAGGCCAACGCGAACGCGGTGGGTCCGTACTCGCCGTGGGTGGCGGGGGCGATTGCGGCGCGCGATCTGCAGCAGGGCTATTGGTGGTCGCCGTCGAACATGCAGGTCAACGGGATCCTGGGGCCGGACGTGACGCTGTATGCGTCGGTGCTGGACGCGGCTTCGGACGTCAACAATCTGAACGCGGCGGGGATCGTGACGGTGTTCAACGCCTTCGGCACGGGCCTGAGGGTGTGGGGCAATCGCAGCGCGGGCTATCCGACGGTGACGACGCCGGACAATTTCATCAGCGTGCGGCGGACCATGGACGTGCTCGAGGAGTCGGTCGAGCTCGCCATGCTGCAGTTCATCGATCAGCCGATCAGCAATGCGCTGATCACGGCGATCCTGGCGAGCGTCAACGCCTTTATCCGGACGCTGATTCAGCGCGGGGCGCTGGTGGCGGGAACGGCGAGCTACAATCCGGCGGAAAATCCGCCAAGCTCGATCGCGGCGGGGCAACTGGTCTTCGATATCGACGTGATGCCGCCGCCGCCGGCGGAGCGGATCACCTTCAACGTGTATATCGACACGACGCTCCTGAACCAACTGGGGGCGAGCAGCTCGCTGAATGCCAGTCCGGCGATCGCCTAGGACGGCGAGCGAGGCAGGGGAAGAATCATGGACGTATCGGTAAATCGACTGACCAACGCGAATATCTACCTGGACGGGATCGGCCTGCTCGGGCGCGCGGAAGAAATCGAGGTGGCGCAGCCGCGGCAGAAAATGGTGGAGCATCGCGCGCTCGGCATGGCGGGCACGGCGGAGTTCTGGGCCGGGGTGGACAAGCTCGAGGCAAAGATCAAGTGGGCGTCGCTCTATCCGGAGGTGTTGAACGCGGTGGCGAGTCCGTTCACCGCCCATTCCTTCCAGGTGCGCGGCAGTATCGATCAATATACCAGCCAGGGCCGGACGGCGCAGTTGCCGGTGATCTACCTGATGACCGGGGTGTTCAAGGACGCCGGCGGTTTCGCCTTCAAACAGCACGAGAACGTCGATACCACGTCGAGCATCGCGGTTTACCATTCGGAACTGTATGTGAATGGCACGCAGATCCATCTGTACGACGTGCTGGCCAATATCTATGTCGTCAACGGCGTCGATCAACTGGCGCAGTTCCGGACGAATCTCGGCGGGTAAGGGCGGGGAGCGGCGGCGATGACGGAGCGAGGAACGCAGGGGGAGAGCGCGCGGCGGCTGGTCGAACTGCCCTCGGGGCGGCGCGCGGCGCTGCGGCCGGCGAAGGTGCGGGACCTGCTGCAGGCCCATCGGGTGACCGGTTTCAGCAACGAGCCGATGGCGATCGCGCTCGCGCTCGCGGCGGAAGTGGCGCTGCTCGACGAGCGGCCGGTGGTGTACGAGGAGCTGCTCGAGCTGCCGGCAGAGGACGGTCTGGTGCTGCAAGCGGAAGTAATCGGCGAGGAAGCGGAAAATTTTCCGCCGGCGCAGGGAAGAGCGAACCCCGACTTCTCGGCGCCCGGGCAATAGTCAGTCTGGTGGGGTTCGGTTTCTCATTGGCGGAACTGGGCGCGATGGATTTGCGCGAGGCGGCCTGGTGGCTGCGGCTCGCGCGGGAGGGCGCGGCCCAGGGGTAGCGGAGCCGGGAGCGCGAAGCGGAATGAGTCGGCGTTTGTATGCAGGGAACCTCAGTTTCGAGCTGACGGACGAGGCGCTGCGCGCGTTGTTCGGGCGGGTCGGCGGCGTGGAGACGGCGGAAGTGATCCGCGATCGCTGGAGCGGCGTGTCGCGCGGGTTCGGCTTTGTCGAGATGATGACGGTCGAGGACGCCGAGGCGGCGATCGCGGAGCTCGACGGCAGCGAAGTGATGGGGCGGCGACTGCGGGTGGCGCTGGCGAAACCGCCGGTACGGGCGGCCTAGCCGCGGCGTGGGAAGGCGGGCTGACGTGGCGGCAGCGGAGCAAGCACGCGCGGCGGGAGCGGAGCGCGCGATCGCGCGCCTGCTGCGAAGCTTCGGCCGCGTGGGCCTCGGGCGCGGTGCGCGGCTTACGCGGCTCGGCCATCTGCTGCGGGCGGTGGGCGGCGCGCCGCGCGCGCAGAACCTGGGCGCATCGCCAGAAGAAAGGCGCGCGGCGGCGCAGCGGAGCGCGGCCGGCCGAACGGCGGAACCATCGCGCGGCGGCAAGGCTCGGGCACACGGGAGCGCGGCGCTCGCGCGCATCACTGCGACGCGCGGCTGGCAGACGGCCGGACGCGCCGCCGAGCGCCTGCGCTATCAGGCGGCAACTCCTCGCGGCAGCGATCCACGAATCGTGATCGGCGAAGCGGCGGCGGAGCCTGGGGCGAGCGCCGCCAGCGATCGCTCGCGCGGCGACGACCGGGCCGGCGGCAGCGGTCTCAGCCAGGGCGCCGGCCGTCGCGCGACTGATCGGGCGGGACGCCGGAAGCGTGAAGAGCGGGAGGTGGCGGCGCGGACGGCGGGGCGGCGCGCGCTGGTCACGGTCGCGGCGACGGTTGGCGCGGCGCCCAGAGCGGGAAGCGGCGCGAGGCGGCGCGGCTCGTGGTTCGGCGGAGTGGCGGCGCAGTTGCGGCGCGGCGGCGCCGCCGCGGATCGCGCCCAACCAGGAGTAGCAAATCATTACTCGGTGAGCGGCGCGCCACGGCCGGCAGACGCCCGGCCGGGCGCGGCGGCGCGGGGCGCCACCGTCTCGGCGATGTCGCCCCAGCGGCTCAATCGCACCCTGGAACGCCTGGCGGCGGGACGCGACGGCGGCGGCGACGAGCTCTTCGGGCGAAGCGGGCGGCGAGCGACGGGAGCGCGGGGCGCCGGTCCGCGCGTCACGCCGGGGAACGCGGCGGCGCCGTCAACCACCGTTAACTACACACCGACGATCGTAGTTAACCAGGGCGAGCCCGACGATTTGCGTCATCGGCTACTGAGTATTCTCGAGCAACACGCCTACGAACTGCAGGAGATTCTCGAGCGCGAGGCGGCGCGGCGGCAGCGGGCGGCCTTTTGAGACGATGCGGCAGGTCACAATAGCAACTGAGCGGCGGTGATGTTCGGAACTCTCGGCGAAATAGTATTTACGACGATCAGCGGGCCGGATTCGTTCGAATCGGTCCAGCGTTGGCAATACGCGGAGCATCCGGTGATCGAGGATGCGCCGCGGATCCAGTGGACCGGCAACGGGCTGCAGCGGCTCGTGATCGGCATGATGTTCCATCAGAGCTTCACCGATCCGGTCGCGCAACTGAACGCGCTGATGGCCGCGGCCAGCGACCATCAGGCGCGCGCGCTGGTTTTCGCCAACGGAACCCATCAGGGGTACTTCGTTATCGCGGGTCTCCGCACGGTGCAGAAGCTGATGAGCGACGCGGGGGACCCGGTGTGTATCAAGGTAAGCGTCGAGCTGACGGAGTGGGTGCTCGCGAAGGAGCTGGATCCGGCGGCGGCGCCGGTGCCCTCGTTCGTGCCGATCGGTGCGGTGCCGGCACCGGCGGGCGGCGTCACGGGACCGCTGGCGGCGGCTGCGGCGGCGGGCGGCGGTCCGGTGGCGAGCAGCTATGCGGCGCCGCTATTGGCGGCGGCGGGAGTGTCGTCACTGCTGACCAATCCGGCACCGACGGCGCCGGCATCAGCCGCGCTGACGGCGGCGGATATCGCGCCGTCGCTGATCGTCCGCAGTCCGGTGTGAGCGGGGAGAGGCTATGGCGGCGCCCTCAATAGTACATATAACGACCGTCGGTGAACGGTGGGATCTGATCGCGTGGAATTACTATGGCGACCCGACGCTCTATTCGGCGATCATCCTGGCGAACAACAGTATACCGATTTCGCCGGTGCTGCCGGCCGGAACGCAACTACTGATTCCGTTGCTCCAGGTGAGCCCGGCGCAGACGGTCAATCTGCCGCCCTGGAAGACGGCATCGTAAGGGAGTGAGACGGAAAAAGGCGGGGGCGACGACGTTAGCGGGCGATGGCGGCGGCAGTCAATTATCCAGTCAAGTCACCGCAGTGGGTATTGACCTATGAAAACGTCAATATCACGGCGGATATATCCTCGATGGTGACCGCGTTGACGTACACCGACACGCTGACCGGACGCGCGGGAGCGGTGGAGGTTGCCCTCGAGGACCATCAGCGGCTGTGGCAGGGGCCGTGGTATCCGCAGCAGGGGGACAAGGTGAATCTGCTGATTGGGTATCAGGGCGAGGAGCTGCTGCCGTGCGGTGACTTCGAGATCGACGAGCTCGAGCTGCATGGGCCGCCGGACCAGTTCGCGATCCGCGGGCTTGCGGCATGGATCACGCCGGCGATGCGGACGCGGAACAACGTCGGTTTCGAGGGCCAGACGCTGATGGAAATCGCGAGCACGATCGCGGCGAAATACAATCTGACCGTGGTCGGCGCGGCCAACGCGCTGAATCCGACCTTTGCGCGGATCACGCAGCACGCGGAGAGCGACCTTGCTTTTCTCGGGCGGCTCGCGCGGGACCATGGGTACAACTTCACCGTGCGCGGCAACGCGCTGGTGTTCTACGCGATGACGAGTCTCGAGATGGCGGCCCCGGTGCTGACGCTGGGGCGGTCGGATATTCTCAGTTTTTCGTTCATCAACAAGACCCATCTGACCTATAAGGCGGCGACGGTTGCCTACCAGTATCCGCAAGGGAAGCAGCTTATTACGCAGTCGAGCGCGGGCGCCGGGGCAGGGGCGGCAAGCGATACGCTCAAGCAGGCGACGCGCTGCGAGAACGGTCAGCAGGCGACGCTGAAGGCCGAGAGCGCGCTGCATGAAATGAACAAGACCAAGATTACGCTGCGCGCGAGCGTGCCGGGGGCGCCGAGTCTCTCGGCCGGCAACGTCTTCGCGATCGGCGGCTTCGGGGCGATGGACGGCAATTATCTAATCGAGACGGTGCGCCATCGGCTGACGCGGGAGCGCGGCTACACGAGCGAGGTGAGCGCGCGCCAGGTGATTAGTCAGTCGTGATCGAAAGGCAGAGGGGAGCCTCATGACGGAAGCCGGGGCAGTGGTTATGAGCCTCGCGACGCTCGACGCGGCAGTAGTATTCGGCGCGACGCTCGATGCGGCGCTGGTCTGCTGGCAGAGCGTGCTCGATCGCAGCGTGATTATGGACGCGACACTGGGATGAGTTATCAATTCACGACGGGTGACGTGGGCAAGGTGCTGGGCTTCCCGCTGCTGCAGAGCGACGGGACCGCGAACGATTTCACGGGCGCCAGCGCGCAACTGATGGTGCGCGATCAGAACGGGAACCTGGAGGCGCCGCGGCCGATGACCTGGAATACCGTAACGAACGAGTGGGAATACAGCGTGCAGCCGAATGATTTTGCGGCGGGACGCTACTGGGCGATGGTCGCGGTGACCTTCGCGCTGGGGGTCACGGTGTATTCGACCGAAGTGGTATTCGACGTAATCGCGGCAGACTGAGGTGAGCGGAAGGCGCGGCGCAGGATGAATGCGTTACGAGTAGGAATCGTGTCGGCGCAGGACGCGGCGAACTGCCGCGTGCGGGTGACCTTTCCCGATCATGACCAGATGCAGAGCTGGTGGCTCGCGGTGGTGGTGGCGAAAACGCAGACGGACAAGGCCTACCATCTGCCGGACCTGGGTGAACAGGTGGTGTGCATCATGGACGAGCGGGACGAGGATGGCGTGGTGCTGGGGGCGCTGTACTCGACGGTCGATACGCCGCCGGCGGGTCTGACGGCGGACACGATTCAATGGCAGGCGGGGGACGGCGCAATTTTCGCGTACGACCGCGCGCAGCATGCGCTGCAGATGAACCTGCCGGCGGGCGGGACGGTGGTAGTCAGCAGTGGCGCGGCGAGTATCCAGATCGACAGCCTGGGCAACGTCAATATCAGCAGCGGGGGTCTGATCCGGCTCGGCGCGGGGGCGCAGCGGGGCGTGGCGCGGATCGGCGATACGGTGACCTGTCCGGCGGGTGTGGGCACGATCACGAGCGCGAGCGCGATCGTCGAAGCGGTGTGACGTCGGGCGGGCGGAACTAAAGGACGGTTGAGATGTCGGCGGGAGCGGTGACGCTCGCGGATATAACGTCCGCGGACTGGTCGTTGGAACTGGACAGCACCGCGGGGGCGGGTCCGGGTTCGGGGATTGGCAAGGTGGTGCAGGGGATCAGCGACATCACGCAGTGTATCCAGATCATTCTCACGACGCCGAAGGGATCCGATCCGCTGCGGCCGACGTTCGGTATCGATTTGTGGCAATACCTTGACGCGCCGATAAACCAGGCGACGCCGGCGATTGTGCGCGAGGTGACGGAAGCGATTATGCACTGGGAGCCGCGGGTGAACGTGGTGAGCGTCAAGGTGGCGCCGGTCCTGGACGGCACGACGCAATCCGGCGCCCATCTGAGTATCAGCACGACGTGGCAACTGAAGCTCACGCAGGTGCCGGCGGGGGCGGTGGGGACGCAGCAGGTCTACACGACGACGGTGATAATCCCGCAGGCGCAGGGCTTTTAGGGCGCCGTCGGGGAGCGGGCAGAGCCAGGGGAACGAGAGGATGGCAGCAGCGATTCCATTATTGCCGGCGCCGGTGTTCGTCAACGACGCCGACGGCCTCGATCCGAATCTAATCCTGAGCGACATGATCGCGGCGTTCGAGACGGCGGCGGGGCGGACGTTGCAACCGGCGCAGGTCGAACGGTTGCTGATCAACCTTTACGCCTATCGCGAATCGCTGGTGCGCAACGCGATCCAGTACGCGGGGCAGCAGAACCTGCTGGCCTACGCGGCGTTTCCGATGATCGATTACCTGGGGCAACTGCTGGGGGTGGCGCGTCTGCCGGCGCAGGCGGCGGTGACGACGATCCAGTTCACGCTGGCGCAGGCGCTGAGCACCGGGTATCTGATTCCGGCCGGGACCACGGTCGGCACGAGCGACGGGCAATACGTCTTTGCGACCAATACGGCGCTGACGATCCCGGCAAACGCGTTGAGCGGCAGTGTGCAGGCGACGGCGACCACCAGCGGGCCCGACGCCAACGGCTATCTGCCGGGTCAAATCAACGTGTTGCTGACGCCGGATCCGCTGATTGCGGCGGCGGCGAACACCGACACCAGTTCGGGCGGCGCGACGATGGAGACGGATGACCATCTGCGGAGCCGGATCCAGGCGGCGCCGAATCAGTTCAGCGTGGCGGGTCCGGAGGGGGCGTATCGTTATTTTGCGCTGAGCGCGGATCCGTCGATTGTCGATGCGCAGGTGACGTCGCCGGCGCCGGGGCAGGTCAACGTTTATATACTCACCGGTCCGGTGACGGTGCAGCCGGCGGCGGCGCCGAACAGCGCCGGGGTGGCGGGCGCGGCGCTGCTGGCGACGGTGGGCGCGGCGCTGAGCGCCGACAACGTGCGGCCGTTGACGGATACGGTGACGGTGCTGCCGGTGAGCGAAGTGGATTATCAGATCAACGGGACGATCACGCTATACACCGACGCCGATCCGGCGACGACGATGAGCGCGGCGAACAGCGCGGCGCAGAGCTATGCGATAGCGCTCGCCTCGCGGATCCAGCGCGATATCGTGCCGAGTCAGATCATTGAAGCGCTGTCGGTCAGCGGGGTCTATGAAGTGACGCTGTCGTCTCCGGCGTACACGCCGCTTGCGGCGGGGCAGTGGGCCAACTGTACGGCTATTAATCTGACCCAGGCGGTGGGTCCGATTCATAGTTAGGACGATGCCGAAACTCACCGTTCAGCCCTCCGTCAACGACGCGCGCGGCCAGGCTCATCTGGGGCTGATCGAGCGTCTGGGAAGCCTGGATTTGACCCCGCTGCTGGTCTATCGGCTCGACTCGGTTCCGGACAGCGCCCTACTCATGCTGGCCTGGCAATTCGACATGCTGGCGCCGCAGTGGCAGTTGGGGGCGGCGACGGCGGAGTCGATCGACGCGCTGACGGACATCGACGCGCTGACGGATATCGACACGCTGACGTCGGCGGGCGGGGCGGCGGGCGCCTCAGACTATGATTCCTGGCGGACACTGCTGAAGAGCGCCATCCCGCTGCATCGCACGCGGGGGACGCCGTATGCGATCAAGACGGCGTTAAATTCGCTGGGCTGGAATGACGTCACGCTGCTCGAAGGACAGGGGAGCTGGGGCGGGACGAGCTATCCGGCGAGCCAGGGGTGGGCGGTTTTCCGGGTGGTGATCGGGCTCGGGGCGAACCAGGGAGTGCCGGCGGCGGCGGCCGCTCAGATAAGCAGCGCGGTAAACTTCTTCAAGCCGGTGCGGGCGCAGCTCGATTCCATCTGGTTCACGCTGCCGGCACTGACGGACCGCGCGCCGGCGCCGTCCGACATGGTCATTTCGATCTTCCAGCAGAACACCGCGGCGCCCGGGGTGCGCGACGTGGTGGCGGCGACGGCGTGGGCGGTGAGCGACACGAAAGTCACGGCGCCGCTCTACAACGGGCACTTTTACCATACGGGGATCACCTACGGCGGGAATCAGGCGGCGGCGATCGATTCAGGGGTGGTCGTGGCGGGGACGGCGATCGCGTCGAGCTAGGGGCAACAGACGTCGCGCGCCGCACGCGGCGCCGAAGCGGCGCCGCGTGCGGGCGCACATCAAACAGTTGGAGTGGCAGATATGAGACCACGCGGGGTGGTGCGCTTGTTCAAACGCGGTGAGCTCCTGTGGGAGCGCGACAATATATTCGTCAACGCGGGGCTGCCGGCACTGGCGAACCTGATTGCCGGCGTCACCAGCGGACAGTTCGTCAGCGCGATGGGTTTCGGCTCGGGAGCGGCGCAGCCGCAGGCCACGGATACGGCGCTGGGCGCGACCCCGGCGTACTACAATGCGATCGGGTCGTATAGTTTTCCGTCTGCCGGTAGTGTCGAGTTCAGCTACTCACTGCTGACCACCGACTACGGCGCGAACGGGATGACCATCCAGGAGCTCGGGCTCTTCGCCAACGCGGCGGGGGTCAGCCTGCCGGCGGCGCAGGGCAGTTCGAGTCCCGCCTGGACGGCGAATAGCGCGATAAGCACGGGCGCGATGATCGTCGATGCCAACGGGAATCTGCAACTGTGCACGACGGCGGGCACGACCGGAGCGCATCCGCCGACCTGGGCGACGGCGTTCGACGGGGCGACCAGCGACGGGACGGTCGGCTGGAAACTGGTCGCGTTCCATCAGGCGCCCGGCCCGCTGATCGCGCACGTGGTGGTGCCGGCATTCACCTATACGGGAGCGGGCAACTATTCGGGCACGTGGACGCTGACCTTCTAGGGTCGCGGCGGGCGCGGATGGTGACGGCTTGCGGAGGCAGCGGATCGGTTAAGGGATAGCGGACGCAGAACATGAGCACATTGATCGACAGCCCCGAGTACACGGTGAACGAAGTCTACGCGATCCAGCAGACCGACCCGGTCGAGGGCGCGGCAAGCGGCGCGAGTTTCGGCGGCATCGGCATCAGCAATCAACCGCATCAGCAACTGGCCAATCGGACGGCGTTTCTGAAGGGCCGCCAGGACACGAACATCAGCAATATAAGTGTCCTGCAATCCTTCGTGGCGCTGTTCCAGGGTTCGATGGGAATCAATGGCTATATCCAGTTCCCGTTCAGCGACGTCAACCGCGGACAGATCACGGCGATCCTGCAATGGGGAACGATCTCGCTGCTGGGGCAGAGCCAGAAGGCGCTCAAGAACGGCATCTTCAACGCGAGCCTGCCGGTGGCGTTTCCGAACGCCTGCCAGTTCCAGACGGCCTTCTGGTTAAGCAACAAGACCACGGGCGACCAGGCGTTCGTCAATTCGCTGTGCGTGCTCGAGTGCGTGACGCCGTACCAGAACAACTCGATTACCGTGTGCTCCGACTGGGATGACGGCGGTTATCCGGGCGGCGGGGGGAGTATCAACGTCGCGACGACGGCCACCGATGGCAACGGCTTGACCGGAATCGGCTGGATAGCCTGGGGATTTTAAGTGATGACGAGGAAGCGACTGGTCGAAGTGATGCTGCTGGTGATACTCACTGCGGCACGGGCGGACGCGCAGTATCAAGCGATTCCGGATTACAGCGGGGTTGGGGCGGGCGCGGAATTTCGCGCGGATATCAATAACCATCTGTCGGGGGTGACGCCGATAGCGCCGCGGCTGGTGAGTCTGCCGTATGCGCAGCTACCGGCGGAGCAGGACGGGCAGTTGTACTGGTGTCCGGACTGCCAGGAGACGACGCCGTGCACGGGCGGCGGCACGGGGGCGATGGCGATCGGGGCGAATGGTCAATGGACGTGCGCGGCGGGCAGCGGATCGGCCGCGCCGAGCGGTCCTGCGGGCAACGATCTGAGCGGCAGCTATCCGAATCCGACCGTGAATACGGTGCTCAACGGCAAGACGCCGGTGACGACGCAAAACGGTCTGAACGCGCTCAGTCCGGCGAGCGCGAACTACAATATGGGCGGCAACGAGCTGCAGAATCTCGGCGCCGACGCGAACGTCGGCGATGCGCTGTCGCGCGGGCAGAGCAGTCTCAGCGCGCTGGCGCCGCCGACGGGAAACTACAATATGGGGGGCGCGACGCTGACCAACGTCGGACCGGGGGTCAGCGCGAATCAGCCGCTGGTGTACGGGCAAAGCGGCGGCGAGCTCAACGGTCTTAATCTGAACAACAACCCGCTAAGCGGAGTGGCGCCGGCGACGGCGAGCGGGCAGGCGGTGGCATACGGGCAGAGCGGCGCGCAACTCGCGGCGCTGGAGACGCCGGTGGTGGTGGCGACGGCGACGGCGCAGCACAGCGGGACCACGCTGACGATCGCCGCGCCGGCCGGCGCGCAGGCGGGGACCGACGTCGAGATCGCGGTGATTTCACATCAGAACGCCGGCGTGGTGACGGCGCCGAGCGGATGGATCAACGTGCGCACGGACTGCGCGGGCGGCAACTGCCAGCGGATAGACTATCATATCGTCACGGCCGGCGATCCGGCGTCGTATAGCTGGACCTGCAGCAGCGGGCCCACGCAATTCAACGGCGGTATCGCGGACCTGCGCAACGTCAACACGCTCGCGCCGATCGACGGCGCCGGCGGCACGACGACGACCGCGTCGAGCGTCACGCTCAGCGGGCCGTCGCCGTCGAAGCCGGGGGACCTCGCGCTGGTGGCAATAAGCGGCGGCGCGCCGCTCTATATCACGAACGCGGCCAACGGCATGAAGAGCCTCTGGCTGCTCGACCAGGCGGGCAACTGGGGCGCGCTGGTCGAGGCGCTGCCGCAGCCCGGGATGGCGGCGGGAACGTTTGCGGCGCAGTACGTGGCGACGCAGGGCAATACCTTTGACGCCGCCGAGGTGCTGGTCGCGGGCGCGGCCGGCTCGAGCAACGGGGTGGCCACCAACGGCAGCAATGCGAGTGTCGCCACGCTGCGGGCGGCGGCGAGCGACGGCTCGAGTACGATCGACGGTTACAGTATCAACGGGGTTTACAATGTCGCGGCCTTCGGCGCGGTCGGCGACGCCAGCGCCGATTCGTCGGGGGCGATTCAGGCGGCGATCAACGGCGCCTGTGCGGCGGCGCAGAGCTCAAACGGTCTCAATGCCAAACCCGCAGTATATATTCCGCAAGGCACCTATCTGCTACTCAAACCGGTAATCCTGCACTGCGCCAATAATGGAATCCGTCTGGCGGGGGCGGGCAAATATAATACCGCGCTGGTGATGACGCAGAATGGCGTCGGCAGCAGTTATGGGCCGGCGCTGGTGGCGGAGCCGACGACGGCGATAAGTTCGCTCAACGGCGGGGCGATTATCGGCGCGTCGCTGGCGAGCGGTCCGGGGAACTCACTGTTGTGGGGATCGAGCAGCGCGACCTTCGTGCTCGACCTCGGCCAGGTGCTGCGCGGGATTGCGCTCGAACCGCTGAACGGACTCGGCGCGCTCGACGTGCGCGGGTTCCTGAAAATCGGCCAGGTCAACACCGATACGACGGGCGCGACGTACATGTTCGCGAGCGACGGGAAAATCGATCAGATCGGCTGCAATACGCTCGCGCTCGGCGGCGCCTATAGCTGCAAGGGTGCGGTGCAGGTCTTCGTGGACAACAGTCTGACCCTGTGGGCGGTGATGAACGTGTCGGGCACGAATGTCGCCGTGCACGGCACGGCGGGAGGCTTTACGCTGAACACGCCGCATGAGGTGGAGGCGGTGTTTGACGGCGCCAACGTCTGTCTCTTTCTCGACGGGACGCGGGTCGCGAGCTCGCCGGCGGCGGGCACTATCACCCAGCGGGCGGACGAGGACATGGTAATCGGCGAGGACGCGCAGGTGTTCCCGACGGCGGGCGGGGTGGGGCGCGCGTGGTTCGCGGCGCCGGTTTCGCTCGATTCGTTCGAGCTTCGCAAGGCGATTCCGTCGGGGCGGAGTTGCGCGGCGACGTCGTATGCGCGCGACAGCAGCAAATTCAGCGGCGACGCCAACAGTATCCTGTTGTTGAACTTCGACAATCTGATCGATATCAACGGCAATCCCACCAGCTCTGCGCCGGCGCTAATCGGCGCCGACCGCTTCAACGGTATCGACATGGCGCCGGCCGACGGTCCCGCGGGTCAGGGCGCGTGGATCGCCGTGCGCAACGAAGGAATCACTTCAGGCGAGCCGGTGGAAATCAGCGACCTCGGCATCGCCGGCGCGACGGTGGGTATTCTGGGGATGACGAGCCAGAGTAGTCAATTCGACAATCTGCAACTGGCGGGAGGTTACGCTGGTCTCTATCTGACGAATTACTCATTCAATAATGAAGAAGCGAATATCACTTTCAACAGCTCTAACCTGGCGGCGTTCGTCGCGACGAACAGTTCCGGTCTCGCCAAGGCGTCGAATATCGTGGTCAATACGCCGGGATGCGGCTGGGCCTGCCTTATCGATACGGGCGGCGGCGGCGTGTGGAACAAGCTCTATGTCTCGCCGCAGGCGCTGACGGCCTGGGAAATCGTGCTGAACAACCTCGGAAGCTCGGCGACGACGTGGGACTTTATCGATCCGACCGAAGATGTCGAGAACGGCGGCGCGGCGGGCGGGCTCTTTGTGGCGGGAGTCGGGACGGCAAATATCCACGGCGGCGGGCTCTCGTCGGCCGGCAACGCGCCGTTGATAACGCTGTCAACGAGCGGCAATCCCGCGTATCAGGCGCTCGATGTGCACGGGACGAATCTGGGTATCGGCAGCGGCGCGCCGGAGGTGGTCGATGTGACGCCGGGCAGCACCAGCGGCACGGTGCTGTTTGATGCGGCGTCGTTTGGCGCGCCGCCGTTCAGCAGCCCGCCGAACGGAATTCCGTGGTCGAACCAGAGCAATCTGGTGAGCGTCATCGGCACGCAGTTCACGATTCCCTATGCGAGCTTTCCCGACGGCCTGCAGCATCTGAGCGTCACGCAGGTGCCGACGCCGGCAGCGCCGACGATCACGGTGGTCGGAACGAACGGCAGCACGGCCTACGGGCCATACTACGTCGTCTGTCACGACTGGAATGGCGGCACGACCTATGTTTCGAATGCGTCGAATACCGTCGCCAACGGTCCGGCGTCACTGACCAGCGCAAACTACATTTTGGTGAACTGGGCGGCGAACCCCGGATGCTCGTCGTGGGACGTGTTGAAGGGGAGCACCAGCACGTCAATTGCGACCGGGCTGCCGGCGGGCACGGCATCGTTCAAGGATCAGGGCGGGGCGACAGCGGCCTACAATCCGCCGCTGCGCAACAGCACCGGTGATATCGTGGCGGGCGGCCTGTTTGTCAGTTCAGGAATCAACTACGCGTCGATTCCGGCGACGGTGGTCAACGGCGGTCATTTCTATTGTCCGGACTGCGATCCACCGGCGAGTCCGCCGACCGCATGCACTTCGAGCGGAGCGAAGAGCGGGGCGATGGTGTACGGCGTGCATAATCAGTGGGTATGCGCCTACTGAAGTGGATAGCCATCGGAGCGAAGTGGATATCGATTGGAGGCGCGGAGGCCTGAGCAATGATCGATCCGGGTGGCGCGGTGTTTTCGCTGATGTATCTGCCGGTCTCCGGTGCCGTGCTGCCGACGCCGGTGGGTCCGATTGTGCAGCTCACGCCGATATCGCGCGCGGCGCTGGGTCTCGGGGCGGCCTGGGATACGATGCTGACGCTGCCGGCGGCCGGATCGACCGCGGGACCGAATGAGACGCTGGTGCTGTGCGCCGTATACAGCATCGGACAGACGCCGGCGATTAGCTAGTGCGCCGGCGCTGCGGCAAGCTGCGCCGCTGAGCGTCATCCGGGCGGGCGCGGGTGGCGACTGGCTCTCGGGCCGGCCTTTCCGCTATGCGTTGTGGGATGAAGGCTGGGCGCGGGGGATGGCTGGGGGCGGCGTTCGTAGCAGAGCTCGCGGCGGTTTATCTTTGGCGGTTACCGCTACTATATAACTTCAACAATTTCGCGTTCTGGGATTGTGGCGGTTACCTGGTCGCGCATGATCTGCTCAAACAGGGACTGCGACCGGGAATCGATTTTGGCTGGCAGTACGGTTTGCTTCCGCTCCTGGTGCAGGAAGCCTGCTATGCGATGGCGGGCGCCACGCCGGGATCGTTTCTGCTGATAAGCGCGATCGTCACGGTGTGGTTCGCCCTTGCGCTCGGCCAGATTGCGGCGGCGGGCGGCGGGCGGGAGCGGCTGCTGGTCGCGGCGGCGCTGCCGTTTATCACGGAACTCGGCGCGGATCTGCCGCACATTTTGGAGGCCGCGCTGCTGGCGACGGCGATACTCAGTCAACTGCGCGGCCGGTACCGCGCCGCCCTTGGTCTGGCGACGGCGGCGGTCTTTACCAAGCCGACGATGGGCTACCTGTACGGGGCTATCCTGGTCGCTATCGTGGGAATTGAGTGCGAGCGGACGAGACGGGCGGGTCAGGCGCGACTGACTGAGATTGTCGGCAGGGTTGGGCGGGAATTGCTGCCGGCGGCGCTCGTCGGAGTGGTCCTGGTCACCCTGCTGGGGGCGCGCTTCGGCGCGGCGGCGGTGGCGACGACGCTCTTGCCGAGCGCCGGCGCGCAGGCCTATCACGTACTGCATCTGGGGATCTTCGACAGCGGAAGCCGGTTTCTGTATCTGCCGGGAGCGACGCTCGGATACTATTTCGGCACGCCGGTCGTGTTCTGGATCGCCGGAACGGCGGCGCTGGTCGCGGCCAGCGCGATCGCGCTCGGTGGGCACGTGGAGTGGGGTCGCCGGTTCGCGGTGATGGTCAGTTGCACGATCATGCATCTGGGCTTTATCGGCGTTTTTTTTGGCGGTCCTGCGTCGTGGCAGTATTACGCTTACGTGCTGGTCAGCGGCCTGGTGATGGCCGGCGGATTAGCGGGTTGGCGGCTGATTACGCTCGTGCTGTGCGGGCTCGCGGTGCTGGCCAACGTGAGCTGGATCGAGAACGCGGCGGCGGGATGGCGCCGGATGGTGCGATCGCCGGAGACCGCGGGACTGTATGCGCCGGCGGCGGAGCTTGCGGAGTGGGCGCAGCTAAGAGCGGCGGCGGGCGGTGAGCGAGTGGTGGTGTCGAGTTGGATCGGTGCGGCGGGCCGGCTGTGCCCCTGGGTTGAGCGCGAGCCGGCGGCGTTTCTCGTGCCGGGGGTGGCGACGGCGGGGGATCTCGCGCGGGAGCACGCCGCGCTCAGCGCCGCGACGTGGATCATCGCGCCGAACATCCCGGGCATGTTGAGCCTCGCCGAGTGGCCGGCGAGGGAGTTCGCGAGCGCGTCCGAGTGCCGGCAGGAGGTGTTCCACGGCCGGTATTTCGTCGCGTGGCGGACCACCGGCGAAACTCCGGAGTGCCTCGCGCGCGCGGCGACGCGGCCGAAGCACTGAAAATCAGGCGACACTGTCGCGCGGGTTTCGTCAGAGGTGCGGCGTGGCGATTCAGCCGGAACGCTCGCGCGGGGCGGTCAGGCGAATGGTCGACTGGTCGGCCTTGTCGGTGGGCGCAGCCGGGGCCGGCGGCTGACCCGGCTGAATGATCGGCGTACCGATGGTGGCGAGGCGGAGCGCGGGGTCGGTGGCGAGCGCGTCGATGAGGCGGCGGGTGATATCGTCGGAGACCTGCATCGAGTTGCGCAGGATCACCGGGTAGCGGATGACGATTTCGAGGCCGTTGGGACCGAGCTGCAGGCGGGTGCGCGGCCGCGGCGTTTCGAGTCGCAGATTCAGTTTGTCCTCGGCCTGATGGGCTTCACGCTGAATGACGTCGCGATAACGGGCGAAGACGTCGTTGACGACGTCGCCGAGACGTTTTTCGGCGAGCCGATAGTCGGTATCGGCGGCGACCGTAAAACGCATCTCACGCCAGCCGAAGTTGGCGCCGGGGAGCTGACGGAAGAAATTGCTGCTCGGCTGGAAGACGATGGAGTTGGGGAAGATCACGGCGCGGCCGCTGGTCTGGTAGCCGCGTTCGTCGCCAACCAGTTCCATCAGGGTGATTTTGAAAAAACCGATTTCGAGGACGTCGCCATTGACGCCGGCGATCTGCACGCGGTCGCCGACGCGGATGCCGAAGCGTCCGCTGAGATAGAAGTAGCCGGCGACCGACAGGATAACGTTCTGCAGGGCGACGGCGATGCCGGCGGCAGCGAAACCCATGATGGTGGCAAAGGAGCCGAGGGAGGCGGCGAAGCTCACCAGTAAAATCAGAATGACGGCGGTGCCGACGACGAAGCGGCGCAGGCGCAGGAGCTGGTGGCGCCGCTGCAAATCCTGGACGTAACGGACGGTGAGCCGATGCCAGACGATGGAGGCGACGAACACCGCAAGGAGCATCGCGCCCATGATGGAGCCGCGGAGAGCCAGTTCGCGCAGCGCGGCACGGGCCTGCTCGTGGGCCTTTTCGCGCCATTGCTTCAGGTTGGCGACATAGAGACGGAGCGTCACGAGCTCTTTGGAGAGCGGCAGGAGGGCGTTGGCGAGCGTCTTGCCGCGCTGGGTCAGTTGCTGGAATTGTGCGCGTTCCTGGTTGATCGCCGCAGTGGTGGTGTTGTTGGCCTGAAGACTGCGGCTGAGACCCTGGGCGTCGATTTGGTTAAGCCGCTGGAGCACGGTCGCGTGCAGGGCGGTGGTCTTGTCCAGAAGCTGACGCGACACGAGATTGGCGTTGGCGAGCGCGCGTTGCTTATCGAGGATCGAGAGGAAGCGCTGGGCACCGGCCAGCAATCCCGGGCCGCCGGATGCCGCCGCGGAAGGCGCCGCTGTTTTAGCCGGGGTGCTGGCCCGTTGTAACTCGTCGATTTCGGCGACGAGCCCGGAGGCGAGAGTACCGGCGGTGGTTTGCTGAAAGGCGATCATCGCGTCGAGCGAATCGATACGCGATTGGGTCAGCTCGAATTGCGCCTGGGCGGCGAGCAGTTCGCGATTCAGTTCCGCGCGATTTTTGGCGGTAGCGGGGCTCAGCCTGCGGTTCAAGGTTTTAATCCGGTCCTGCAGATCGTCAAGATTGTTCTGCAATTCGGCGCGCCGCGCGCTCAACTGGACGGCATTGGCGGCGCCGGCGGCAACCTCATTGGGTGAGGCGGCGGCTGGCGGGGCGGCGGCGCTGGCAGGCTCGAGGAGCGGCGCGACGGCGTGGGCGAAATCAAAGGCGAGTTGCAAGGCTTCGTTGGCCAGCCGACGATCGTCGGCGGCATAGATCTGCTCGCCCGGATCCTGGGCCGCGCGCGCGAGGCCGGCAAGTTGCTGATGCCATCGGACGACCTCGCCGAGGTAGGTCAGCAGCGCGCTGCGATCGAGCGCGGCCGAAGGTTCCGGACCGGCGGCCCGGGTCGGCGTCGCAGCGACGCTCGGCGTGACCGCGGCGGCATGAGTGGTCGTGGGCGCTGCGGTAGCGGTCGGACTCGGCGTGACGCGGCTCGTGGGGTTCGCCGCCGTGCCGACGCGTCGATCGGCGAGGAGCAGCATACTCAGGCTCAGGACGAGTATCAGCGCTGCCCGCGGGCGAGTCTTCAGGCGCGTCACGAAAACCGGCATCGTGATCCCCAGCAGGAAAAGGGACGAGACGTGTCAGAAAATGTATGTGCTGAAGCGGACCAGATCGATAGGTCGGCGAGTGAACGGCGGCGCGGCGGCTAGGGGAAATCTCGGCCGCAGGATCCTACTGAGCTGAGTGAGTCGGGGCTATCATGGTCGGTGGTCGAATGATGGCGGACGGAGCTCGGCTCCGGCCGCCATCGCGGGGTCAGGCTGCATGACGGAAACCGCCGTCAGGATGAGTCGGCGTACCGGTCGCGAGACCGACGCCGCGATTGCCCTGCGCGATACGTTTATCGGATGAGCTCCAGAGAGCCCAGTTGACCGTCATTAGAAACGCCGTGACCAGCAGCCCGATGACGATGATTGAGATTGAAGGCTCGAACATGGCTGACACCTCCCTGAATGGTTGAGCACCGAGAAGCATGGACTGTGCCCAAAAATAACTTAAGCATTTGTGAGGGTTTTGCACGGTACGACGGGAGTTTCTGCGCAAGATGCGAAAACATGACGCGAGGTCTTTGCACATTCCGAAGGTCATTGCCGAGGCCAATCGAGTGAGGACGAGCGGGCAGCGGGCGCGATGAGCAATCCGACGGCGCCGGAGGTTATCGAGGGCACGCTGTATCAGGTGCTCTATGCCAACGCCTCGACGGACTACACGGTGGCGCTGGTCGAAACCGACGCGCAAGGGGGTAGCGGCGGACGGCGGGTGACGGTGGTTGGTGATCTGGGTGGGATCGAGATCGGCGCGGCGCTCAGACTGGAAGGCCGCTACGAAAAGCATCCGCGCTACGGTGAGCAGTTTCGGGTCGAGGGGGTCGAAGTCGTGCGACCGGCGGGAGTGTTGGCGCTGGAACGATATCTGGCGGCGGAGATCAGGGGGGTGGGTCCGGCGCTGGCGCGGCGGATCGCGAGCCATTTCGGCGAAGAGCTGGCGGTCGTGCTGGAGCGCAGTCCAGAGCGCCTGCATGAGGTGCGCGGGCTGCCGCGGGTGGCGGCGCAGCGGATCGCGGCGGCGTGGCGCGACGCTTCGGGGGAGCGCGAGCTCACGGTTTTTCTGCGCGGACACGGGATCAGCTCGGTTCATGCGCGGCGGATCTACAAGATGTACGGGGCGGCGGCGCTCGAGACGGTGCGGAGCGATCCGTACGTTCTGGCGCGAACGATCGCGGGGATCGGCTTTCGCACGGCCGACCAGGTTGCGGAAAAACTCGGCGTGCCACGCAATTCGTTGCAGCGGGCGCGCGGGGCGGCGCTCTATCTGCTTGAACGGATGGCGGAGGAGGGGCACGTATATGCGCCGCTCGGCTATCTCGAGGGCCAGTTTCAGCAGGAACTCGAGCTCGAGCCGGAACTGGTCCGCACGGCGGTCGGCGAACTGGCGGTGAGCGGCGAAGTGGTGGTCGAGGGGACGGCGGCGGATGCGGCGGTTTATCTGAAGCGCTTGCACGTCGCGGAAACCGCGGTGGCCGCCTGCCTCCGGATGCTCTGCGCGGGGCGGCCGCTTGGCGAGAAGGCGGCAAATGCGGCGCTCGCGGCTGCGCTCGAAGCGAACGCCGACTTTGCGCCGAATGCCGATCAGCAGCGCGCGCTCGGCTTCGCCTTGAGGAGTCGTGTAAGTGTGATCACGGGCGGGCCCGGGACCGGTAAAACGGCGCTGCTGCGCTCGATTCTGGCGGCGCTCGACGCCGCCGGGCTGAAGCCGATGCTCTGTGCGCCGACCGGGCGGGCGGCGCGGCGGATCGCGGAGGCGACGGGGCGCGAGGCGCGCACCATCCATCGGCTGCTCGAGTATGCGCCGGAGACGCAGAGCTTCGTGCGCAATCGCGCGTTTCCCCTGCGCACCAATTACCTGATTGTCGATGAAGCCTCGATGATGGATGTCGAGCTGGCGGCGGCGCTGCTGGAGGCGCTCACGCCCAACTCCTCCCTGCTGCTGGTGGGCGATCGCGATCAACTGCCGTCGGTCGGACCGGGCAGCGTGCTCAACGACGTTATCGCCTCGGAGATGGTCCCGGTGGCGCATCTGCGCGAAGTTTTCCGGCAGGCGCGCCACAGTCTTATCGTCGCCAATGCGCATCGATTGAACCGCGGCGAGCCGCCGCAGACGGCGAATCGCGCCGACGATGATTTTTTCTTTTTCGAGCGCAGCGCGCCGCAGGATGTGCTGGGGACGATCAAGGAACTCGTGCGGCATCGGCTGGTCGGCCGGTTCGGTCTCAGCGACAGCAGCGAGATCCAGGTGCTGACGCCGATGAATCGGGGTCCGCTGGGGGTCCATACGCTGAATGCGGAATTGCAGGCCCTGCTCAATCCGACGGGGCCGGAGCTGCGCGCCGGCGACCGGATCTTTCGCGAAGGGGATCGGGTTATCCAACTGCGCAATGACTACGACAAGCAGATTTTCAACGGCGCCATCGGGCGGGTGATCGCGGTCGATGCCACGCGCGGCAGGCTCGGCGTGAGATTCGAGGACGCGCACGCGGAATACGATTTATCCGAGCTCGACGAGCTTGGACTGGGCTACGCCATCTCGATCCACAAGAGCCAGGGCAGTCAGTATCCGGCGGTGGTCATGCCGCTCCATCAGACGCATTACCTGATGCTGCGGCGCAACCTGCTCTACACGGCGATCACGCGGGCCGAACGGGTCTGTATCCTGGTTGGCACGCGGAACGCCCTGATGCAGGCGGTGCGCAATGAAGACGAGCGCCGCCGCTTCAGCCGGCTGACCGAACGTCTGCGTGCGGCGGCCGACTGAGCGACCGGATGAGCGGCTGCGTCGGGCAGGGCGGGTTGCTACGATCGCGGCATGAGCAAGCCTGAGACGCCGCCGGTCGCGACCGACGTGATTATCGAAGTGGGCGAGCGCATCGTGTTCATCCGCCGCCGGAACTTCCCGGAAGGGTGGGCGCTGCCGGGCGGTTTCGTTGACTATGGCGAGACGGTCGAGGAGGCGGCGCTACGCGAGATGCGCGAGGAGGTCTCTTTGGAGGTCGAACTTTCGGCGCTGCTCGGCGTCTATTCGCGGCCCGATCGGGACCCGCGCGGTCAGACTATCAGCGTGGTCTATGTCGGGCGGGCGGAAGGCGTGCCGGTCGGCGCCGACGACGCGCGCGAAGCCGAACTCTTCGAGCCGACGGCGGCGCCGGCCCCGCTCGCCTTCGACCATGCCGAGATTCTGGCCGACTATCTGCAGTATCGGGCGAGCGGGCGACCGCCGCGCCCGCGGCTGCCGGTCAGGCGCTGAGGCGCTTCAGCAGACCTTCGATACGATCGAAGGCGCGGTTCAGGTTGGCGATCGAGGTCGCATAGCTGATCCGCACGTGGTCGGGCGCGCCGAAGTCATTGCCGCCGACCAGGGCGACCTGCGCCTCGTTGAGAATCAGATCGGCGAGCGCGTTGCCGTCGGTGACGGTGCGGCCGTCGAGCCGCGCGCCGATCAGCGCCGAGATATTCGGGAAGCAATAGAAGGCGCCCTGAGGCACGTGAGGCAGGCGGAAGCCGGGCAGCGCACGGATGCGGCGGACGGTCAATTCACGACGGGCGCGGAACTCGGCGACCATCGTGGCGACTTCGGCCTGCGATCCGGTCAGGGCCTCGATGGCGGCGACCTGGGTGAGCGAATTGGGATTGCCGCTGTTCTGGCTCTGCAGGCGCGACGCCGCGGTGATTACTTCGCGCGGACCGGCGGCAAAGCCGATGCGCCAGCCGGTCATCGCGTAGGTCTTCGAGAGCGAATTGAAAATGATGCCCCGGGGCTTGAGGCGCGGCTCGATCGCGAACAGATGCGCCACCGGGCCGTCGTAGGACATGTGCTCGTAAACGTCGTCGGACATGATCCAGAGGTCGTGCTCGAGCAGCACGCGGGCGAGCGCGGCCAGTTGTTCGGCGGAGTACACCGCGCCGGTCGGGTTCGACGGCGAGTTGAGCAGGATGCCGCGGGTGCGCGGCGTGAGGACCTCGCGCAGGCGCGCGGGATCGAGCTGAAAGGCATCGCTCTCGGGACACGGCAGCAGGAGCGCTTCGGCCCCGCTCAGGTTGACCATCGCGACGAAGCTGACCCAGGCCGGGGTGGGGATGATGACCTGGTCGCCCTCGTCGAACAATGCCGCGATGACGTTGGCTTCGGCCTGCTTGGCGCCGGCCGAGGCGAGAATTTCCGCGGGCTCGTACGCGAGACCGCTGTCGCGGGCAAGCTTCGCGCAGATGGCCTGTTTGAGCGCCATGGTGCCGCTGACCGGCGTGTAATGGGTGAAGCCTTCGGCGAGGGCGCGCCGCGCCGCATCCTTGATATGCTCGGGAGTATCGAAATCCGGTTCACCGGCGGCCAGCGAGATGACGTCGATTCCGGCCGCCTTCATTTCGGTGGCGCGCGCCTCGGCGGCCATCGTGGCGGAAGGTTTGATTGCAGCGATGCGGCGATTGAGCTTGATCATGGGGCTTCGCCCGCTCTCAGCGGCGAGCGCGCGCCTATCTTATCGACTCGTCGGTGACGGCGAAACTGCGACGGCGCGGCGGCGGCTCAATCGACCTTGAGCTTGATCCGCAGCCGATTCATTACCGGTTCGGGCACCAGGTCGGGCAGGCGTTTGCCGTAGCCGGCGACCTCCTTGATGAGCCGCGAGGCGGTAAAGAACAGCTTCGGATTGGCAAACAGGAAAACCGTCTCGACGGTCTCCTTCATCTGCTTGTTCATGTGGGTCATCTGCAGCTCGTAGTCGAAGTCGGTGACGGCGCGGAGGCTGCGGATGATGACGCGGGCGCCGATCCGCTCGGCGTAGTCGACGCTGAGGCCGCTGAACTTATCGACGCGCGCGCGCGGTTCGAGGTCGCGGATACTTTCGCGGATCATCTCGACGCGCTCGTCGGGGGTAAACAGCGCCGAATCCTTATGCGGATTGTAGGCGACAGCGACGATTACTTCGTCAAAGATGGCGATACTCCGCCGGATAACGTCGATGTGCCCGAAGTGGATCGGGTCGAAGCTGCCAGGGTAAATAGCGACAAGATGCGCCTGTTCAGCGGTTCTGTTCGGCATGCGATTGTTTACCATCCAAAGCGACCGCCGCGGGGGCGAGTCGGTAAAGGGCGACGCGATGATCGCCCAGCCGCGCGCTGCTCAGCACTTCAAAGCCCGGGACACTCAGGACCGGCGTTCGATAGTATGTGTGTGCGGTCACGATTCCGTCCGGCTTTAATAGTTCCAGAGCCGCCAGTTTGGCAAGCGCTGCGAGGGCATAATCGGCGGCGAACGGCGGATCAAGGAAAACCAGGTCGAAGGTGGCACGCTCGCGGGCCAGGCGGAGCAGCGCCGCCTGCCAGTCCGCCGTCAGGACGCGACCGCGCGGGGCGAGGCCGAGGCGCTCAAGATTGTCGCTGATGGCGGCAGCCGCCGCGCGCGAGGAATCGACGAAGACGGCCGAGGCGGCGCCGCGCGAAAGCGCTTCGAGGCCGAGCGATCCGCTGCCGGCGAAAAGGTCGAGCACGGCGGTCGCGGCGAGCTCGCGACGGGCGGCGAGACGGGAGAAAATCGAGGCACGGACGCGGGCCGTCGCCGGACGGGTGGTCGTCCCACGTGGTGCGCGCAAGCGCCTGCCATGCTCATGTCCGGCAATCAGTCGCATAACTATCGCCGCCTGTCGCCGCGGTCGCCACCGCCGCTGCGGTCCACGATAGAGCATAGCAGCCCGCGCGGATTTTCCGGACGGCGGGACTGGCATGCACGAATAATTTCAGTTACCAGTATCAGGGTTTCAGCTCATCCGATTTGACCACCATGGAGGACTGCCCTTGGTAACCCGCCGTCACCTGAGCCGGAGGCCGTCCCGTCGAGGCGCCTGTGGCGATTGAGCTCGTAATCGGCGCGGTCAAGGCGCTCGTGGTGCTGCTGCTCGTCCTGAACGTGACGGGTTCGATGCTGTGGTTCGAGCGCAAGGGGGCGGCGTTGATCCAGGATCGGATCGGCGCCAACCGCGCGGCGATCTTCGGAGTGGGTCGGCGGATGGGGCTGCCGAATCTCGGCCTTATCAACACGCTTATCGCCGACCCGATCAAGCTGTTCACCAAGGAGGACTTCGTGCCGGCGGGCGCTGATCGAGTGTTGCACTCGTTGGCGCCCTTTCTCGCGCTGTTTCCGGTGCTGGTGACCTTCGCCGTGGTGCCGATCGGCGACGTTCTGCGTATCGGTTCCCGCACGATCACGCTGCAGGCGGCGAATCTGCCGGCGGCCGCGCTTTACGTGCTGGCGGTGCTGGGGGTGGGGGTTTACGGCGTGGCGCTGGGCGGATGGGCCTCGAATAATCGCTGGGCGCTGCTCGGCGGTATCCGCGCCAGCGCCCAGATGATTTCGTATGAAATGGCCATGGGGCTCGCGATCCTCGCCGTCGTCGTGACCTACGGCACGGTCGACCTACAGACTATCTGCCGGATGCAGGGCGGGGTATGGTTCGGATGGCTGCCGCGCTGGGGTATCGTGCTGCAGCCGGTATCGTTCATCCTGCTGCTGGTCGCGGGGATTGCCGAGTCCAAACGGGTGCCGTTCGATCTGCCGGAGGGCGAGTCGGAGCTGGTCGCCGGGTATTTCACCGAGTACTCGGGCGGCAAGCAGGCGGTCTTCATGATGACCGATTTCGCCGAGGTGGTGCTGGTGTCGGTGCTGATCACGCTGTTCTTCTTCGGCGGATGGCAGGTGCCATGGCTGTATGCCGACGGGTTTCACTTTCCCGGTCCGCACGGGGCGTTCCTCGCGCTGCCGAACTATGCGGTGGCGATTCTGCAGATCATCGCGTTTTGGGTGAAAACCCTGTTCTTCTGTCTCCTGCAGATTCTCGTGCGCTGGACCCTGCCGCGCCTGCGTTACGACCAGCTCATGGGTCTCGGCTGGAAGGGGCTGCTGCCGCTGGGTCTGCTCAATCTCGTCGTCACCGCCTTCGTGGTCGTCGCCGTCGGAGGGCGCTGAGGGATGCCGCTCTGGCTGTTCGCGTTTTTCGCCATTATCGCGGTGGTGAGTGCGCTGGGGGTCATCCTGCAGCGCCATCCGGTGCATTGTCTGCTGGCGCTGGCGCTGGCGCTGCTGGATATCGGGGCGCTGTTCATCGGGCTCGGCGCCGAGGCGCTGGGCTTTCTGCAGATAATCATCTATGTCGGCGCGATCATGGTGCTGTTCCTGTTCGTCATCTGGCTGCTCAACCTGCAGCGCGAGGGGCTCGCGACCGAGCGTATCGGCCTGAAGGTTATCGGCACGCTGGCCGCGGCGGCGCTGGGTGCCGAGCTGTGCGCGCTGCTGGTTCATGCCGGGCCGGCGCCCGCGGCGCCGCTGCCGGTCGATTACGGATCGCTGCGCAGTCTCGCGCGACTGCTCTTTGCCAACTACCTCGTGGCGTTCGAAGTGACGTCGGCATTGCTGCTGGCGGCGATGGTTGGAGCGATTGGTCTGGCGCGCCGAATTCCCGGCACCAATGCCGTCGCGGCGCCGCCGTCGGACGTCGCCGACCGTCTGCGGAGCGCCGCGGGATGACGCCGCTTAACTACTTCGTCGTGCTGAGCGCCGTGTTGTTCGTGATCGGCGTCGCCGGCGTGCTGCTGCGCCGCAACGTGATTGTCATGTTCATGTCCATCGAACTGATGCTGAATGCCGTCAATCTTGCTTTCGTCGCGTTTGGTCGCCAGCTCGGCAATGCCGAGGGGCAGGTGATCGTCTTCTTTGCGATCACCGTTGCGGCGGCCGAGGCCGCCGTCGGTCTCGGCATCATCATTGCCGTGTTCCGCAATCGGATGACGCTCAATGCGGATGAGCTGAAGCTGTTGCGCTGGTAACGCGGCACGCTGATTGACGAGGCACGCTAGAGGTCATCCGAATGACACAGCAGTTCTGGCCGCTCGGGTTAATCCCGCTGCTACCGCTCGGCGGCGTCCTCTTTGCCCTGTTCGGCGGGCGCCGCGGTGGGCGGCGCGCGGTGAACGTCGTCGCCCCCGGCGTGGTGGGACTCGCCTTCGCGGTGTCGGTATGGTCGCTGGCGCGGCTCGTGAGTCTGCCGGCCGGCGGGGCGCTCAGGTTTGCCGCCTGGCGCTGGATCGCCGCCGGACCTTTTCACGTCGAGATGGCGCTGCGCTTCGATGCGCTGACGGCGATTATGTGCCTGGTCGTGACCGGCGTCGGCGCGCTGATCCACGTCTACTCCGTCGGCTACATGGGGCACGACGAGGACTACGCGCGGTTCTTCACCTACATGAACCTGTTTACCGCGTCGATGCTGATCCTGGTTCTGGCGGACAACCTCGTGGTGATGTTCGTCGGCTGGGAGGGCGTCGGGCTTTGTTCCTACCTGCTGATTGCCTTCTGGTACACCAACCCTGAATACGCCTACAACGGCCGCAAGGCGTTTATCGTCAATCGCGTCGGCGATGCGGGTTTCCTGCTCGGCATCTTCACGATCGTCTATGCGCTCGCTCGCGGCGGGGTATGGACGGTCACGTTCGCCGGCATGAGCCATCAGGCGGCGCTCCTGCAACCGTACGCGACAGCGGCGGCGCTGCTGCTCTTTCTTGGCGCAACAGGGAAATCGGCGCAAATCCCGCTCTACGTATGGCTGCCCGACGCGATGGTCGGGCCGACTCCGGTCAGCGCGCTTATCCATGCCGCGACGATGGTCACGGCGGGCGTCTACATGGTGACGCGCCTCGGCTTTCTCTTCACCCTCGCGCCGGCGGCGCTGACGGTGGTGGCGGTGGTAGGCGCGGTGACGGCGTTCTTTGCCGCCACGATCGCGATGGTGCAGACCGATATCAAGCGCGTGCTGGCCTATTCGACGATCAGTCAGATCGGCTACATGATGCTCGGGGCGGGCGTGGGCGCCTTCAGCGCCGGCATCTTCCATCTGATGACGCACGCCTTCTTCAAGGCGCTGCTGTTTCTGTGCGCCGGCGCGATCATTCACGAGCTCGACGGCGAGCAGGAGATGGGCCGGATGGGCGGGCTGCGCGGATCGATGCCGATCACGTGGCTGACGATGCTGACGGCGGCGCTGGCGATCAGCGGTATCCCGCCGTTTGCCGGGTATTTCTCGAAGGACCAGATTCTCGAGGCGACCTTTGCGTCGGGTCATCCGACGCTGTGGCTAATCGGCGTAATCACCGCCGGATTGACGGCGTTTTATATCTTCCGCCTGATCATCCTGACCTTCTATGGGGAATCCCGCGTCGAGCCGTCGAAGGCGGCCCATCTGCACGATGCGCCGGCGGTTATGACCGTGCCGCTTATCGTGCTGGCGCTGCTCTCGGTCGGCGGGGGCTGGGTGGGGCTGCCGAGGGGCTTCCTCTGGGGCGAGGCTTTCAATCGCTTCCTCGCCCCGGTGGTCATCCCTCCGGGCGCGGAGCTGGCGACGCCGGGAAGCGGTCTCGCTCTGGTGATGATCGCGATACCGATCGTCGGCGTGGCGGCGGCAGTGGTGTGCTACGCGCAGATGCCGGGGCTGCCGGTGCTGGTAGCCTACAAGGCACGGCTGCTCGATTCGCTGTTGCGGCACAAATACTACGTCGATGAGCTCTACAACGCGGTGATCGCGCGGCCGCTCTTCTGGGTCGCCGCCTACGTGCTTCATCGCGGCGTTGACGGCGCGGTGATCGACGGGCTGGTCAACGGCACCGGCCTGACCCTGCTCGAAGGCGGCGAGGAATTGCGCCGCACCGAGTCAGGCAACGTGCAGCATTATGCGCTGCTCTATCTCTGCGGCGCGCTGGGGATCGGCGCGTACTACCTTTATCGAGTCGTGATCCGATGAGCTTCGCGCTGACCATCCTGGTTTTCGTGCCCTTGCTGGGGGCGGGCGCGCTGATGCTGCTGCCCGACGACGATGAAGTCGTCTGGCGTTCGGCGTTCATCTTTTCGCTCGTGCCGCTGGCCCTGAGCCTCTATCTCCTGGTGGCGTTCGAACCGGGCCGGGCGGACTACCAGTTCGTCGAACACTACGCCTGGATTCCGCAGTTCGGCATCTCCTACCATCTGGGTATCGACGGGATCAGCCTGTTCCTGGTGATTCTGACCACCGTGCTGATAACGCTGTCGCTGCTGTATTCGGGCGGCGGCGATATCGCGATGCGCGCCCGCGAGTTCTGTTTCCTCGTGCTGGTGCTCGAGACCGGTCTGTTGGGCGCGCTGCTCGCGCTCGACCTGATCCTCTTTTACGTCTTTTGGGAAGTGATGCTGGTGCCGATGTACTTCCTGATCGGCATCTGGGGTCACGGCCGCAAGCTCTACGCGACGTTCAAATTCGTCCTCTTCACGATGTTCGGATCGCTGCTGATGCTGGTGGCGATGCTCTATCTGGCGGCCGCGGCGCATGCGCGCCTCGACAATCTGACCTTCGATCTGCCGGCGCTGTACCGGGTGCCGCTGTCGGCGACCGAGGCGCGATGGTTGTTTGCCGGCTTCGCTATCGCCTTTGCGATCAAGGTGCCGGTGTGGCCGGTGCATACCTGGCTGCCCGACGCACATACCGAAGCGCCGACCGCCGGTTCGGTGATCCTCGCCGGCATCATGCTCAAGATGGGCACCTACGGGTTTCTGCGCTTCGCCATTCCGCTCTTTCCGGTCGTCGCGGTTGAGGCGGCGCCGTGGTTTCTCGCGCTGGCCGTGGTCGGCATCATCTATGGCGCGCTGGTGGCGATGGTGCAGCCGGACCTGAAGCGACTTATCGCGTACTCTTCGGTGAGCCATCTGGGTTTCGTGATGCTCGGCATCTTCGCCCTCGATCCGACCGGCGTCGATGGTGCGGTCTATCAGATGCTCAACCACGGACTTTCGACCGGCGCGCTGTTTTTGCTGGTCGGGATGCTCTACCTGCGCCGGCATACCCGCGAGATCGCGGATTTCGGCGGGCTCTGGAAGAGTATTCCGGTTTATGCGGCGATCTTCATGTTCATTATGTTGTCCTCGATCGGATTGCCGGGGCTGAATGGCTTCGTCGGCGAGTTCCTGGTCCTGCTCGGCACTTTTCTGAAATTCCGGCTGGCGGTGTACTTCGCGGTGATCGGGGTAATCCTCGGCGCGCTGTACATGATGTGGGCCTATGAACGCGTGATGTGGGGACCGATCACGCATGCCGTCAATGCCACGCTCGCCGATCTGACGGCGCGCGAAATCGCCGTGATGGTCCCGCTGATCGCGCTCATCCTGTTCATGGGTCTCTATCCGCGCCCGCTGCTGCGGCGGATCGAGCCGTCGGTCGCCGGGGTGATCAACCGCGTCGATGCGGCCGTGGCGATGCAGGCTGAAGCGCAGGCTCCTGTGCCGCTGGCCCGGCGCCCGGCGCCGTCGAGGATGCTCGCCCGTCAATGAACACCTTGAATCTCGCCAACCTGGGTTTCGCGTGGCTGCCGCTGCTGCCGCTTATCGCCGTGGCGGTCGGCGCCGCAATCATTCTGCTGGTCGGTGTGCGGCTCGAGGACGAGGACAGCGCGGGGCTAGGAATCCTCGCGCTGGGGGTGTTGCTGGTCAGTTTCGTCTGCACCCTCTTCACGATCGGCGTCAACGCCGAGGCCTTCGGCGGGGCGCTGCTGACGGACGATTACACGGCCTTTTTCGAAATCGTCATTCAGGCCGCGGCGGCGATAAGCGTGGCGCTTTCGCTCGACTACGCCGCCGACAACGGGCTCGCCGGCGCGGAATACTACAGCCTCGTCCTGTTTGCCGTGCTCGGCATGATGCTGATGGCGGCGGCGGGCGATCTGATCATCGTTTTCCTCGGTCTCGAAACGATGTCGATCGCGGTGTATGCGCTGGCCGGCTTCGTGCGGCGCGAAGCGCGCTCGAGCGAGGCCGCGCTGAAGTACTTCCTGCTCGGCGCCTTTTCCACCGGTTTCCTGCTCTACGGTATCGCACTGATTTACGGCGCGACCGGCACGGTCCATCTTGACGGTATCCGCGCCGCGATCGTCGCGCGGGCGGCGTCACAACCCTACCTCGAGCTGGGGGTCGGGCTGATGGTGATTGGCTTCGGCTTCAAGGTTGCCGCGGCGCCGTTTCACGCCTGGACCCCGGACGCTTATGAGGGTGCGCCGACGCCGATCACCGCTTTTATGGCGACCGGCGTCAAGCTCGCGGCGTTCGCGAGCTTCGTGCGCGTCTTCATGATCTATCTCGGGCCGGCGGCGGCGCAGTGGAGCGGCGTCCTCTGGGTGCTGGCGGCGCTGACCATGACGGTCGGCAACGTGGTCGCGCTGGTCCAGGACAATATCAAGCGGATGCTCGCCTATTCCGCGATCGCGCATGCGGGCTATGCGCTCGTCGGGATGACGGCGGCAGGCTCGGCGGCGGCGGTGCTTTACTATCTGGTCGCCTATGCCTTCGCGACGCTGGGGGCGTTTGCCGTCGTGATCGTGCTCGAGCGGCGCGCGACGGCCGGGCTCCGGATCGCGGATTATCGCGGGCTCGCCCAAACCCGTCCGGGACTCGCGGCGGCGATGACCCTCTTCATGCTGTCGCTGACCGGAGTGCCGCCGCTGGCCGGCTTCGTCGGCAAGCTTTATGTCTTTGCCGCCGCGGTCGATAGTGGCCACGTCCCGCTGGTGGTAATTGCGGTGATCAACAGCGCGATCTCCGCCTATTACTACATCGGGGTGATCGTCGCGATGTACATGCAGGAGGGGACCCCGGAGATTGAGCCATCGGGGGCGAGCCCCGGGGTACTGATCGGGGTTGCCATCGCGGCCTTGGCCGTGGTCCTTATCGGTATCGCACCGACTCCATATATGAATGCCGCGCGCGATGCTTTCGCGGCGGCGGCAGGGCCGCCAGCCCAGGCCACCGCCTTCGCGCGTTAGTCAGCGCGCCGCCGGCGCGGCTCGACGCTCAGTCGGCGGTGCCGTTGGGCCAGTTTTCCTCGAGCTCGCGCTGAATCGAGCGTTTCGGCGGCTCGGTGGTCACTTCCGAAGTTGTAATCAGCCGTCGAAACAAAGCGAGAAACCTGACCATCCGCGACGATCGCGGTTGCGAACGATGCATATCCAGCTCAGGTTCGACTACCAGGCGATTATGATGAACCTCCGCTCGTCGCGCCGACGAGCTGCGAAAAGCGTCCACGCCCCCTCCTCCTGCCGCGCAACTTGCCCCCAACCGAGCGAGATATGCCATACGCATGGATTTGAGTCAAAAAATTTGCCTGAGGCGAGGAGCAAAGACCACGAGACCTGCTCTGCTGCGGGCCGTAGCACGGCTCATCCAACTGCTCCCGACGGGCATGATGGCCCTCCGCCACTGGCGAAGGGCGTTCGCGCGAACGGCCGCAAAAGCGGGCCGACCTGCGCCGACAAGTAACCGGTGATAATCGCGCGGGAGTCACCTTGAAGTCGGTTTTAGCGTGAAGTATCCTACCGGCGTTCAGGCATCGGCTTGGCGCAGACTTGCTTTGCTGCCGACTTTACTAAGGAGGGTGTAATGCGCAAGTTCCTCATCTTCGCTCTGATTCCGGCATTTCTTGCATTGACGGCGTGCCAGAAATCCACGGAGGAGACTTCCTCGCCCGAGGCCTCAGCGTCCGCCGCGGGCAGTGAAGCGAGCCCGGCAGAATCGGCCTCGGCTGCGGCGCCTGAGGCCAGTGCGAGTTCCGAGGCAAGCCCGATGGCGTCGCCGTCCGGCTCCTAACCGTAATTCCACGACGCGACCTGTGCGTCGCGGGGACGACGACGCACAGGTCTCCTTCCTTCTCTTAAGTTACTTCTCCGCACTCGCCGGGCGCCCTGCTCGGTGGCAGGATGGGCGAGAAGCCCGGTGATGACGCAGTCGCGCGGGCGCTCATCTGAACGCCGCTTTGCCCGACGGCTCTCGTTGTTTGACTGCGCCATGATCGTCGCCGGCTCGATGATCGGGTCGGGCATCTTTATCGTTTCGGCGGATATCGCGCGCAAGGTCGGCTCGCCCGCGGGACTGCTGGGCGTGTGGATCGCCAGCGGTTTCATGACGATTCTCGGCGCGCTCAGTTACGGCGAGTTGGCGGCAATGATGCCGGAGGCGGGTGGGCAATATGTCTTCCTTCGCGAGGCATACGGCGACCTGGTCGGCTTCGCCTATGGCTGGTCGCTGCTGCTGGTGATCCAGTCGGGGACGGTGGCGGCGGTCGCGGTGGCGTTTGCGCGCTTTGCCGCGGTGCTCTTTCCCTGGTGCGGCGCGACGCTTTTCTTCGGCGTCGGCACGGTCGGCCTGTCCCACGAAAGAATCGTGGCAGTAGGCGTGATTGCGCTTCTGACGGCGCTCAATCTGCGCGGTCTCGACCTCGGCAAGACGGTGCAAAACGCCTTTACGACGGCGAAGGTCGGGGCGCTCCTGATGCTTATCGTGCTGGGCTGCCTGATCGCGCCGGACCCCGGGGCGATCGCGCGGAATTTCGGCACTCTGCGCGCATTTTTCGGCGACGGCGCGAGCGTGGGACCGGCGGCTTTCGGCGCCGCGATGGTCGGCGGATTATTCTCGTCGGACGCCTGGGCCACGGTGACCTTCGTTGCCACCGAAGCGCGGGAGCCACGGCGCGACTTGCCGCGCGCACTCGCCCTCGGCGCGGGCCTCGTGATTCTGCTCTACCTGCTGACCAACGTCGCCTACCTCTGCGAACTGCCCGTGGCGAGCGGCGCTGCGCCGCACGCCGGCAGCGCCTTTGCGCGCGGTATCGCCGGTGCCGCCGACGACCGCGTGGCAACCGCCGCGATGAGCTCGATCCTGGGTGGCCGGGGACCGCTCGTGATCGCCGTGCTGGTCATGATTTCGACCTTCGGATGCGCGAACGGTCTGATTCTGACCGGCGCGCGTGTTATCTGGGCGATGGCGCATGACCGGCTGTTTTTTGCCGCGGCGGGACGTCTGAATCGGGCCGCGGTGCCGGATGTTGCGCTCGTCGTGCAGGGCGTCTGGTCGGCCCTGCTGACGCTTTCCGGCACCTACTCCGAGCTGCTCGACTACGTCATCTTCACCCAGCTTCTGTTCTATGCGCTGACCGTCGGTGCGGTGTTCGTGATGCGCCGTCGCCGGCCGGCGGCACCTCGCAGCTACCGGGTGCCGGGTTATCCATGGTTGCCGGCGCTTTACGTCGGCGCCGCGCTCAGCCTGATGGCCGATCTGCTCGTCGTGAAACCGCGCTACACCTGGCCGGGCTTCCTGATCGCGCTCAGCGCGGCGCCGGTCTACCGGATGCTCAAGGCGCGCGCCTAGATGGATCACGGCGCGCCGCGTCAGCGGCCTAGGCCGAGGCGCTCAGCTCATGCACCTTGTGCGTATCGACGTACTCGCGCACGCGGCGAATTTTGCCGCCTTCGATCTCGAAGACGAAGCAGTATTCGTTCTCGTAGTCGCGGCCGTTAAAAAGTTTGCCGCGATTGGTCATCTCGACCAGCACCGTTTCGCCGTCGCCATAGACGCGCCGAATTTCGCTCCGAAGCCCGCTCGGGAAGGTTTTGGCTGCAGTGCGGGCAAAGTTGAGAATCTCGGCCTTGCCCTTGCGCAGGCCGGAGAGCTCGGGGAGGTTGCCCGGAATCAGCCAGCTTACTTCGTCGGAGAGCATCGCGAACGCGGTCTTGATATCGCCGCCGGCGAAAGCCTTCCAGAAGTCGGTGACGAGTTGCTTGTTGCTTTCAACGCTCATGCGGATTCCTCCCTGTCGGACGTTCAGGCGTACGCGCGTTCGAGCAGCGACACGATTTCCTCGCGCGAGACGGCGCGATCCACCACCTTCGCGCGATCGATCTCTTCGAACACGGGCGCGACAATCTGACCGAGCTCGGCGCGCGGCACGCCGGCCTCCCTGAGATTATGGGGCACGTCGAACTGCGCGATAAAGGCGGCGACCCGGTCGGCGCATTCAAGCGCGCTGCGCCGCGCCTCCTCCGGTGTGAACGTCACGCCCAGGCCCTCGGCGATAGGCCCGAAGCGCTCGGGCGCGATCTCGGCCATGAAGCGCATCACATGCGGCAGCGTGATGCACGAGGTCACGCCGTGAGCAACATTCCATTTGGGACCGATCTGATGGCCGAGCGCGTGTGAAACGCCGAAGCGCGTGTTCATTCCGCCGAAGATCGACAGCCAGGCCGCCATCTGGCAGTAGCCGCGATGGCTGATGGCGGCATCGCCGGTGGTTTTGATCGAGGCCGGCAGATGCTCGAAGAGGAGTGCGATGGCGCGCGTTGCCAGCGTATCGGTCAGAAGCTGGTGGCGGATCGAGTAGATGGCCTCGACCGCGTGGTCGAGCGCGCGCATCCCGGTCGCCACCCAGAGCCAATCAGGGGTCTCGACCGTCAGGGTCGGATCGTTGATGACCGTGCGCGGCTGCAGGCGCGGATCGACGACGCCGCCCTTGACCAGGGTGGCCTCGTTGGTGACACCGCCGGCCGGCGTGTATTCGCCGGCGGAAAGCGTGGTCGGTACGGCAATCTCAACCAGATCGGCTTTGCTGTCAGTGACGGCGGCAGCGTTGGTGAAATCGATATGGCGGGCGCTGGCGAGCGGATCACGCCCGGTCAGCACGGCCGCCGCGGCCACTTTCGCGGTATCGATCGGGCTGCCGCCGCCGAAGCTGACCAGACAATCGGCGCGGGCGCGTTTGATCTCCTCGATCAGCGCCTGCACCGTGCTGAGCGGCACGTGCTGGCGCGCGCCTTTGAAGACCGCGACGCAGCGGCTGGCCAGCGTGCCGGTCACCTTATCGAGGAGTTTCGAGCGGCCAAGACTGTTGCCGGTCACGACGATCGCGCGTTCGAGTCCGCGCCGTTCCAGCTCGCGACCGAGCGTCGTGATTTTTCCCGGACCAAAGACCACGCGCTCAAGCCGCGTGAAATTGAATTCGCCCGCCGGTGCTTCCATCAGTCGGCCCTCCTCGCCTGACCGCGCCATGCGGACCGTTGGAGCGGGTCCGCCTCAGGGTTTGATTACCACGAGCGTGCCCACCGGCAGAAGCGCCGCCATCTCTTCGATATTCTGGTTGTCCACCGAGATGCAGCCAAGCGTCCAGTTGACGTTGTCGCGATTCAGCCGCGGATCATCGGTCCCGTGAATCCCGACGTTCCCGCCAAGACTCAGCCGCGCCGGAATCTGGTGGGCTTCCTTGAGGGCGACAAACTGTTCCTGATCGAGGCCGTTCGGATAGTTGAGCTTGAGAAACCAGTCGAAGCGCCGGCTGCGACGCTTCTGGATAATAAAGTACGAGCCTTCGGGCGTGCGCGTATCGCCCTCCCATTCCTTGCCGCCGGCCCATCGACTGCGGCCGAAGACCGCGTGATAGACGCGAAACAGGCGGCCCCGGTAATACACTTCCATCCGATGGCGCGATTTGAAGACATGCACCGACCAGTTGGCCGGGTCGTCGCGGGCGCCGTCGATACTGTTGACGTACAGACGCTGACCCGCGCTGGTGTCGTCAACCGGAGCGATCGCAGACGGTGACGACAGCGCGGCGGGCGGCTGCGCCGCAGTGACGATTGGCGCCGCCGGCGCTCTCGAGGTTGCAGCGGGGGTTTTCGACTGACCCGACGCGAGGGCTGGCGGCAGCACCGCCAGCATCGGGATGAGGAGCAATAATTTGAGGTCGAGCCGTCGCCGCGCCATCCGCCACAAACCCCTTGTTTCAGCATTTGCTATTTTGCGAGCGATGCCCCAATCGATCAATTGCCAAGGAGTTTTGTCAAGCGATAATTGTCAGGGCGCGATGCGCGCAGTCGTGCGCAGAGGCCACGATGCCCTGAGCGGAGCAATTATGGACGATGCGCTGATGCAGTTCCTGGGGGCGTTGACCACGGGCATTTACGTGTTGACCGTCGCCGAGAACGGGCGCTGTCACGGCATGTCCTCGTCGTGGGTGACACAGGTCTCGGGCGCGCCGCCGTTGTTCAGCGCCGCGGTCGATAATCAGCATCTGTCGCGCGCCGTAATCGAGCGCACGCGCCGCTTCGGTTTGAATATCGTGGGGCGGCGTGGGCGGGAGCTCGAGGACTATTTCTATTCGCCGGCGGCGCGGCGCGCCGACAATCTGGAGAACATCGACTACGTGCTGTCGCCGCGTCTCGGCGTGCCGTGGCTGAAGTCGGCGATGGCGGCGGTGGCGGCTGAAGTGGTGCAGGAGCTGGTCGCCGGCGACCATACGATTTATATCGCGCGACCGCAGGAGATTCGGATCGAGTCGGCCGACCGCCCCCTGACCTCGCTCGATCTTGACTATGTTTATCTGGGCGGGCGCACGGTAATCGCGCGCGATCGTCGCGGATGGGAATAATTGCGGTAGCGTTCGCGGCCAGCGAAAAGAATTTGACCTTCGCTGAAGCGCTTTGCTAGCATGCCGCGCCAAACAGGGAACGCCGATGCCGATTGAACGCAACGAGTTGCGCCGCGTGATGGGTCATTTCGCCACCGGCGTGACGGTCATCACGACAGTCTCGAAGAGCGGCACGCCTTACGGGCTGACGGCGAATGCCTTTACGTCGGTCTCGCTCGAGCCGCCGCTGCTGCTTATCGCCGTGGATAAGAAGGCCGAGAGCTATCCGTTCTTCAATGAGAGCAAGGTGTTCACCGTTAATATCCTGAGCGATGAGCAGGAATCGCTGTCGCGCAAATTCGCGGTGAGCGGGGGAGACAAGTTTCAGGGCGTGGCGTATCGCATGGGCGCCAACGGCGCGCCGATTCTCGAAGGGGCGCTGGCCTACCTCGAGTGCAAACTGTTTGCCGCCTACGACGGGGGTGACCATACCTTGTTCCTCGGCGAGATTGAGCAGGCCGAGACCCGGGAACTGAAACCCCTGCTGTTCTATCGCGGCGGTTACCGCTCGATCAGCGGGTAACCGCGCGTCCGGCCAGCCGAGAATTCAGTGACCCCACCTGACGGCCACGTGTATCCGCTGACCAGGGCGCGGGCGGTCGCGCCCGGATCATAGGAGAGCCGAGTGTCGCGCTTATCCGGACTCAGCGTCTTCCTACCCGCGCATAACGAAGAAGGCAACATCGAGCGGGTGGTGAAGGGCTATCTTGCCGAATTGCCGCGGGTCGCCGACGCTTACGAGGTTATCGTGGTGGATGACGGCAGTCGCGACCGTACCGGCGCTATCGCCGATCAACTGGCAGCGGCCGACGATCGCGTAAGGGTCGTGCATCATGAGGTGAATCGCGGCTACGGGGGCGCGGTGATCTCGGGGATCCGCGCGGCCACTTTGCCGTGGGTGCTGCTGAGCGACGGCGACGGCCAGTTCGACCCGGCGGATGTCGCGCTGCTGGCGGCGCGAACGCCCGAGTACGACGTCGTCGTCGGCCGCCGGGCGCATCGCGCCGATCCCTTCGTCCGCAAGCTCAATGGCAAAGCCTGGACGATGCTGGTGCGCATGATGTTCGGGCTGCGCATCTCGGATATGGATTGCGGCTTCAAGCTCTTTCGCCGCGAGCTGTTGCAGGATCTCGATTTGCACGCGCACGGCGCGATGATTACGACAGAGTTGATGGCGCGATTGGCAGGTCGCGGCGCAAAAATCACCGAAGTGGACGTGAAGCATCTGCCGCGTCTGGCGGGCGAGCAGAGCGGGGCCGATTTGCGGGTTATCGCCCGCGCCTTCAAGGAGCTTTTTCTGTTATATCGGGAATTGAAATCGGCTCGCGCGGGCAGCCCGGCGGCCTAGCTCGCGATCATCGGGCCGCAGTGGCAGTCTGCCGGTAGGGAGAGGTAATCGGGAGGAATGAGGGCTTCCCAAAGCCTGTATAACCCAGGGAGGAAGAGCATGATTAAGACCACGATGTCCGTGCTGGCGGGCGCGCTGTTGATCGGCGCGCTGATCGCACCCGCGCTCGCTCAATCACCCGCCGAGTCGCCGGCGGCCCAGGCCACGATGTCGCCGGGGATGTCCGGTTCGGGAGCCGAAACCGCCGGCCATACGCGCGCCAAACATCATCATCGGCGTCATCACGCGCGCAAGATGCGCGAAAAGTCGAGCGCGGGAACCGAGGAATCGCCGATGGCCTCGCCGGCGGCTTCGTAGGATTACGGTTTACGCTCCAGCTCGTTCCTGACGCTGTTTACGGCCGAAGCCGTTGATGGCTGAGTCCCGGCGGCGCCGGGGTAAGGGCGGGCTGGATGCCGCCGGCCGGAGAGCGAGATAGGGAAGCGCGATAAACGGCGCCGCGCGCTTCGTCGCAAAGCGTCTAGTCAGTAACCGCATTCGGTCGTTCAAACCATGGCGGCCGTCCATCGACGGTCCGTCTTTGCAAGCGTTTAGGCCCAGCCTAAGATGGCATGGCCTTGGCTTTAGGAAGGAATCAGCGGCAATTTTGCCGGCAATGAAGGAGCAATAGTAATGAAACGTACCGCTTTGATGCTGACTGCGTCGATTCTGGCCAGCGCTATCGCGCTGCCGGCCTTCGCGCAATCGGATTCCTCGCCGGCTGCGGCGGCTTCGGCCGCGGCCCCGGCAACCACCAGTTCGACCAGCGAGAGCGCGCCGACGACCAAGATGCATCATCGTCATCATCATTATATGCGCCGGCACCATCACAAGGCCGCCAGCACGGAAGCCAGCCCCGCGGCAGAATCCTCGATGGCGGCACCGGCCGGCTCGCCGGCGGCGCAGTAGTTCGCGATCGTCCGCCAACGCCGTCCGCCGCATCGGTTGGGAGCAGCCAGAAGGTCAGCGGGCGGCGTGTTTTTTTATCCGCTTGTAATCATCGTCCACGTCATCGGCGCTATTCATTCATTTCGTCTTCCTGCTATAGTCGCCGCAGGAGCATCAACCGCGGCGTCCGCAATTGCATACTCGGTTCGAAAGGTTTTTGGCGATCGCGATGACGCTGGGCGCAGCGTTGCTCTATCCTTTAGTCGCCCCGGCTGATAATTCTACCAGCGCTCCTGAGGAACAAATCTGCGATCCCATTGCCGATTACTACCTCGGCATGGAGGACTATCCGACTGCCGTCAAACTCCATTTGGCGGTCATCCGGCGCCATCCTGACCTTGCGCTCGCTTACTATCACCTGGGCTTCGCTTATGGTGAGCTGGGTGACCATAAGCGTGAGCTGGTTGACTATCAAAAGGCGATTGAACTGGGTTTGAGCGACTGGGAATTGTTCCTCAACCTGGGCCGCGTATACCTCGAGTCGGGCGCGATCACGCAGGCGGGTGACGCTTTTCGGCTGGCGACGCTATTGGCGCCGACGCGCTACGAGACCCATTACAACCTGGGCCTGGTTTACGAGCGGCTCGGCGCGCTCGCCAAGGCGGAACAGGAGATTCTGCTTTCATTGCGGCTCCAGCCCGATCAGTTGGAAGCGCGCAACACCCTGGGCGTCATCTACGCGGAAGAAGGGAACTACGTCCGCGCTCGCCAGGAGTGGGCCGAACTCAGCGATGCGTATCCGGATTACACGCCGGCGCGGGCAAATCTGGAGATCTTGAAGCGCGTCGAGCGGGGTGAAGTTGACAAGTCGTCACAATTGAGCGGGTTGGCCAAGGCGCCGTAGAGACGCGCGCCAGAGGCTTCTCCGGGGGAGGACAGATGGCCGAGGTTTCGCGACGGCGGGGTGGATGGTGGTGGAGTTGGCGATTCGCGATGGCGGGACTGCTGCTGCTGTCTCAGATCGCTCCGGCACGGGCAGTCCTGCGCCGACGTCCCCTGCATCATCGCCGGACCCATGCGCGACAGGCGGTGCCGCTTTACCATGCGGCGCTGCTGATGGACGCCGACCGGGGAACGGTCCTGTTCGCGGTTAATCCCGATTTATCGTGGCCGCCGGCCTCGATGGCGAAGATGATGCTTCTCGCGGTGGCGGAGGACCAGATTCGCGCCGGCCGCGCTACGTATAACGATCCGGTGCGGGTGTCGATGCGCGCGGCGCTTACCGGCGGCTCACGCCTCGGACTCCATCCGGGCGACGTCTATCCACTGGGTGAGTTGATGAAGGCCGCGCTGATTCGTTCGGCCAACGACGCCGCCGTCGCCGTGGCCGAGAAGGTTGGCGGTTCGGTCGATGGCTGCGTGCGCCTGATGAACGCCAAGGCCCGCGAATTGGGCATGGCTAATACTCATTATGAGACCGTTGACGGGCTGCCGCCGATCCCCGCGCATGACGTGGATTTCACCACCGCGCATGATCTGGCGATTCTCGCGCGTCATCTGATTCTGACCACGAACCTGCTGCAATGGTCCTCGATGCAGACGGCGCCCTTCGATGGTGGCCGCGTGATGCTGCACAACACCAACCATCTGGTGGGCCATTTCGACGGCTGCGACGGGCTCAAGACCGGCTTCACCTATCATGCCGGCTTCAATCTGACGGCGACGGCGAAGCGCGGTGACATGCGGCTAATCTCGGTCGTGCTGGGTGCGCCGTCCAATCCGCAACGATTTATTCAGAGCGCGCGACTGTTGAACTGGGGCTTCGATAATTTCGAGAAGGTTCACCTGGTGACGCGCGGCGAGAGCCTGCCGGTGCACGTCCAGGTCGCGCAGGGTCCCGAGATTCAGCCGATCGCGGAAAGCGATCTTGACCTGGTGATGCCCAAGTCGGCGATCGATCGCTTACACCTCGAATACAAGATCCCGACGGTCGTTCAGGGGCCGCTGAGCGACGGCCAGCCCATCGGCGCCGTCGAAGTGCTGGACGGCAGCGAGGTGCTCAGCCGGGTGGACGCGATCTGTCCGCTATCGGCGAGCGCGCCGACTTCTGCTAGCATGGCCGGCGTTCACGAACCGAGTAGCGGAACGACCTCGATGCCGCCCGCGGCAGTGCTGCCCGCGGTGGCGCCGCGGCTGACGATTGATCCGCAGGAGAAGCGATGACACCGGCCTCGAAAACACGTAACCGCCGCAACCGCAAGCTGAGTTTGAAGCGTCGCACAGAACCGACTCAGGTGCGCGCGCGCAAGCGCCGGATGCGCCGGACGCGTTTGCGCGGCAAGCGCTAGCCGTTGCGCGCCGGTGCTGCAGGCCGGCCGCCGATAGTGGGTTTGCTGAGGGCCTGGGCAACCGCCGGCCGGACCGGCGGCGGCGATCAGTGCGCGCCGGTCAGGCTCGACGCCTCGACGCATTTGCCGTCCGCCACCAGTTCCTTCATGAAAACCGGATCGACCAACAGATCGTGGGTGCGGGGCTCGCCCTGCGCCACATAGCGCGGATCATTGTAACGCTCGCTCTCGCCCTGACGGGCGTCTTCACAGTCCTTCTGACTGGTGAAACTGAACATCCCTGCGCGCTGCCACTTGGACAGCGGCGCGCTGGTGTCGATTCGGTCGATTGAGATATCGCTGCCGCCGCTGCGCCGCTCCTGCCATCCGGCGGGCAAGGCCAATGGCCCGCCCATCTGCGGCGTGCGGTCGCTGGCATAGGGTCTAAGCGGCGGGTAGACGAGCACCCATCCGGTGGTATCCGGATTTGCCGCAGGAGGCGCGGCGGCAGTCGGCAAAATCTGACCGGTCGATGGGATCGAGCAGGCCATCCACCATGGACCCAAGGCGGTCAAGGCGACGACGAAGGCCCCGGCGGCGAGGTTCGCGCGGTTCATGCTTCTTATCACGGGCGATCAGCTTTTTTACGGCGCGTGCTCTCGAGCAGTTTCAGCAGCGCATAGACCGTCTCGGTTGCTGGAACGCGCATGTTATGGCGGCGGGCGGCGCGCACGACCGCCCCGGAAATCGCCTCGTATTCGAGCGGCTTGCCTTTTTCCAAATCCTGCAGGGTCGAGGTCTTGATTGCGTAGGCGTTGATCTGGCGAATCTGCTTGAGCTGCAGATCGACGCGCTCGTCGACGACTTTGGCGCCCTCGGCGCGGCCGACCGCGAGCGTTTCGAGCATCAGCGTGCGCACCAGGTTGTAGCCCTCGGGATCCTCGAGCATCTGGCCGAGCGTGGTCCGGGTCAGCGCGCTGACGCTGTTGGTGCTGTTATTCCCCATCAGCTTGTACCAGCGGATGGTCTTGAGGTCGGCGGTGAGCTCGCCGTAAATTCCGGCGCGCTCGAACAGCTCCTTGAGCCGTTCGGCGCGCGGCGTGATGCGGCCGTCGATCTCGCCGAACTCGATCACGCCGAGCGCGGTATGGTTCAGGCGGCCCGGCGCCACCATGTCGGCGCCGATCCGCGAATTGCCGCCCATCACGGCCTCGCGGGGGAAGAAGCGGCAGAGCACCTCCTCATTCTCGACGCCGTTCTGGATCGTCATCAGGATGCCGTCGGGGGCGAGACAACCCTGGATCTGTTTTGCGGCAGATTCGGTATCGTAGGATTTGACCGCGAACAGGATCAGGTCGTAGGGGGCAAACTCCCGAGGTTCGCCGGTGGCTTTGACCCTGACGTGAAAGTCACCTTTGAAGCTTTGGACGGAAAGGCCGTTTTCGCGCATCGCGCGCAGGTTATCGCCGCGCGCACAGAGGGTGACGTCTTCACCCGCCTGCTGCAGTTTCGCCCCATAATAGGCGCCGACGCCGCCCGCGCCCATGACCAGAATCTTCATTGCCGCTCCTTGTGCGAACCGAGGCTCTCGTCCGATCAAGCATCGACGCGCACCCGACAGTCAAGCAAGGCGCGCGCGCTTATCCTCCGGACGGCGGCGGCATGGAGGCGCAAAATCGCCGCTCTCGAGGCGCGTTCGTCCGCGATCGGGCGCCTCAGGGCGAAACGGCGAGTTTGCGATGAGCGGAAGGGTTGACTAGGCTTCGCCCACAGTGCGTGGATGGAAGTTGAACAAAGGAGATCGATGAGATGGCGAGTCCGCAGCTCAAACAGGCGATCGATGCGATGAAACAGATGGCATCGCAGATGGCGAACGCGACCCCTCAGGATTTGCGGCGTGCGTTTGACCAGATGGCACCGACACCGGCTGCCGACGTGCAATGCCAGAAGGTCAACGCCGGCGGCGTGGATGCGGAATGGGTGTGCGCCCCCGGTGCGGCCGACGACCGCTTTGTGCTCTATCTGCACGGCGGCGGTTATGTGATCGGGTCTGTGCAATCCCATCGCGATTTGATGGCGCGGCTGTCGCGCGCGGCCAAGGCGCGCGTGCTGGGTCTCAATTACCGCCTCGCCCCCGAACATCCCTTCCCGGCCGCGGTCGATGATGCGGTGGCGGGCTATAAATGGTTGCTGGCGCAGGGCGCCAAGCCGTCGCGCGTAGCCGTTGCCGGTGACTCGGCGGGCGGCGGCCTGACGGCGGCGACGCTGGTCGCGATCCGCGATCAGAAACTGCCGACGCCCGGCGCCGGCGTGCTGATCTCCCCCTGGGTCGATATGGAAGGTCTCGGCGAGTCGATGAAGACGCGCGTCGACGCCGACCCGGTCGTCCGCAAGGAGGGACTGCTGCAGATGGCGCAGGCCTACCTGCAGGGCAAGGATCCCAAGACGCCGCTGGCGGCGCCGCTCTATGCTGACCTCAAGGGTCTGCCGCCGCTGCTGATCCAGGTCGGCGATGCGGAGACCTTGCTGGATGATTCGAATCGTCTGGCCGAGCGAGCCAAGGCCGCCGGTGTGCCGACCAAGCTCGAAATCTGGCCCGAGATGATTCACGTGTGGCATCTGTTCGCGAGCTTTCTGCCCGAAGGTCAGCAGGCAATCGAGCGGGCCGGCGGGTTTATCGTCGAAAACGCCAATTGAACCGTCGCGCGAGAGGGAGGCTGGGGCCTCCCTCTCGCGCCCTGCTGATTGAAGCGAAACCCGCCTGGGTGGAGAACGGTTGGCGCGATGCTCGCTAGAGGCGCAGACGGAGCGCGTCCATCCATTGATGCAGATAGCTGCCGGGCTTGACCGCGGCCTGCGTCACGATCGGTTGGGATGAGAGCGGCTTGTCCCCGAGCATCACGGTGAGCTGGCCGACCGTGGTGCCTTGCGCGACCGGCGCCACCAGCGGCGTCTTGTTCATCTCCGCGGTCAGCTTGATCCGGCCCTCCTGTCCGCGGACAACGGTGAAGTAAGCGTCGCCGCCGGCCGGCGCGATCGGCACTTCATCGACGTCGCCCTCATAGACGCGGACGGTCGCCGGCGCCGCCTTGTGCCAGTTGGGATGGACCGTGATGAAGGTCTGGAAGGCCCATTCCAGCAGCTTGTCAGTCTCGACGCGTCGCGCCTCCATGCTGGAAGTGCCGAAGACCGCGGAAATCAACTCGAGGTCGTCGGTGTGCGCCGAAGCGACAAGATGGTAGCCGGCCTCGTCGACATGGCCGGTCTTGATGCCGTTGACGCGCGAGTCATAGAACAGCAGCGTGTTGAAGTTGCGCTGCGAGATGGTCACCGGGCGATTTTCCGGGCCGACCGTCTTGAAAGTGAAGACCTTGGTCGAAGTGTATTCGAGCGCGTTGGGAAAATTCTCCAGCAGCGCGCGCCCGAGCTTCACCATATCGGCCGCTGTCGTGTACTCGCCGGGCTGCGGCAGACCGTCGGGATTGGTGAAATGGGTCTCGGTCATGCCGAGTTCGGCGGCCTTCTTGTTCATTTCTTCGGCGAAGGCGGTGGTGCTGCCGGCGAGATATTCGGACAACACGACCGCGGCGTCATTTCCCGACGAGACCATCAAGCCGTAGAGCAGGTCGCGCACCGCGACCTTCTGACCGACCTGCAGGAACATGCGCGACACCGTGTCATTGAGCGACAGGCGCCACGCCGTTTCGCTGACCGGCATCTGCGTGTCGAGCGTGATACGGCCCTGCTTGAGCGCCTCGAGGGTCAGATAGAAGGTCATGATCTTGGCGAGGCTGGCGGGCTGCGTTTTGGCGTGCTCGTTGAAGGCGTAGAGCTCGGCGCCACTATGCAGGGCGACGAGATCGGCGGCGGAGCCGGCCACCGCGAACGGCGCCGGCAGATTCCCGAAGACGCGGATTTGGTTGAGCGGCACGGCCGGCGGCGTCGGTGCTTTCGGACTGCGCAGCCGGTGAGCCTGACGGAGACTCGCCGCGCGCGCGGCCGGCATCATGCTTACCGCGATAAGCACCAGCCCCGCCGCGATAACCGTCCGCATGGCGCAACATCGAAAGATCGCATCCACAACCCGTCTCCCCTTGCGGCGCTGCCCCTCGCGCCCGCCGCTGCGGTGCCGGTTCCGATCGCTTGAAAGGCCTGTGGCGCCGCTCACACAGGCGGCCGGTAAGCGGTTTTGAAGCAAACGCTCCGCGGCAAAAAAGACTACGGCCCGGATCTCTTCAGCGCAAGTATTTGGCACCGGAGAGTTTCCTTGGCCGTCGCCGATCAATAAACATCCTTCAGTACATGGACCTTTCGATTATCCTGCCGGTCTTGAACGAACGCGCGAACCTCGCCGAACTGCTGCCGCGGATCGACGCGCTGATGCGCCGGATGCATCTCGGCTTCGAGGTGCTGGTGATCGACGGCGGTTCGCGCGATGGCACGCAGGAGCTGGCGCGCGAGCGCGGCGCGCGGGTCATCCCGGAGCGGCGGCCCGGCTATGCGGGCGCGCTCGAAACCGGGTTCGCCGCGGCCGCCGGCGACTACGTCCTGACGCTCGACGCCGATCTGTCGCACGAGCCGGATTTCGTCGCCAAGCTATGGCGGGCGCGCGAGCAGGCCGACATCATCATCGCTTCGCGCTACACGCGCGGCGGGATGGCCTATGCGCCGCTGACGCGCCGCCTCCTGAGTCGGGCCTTGAATTTCTACATGCGCAGGCTGCTGTCGATGCCGGTGCGGGATATGTCGAGCGGGTTCCGCCTCTATCGGCGCAGCGCGCTCGAGGGTCTAAAGCTCGAAGCGCGCAATTTCGAGGTGCTCGAGGAGATCCTGGTCAAAGCCTACGCCCGGGGCTATCGCGTGCACGAAGTTCCGTTCACCTACTTCCCGCGCGAGAGCGGGCGATCGCACGCGCGGCTGACGCGTTTCGGATGGGATCTGACGCGCGCCGGCTTTCGCTTGTGGGCGCTCCGCAACTCGATCAATTCGGCCGACTACGACGACCGGGCGTTTTACAGCCTGATTCCGGTGCAGCGCTACTGGCAGCGCCGCCGCCATCGGATCACCACGGCGTGGGCGCGCGGCGCGGCACGCATCCTCGACGCGGGCTGCGGCTCGAGCATGATCATTCAGAGCCTGAACAATGCTATCGGTATGGATATCAACGCCGATAAACTGCGTTTCCTGCGGCGCGCGGGCATTCCACTGCTGCGCGCGTCGGCGTTTGCCCTGCCCTTCAGGGACGGCGTGTTTGACTGCGTCATCAGCTCGCAGGTGATCGAGCATATCCCCTACGATGAACTGCTGTTCCGCGAGCTCTGGCGTGTGCTCGAGCCCGGCGGCCGGCTGATCATCGGCACGCCCGATTACGCCACGCTCGGCTGGCGAATGATCGAACCGGTGTACGGCTTCCTGATGCCCGGCGGCTATCGCGACGAACATATTACGCACTACACGCGCCGCAGCCTGACCGAGGTTTTAGAACGGCACGGCTTCGTCCATGAGGAGACGGCCTACGTCGCGGGGAGCGAGTTGATTATGCGATGCCGCAAGCCGCTCGACGCGGCCGCCGCCGCGCCGGCCGCGACGAGTGGGGAGCCGAGGCCCGCGGCGCGCGCGGGCTAGGAGACCGCGCGGCCGCCGCGCACCTCGTCTTCGGCCGCAAAGGCCGTCGCCCGCGCGAAAGCGGGACGCAGTGAGGCGACCATCGCCGGCAGGATCAGCAGCGCCGCAGTCAGGTTGGTGATCATCAGGAGAATCAGGATCGTGCTCATCTCGTTGTGGAAGAGCAACGGCGAGAAGGCCCACGGAATAAGCCCGCCGACGATCACGATGAAGCTGCCGCCGACCCAGCGGCCGGTCGTGCCGAGCGCCGCCGCAATCGCTTCGTTGAGCGCGGCACCGCGGACCATCTGGGCGCGGATCGAGCCGAGCAGGTAAATGGAAAATACCACACCGACACCCAGGCCCAGCGACAGCACCGGGATCGTATCCGCGGTCAGTCCGATACCGCCCACGGCCATGAAGAGAAAGCCGGGAAAATTCGCCATCGCGGCGAGCAACAGCAGGATCAGACCGGCCAGCGGCGACCACATCACCAGTGATCCGGCGACGAAGATCGCCCCGAGCGTCAGGCCGAGGTTTCGGAGATTCAGCCCGGGAGTGACGTCGTCGATAGCCTGGTAGAGTCCGGCCTCGCCGCCGACATAGCGGAGGGTGACGCCTTTGAGCTCGGGATCGCTGGCGACGCGCTCGCGCACAAAGGCGTCGAGGTCGGCGCGGAGCTTGTTGAGACGCGCGGTGGTGTGATCCGGCAGGAGGATCCGCACGCTCGCGCTTCTCGCCGACGGTTCGTGGGCGAAGTAGGCCTTGGGTTCATCGGGCGCCGAGGCGCCAAAGAAGAAACCCCACAAGGCGGCGCTGAGCTGCTCGGTATCCGGCAGGGCCAGGAACTTGGGCGAGCCGTTGTGCAGCAATTGATCCATCGGTTTTTCGGCGACATTGGCGAAGTCGAGCACCGCCACCGCGTCGCCCTTTTCGATCAGGTAGTTGCCCAGATCGTCGGTCATCCGCAGCGTTTTGGTGCCCATTGTCGAGCGCGGGTCAGGATATTCAGGCGTCTCGAGCACGACCCAGGCAAAATTTGACGGCACGAACTTGCCGACTTCCGCCGTATCCAGGTTGACCTTGGCATCGGTCCGATAGATGGGCGTGCCCGGCGTCTGGTACCCGATCCCGACGTAGCGGTAGGCAAGCAAACCGATCGCGCCGACCAGCAGACCAAGCGCGATCAGTCCCGTCCGCGCGCCGTTGCCGGCCAGCGGAAGCCGCGCCAGACGTTCGAGCCGGCTGCGTTCCGGCACACGGTCGCGGGCGGGCGCGCGCAGGTAGCTCACCAGGATCGGCTGGCCCAACAGCACGACGACGAGACTCGAACCCATCCACACCGCGCCGCCGAGGCCGATTTGGCGAAGCACGGGAATATCGCCGGTGGCGACGAACACGATGCCGGCGACGCTTGCGAGGATCGCGAGCAGGCCCGGCCGCAGCATCGAATCGGCGGCGGCGACGCACGCCGCCACCGGATCGTCGAGCCGTGCGAATTCATCGTAATAGGCGCCCTGCCACTGGATCCCATGGCCGAGGTCGCGCGCCGTCATGATCAGGGGGATCACCAGCATGATCGGATCGAAGCTGTAGCCCATCAGGGCCATGAAACCCATGCCCCAGAAGGCCGCGGACAGTCCCGTCACGACGGGCGCCCACCAGCCGACGCGTCCCCCGAGACAAACCGCCGTAAGCAGGATCATGAGCAGCGCCGAGGCGCCGAAAATCGCGCTCAGGCGCGGCAGGTAATGATAGCCCCATGCGGCGAACATCACGGCGCCGGTGGCATAGACGCGGGTGTTGGCGTCTTCGTGCTCATGAATCAGGTTCTGCACCGCGTCGAAAATCGTGCCGTAATCCAGCGCATAGTCGTTGAAGCCGGCGATCACCAGAGCGCCTTTGAGGTCGGGCGTGACGAGGCCGGCAAGCTGCGTGCCGTGCTCCTGGACGAGCGTGCGCAGCTCGGCGATCTGCGCCGGCGTGTCCGGCACCTTCGGATACATGAACGGCGTCGAAGCCAGAGTTCCAGGCAACGCGCGCGCATAGAGCACGCGGTAGGAGGCGAGCGAAAAGACCTCGTTGTGATTGACGCCCGGCAGCTTGTTGACCTCGTCGTTCATCTGCTGGATCGCGAGCAGCGTTTTGGGATTGAAGATGTCGCCGTCCTTGACCCGGATCATCAGGACAAGGGTCTGCGCGCCGCCATAGGCCCCGCGCAACTGGCGGTACAGCACCACGTTGGGATGGTCCGCCGGGAACAGGTCTTCGAAACGGGTCGCGATCGGCAGATGCAGAGCGAAGTAGAACATTACCAGCGTAACGACCATCAGCAGCAGTCCAACGGGCTGACGATAGTCGAGCAGGAGTGCCCCGAAGCTCCGGCGGGAAGAGGTGTTCGCGGTCATCTACACTCTCCTACGTCCCCAGGTCCCCATGGCGGACGATTTACGGTCGCCGACCGGCTATCCCCAAAAACCGATCGTAGCTGGTAGAGCTAGCACAGGTCGCGGGCGGAATTGAATTAGGGAATTTTCATGCGCGCAAACCGGATGGCGTCGGCGCGCGCCGACGTTCCGTCCGGCGCGCCGCGGATGAATGCCGGGCAGGCGAGGAGGCGGTCCCTCGGAAGCCGCGGAACCGTCAGCGCCAAGCACTGCGGCTCACGGTACCTGGGACCAGGCGTGATAGGAACTGCGCACCAGCGGTCCGGATTCGACGTGGCGGAAGCCGAGCGCGAGCGCCGTCGCCCGCAGCTCGGCGAACTCGTCGGGATGAACGTACCGGACCACCGGCAGATGATCGCGGCTCGGCCGGAGATACTGCCCGAGCGTCAGGATATCGCACTCGACGGCGCGCAAGTCGCGCAGCACCTGCAGCAGCTCGTCCCGCGCTTCGCCCAGTCCGAGCATCAGGCCGGCCTTCGTCAGGGTCGCCCGTCCCTGCGTCCGCGCATAGCGTTTGGCGTGATCGAGGACCGCGAGCGAGACTTCGTAGCGGCCGCCCGGACGGCATCGCCGGTAGAGGCTCGGCACCGTCTCGATATTGTGATTGTAGATATCCACCGGCGCGTTGACGACGGTTTCGACGCTCGGCAGGGCGCCTTTGAAATCCGGTACGAGCACCTCGATGCGCGCGCTCGGCATCGCCGCCTTAATCGCCTGAGCGGTCGCCGCGAAGTGCGCCGCGCCGCCGTCCGGCAGGTCATCGCGATCCACCGACGTGACAACCACATGCTGAAGTCCCAGGCGGGCCACCGCCTCGGCGATCCGCCGGGGCTCGTCGGCATCGAGCGGCCGCACCTTGCCATGCGCCACGGCACAATACGGACAATTGCGGGTGCAGACGTCGCCCATCAGCATGAAGGTGGCCGTGCGATGACCGAAGCATTCGCCGATATTGGGACAGCAGGCCTCCTGGCAGACCGTATGCAGCTTCAGCTCGGCCAGCGTCGCGCGGGTGCGAAAGTACTCCGGCGAGACCGGCGCCCGGACTTTGATCCAATCAGGATGGCGACGTTCGTTCATCGATCATGCGGCCGCGGGCGCCGCCGATGCGTCCTGCAGGGTTCGCGAAAGATCCTCGGCGCCGACTTCCTCGAGGCGATCGTAGCCGAAAACCGCAGCGAAGGCGCGGGTGATCATCGCCGCGAAGGCTTCCACCGAAATCGCGGACCGACCCAGCGCGGCAATCGACGTCATCCGGCAGCCCTCGATACCGCAGGGCACGATACGGTCGAAGTAGCGCAGGTCGGTGCTGACGTTGAGCGCAAAGCCGTGGAGCGTCACCCAGCGGCGGAGGCCGACGCCGATCGAGGCAATCTTGGCGTCGCCGACCCAGACGCCGGTCAGACCCGTGCGGCGCCCGGCGCTAATCCCGCAGTCCGCCAGCGCGTCGATCATGACCTGTTCAAGATTGCGCAGGTAGCGCAAAACGTCGCGCGCGGCGCCCTCCAGCCGAAGAATAGGATAGCCGACGAGCTGTCCCGGGCCGTGATAGGTCACCTGGCCGCCGCGCGACACCCGATGAAGCGGAACGTTGCCACGGCGGTCGAGGATGAAGCGCTCGTCGGCGCCGCGCCCGAGCGTATAGACGTGCGGATGCTCGAGCAGCAGCAGCGTGTCGGGAACCCGCTCGCGCAGCCGCGCCTCGACCAGCGCGTACTGCCGATCGAGCGCCGCCGCATAGTCGAGCACGCCGAGTCGGGCGACGCGGAGCGTCCGCCCCCGGGAGGGCTCGCGCGGCTGTCCGCTGGGACTCGACGCCGCCGTGGCAGCAGGCGTTCTGACCATCGCTTCGTTCATCGCACCTAGAAATTGATAGCCTCGCCTTCGGCCGACAGCGCCGCTTCCATGATCGCCTCGGAAAGCGTCGGATGCGGATGGATACTGCGGCCGATTTCGGCGGTTGTGGTTTCGAGCGTGCGGCCAAGCACCACCTCCGAGATGAGGTCGGTCGCGTGATGGCCGATGATCTGGCAGCCGAGCACCTCGCCGTATTGCTTGCTCGCGACCAGTTTGACGAAGCCCTCGGTCTGATTCACGGCAACTGCCTTGCCGTTGGCGCGAAACGGAAACTTGCCGACCGTCACGTCGATACCGCGCTCGCGCGCCTGCGCCTCGGAGAGGCCGACGGTCGCGACCTCCGGCTCGCAGTAGATGCATCCCGGGATCGCGAGCAGGTCGAAGCCCGGTTCGCGCGCGCCCGCCATGATCTCGACCGCGGCGACGCCTTCGGCCGAGGCCTTGTGCGCGAGCAGCGGCATCCGCGCGACGTCGCCTATCGCATAGATACTCGGGCAGGTCGTCCGGAAGGAGTCGTCGATTTTGATATAGCCGCGCTCGACCTCGACGCCGACCCGCTCGAGCCCGAGGTCGGTGCTGAGGGGAGCGCGGCCGACCGCCACCAGTACGCATTCGGCTTCGACGGATGCGGCGGTGCCGGCGGCGTCGAGCGCGACCCGCCAGCCGCCGCCCTTGCGCGTCATCGACTTGTAGCCATGACCGAGCATCACGGTGGCGCCGCGCTTGAGGAAGGCCTTGCGCAACTCTTCGGCGATCTCGGCATCGAAACCCGGCAGCATCTGCTTTTCCAGTTCAACGATTGTGACCGCGGTGCCGAAGGCGCTGTAGAAATAGCCGAATTCGAGGCCGATCGCGCCCGCGCCGATGATCACGATACTCGCGGGCAGGGTGTCGTGAACCAGCGCTTCGCGGCTGGTCATCACGCCGTTGCCGATAGTCATGCCCGGAAACAGCCGTTCGCCCGACCCGGCTGCGATAAGAATGCGCTCGGCCTCGAGCGTCGCCGCCGGCGGATTCGGTTTGCCGGGCGAGGCAGCGAGCGCCACGGCATGGGGTCCGGCGAGCGTCGCGTGCGCCTCGAAGTAATCGACCTTGTTCTTGCGCAAAAGGAAGCGCACGCCCTTCGACAGCTTGTCGGCGGCCTCGCGGCTGCGGGCAATCACGCGTTTGAAATCGACCCGCACCTCACCCGTGGCGATACCGTGCTCCTGCGCCGCGGTGCGAATCGTGTCCATCGCTTCGGCCGAGTTGAGCAGCGCCTTGCTCGGGATACAGCCCCAGTTGAGGCAGACGCCGCCCGGCCGATCGCGCTCGATCACGGCGACCCGCATCTTGAGCTGGCTCGCGCGGATTGCCGCCACGTAGCCACCCGGCCCCGAACCGATAACGATTAAATCGTAGCGCTGGTTAGGCAAGATTCACCCTGTGCTCGCAAGAACGGTTAGACCAGCAGACTCGCCGGGTTTTCGAGGAAGCGTTTGATCTCGTTGACGAAACGCGCGCCGACCACGCCGTCGATGATGCGATGGTCACAGGCGACGGTGATCATCATGGTTTTGCCGACCACCACCTGACCGTCGCGCACGACCGGACGATCCTTGACCGCGCTCACGGCGAGAATCGCCGCCTGCGGCGGCACGATCACCGCGGCAAAGTGCTCGACGCCGAGCATCCCCATGTTCGAGATCGTGAAGGTGGCCCCCGAGAGATCGTCGCCGCTGAAGCCGCCACGCGCGGCCTTGCCGACCAGCCGCCGCGCCGCCTCAGCGATCTGCGGCAGAGTGAGCCGCTCGCAATTGTGGATCACCGGAACGATGAGGCCGTCCTCGACCGCCACCGCCATCCCGATATTGATGTTCGGGTAGATGACGATGCCCTCGTCCTGGTAGCTCGCGTTCATGCGCGTATAGCGAGCGAGGGCGAGCGCGGTCGCCTTGATGATGATGTCGTTGTAGGTGATGTTCTGATCGAAGAGCTCGGTGGTTTCGAGCGACTTCTTGAGCCGCACCACCTCCTCCATATCCACTTCGACGGTGACATAGAAATGCGGGATTTCGCGCTTCGATTGCGCCATCCGGTTGGCAATCGTCTTGCGCATCTTGGAGAGCTCTTCGCGCGTGCCGGGTAGTCCCTCGCGCGGCGCGACCAGGCGGCGGAAACGGAAAAGCTGCTGCTCGCGGATAAAGTTATCGACATCGCGCTTGGTGATGCGCCCCTCGGGTCCGGTCCCGCGGATCGCGGCGAGGTCGATGCCGGCCTCTTCGGCGGCGCGCCGCGCGAGCGGCGAAGCGCGGAGCTTGCTGCCGTCGGTCACGACCGCAACCTCCATCGCCGGCGCTTGACTGGGCGCCGGCGGCGCGACGATAGCGGTCGGTGCGGCCGACGGATGCGCGCTCATCGCCGGATGGACCACCGGACGGGCAGGCGCCGTCTCGGCGCCATCGTCCTCCGCGCCCTGCTGGTCGGCGGCAGGGTTCGCATCGACCTCCTGGCGGCCCCGCGACGCCGACGCAGCCTCACTGCGGCGTCGTCGGCGGGACGGTTCGAGCGTCGTTACCCGTTCGGGCCGCGCGGAACTTAGGGTCGGAGCCGTCGCGGCGTCCGCCGGAGCTTCGGCAGGGGCTTCGGCGCGCGGCGCGGTCGCGGCGCTCTCGCCGTTGAGCGGTCGCAGCACGGCGATCACGGCGCCAACCGGCGCGGACTCGCCTTCCTTGAGACGAATTTCTTCCAGCACGCCGTCGTCGAAGGACTCCATCACCATGTCGGCCTTGTCGGTCTCGACCTCGGCCAGCGCATCGCCGTGATGCACCTGGTCGCCCGGACGCTTCAACCATCGAAGAATCTTGCCTTCCTCCATGGTGTCGGAAAGCTTGGGCATCGTGATTTCACTGCTCATGGACGGTCCTTAGGGTGGGCCGCCTGCGGGACGGCCCCGGTCACTTTTTACATCAGACGCTCGGCCGCCTGCACGATCTGGGCGGCGCTGGGCAGCGCCGCGCGTTCGAGGCGCGCATTGTACGGCATCGGCGTATCCAGCGTGGCGACGCGTTCGACCGGCGCGTCCAGATGGTCGAAGGCGGCCTCGTAGATCTGCGCGGCGATTTCGGCGCCGGCGCCGCCCGTCCGCCAGCCTTCGTACACCATGATCGCCCGGGCGGTCTTTTTCACCGATTCGACCACCGTGCCGATATCGAGCGGATTAAGCGTGCGCAAATCGATCACCTCGGCATCGATGCCCTCATTTTCGAGGGCTTCGGCGGCGGCGATCGCGTCATAGACGCATTTCGAGTAGGAGATGAGCGTGACGTCCTTGCCTTCGCGCATGACGTTGGCTTGGCCCAGCGGCACGAAATGCTCACCGTCGGGAACCTCGCCCTTGACGCCGTAGAGCGACTCGTGTTCGAGAAACATCACGGGATCGTCCTGGCGGACGCAGCTTTTGAGCAGACCCTTGGCGTCGGCCGGGGTTGCCGGGATGACCACGCGCAGCCCGGGGCAATGCAGGAAGTAGGCCTCGAGACTCTGACTGTGCTGCGCGCCGAGCTGATGACCCGCGCCCTGCGGCGCCCGTATCACCATCGGCACCTTGGCATTGCCGCCGAACATGTAATGAATCTTCGCCGCCGAGTTGACGATCTGATCGAAGGCCAGCAGGCCGAAATTGATGGTCATCAGCTCGACGATGGGCTTGAGTCCGCCCATCGCCGCGCCCACCCCGGCGCCGACGATGGTCAGTTCGGAGATCGGCGTGTCGCGCACGCGCTTTTCGCCGAAGGTGGCGAGCAGACCGTCGGTGACCTTGAAGGCGCCGCCGAAGTAGCCGACCTCTTCGCCCATGATAAAGACCCGCTCGTCGTGGTCGAGCTCCTCGCGCAACGCCTGATTGAGCGCTTCCCGATAAGTGATTTCAGCCATCTTGATGATTCCGCGATCCCGTCATCCTGCGCCTCTGGCGGTCCGGCTAAAGGCCGCGGCGCGTGACGCTGCTGATCCTTTCTTTCAAAACTTCCTCAGGACTGCGCGGTGCCGTCGTCCTCGACGTAAACCAGCTTGCCGAGGGTGTCGAGGGCCGGTTCGGGACTCTCCTCGGCGAATCTGACCGCATCCTCGATAATCGCGTTAACCTCGGTTTCGACTGTGGTTAACTGATTTTCGTCGGCGCGCCGATCCTGCAACAGCTTGCGCCGCAGTTGCTTGATCGGGTCGCGCTCCTGCCAGATCCGCTCCTCGCGGCGCGACCGATACTCGGCCGGATCGGACATCGAGTGGCCGCGGAAGCGATACGTCACGGCTTCGATCAGCGAGGGGCCGTCGCCTTCGCGCGCGCGGGCGGCGGCCTCCACCGTCGCCTGGTAAACCTCGAGCACGTTCATGCCGTCAACCCGCACGCCCGGCATCTTGTAGGGTTCGGCGAAGCGGTAGAGCTCCTCCTGGCAGATGGCGTTCTGCACCATCGTGCCCATGCCGTAGAAGTTATTTTCGCAGATGAACACGACCGGCAGCTTCCACAGCGAAGCGAGATTGAGACTTTCGTGGAAGGCGCCCTGCGGCAGCGCGCCGTCGCCGAAGAAACAGCACACCACCTCGGGCTCCTCGCGGTACTTGACCGCGAGACCAAGACCGGCGGCGATCGGCAGGCCGCCGCCGACGATCGCATAGCCGCCCATGAAGCGCAGGTTGGCGTCGAACAGATGCATCGAGCCGCCATGACCGCGCGAGATGCCGGTCGCCTTGCCGAACAGTTCCGCCATGACCGCGCGCGGCGCCGCGCCCTTGGCGAGGCAGTGACCGTGTTCACGGTAGGTCGAAACGACGTAGTCCTTGTCGTAGAGCGCGGCGATAGCGCCGACCGCGACCGCTTCCTCGCCGGCATAGAGATGGCAGAAGCCGGTAATCTTGCCGCGCGAGTACATCTCGGCGGTCTTTTCCTCGAAACGACGGATGAGCACCATGCGTCGATAGAGATCGATGATCTGAACGTCATCCATCGTGAGCAGGGCGCGCTCAGCGATATGCTTTTCGCGTTCCAGGGCCATCCTCAACTCCCGGCGCCGGCAGGCTGCTTACGGCTCCAAGATTCGCCCCGCCAGTGCTTCATCTGAACACTAACGCAATCGCACAACTCGTGTAAGGTGTCGCGCGCGATCAAGCGGTAGTGGGTTGCTCGTCGGCCGGACGCGCGCTGCGGAACTGGGCGAGCAGCAGCAGGTCATAGGCAAGCTTGAGCGCGCCGGCGCAAACCAGCGGCCAGCCGAACGCCGTCGCTTCGAGCATCGCGCCGGCCGGCAACGGCGCGAGCGCGGCGGCGAGACTGCGCGGTACGGCGGTAACGCTCGCCGCGGCCGCTCGCTCCTCCGGCGTGACCATCGCCATTACATAGGATTGCCGCGCCGGAACATCCATCGACGAGGTGGCAGCGCGCAGGAAGAGGAAAGCGAGCGCCGCCGCCGGGCGATCCATCAGGGCGGCCACAATCAGGCAGCCATTCGACGGGATATGGGTGTAAACCATGGTGCGGACGCGGCCGATTCGCGCGGCTATCGTTCCCGAGGCCAACTGCGCCAAAGCCCCGCACGCGTTGGCCGCGAAGAAGAATGCCCCCACCGTCGCCGCCGGCAGCGCGAAGCGCCGCAGCAGCCACAAGGCGAGCATCGATTGCACGACGAAGCCGCCGCCGAAGGCGTCGAGGCTGAACAGCGCCGCGAGCCTGATTACGATCGCGCGCGAGCGGCCCAGCGGTCGCACGGGATCGGCCGACGGTCGTAAACGCGGGCCGAGGCGCAGGTAGAGCGTCGCCGCCGGCAGGGCGCAGGCCGCGTACACCAGGAAAACGCAGCGCTCGGTCACCACGGCAGGCAGGTGATACTGCGCGGCGATTACGCTCGGCAGGCCCGCGGCGAGAGCCCCCAGCGCGCCCGCCAGCGCCCCGCCGAGATTATAGAGCGCGAAGATCCGGGTCAGATGCGCGATCGGGACCGCTTCCGCGATCAGGCTTTGCTCCGCCGGCAGGAACAGACTGACGTCTCCCGCCGAAGGGTTCAACGTGCCGACCACCGCGACGAAAAACAGCGGCCAGAAGCTCGTGAGGCTGAAGAAGCCAACGCCCGTCGCCAGCATCAGGGCCGCCGCCCCGAGAAGGATCCGTCGCGGATCGCTGCGATAGCCGAGCAGCCCCACGCTCAAGGTCAGGGCGGCCGAGCCGAGCAGCGTGCCGAACACGATCGCGCTTATCCCCAGCGCGCTGAAGCCAATCCGCGCGAGGTAGACGGGCAAGAGGACGCTGACCGCGCCGTCAGCAAAGCCGCGCAGCGCGCGCGTCCCGATCAATACGCCGGCCTCAGCCGGGATGGCGTACCACCATCGCCGCATGCGATCGTGCCGGAGCGTTCACCGCGTCCCTTAGAACAGCCGCCGCTGCGCCGCTTCCCATACCGGCGCGAACGAGCGCCGATGGATGGGCGTCGGACCGAGGCGCGCGAGGGCGGCGAAATGATCGGCGGTGCAGTAGCCCTTGTGGCGGGCGAAGCCGAATTCCGGGTACAACGCATCGTATTCGATCATCGCGCGGTCGCGCGTCACCTTGGCGATTATCGAGGCGGCGGCGATCGAGAAGCTCTTGCGATCGCCGCCGACGATGCGGGTCTGCGGGACTTTCAGCTCCGGGATCGTGCGGCCATCGACCAGCACATGATCGGGCGTCCGGTTGAGTGCGAGCAGCGCGCGTTCATGAGCGAGCGCCGTCGCCCAGTAGATATTCAGTTCGTCGACTTCGGCCGGAGTGGCCATGCCGACCCCGATGGCCACGGCGCGGCGATGAATTTTGTCGAACAGTCTTTCGCGCTGCTCTGCCGCCAATTGCTTCGAGTCGTTAACCCCCGGCACGTATTGCTCGGGGGCGAAAATCACCGCTGCAGCCACTACCGGCCCGGCCATCGGACCGACTCCCGCTTCGTCCACGCCGGCGATCGCAAGGGCGCCGGCTCCCCATAATTTGCGCTCGAACCGCAGCGTCGGATGTCCCACCGCCCCCCTCCTCTTATGAGATGCGAGCCTAGTCAGGAGATCAGAGCAGAAACCGCGGCGCCGTGCATCTTTAGCCGGCGGCCCGATGCGGCAATTGGCGCACAACCGGCGCGGGCGGCGGTCAAGGGTTGAGGGGCGACGATTGCGGCCCAACTGGTCGCGATCGCGATTTTCCTGTGGACAAAACCGAGAAGAATGGGGCGCGGGCGATGTTTCACGTGAAACATCGACGGGGACGGCCGCAACCAGGAGTTGCCGGCGCCCGGCTTCTCCCGAATTATTGAGCTACCGCTGATTTAAGCTTGATTTCGCGAGATGACCCCCGCGCACAAACTGGTCGTGCTCGACGGCTTCGCGCTCAACCCCGGCGACCTCGATTGGGGGCCGCTTACCGCCGTGGGCCCGTTGCAGGTGTACGAACGCACGCCGCTTGATCAAATCGTTGCGCGCGCCGCTGACGCCGATATTGTGCTGACCAACAAGACCCCGCTGCGCGGTGCGACGCTCGCGCAACTGCCGGCGCTGCGCTATATCGGGGTGCTCGCGACCGGCTACGACGTGGTGGACCTCGCGGCGGCGCGCGCGCAGGCGATCGTCGTCACCAACGTCCCCAGCTACGGCACCGACTCGGTCGCCCAGTTCACCTTCGCCCTGCTGCTCGAGCTTTGCCAGCGGGTGGCGATGCATGCCGACGCCGTTCGCGCTGGGGAATGGTCACGGGCGCCGGACTTCTGCTTCTGGCGGACGCCGCTGGTTGAGCTGGCCGGTAAAACCCTCGGCATCGTTGGTTTGGGGCGAATTGGGCGACGCGTCGGCGCGATTGCGGCGGCGTTCGGGATGCGCGTCATCGCGTCGAGCGGTCGGCGCGCCGATCCCCCTGAATGGCCGGGTTTTCGCTGGGTTAGCGTCGATGAGCTGTTTCACGAAAGCGACGTTATCAGTCTGCACTGCCCGCTGACCCCGGCGACGCGCGGGTTGATCAATGCCGGCGCCCTCGCCCTGATGAAGCCGACGGCAATCCTGCTCAATGTCGCGCGGGGTCCGCTCATCGTCGAGCAGGACCTGGCCGCGGCGCTCAATTCAGGGCGGTTGGCGGGAGCGGCCGTCGATGTGCTTTCGGCGGAGCCGCCACCCGCCGACAATCCGCTGCTGAGCGCGCGGAACTGTCTCGTGACGCCTCATATGGCGTGGGCGACGCGTGAAGCCCGCGCCCGCCTGCTGGCCACCGCGATTGCCAACGTCCGCGCCTTCGTCTCGGGCCATCCAATCAACGTGATTGGCTGAATGGGGCCGGCGGCAATCAGCGCGACAGCGCCGAGGGCGGCTGCCGGGAGCGCTCAGGCGAGGCGTTTGAGGCGCGCCCGTCGAAGCATCTCGGCGACCTCTTCGGGGTTGGGAATGTCGCTCAGGCGGATGAGGAATTCGGCGCTGGCGGCCGAGGCGACGGCGACATCGCCGAGTCCGAGCAGCCGTTGAAAAAACGACTGGTCGACCTCGATCGAACGAACATCGGCGAGTTCCATCTCGCGGCGGCGATTGGCGAAGGTGCCGCGGCGCTCGATTAAACGGTCGGAGGTCAGGCTCCAGGAGGTTGAGCGGCGCGCCAGCGCGGCCATCCCGAAGACCACGACGGCGAGCAGCACCAGGGCGAGGCCGACGCGGTTGTCCAGGTGCGGGACGCCGAGGCAGTAAGCGCCACCGAGGAACAGGGCGAAGGCGACGAGGAGCTCACGCGTGAAGTGCCACCAGGAGGGCAGGATGCGGCTGAGGGCGTATTCGCGCACTTCGGCGGGACGCGGCTGCATCACGCGCGTGCCGCATCGCGAGCAGAAGGTCGCGCCCTGGGCCAGGTCAGCGCCGCATTGTCCGCATCGCATGGTGGGTCCTCAAATCCGGATTGGCAGAGGCCTGGACTCTCAACGAAGGGCTAGCATTTGCTGAAGCGGTGGGCTTCGTCAACCGCCGGGCGGCGCGGCGCTCGGAGTTGCGGCGAGAGGGGCGAAATCTCGCCTTGAAAAATCGGCTTTGGGTGATACGATGCTTGTCATGGGCTGATGGCCCATTTTTTATTGGCAGCCAGCGCTCACCGCGAGGCAGCGAATCGAGTTGGCGTTCGGCGAGGGGCCGGGGCTAAGCGCCGTGATGGTTGTGCAGGTTAATGCTGTTGCGCGAAAGGTCGCGGAACTGATCGAGCCGCATATCGAGCGGCAGGGCTTTGAGTTGATCGGGGTCGAATTTCGCCGCGGGACGCGGCAATCGCTGTTGCGGCTCCTGGTCGATCGACCCGCCGGCGGCATTTCGCTGGATGACCTCGAGCAACTGAGTCCGCTGGTCGGGGACCTGCTGGATGTGTATGACCCGATTGAAGGTCGCTACACGCTCGAGATGGCGTCGCCGGGAATTAATCGGCCGTTGATGAGACTGAAAGACTTCAAGGAGTACGTCGGACGGCGAATCAAGGTGCGCACGCGCGAGGCGCATGCCGGACGCAAGAACTTCATCGGCGTGCTGGCTTCAGTGACGGCCGAGGGCATTGAATTGGATGATGACGTGAGCGGGGCGCGCGAGGTGATCGGCTTTGGTGAAATCCAGGGCGCGAACTATGAGCATCAGTTCGACTGATCGGCGCGGGCGACACCAGGCACGAGATGGGTGGCAGACCCCGCAGGAGGCGACATGGCGGTTGATCTGAACCGCGTTATCGAGCAGGTCTCGAAGGAAAAAGGCATCGACAAGTCGATCGTAATCAGCGCGGTCGAGGAGATGATGCATTCGGCGGCGCGGCGCACCTTCGGCGCCGACCGCAATATCGAGTCGCGCTTCAACACCGAGCTGGGCGAAATCGAGTTGTTCGAGGTCAAGACCGTGGTCGAGCAGGTGACCAACCCGGCCGCCGAAGTGGACCTCGAGCTGGCGCATGAGAAATATGATCCGGACGCGCAGCTCGGCGACGAGATTCTTATCAAGCTGGACACGGCGACGATGGGTCGGATCGCCGCGCAGGCGGCGAAGCAGAATCTGATCCAGCACATTCGCGACGCCGAACGACGGCAGATTTACGGCGAATTCAAGGATCGCAAGGGCGAGATCATTTCCGGGATCGTGCAGCGCTTCGAGCGCAAGAACATGATTGTGAATCTCGGGCGGACCGAGGCGATTCTGCCGGAAAAGGAGCAGATTCCGCACGAGCGCTACCGCCAGGGTGATCGCATCCGGGCGCTGATTCTGGACGTGGATCTTTCGGAAAAAGGGCTTTCGATCGTGCTCTCGCGGACGGCGAACCTGTTTCTTATCAAGTTGTTCGAGCAGGAAGTGCCGGAGATGTACGAGGGCATCGTGGAAATTCGCCAGTGCGCGCGCGAGCCCGGCGGGCGCGCCAAGGTCGCCGTCTATTCAAAGGACGCCGACGTCGATCCGGTCGGCGCCTGTGTCGGCATGAAGGGCACGCGCGTGCAGGCGGTGGTGCAGGAGTTGCGCGGCGAGAAAATCGATATCGTGCCGTGGACCGACGACCAGGCCGAGCTGGTGTGTCGCGCGCTCGCCCCGGCCAAGGTCTCGAAGGTGATTATCGACGAGGACGAGCACGCGATGGAGGTGATCGTGCCGGACGACCAGCTTTCCTTGGCGATCGGCAAACGCGGGCAGAACGTGCGCCTGGCCCATCGTCTGGCCGGCTGGAAACTCGATGTGCGCAGCGAGGCCGAAGCCGAAGAGGAGGCGCGGGCGGCGCGCGCGTCACTCAACGCCATTCCGGGAATCGGCGATATCAATGCCGAGCTGCTCTATCAGTGGGGTTTTCGTTCGGCCGAGCAGTTGGCGGAAGCCAATGAGGACAATTTCGAAGTCGAAGGTATCACTCCCGAGCGGGCCCGCCAGGTGATCCACGCGGCGCGCGAATGGGTGGCGCGCCGGCGCATGGAAGAGGAAAGAGCGGCGATGGCCGCGTCGGCCGCACCCGACGGTGCGACGGAGACGCCCGCGGATGGAACGGCGAGCGAAACCGCGATCGAGGACGGCGCTGCCGCCGTCGAGCAAAGCGCTGATGTCGAAGCGAAATCATAATGCGGTGCGCACCTGCCTCGGCTGCGCGGAGCGCGACCTCAAGCGCGCCATGGTGCGCGTTGCGCTGGTCGGTGGCGTCGCCACGGTCGACGCCGCGCAGCGGCACGCCGGGCGCGGCGGCTATCTGCATCGCAGTCTGCCTTGTCTCGAGCGCTTCGAACGCCATAGGCTGAAGCCGTTCCGCTCGCTCAAGAGTCCCGTCGGGATGGCGGAACGCAGACGTATCACGGAAACGATAAAGGCCGGATGGCTCGGCACAGTCCGCGGAGATAAAATAATCGTCAATGGCGCGTAAGCGAATAAAAACCCTTGCCAACGAATGGGGTGTATCGGTCGAGGACGTACTGGCGAGCTGCAGCCGCCTGGAGTTGCCGCACGCGCAATCCGAGTCCGCCCTGCTGTCGCGCGAAGAAGCCGACCGCGTCAAGAGCGACCTCGACGCCCGGGCCCATCGGGTGAATGCCTTGCGGCGCGAGACGCTGGTCGAAACCAGCGCGGGGACGGTGCTGGAGAAGCGTCTGAACGCGACCGTGATGCGCCGGCGTCATACCGAGCCGACGCCGTCAGCGCCGACCGAGAATGCGCCGGCGTTTCAGTTCGAGGCGGAAGCGCCGTCGAGTCCGAGCGAAAGTTTTGTCGCGCCGCTGTTCGACGAACCGCTGCAGGTCGCGCCGGAACTGCCCGAGGTGCATCTGCCGGAGCCGCCGCCGGTCGCGCTGTTGAACGTCGAGACGCCGGCGGAAACGTCGACGCCCGCTGAGGTCGCGCCCGCCCCGGCGCCGAATGATCGTCCGGAGGCCAGCAATGGCGCGGCGGTGCGCGCCGACGCCGAGATGAGCGCGCCGACGCACCCGTCGGACCGCGCCGAGGAGCGTCAGGAGACCGCGGCCGAAGTTGCGCCGTCAGCGCCGCCGTCCGCGCCCGAGCCGGCGCCGTCATCAGCCGCGGCGGCCGCGCCGCAACCGGCGGAAGCGAAGCCGGCGAGCGCCGTGAAGCCGCCGGCCGAGCCGCAGCGTGTGGAGCTGCCGCCGCGCCCGCAACCGCCGCGAACGACGACGTCGCCGCGCGCGCCCCTTACACCTGCGGGCGCGAATCGCACCGGCGCGATCGGAGCTGCCGGACCGGGCCGCGACCAGCCGCGGCCGCCGTTCGAGCCGGGACGCACGATCAATCTCACCGGACGGACCCATCCTTCGGCGCCGACCCTCGACGACGGTCAGGCGGGGCCGAAAGTGCTTGGCAAGATCGATTTGCGGAAGCCCGCGCCCAAGGCGGCGCCGACCGGAGCGCGTCCGGCCGGCGTGCCCCGGCCCGGGATGCCGCCGCGACCAGGCGGGCCGCAGCGGCCCGGGATGCCGCCGCGGCCGGGTGAGCGTCGGTTCGGCGCGCCGCCGCCGAGTCTCGAGGCGTTTGCGCCGCCGCCGGCGGACAGCGGGAAGCCGGGCGCGCGGCCGGTCAAGAAGAAGAAAGTCATCAAGAAGGGCGCGCCCGATATTGCCGCCGAGCGCGAGATGCGCGGACTGCGGGTGCCGCGCAAGAAGCGCGCGCTGCCCGGCAAGGAGCTGCGCAAGACCGAGATCACCACGCCCAAAGCCTCGAAGCGCGTGGTGCGGATTACCGAGGGCGTGACGGTGGCCGACCTGGCGCGCAACATGGGCGTAAAGGCGGCCGAAATCATCAAGCAACTGATGGGGCTCGGCGTGATGTCCACGCTGAACCAGGTGCTGGACGTCGACACCGCGACGCTGGTGGCCGGCGAGTTCGGCTACAGCGTCGAAAACGTCGCCTTCGATGCGGAATCGGCCATCGAGGAGGAAGCCGAGGCGGCGCCTGGCGAAGCGCTGCCGCGTCCGCCGGTGGTGACCGTGATGGGCCACGTCGATCACGGCAAAACCTCGCTGCTCGACGCCATTCGGCATACCAACGTGACGGAACGGGAGTTCGGCGGAATCACGCAGCATATCGGCGCGTACATGGTCGAAGTGCACGGCCGGCGCATCAGCTTCGTCGATACGCCGGGGCACGAGGCGTTCACCGCGATGCGTGCGCGCGGCGCCAAGGTGACCGATATCGTCATCCTGGTGGTGGCCGCCGACGAGGGCGTGATGCCGCAGACGGTCGAAGCGCTGAATCACGCCAAGGCCGCGGGGGTGCCGATTATCGTCGCGATCAACAAGGTGGATCGGCCCGAAGCGAATATCGACCGGGTCAAGCAGCAGCTCACCGAACGCGGCCTGATTCCCGAAGACTACGGCGGCGACACGATCGTCGTGCCGGTATCGGCGCGCACCGGCGAAGGGATCGAGCGGCTGCTCGAGATGATCATGCTGCAGGCCGACGTGATGGAGCTCAAGGCGAACCCGAACCGCGCGGCGCGCGGCGCGGTGATCGAGTCGCAGATCGATCGCGGGCGCGGGCCGGTGGCCACGGTGCTAATCCAGGAGGGCACGCTGCATACCGGCGACGCCTTCGTCTGCGGCACCTCCTACGGGCGCGTGCGCGCGATGCAGAACCATCTGGGCGAGCGCGTCACCGAAGCGGGTCCGTCGACGCCGGTCGAGGTGTTCGGACTGTCGGGCGTGCCGGAGCCGGGAACGGCGTTCGTGGCCGTGGCAGAAGAATCGAAGGCGCGGCAGGTGGCGGAGTTCCGGCGCTCGCGGCTGCGCGAGGGCGCGCTGCAGCGCACCAGCCGGGTCTCGCTCGAAGAGCTGAGCGAAAAGATGCTCGCCGGCGAAGTCAAGGAGCTGCGGATCATCATCAAGGGCGACGTCAACGGCTCGGTCGAAGCGCTGGCGGATTCGCTGGTGCGGCTGTCGACCGGCGAAGTGAAGCTCGAGATCATCCATAAATCGGTCGGCGCGATTTCGGAGACCGACGTCACGCTGGCGTCGGCGTCGAAGGCGATCATTATCGGCTTCAATGTGCGGCCGGAACCGAAAGCCGCGCAACTGGCCGAAAAGGAAGGCGTGGATATCCGCCTCTACACCATCATCTACGAAGTGATCAACGACATCCGGGAGGCGATGGAAGGGCTGCTCGCGCCGACGTATCGCGAAAAAGCGCTCGGCCGCGCCGAGATTCGGCAGACCTTCGTGGTCGGCGGCCTCACGGTGGGCGGCGCGATGGTGCTCGACGGCAAGGTGCAACGGAGCGCGCGGGCGCGCCTGGTGCGCGACGGCCGCGTGGTCTGGGAGGGCAAGATCGCCTCCCTCAAGCGCTTCAAGGACGACGCCCGCGAAGTGCTTGCCGGCTACGAGTGCGGCATCGGGCTCGAGAGCTTCAACGACCTGAAACCGGGCGACATTATCGAGGACTTCGAGATGGAGACCGTGCTGCGCAAGCTCGAGCCGGCGCGGATCGAAGCGACGCGGGGCGCGCCGGCGCAGCCGCAGCCCTAAGGCGGCGGCGCAGGCATTCGGCGATTTCCCGCTCGGTGCGAGACGAGACAGGCCGATGGTCGTCGGGGTGTTGCGGCTGACGCTTTTTCTGCCGGAGAACCATTCGCTGAAGGGCAAACGCCAGGTGCTGCGCGCGATCAAGGATCGGGTGCGGAACAAATTCAATGTCTCGATCGTCGAGTCGGCGGGCCACGAGATGTGGCAGCGGGCCGAACTGGGCATCTGCCAGGCCGGCACCGATCGCGATTTCGTCGATGCCGCGCTGCGCGAGGTGGTGCGCTTTATCGAAGGATTGGGGCTCGCGCCGCTCGGCGAAGAGGTGCTCGAGATCGTCAATTACTAGACGCGGCGGAGCGGCGTCGGGAGCCCTGACGACGCGTTGCGCGTTCGCCCCGTAAGCAATTGGCGGCGCTTGGGCTCTGAGATTAGCGGCGGTTAAAATCAAAATCATGGCTGAGGGTGATGGCAGGCGGCCCGAACGGGTGGCGGAGATGGTTTTACGCGAACTGTCCGAGATGCTGGTGCATGACCTGCGCGACCCGCGTCTGCGCGGCGTCTCGCTGACGCGGGTGCGGATGAGCGACGACCTGCGGCACGGGCGGGTCTTTTTTTCCCATCTCGAGGGGCGCGCGCAGGCTGGCGAAGCGATCAAGGGCTTTCAGAGCGCGAGCGGGTTTATCCGCCGTGAGATTGGGCACGCGCTCGCGCTGCGCTACACGCCGGACTTCATCTTCGAGTTTGATCCGGGACCGGAAAGCGCGGCGCGGGTCGAGCGGCTGTTGCGCGAGAGCCGGACCAAGACCGGGGCGGGCTGACGCCGGTCACGCAAACCCGCAGCAGACCTCGCAGGAGCGGAGTCGAGGCCGCAATGGACGGCGTTATCGTGGTGGACAAGCCCGCGGGCGTGAGCTCGGCCGAGGTGGTGCGGAAGATTCGGAAACGTCTCGGGTCGCGGTCCAAGGTCGGGCATCTGGGGACGCTCGATCCGTTCGCGACGGGGGTGCTGCCGATCCTCGTGGGCGAGGGCACGAAGCTCGCCCCTTTCCTGCAGGAAGGCGAAAAACTCTACAGCGGGTTAATCGCGCTGGGGGCGGAGACGGACACGCTCGATCCGACCGGCGCGGTGACGCGCGAGGCGCCGGTGCCCGGGATCGACGCGGAACTGCTGGCGGCGGCGGCGCGCCGCTTCACCGGTTCGATTGAGCAGACGCCGCCGGCATTTTCGGCGATCAAGCGCGACGGCGTGCGTTCCTATCGCCTCGCGCGGCGCGGGATCGAGGCGCCGCCGCATCCGCCGCGCACGGTGCGGATCAATCAGCTCGAGCTGGCCGTGGCCGACGGGCGATCGCTGCGTTTTCGAGTGAGCTGCGGACCCGGGATGTACGTGCGGGCGCTCGCGCGGGATCTCGGTCTCGCGCTCGGCACCGTGGCGCATCTGGCGGAGTTGCGGCGCGAGCGCAATGGCAGCTTTACGCTCGATGCGGCGGCGCCGCTGGAGCGGGTGCTGCAGGTGCTTGAAGGCGGCGCGCCCGCGCCGCTAATCCCGCTGCGCGAGGCGCTGTCGGCGCTGCCGGAGGTGGAGGTGGACCAGGGCGTGGCGGCGCGCTTGCGGCATGGCGATGCGCGCGCGCTGGACGGTATCGCGGTGCCGGCGGCGCGCTTCAAGGTGGTCGCCGGCGGTCGCTTGATCGCGGTGGCCGGCGCCGTCTCGCGGCTGACGTCGCATCTCGAGCGCATTTTCCTCGACGGCTGAGTCGGCGGCTCCGCGCCGTAGCGCGCGGCGACCCTGGCTGGCGTCATCGGGGTGCCGAAGCCGGGGTAAGCGGCGCGGTCGCGCTGGCGCTGAGTCGGGCAAGTGGCGGCATGGGGTGATCGGCGCTTGCGGCGCGGCGCCGGATCGCCTTAGGTTGTGCCATCAAGGGGCGCTGGATAGAATCACCTGAACCCAAGCAGACCATGGCCGCCAATCGAGACCGCCTCGCGCTGATCGAGGACATTTCGGCGATTAGCGGCGATCCTTCGGCCGACCTGCGTCAGACTCTCGACCGCGTCGTCACCACGATCGCTGCCCGCATGGAGGTCGAGGTTTGTTCGATCTACCTGTTCGATCCGCAGCGCGAACGGCTGGTGCTGCGCGCGACGGTGGGCCTCAATCGCGAATCGGTCGGCCGCGTGTCGATCCGCGTCAACGAAGGTCTGGTGGGTCTGGTGATCGAGCGGGGCGAGCCGGTGGTCGTCGAAGACGCGATGAGCCATCCGCGGTACAAGTATTTCCCGGAAACCGGCGAGGAGCGCTATCACACGCTGCTCGCGGTGCCGATCGCCGAGACGCGGCAGAAACCGCTTGGCGTGCTGACGGTGCAGACGCTGCGGCGACGCAAGTTCGGCACGGTGGCGATCCGCCTGTTGCGGACGGCGGCGGCGCAGTTGGCGGCGATCATGTCGCAGTTTCAACTGCGCGAGACGCTGGCCACCAAGGAGAAGGAGCGCGACGAGTATCGGCGGCGGATGATCGAGGCGAACCGTCAGCTCAAGGGTTACGAGCGGGTGGCGGGGGCGACGCGGGTCGCGCCGCCAATCAAGATGCGCCATCCGCGGCTGGTCGGGTTGCCGGCGGCGCCGGGCTTCGCTCACGGGGTCGCGCACGTTGTCGGCACGTTCCTGAGCACGATTGATCGCAATCTGCGGGCGCGGGATCCGAAGGTCGAGCTTAAACGGTTCGAAGAGGCGCTGGTGCGCTCGCGCGGTGAACTGGCGGCGTTGAAAGCGCGGATGGCGCCGTTGATGGCCGAGAACGACCTGCAGATCTTCGACGCGCATCGGCTGATCCTCGAGGACGAGGAGTTTATCTCGCGGGTGCGCGATACGATCGCGGAGGGATATGCGGCGGAGAGTTCGCTGTTCCGGGTAATCGACGAACTGAGCGCCCAGATGCTGGCCGTGGCCGACGCCTATTTGCGCGAACGCGCCACGGATTTCCGCGACGTCGGCCATCGCGTTTTGCGCCATCTGCGCCAGGAAGAGGGTATCGGATCGTTCAGCCGCAAGACCATCCTGGTGGCGGAGGAGCTGACGCTGTCGCAGATGGCGCTGGTGTCGCATGAGAATCTGGCGGGGATTGCGCTGCAGTCGGGCGGCGTGACCTCGCACGCGGCGATTCTGGCGCGCGCCTTCGAACTGCCGACGATCGTGGGTGTCGAGCGGCTGATGGAGGCGGTTTCGGAAGGCGATGCGCTCGAGCTCGACGGCAACTCCGGGGTGCTCTACATCAATCCGTCAGCGGAGGTCGAGCGCGAGTATCAGTTGCAGCACAAGCGCTACGAGGCCTTCCGCCGCGAACTGATGGCGGGGTTGCAGGCGCCGGCGGAGACCCGCGACGGCCATCGGGTACAGATGCTGGCCAATATCGCGCTGCTGCCGGACGTGCGGCTGGCCCTGCGCTACGGAGCGGAAGGTATCGGGCTCCTGCGCTCGGAATTTTCCTTTCTGACGTACGAGGATTTCCCCGACGAAAACCAGCAGATCGAGCTGTACACGCGGATGCTCGAGGCGGTAGGGGAGCGAACGGTGACGATTCGCACGCTGGATATCGGGGCGGACAAGTATCCGCCATATCTGCGCGTGCCGCGTGAGGAGAATCCGTTTCTCGGCTGGCGATCGATTCGGATCTCACTGGAATTGGCGGGGATCTTCAAGGTGCAGTTGCGCGCCATCCTGCGCGCCGCGGCCCATCGCAAGGTGCGCGTGTTGTTTCCGATGATTTCGAGTCTCGAGGAACTGCATCGCGCGCGCGAACTTCTGCTCGAAGCCCAGGCCGAGTTGTTCAAGGAGGGGCTCGAGCACAATCCGGCGATCGAGGTGGGAATCATGGTCGAGGTGCCGTCGGCGGTCTGGCTGGCGCCGCGGCTTATCCGCGAGGTGGATTTCTTTTCGATCGGCACCAACGACCTGGTGCAGTATCTGCTCGCGGCCGATCGCAATAATCCCAAGGTGGCGCATCTTTACGAGCCGCTCCATCCGGCGGTGTTGTCGGCGATTGCGGAAGTGGTCAACGTGGCGCGGGGCGCCGGCAAGGAAGTCTGTCTGTGCGGGGAGATGGCCAGCGATCCGCTGGCGACGCTGCTGCTGGTGGGGATGGGACTCGATCAACTGAGCTTGAGTCCGCTGTTCATTCCGGTGGTCCGAAAATTGGTTCAGGAGTCGAGCTATCAGACGGCGCGGCATATCGCGCACGATGTATCGCAACTCTCAAGCGTAAAGGACATCAAAGGATATCTCATAGAGCGATATCGCGACCTGGGCCTGATTTCGCTTATCGAGATGTATCGTTAATCGGCAATTCATGCGCCGACGATTTATTACACAGGGGGCCCTTAATTTTTTCTGACCGTTCGGTTAGAGATATTGCGAGGCTTCGAAGGCCCGAGCAGCAAAAGGAAGATTCATGATTCTGGCGTTTACTATCCTGAGCCTGGTTCTGATCGGTTGCGGAACTCTGCTCTGGTTCATGATCGGTCACGAACGTTATACCCATCGCGACAGCAAGCGACCGTTGCAATTGACGGGGCCGGCATCGGCGGCGGGCAGCGATGCGCTGCGGGCCGAACCGTGCCGGACGGTCCGCGTGTATTTCATCAAGCCCTCGCGTTACGACGAAGAGGGCTATGTTCAATTCTTTCGCTACGGCGTGCAGCCGAATAACACGCTGACGGTGCTGAAGGCGCTTAACGATACGCTCAATCAGCAACGCGGCGCCGAGCGCAACGTGGTGCTCGAGACGGTCATCTGGGACGAGTTGTGCGACGGCGTGGTGACGCCGGAGACGATCGTCGCGATCAAAGAAAAAGCGATCGAGGACGGGGTGGAATTATTGGTGGGACTGGCGGGAGTGCAGTCGAACCAATATGCGCGCGGTCGTGATTTGGCGCTGCAGTTCGTGGCGAAGCAGATCCCGACCATGATGGGCGGATTTCACGTCAGCGGTTATCCGCAGTCGCGCGAATTCCTGAACAGTTGCGGTATCACGACCATCGTCGGTGAGGCCGAAACGATCTGGGCCGAGCTGATCGAGGATTTTCTGCGCGGTGAACTCAAACTGAACTACGCGGTGGTCGATGGGATTCGCGCCAAGACCGGCCAGGACGACATCATCGTGCCGGTGATAACCGACGCGCAGTTACCGACGATCGATGATCGCTATCTGTCGCGGTTCTTCACGACGACGATGACCACGCTGGATACGTCGCGCGGCTGTCCGTTCACCTGCTCTTACTGCAGCGTGAAGAATGTGATGGGGCGCACGATGCGATCGCGCGAACCGGGGGCGGTGGTCAACTGGGTGCGCGACGCCGCGCGCCATCATGGGATCGAGTCGCTGTTTTTGGTGGACGACGATTTTTTCCGCAGTCCGCGATGGGAAGAAATTCTCACGGGACTGATTGAAGTACGCAAGGAGTTTCCGCGCTTCTCGTTCATGATGCAGGTGGACGTCGATGCGTCGTGCTTCGCGAACCTGGAACCGGGCGAAACCGAGACGGCCAAGCATCGCCGAAGCCGGCGCTTTACGGAGCTCGCGGCGCGGGCGGGCTGTTACCAGGCGTTCGTCGGTATCGAGTCGCTCAATCCGGACAATCTGAATCACGCCACGAAATATCAGAACACCGAAGACCGGCAGCATCGGATGAGCCTCGAAGATGCCAAGCGGCGGGTGCTGCACAAGTACCGCCGAGTCGTCGAAAACTGGCATCGGGTGGGCGTGTCAGTGCATGCCGGCTATATGCTGGGATTCCCGTTTGACGGTCCGGACTGCGGGCGGGTCGCGGCGCAGATGCTGCGCAAGATCGGCTTCGACATGGTGTCGTTTTTTATCATGACGCCGCTGCCCGGCACCGAAGATCAGGTGCGATACGCGAAAGAGGGCCAGATAATCGACTGGGACTTCAATAATCTGGACTCGCAGCATGTGACGCTGCGGCACGAGAAGATGGATACCTACACCTGGTATCAGGCGTACCGCGACGCTTTCACCGGCTTCTATTCACTGGGCCGGCTGCTGAGCATGATCCTGTCGGTCGCGAGCGGTCGGGGCCTTTCGGCCGAAGCGCGCCGCGCGCTGTGGCGGCAATGGTCGTATTACTTCTTCAGCTATCGCCAGGGGCGCCATCCGATGGTCGGGGGAGTGTGGCAGATCCGCCGCCGCGACGTGCGCCGGAGCGTGATCACCGACGAAGAGGCGCGCCGCCAGTATCTCGGCGGGCTGCGTTTCGATGCGATCCTGCGCGGTGAAGGCAACGATCAGTTCGCGGCTGCTCCGGCGTGAGGATGGCGATTTCACCGCGCAGGTCGGCTCAGCGCAGCGTTAGGACGTGCGGCGTTTGACCGTGCTGGCCGCGGTGGCGCATCCGCCCAACTGGATGGTCTCGGGCACGGCAAGCTGGCCGCTCGAGTTGGTGTAGCCGAAGGCCTGGCAGAGAACCTGCGCCTGCGCGTTGACGCCGGCGAACTGCACCGGGAAGAGCGGGGCGAGCTTGCCCTCGCAGGCGGCGACGTTCAGATTGTACTCGACCTGCGCCTGGGCGTTGCAGGATTGCTCGGCCTGCATGGTCAGGACCGGCGCGGAGTTAACCAGGATTTGCTGACCACCGATGCTGATGGGCCAGGTGATGCCGGCGTTTTGGGTGGCGCATCCGAGCGACAGCAGCGTCAGGCAGAGCAGCGACGCGATAGTCAATTTGGCAAGAGCTGTATTCATTTCAGTTCCTTCTTCTGCTCCGGCGTTACCGGCGAAGCATCTTTCGCCATCACGAGGCCGCCGCCGGCGAGCGCGCCCACCGCGGCGAGATACTGATTGACCCCGAGACGGCCGGTGAGAAAGAGCACGGTGATCGCGATGAGGGCGATACCGGCGCAACTGGTCTTGAGGTCACTCAACAGCGAAGCAAGTGCTTTCATATGCCGAGTCAGGCGGTGACCGCGGCAAGGTCCGCGAGCAGCGCCTTCAGATCGAGTCCGCTCGGCGCGCGACCGTTGTCCTCGATCCAGTCCGTCGGCACGGTGACGTAAAGCTCGTCACAGAACTGCGCGAGGGCCGGCCAGGTGAGCCAATAGTTGTCCGCGCCCCAGGTATCGATATTGATACCGACCGCCGGCGCACCCTTGAGGTCGCGGGCAATGCCGTTGATCGCATGCCCGCCTGCGACAGCGTCCGAGGTGACGTCCCAGACGTTGGTGTTCATCCACGCTCCGGGGAATTCGACGCCGATGAGCAGCTCGCCGAAGAGATCGAGCGCGACCCTGACCTCCGTCTCGTTTTTGGCATCGACGGCGGCGAAGGCGCCGATTTTGTGCACCTTGCCGGAGGCGTCAACGAGTCCGGTGGTGCGCAGGAACTTGAGCCCGTCGAGCATCACGGTGCCGTTGTCGGTCTGATCATTGAGCTGGCTGCGCGGGATACCGAGGTAGGCGCAGTACGCATTGAGTACCGCATCGGTGGTGAATTCAACCTTGCGACCGGCGTTGGCGTTCCAGGTGATGAAGGCATGCGCGGCCATCGCCCAGAAGCAATCGCCGTACTGGTCGTTGCCGAGCATCCCGAGCGCGAGGTGATCCTTGCGCACGGCCGCACCCCAGTCGACGCCATCGGGACGCGGCGGGGGCAGACGGCGCAGATAGTTGCTGATACGCAGCGTGCGGAAGTCGCGACGGGCGGGACGTTTGCCGAGTTTTCCTGCAATCATGCTTTATTGCCTCTCACATTCATAAGGTTGCGGATTTGGTTCGAGAATCGAGGACGCGGGCGGCGGACCGAAAGAACAACTGCGGCGGCCGTTCCAGTTCTGGCCCATCGGCGAGACTTCGGACTCGAGATGGGTCGCGACAATCTCGGGGATGAGGTGTCGGCGGCGCCGGGGCCATCGGAGTGCAAACAGCATGTCCGAGCGGGCGGCTGACTGGTGATATTGCGGATAGTCAGTCACGCCCGAGCCGACCGGGTTCCACATCTGGAAGAAACCGATCGGGACATAGCCGCTGCCGTCGGGATCAAGCCGCGCCACGCGCACGCCGAGCGGAAAGGCGTCGGCGCGGACGAAGATCTGGTTCTGATGCTGCGGCGCCGGCAGCGCCGCATAACGCAGATAGTCATCGAACGACGTGCACATCATGCGGTCGATGCCGTAGATACACGCGGGGTCGGGATCGACCTTGTGCAGCAGTTCGCGAGTGCGCGGCGGCAGGACGATATCGGCGTCGAGATGGACGTACCAATCGTCGCGGTCCGGCGGGCGCTCCTGCATCAACTGACGCAGGCCATGATTG
>Ga0070741_10001150_pt1 | contig 83833 bp, 90 predicted proteins | sample Coa_R1_4_FD_66440 | JGI IMG/M metagenome (GOLD analysis project Ga0070741, IMG submission 66440) | Surface soil microbial communities from Centralia Pennsylvania, which are recovering from an underground coalmine fire - Coalmine... | ecosystem: Environmental > Terrestrial > Soil > Unclassified ...
TCGCTGTGCTGCTCGTCGTTTCACCCGCATCTCGGCCACCTGGATCGCCGAATCTCTCGCCGTGGTCCTCCGGCCGAGCCTTCAAGCGCGCCTACGATATTCGACTATGGCCGCAAGGAAGCCGAAAAGCCTCTCGCCGGTACGCCGAAGCCTCCCCGAGCTGCAGGACGTCGAGGCGCCGCAGCGCGCGACGGCGAGCGTCTCCGAGCAGAAGATCAACCAGTACCGCAAGCGCCGCTACCAGGCGCTGCACGCCGACACCGACGCGGCCAACAAGCGGCGCGCCGCGGGCAAGGCGACGGCGCGCGACCGCATCGAGATGGTCCTCGACGAGGGCTCGTTCGTCGAGCTCGACCTGTTCGCGACCAACCGCGCGCACGGCTTCGGCATGGAGGACAGGCGCATCTCGGGCGACGGCGTGGTCGCGGGCTTCGGCGACGTCGACGGCCGGCCGGTCGCGGTCTACGCGTACGACGCGACGGTTTTCGGCGGCTCGCTGGGTGAGGTGACGGCGGAGAAGATCGTCAAGGTCCAGGAGCTCGCGCTGCGCAACCGGGTGCCGATCATCGGCATCAACGACTCGGGCGGCGCGCGCATCCAGGAGGGCGTCGTCGCCCTCGCCGGCTACGCGGACATCTTCTTCCGCAACGTCCGCTCGTCGGGCGTCATCCCGCAGATCAGCGTCATCGCCGGGCCGTGCACCGGCGGCGCGGTCTACTCGCCGGCGATCACGGATTTCATCTTCATCGTCGCCGGGCAGGGCTACATGTTCATCACCGGACCGGAGGTGATCCGCGTGGTCACCGGCGAGGCGGTGAGCTTCGACGAGCTCGGCGGCGGCGACGTGCACAACGCGACGTCCGGCGTCGCGCACTTCCTGCCCCGGACCGAGGAGGAATGCGCGGCCGGCGTGCGCCGGCTCCTGTCGTACCTGCCGTCGAGCAACAACGAGCGGCCGCCGTTCGTGCCGTCCGCTGACGACCCCGAGCGCGCCGACGTCGAGCTGCAGACGATCGTCCCCGAGTCGCCGAACAAGCCGTACGACATGCGCGAGGTCGTCGCCCGGGTGCTCGACGAGCGCGAGTTCTTCGAGGTCCAGCCCTTCTTCGCGAAGAACATCGTGGTCGGGCTCGGCCGGCTCGGCGGGCACGTCGTCGGCATCGTGGGCAACCAGCCGAAGTTCCTCGCGGGCGCCATCGACATCAATGCGTCGGTGAAGGCGGCGCGGTTCATCCGTTTCTGCGACGCATTCGGCATCCCGATCATCTCCTTCGTCGACGTGCCGGGCTACCTGCCCGGGCGGGACCAGGAGCACGGCGGGATCATCCGGCACGGCGCGAAGCTCCTGTACGCGTACGCAGAGGCGACGGTGCCGAAGCTCACGGTCATCACGCGCAAGGACTACGGTGGCGCGTACTGCGTCATGTCGCCGAAGCAGATGGGCGCGGATCTCAACCTTGCGTGGCCGACCGCGGAGATCGCGGTGATGGGACCTGACGCGGCGGTGAACATCATCTACAAGCGCGAGCTCGCGACCGCGAGCGACCCGAACGCGCGGCGCCAGCAGCTCGTCGCCGACTACACGACCCGGTTCGCGAACCCGTACATCGCCGCGGAGCGCGGCTACATCGACGACGTCATCGAGCCGCGGGAGACCCGGCGCGCGCTCGTCCGCGGCCTCGAGCTGTGCCTCCGCAAGACGGTGGAGCGCCCGCCCCGGAAGCACGGGAACATCCCGCTCTAGACCGCCGGCGCGGCTCCCAGCGCGCTGTGGACCGCGGTCGATCGCCTCAGCGTCTCGGCCTTGCGGCAGTACTCGTCGACGGTGACGATCAGCTCCGCGTGCGACCAGGTCAGCGGGGAGACCGAGAGCGGCGCGCCGGAGTGAGGGTCGAGCTGCTCTGACAGAAGCCCGCCGGGCAGCTGGTGGGCGACGGTCCAGTTGATGATGTCGCGCGCGGGCTTGAGGTCCGCGAGCGTCCTCGCCGTGGCGATGTGCCACTGCGCGACCCACAGCGTGCAGATGAACCACGGGTTTCCCGGCACCTTGTTGGTGTCGTTCTCGACCCGGAAGTAGTAGTCGTCCTTGTAGCGGGCGACGCCGCCGGCGGAGCCGTGGTTCGACAGCTGCTCGGTGATCTGCGACATCGTCTCGGCGATGCGCGCCTCGTCCGGTGAGTACATGCCGAACCGCCAGAGGCCGCAGATCGCGCTGTCGATGACCATGTCGACCGTGAGCGTCGCGTCCTCCTCGACGGCCACGCGGCGCGAGAAGCGGCCGAGCTCGGGGCTGTACAGGTGGGCGTCGGCGGCGCTGCGCAGCCGGTCCTCGGCGTCGGTGTAGCGGCGCAGCGACTGGCCGTCCCCGAACAGCTCGGCGAAGTTCCGCGCCGCATCGAGGCCCGCCCACACCGCGCCGACGGTGAACGCGTGCACGCCCCAGCGCTCCTCCCACAGGTCCCACGACGGCTTGATCAGGCCATTGCGCTCGTCGACGTAGTCGACCATCCAGTCGGCCGCCGGCACGACCAGCGTCGAGTACAGGCCGACGATGAAGTCCAGGTTGCGGTGGATCCGGTAGTGCTGCCACAGCGCCCAGAGCACCAGGCCGGTCTCGTCCTCCTGGATCGGGAGCGTGCGTACGCCGTGGCCATCGACCCACGGGAGCCACGAGCTTCCGGGAAGGCCGTAGGGCGTGTACTTGTGGAGGAAGAAGCCCTCCTCGACCAGCGCCGTCTGGCAGAACTGGAAGAACAGGCGCGTCGCGTCCTCGTGACCGGAGCGGTCCAGCGCGTTGGCGACGATCGCGCCGTCTCTCGGCCACGCGTAGGCATACGTGTCGCGCGCGAACTTCGTGATGTCGAAATCGGTCGCGGCGATGATCGCGCCGTGGTTGTCGACGTGGGTGCGGGCGGTCAGGATGCTGCGCCGGTACAGCTGCGTGACGTCGTCGCCGAGCTCGTCGTCGATGTGGCGGTGGTCCTTCTCGCACCACACCTGCCAGTACGTCTCGGTGCGGCCGCGGTACGTCTCGAACCCCTTGCTGATGATCAGGTCCTGGCCAAACGCGGTGACCTCGCTCAGCCGGTTGCCCATGCAGACCCAGTGCACGATCTCGCGCGGCTCGCCCGGCACGGCCGGTCCGATCTCGAAGCCGATCGTGCAGTCGACCGAGCCCTGCTCGATCGGGTTACGCCCGAGCACGCCGTCCTCGGCGTCTACCCACGTGCCCGCCGCACCGCCGCCCTTCTTGCCGTTCGCCCAGGTCGCGATGCCGGGCTCGCCGGTCGCGCCGGCGCCTCCGAGCATGAAGTAGCGGTTGCCCTTGTAGGCGATGATCCCGCGGTGCCGCGGGTCGTACGCGACCGTGTTGCCGATGTCCGAGCCGTCGATGAACCAGTCGTAATGGAAGAAGACGCGACCCACCTGGAAGCCCGACGGGCTCACGACCTGGACGCGGCGGACGAACCAGTTGCGCGCCATGTCGACGAAGTCCACGAACTTGGCCGTGATCCCGAGGCGCGGGTGCTTCAGCGTCACGTCGGTGACGAGCGAGTCCTCCGCGTAGTGCAGGTCACGCTCCCAGTCACGATCGTCGAGCCACGCGAACTTGCCGTCGATGAAGAACCCGGTCCGGCAGACGTTGCCCATCGTCTGGTTGGCGTCGCCGATCCGCGGGTAGTAGAGGTCGCGGACGTTGTAGGCGCTGTCGAAGCCGACCAGGACGTTGCCGTTGCCGATGACGATGCTCCGAGGCATGTGCTCGCGCGAATCGTAGACGCGAGATCCCTCGACTGCGTCTTAACAGGCATGGTTCCCGGCGCGCCGGCGGACTCCTAGAATCGCCTCGAAACCGTCCTCGCAAACATCGGAGCTCACGTCCTTGCAAACGACCGATTCCTCGTTCACGCCGCCGATCCGCATCCTGGCCACGCGCCGCCGCCGGCGCACGGTGGCCGCCCGCCTGCGCGCGGGCGTGCTCGAGGTCATGGTTCCGGCCTCGATGTCCATCGCCGAGCGCGAGCGCTGGGTCGAGGTCATGCGGACGCGCATCGAGCGCCAGATGCGCCGGCACCGCCCGACCGACGAGCGCCTCGAGCGGCGAGCCCACGCGCTCAACGCGCGCTATTTCTCGGGCCGCCTTCGGTGGACGTCGGTCGGGTTCACCGACACCCAGAGCCTGTGGGGCAGCTGCACCTTCACGAGTGGCGCGATCCGGGTCGCGTCACGGCTGGCGAAGTTCCCGGAATGGGTCCTCGACTTCGTCCTGATGCACGAGCTCGCGCACCTCGTCCACAGCGACCACGGGCCGGCGTTCCAGGAGCTTCTCGATCGATACCCGCTGGCGGAGCGGGCCCGCGGCTACCTGCTCGCGGTCGAGCAGGCTCCCGGGCTTATGGCGTAAGGACGATCTTCGTGGCCTCGCGCGCGTCGAACATCCGGTACGCCTCCTCGGCCTGGTCGAGCTTCATCCGGTGGCTGATGATCCTCTCGGGCTGCAGCTTCCCGGCCGCGATGAGGTCGAGCAGCGGGCGCATGTACGCCTGGACGTTGCACCAGCCGGCGCGGAAGGTCAGGGACTTCAGCCACATACGCAGGAACGGGAAGTCGCCGAGCACCGAGCTCGGCACGCCGACCATCGAGATCGTCCCGCCGCCGCGCACGCAGTGGATGGCGGTGTCGACGGCGGACATCAGCCCCACCGCCTCGATGCTCGAGTCGGCGCCGATCCCGCCCGTCGCCTCCTCGATCGCCTCCACCGGGTGCCGCTCTCGGGCGTTGATCGGGATGCCGCCGAGCTCCTGCGCCACCTCGAGGCGCGAGTCGACCATGTCGATCACGAAAGTCCGCGCGGGTCCGAAGAGCTGCGCGCACATCGTCGCCATAAGGCCCACCGGGCCGGCGCCGACCACCGCGACCACGTCCCCGGGCTTGATCTCCGCGCGCTCGGCGCCGAAGTACCCCGTGGACAGGATGTCGCCGACGAAGATCGCCTGCTCGTCGCTCATGCCGGCCGGGATCGGTTCCATCGAGTGGTCGGCGAGCGGCACCACCACGTACTCCGCCTGGCCGCCGCCCAGGCCGCCGAAGTACTCGCCGTGGCCGAACGTCGCCTTGTCGACGCACTGGTTGAACCAGCCCTTGCGGCACAGCGTGCAGTGCCCGCAGGCGGTGAAGAAGCTCGCAACGACGCGGTCGCCAGGCTTGAAGCGCCGGACCTCGGGCCCGACCTCTTCGACCACGCCCACGAACTCGTGGCCCAGCACCGCGCCCTCGTTCATCGGCGTGTGACCGTGCAGGATGTGGAGGTCGGAGCCGCACACCGAACCGAGGGTGACCTTCACCAGCGCGTCGTTGGAGCTCGTGACGGACGGCTTCGGCACGTCCGCCAGCCTGACCTCGCCTTCGCCGACAAAAGTCAGAGCCCTCATCGCCGCGATTCTAGGACGCGCATAAGCTGAGCCGAGAGTGAAGCTCAAGGGCGCGGTCGCGGTGATCACCGGCGCGTCGAGCGGCATCGGCGAAGCCACGGCGCTGGCTTTCGCGCGCAAGCGCTCCAACCTCGTGCTCGGCGCCCGCCGCCTCGACGCGCTCAACGCGGTGGCGCAGAGGTGCCGTGACGCCGGCGCGCCCGAGGTCACGGTGAGGCGGCTCGACGTCGGGCAGCGCGCCGACGCGCGCGCTTTCGTCGCGGCGGCTCTTCGCGACCACGAGCGCATCGACATCCTGGTCAACAACGCGGGGCTCGGGTGGATGGGGCGCCTGCACGAGATGCCTGAGGAGAAGGTCGACGAGCTCGTGGCCACGAACATCCGCGGAGTGATCGCCACGACGCAGGCTGCGCTGCCCGCGATGATCGAGCACCGGCGCGGCGTGATCATCAACGTGGCCTCGGTTCTCGGCTATCGCGCGGCGCCCTACTCCGCCGTCTATTCGGCCACCAAGCATGCGGTCGTCGGCTTCTCGCACGCGCTGCGCGGCGAGCTCTCGGGCACCGGCGTGAAGGTTTGCGTCGTCTACCCGGCGAGCACGGAGACGGAGTTCTTCGCCGAGACGGAGGCGCCCATCGGGCCGCAGTACCCGGCGTGGTGGGTCGCCAACGCGATCGTGCGCACGGCGCGCTTTCCGCGTCGCGACGTGATGATGCTGCCCTATCGCGCCGTGCACCTGGTCGAGCCGATTTTCGGCGGGCTGCTCGACCACGCGATGGGCGAGGCCAGGCGGATGCGCTCCCCCCATCTGGTCGGAACCGGCTCTCCACCACAAGAGGACGGCTGAGCGCCGCCCGACATCGCAGATGTTGGTGGCAGAATGCCACCTAGCGATGCGCCGCTCAGTCCAGTACCTCGCCTCTCTTGCCGCGCTGCTCCTCGTCGCTTGTGGCAGCCAGACGACTTCCGGATCTTCATCTCCGACACCGGCCACGCCCACGCCGACAGTCCAGGCATCGGCGACTCCGGTCGCCCTCGATCCATGCCAGCTGGTGACCACTTCAGAGGCGTCGTCGATCGCGGGGGCGTCGTTCAAGGCCGGCAAGGAGGACGTGACCTCGGGCGGGGCCAAGACATGCACCTACGGCGCCCAGACCCGCAACGTTTTCCTGGTCGTTGTGACGCAGGCGCCCGACGCCGCCACTGCCCAGGCGGACTGGGCGCAGGAGCAGGCCAAGGCCGAGGCCGCGATCCAGAAAGATCTGCCCCCGGGGGCTAGCGTCAACCTCAACGCCAGCGACGTGAGCAACGTGCCCGGGGCCGACATGGCCGCGATCGCTTCCTTCAACACCACGATCTCGGGTCAGCCGGTGGGCGTGATCGGCATCTACCTGCTCAAAGGCGCGACGTTTGTCAGCTTCTCCGACCTGGTCCTCGGCACCCCGCCCACCGCGGCGACGATGGAGGCCCAGGCGCAGATCACACTGGGACGCGTTCCCTGACCTGACGAGCAGCGGCGTGGGGCCTAACGCTGCCAGGCGGCCAGCAGCTCCTCCAGCTTCTGCGCGTTCTTCACCGAGTAGTTCGAGTAGTTGTTGTTCATGATCGCGTGGACCTCCTTCGCGGACCGCTCCATCTCCTTGATCCGCGGCACCCACTCGGCGAGCTCCGCCTCGGGGTAGTCGTAGCGAAAGCGCACGTTCGGCGGCGCGCCGCGCAGGTCCCAGGTCTCGTGGTTCCGGCCGTGGAATCGAATCACGGCCAGGCTGCTCGAGGTCACCTCGTGCACCGGCGGCATGCTGGTGTCGTGGCCGGGCGGGGAATCGACCGCCACATAGGGAATGTCGCGCGACCTGAGGAACGAAAGCGTGCCGTGCTCGTGCGTCTCGTCGAGCCACTCAGGCTTGCGGAACTCGACCGCGATCGGGATGCCGAACATGCGCTCCTGCACCTGCTCGATGTAGGTCAGCGAGCGCGACGACGGCACGAACCAGCGCGGAAACTGGAAGAACACCGCGCCGAGCCGGCGCGCCGCGCGCAGCGGCTCGACGGCGGCGCGGAAACGCTCCCACACCGCGTCCACGAGCTCGGCGGGAAGCTGGTCGACGTAGAGGTTCTTCTCCCGCAGTTTGTCGGGCAGCTCCTCGCGCAGGTCGGGCGGCAGCGACATCGCCTTGGTCGGATGGTTGGTCAGCAGCGAGAAGGCCTTGACGTCGAACAGGAAGCCGTCCGGCGTGCGCGCCGCCCACCGCTCCGTCATCTCCGGCTTCGGGATCCCGTAGTACGTCGTGTCCGCCTCGGCGAGCGAGAACTGGCCGGCGTAGAACGCCAGCCGCTCCTCCGACGTCTTGACGCTCATCGGGTAGAAGAGCTTCGAGTCGATCAGCGACTTGTCGATCCAGCCCGCAATCCCGCACCGAACCGCCATGAACCGACTTATGATCCGCCGCGACCGTGGGCCGTTTCATCCGCTACTGGTACACGTACCGCACGTTCGTGGCGGTCCTGCTCGCGATCCTGGTCAGCGGCGTCTGCTTCTGGCTGTACACGGAGGAGGTGGCGGGCGACCGTACCGGCCAGGCCACGCTGAACATCTCGGTGCACCCCGAGGACCGGATCATGGCCGCGACCGACAGAGCGACCAACCCGAATATCGAGATCGTGGGCATCGACGACAAGACCCTCAACGGGCGCCAGTGGCCTCTCCACCGAGCCTTCTACGCCACCGCGCTGCAAAACCTCGAGCACGCCGGTGCCGCAGTCGTGGCGTTTGATGTCGAGTTTCCAAACCCGAGCGGCGACGTCGACGACGCCACCTTTGCCAAAGCGCTGCAGAACGCAACGATCCCCGTGGTCCTGGGCTATGGGGGCAGCGATACCCGGCCTGCAGACGGCAAGTATGTGCAGTACGGGGTCGACCAGATTCCGCTGAGAGCGTTCCGCTGCGCCGACACAAATCCAACGAACGTCACGTGCACGCAGCCCTTCAAGAACGTCTACCTCGGCTCGACGGACGTCGCGAACGACTTTGACGGAGTTCTGCGCCGGATCCCGATGTTCGTTGAGCCTGCCTGCCTCGCCCTGGGCACGTGCGACATCAAGGTGCTCAACACCCTCAGCTTCGTCGCTTACCGCGCGTTCGAGTTGCAGGGTGGTGATGGACCGGGCCTCACGGAGTCCAACGGGCAGGCCCTTTTCGGCGGTTTCTGGACGCCCCCGCTTTCTGTTGATTCGAGCGGCTCCGCGATCATCAACTACTCAGGCCCGCCGGGGAACTACGACAAGCAGTACCTCTCCATGGGCGACGTCATCGACGGCAATTTCAACGCCGCCGATGTCAAGGACAAGATCATCCTCATCGGCGCCGACAACCTAACCGGTGTCAACGACAGCGTGATCGCGACGACGAGTGCGCTGGGTGGCGGCAAACCGATGGCGGGCGTCGAGATGCACGCCAACGTGCTGCAGATGCTGCTCGGCTCGGCGACGCGCTTCCTCCAGCCCGAGTCGGACACGGTCGTAATGCTCATCCTGGTGCTGCTGAGCCTGGTGATGGCAGTCGCCATCGCGCGTCTCTCGGTGATCTTCGGCTTCGTCGCGACCGTGGGCGCGATCGTCGTGTTCACGTTCGCGATGTCATTCGTCGCCCTCAACGCAAACATCGTGCCCGACCTCTTCCATCCCTGGCTTGCGATCGCCCTCGTCTACGCGGGCGTCACCGCGTATCGATTCCTCTATGAGGACCGCGAGCGCCGCAAGGTCACGTCGCTGTTCGGCCAGTACCTGAAGCCCGAGATCGTCGCCTCGCTCGCGAAACAGCGCGGCGGCGTCGAGGACATCATGCGCGGCGGCACGCGACGCGACATCACGCTGCTCTTCGTCGACGTCCGGGGCTTCACGTCGATGTCGGAGAAGATGGCCGCGGAGGACGTCACGATGCTGATCCAGATGTACCTGGATCACCTCAGCGGAATCATCTTCACGTGGGACGGCACCATCGACAAGTACGTCGGCGATGAGATCGTCGCGTTCTGGAACGCGCCGCGCGACCAGCCCGACCACGCCCTGCTCGCCGTGCGCTGCGCCTACGACCTGATCGCGAAGGCGCCGGAGCTGCAGCACAGGCTTATCGAGAAGAACCTGCCGCCGATCCGCTGGGGCATCGGCGTGAACACCGGTCCTGCGGTCGTCGGCAACATGGGCTCGCAGGCTCGCCTGCAGTACACGGCTCTCGGCGACACGGTCAACACGGCGGCTCGCTTCTGCGCCAACGCCCCGGCGTTCCACCTGCTCATCGGCCAGCCGACCTACGACGCGGTGAAGGACTTCGTGGCCGTCGACCTCGTCCCCGGCGTGCAGCTCAAGGGCAAGTCCGCGGAGACGTTCCGGATCTACCAGGTCACCGCGATCCGCGAGAACGCCAGCGCGCCGTGGGTCCAGTTCCCGACCGAGATGGCCTCAGAGGCGCACGCCCAGTTCACGCAGCAGTTCACGCAGAAGACGATCCTCGCCGCCGGCAAGCTCGACTCGCGGGAGATCCTGGTCGGCACCGACGCGGAGCAGGCGCTCGCGGGCCAGGCGTCGGGCGCGCCGCCGCGCGAGGAGTAGGAGCTCCGAGCCCTCACCCTGGCCCTCTCCCGCTTGCGGGAGAGGGGACCTAGTGGATCAGCGCGACCAGGACCGCCGCGATCGCGGCGCACATCAGGAACACGCCGAGGCACCCCGCGCTCTGCTTCTTCGCCATCGGTTTCACCGGCGGCGCCGGGTTGTAGACCGCCTGGATCGGCGGCGGCGACCCGCTCGGCATGTTCATCGCCGGCAGCGCGGCCGAAGCCATGGAGGCCGCCGCGGACGGCACCATCTTCGACAGATCCGCCCCAGGCTCGAGGCTGCGCTGCCACCCCGGGCAGAGCCGGTCGGCGACCTTCGACATCGCCTCGTCGAACTCGGCCCCCGACTGGTAGCGCTCCTCGGGGCGCTTGGAAAGCGCCTTGAGGATGACCTCCTCCAGCCGCATGTCGAGGCCCGGCTTCTGCACCGACGGCGGCTTCGGCGGCGCCTGCACGTGCTTAGCCATGAGCGTGAACGGGCCGTCCTCCTCGGACGCCGTGAATGGAGGCTGGCCCACGACGAGCTCGTAGAACATGATCCCGGCGGAGTACAGGTCGCTCCGGCCGTCGACCTTGCTCGACGCGACCTGCTCCGGCGACATGTACTGCGGCGTGCCGACGGTCGTGCCGGTCTTCGTCGCGGTGTTGCCGGGGCCCACGGAGTCGTCGGTGAGCCGCGCGATGCCGAAGTCCGCGACCTTCACGGCGCCCTCGTCCGAGATCAGGACGTTCTCGGGCTTCATGTCGCGATGGACGATCGAGTGCCGGTGCGCGTAATCGAGGGCCTGGAGGACGCCGTGCATGACGGCAAAGATCTGCGGTGTCGGGATCGGTCCTCGGTTGAGCCAGTCGCGCAGCGACTTGCCGCGCACGAACTCGAGGACGATGTAGTTGAACCCGGCGATCTGCTCCATGTCGTAGAGCTGCACGAGGTTCGGATGGCTGAACCGCGCCATCACCTGCGCCTCCTGCAGGAAGCGCTTCAGCGCGATCGGGTCGGCGGCCGCTGAAGGGACCAGCTCCTTGATCGCGACCTCGCGCCCGAGACCCGGCTGCTCCGCCAGGTACACCGCGCCCATGCCGCCGCGGCCGAGCTCGCGCTTGATCACGTACTTGCCGATGTGGCGCTCGCCGGGGGGCGCGGCCGTCGCGTGGGCGGGCGGCGCGGCCGGCGTCGCGGGGACGGGGTTGTACGTCGGCATGACCCGCATAGTTGCCGAGTCCTGGCCCGGGAAGGTGCTCGGCGGCATCGCGCCGGCGGGCGCCGACGGCGGCGGCGCGGGAGGCGGCACGTTCGGGGGTGGAGGCGGCGGCGCGGCTGGGCGCGCCGGTGGTGCCGCATGCTGCTCCCCGGGCGTGGCCGGCGGACCGCCCGCGGGCGTCCTTGCCCCTCCCTGACCGTCGTCGGTCATTCCGGCTGGAGCCTAACAGACGAATGGCGGGCAGGTGAGCGCGCTCGGAACTTGGTCAAGGTATGGCGTTTTCGCGGCAATCGACCGATAATCCCTGCCGCACGAACCCCGCGTTTGTTAGGAGGACATCAATGTCACAAATGCCGCCCCCGCCCCCCGGACAGCCCACTCCAATGGGCGCCCAACCAGCGGCAGGGGGCAACAAGAACCTGTACACGATTCTTGCCTGGGCCCTGTTCCCGCCACTCGGCAGCCTCATCTTCCTTTTCGTGGGCAAGGACGACCCGGACGTCAAGAACAACGCGGCGCAGGCGACCGTGATCCACGGCGCGATGCTCGCCGTGTACATCATCCTGTGGGTCGTATCGATCATCATCTGGCCGCTCGCGATCCTCGCGACCCTCTGGTGGGTCATCTGGTTCGTGGTCTGGCTGGTCGGCCTCATCCTGGCTCTCCAGGCCGGCGGACGGCGCGTCAGCTTCCCGCTGCTTGGATCGATGGTGTCCTCCTACGTGCCGATGGTCGAGGCCTGGGCGAAGTAACGCCGGACCTCGCTTAAAAGCGATCGACAAAAGGCCCCGCCCGGTGCGGGGCCTTTCCTTTTCTAGCCGGACCCGTCGACCTGCGCGAGCGCGCGCCGGATCCCGTCGCGGAGCTCGTCGCGCTCGGTGCGCAGAAGGTTGACCTCGGCCCGAGTCTCGTCGAGCTGGGTGCGGAGGCGGCGCATCTCGGCCTGCAGCTCGGCAACCCGCGGATCTGGCCCGCTGGTAGCGCCCTTCGCGTCCGCGAGGTCCATCTGCGCGCGCGCGAGCGCGACCTTCAGCGAGCGCGTTTCCGCTAGGAGGCCCTGGACTACCGAGTCGGCCGGCTTGTCGGTCTCAGCCGGCTTTCTTGACATAGCGACAGAGCCCCGGCTGGAACTCGCGCAGGCGAAGGTGCTCCATCTCGCCGCGCAGGAACCGCGCCTTGGTGTCGAGGCTCCGGATCCCCTTCTGGCTCTCGAACGGAAAGCGGTAGAGCTTCCCGGAGTCGACCAGCAGGCAGACCTCCAGGACCTCGCCATCGTCCTCGAGCACCTTCTTGTAGCAGGGGACGGTGCGCCGGGCGATCTCCATCTTGGTGAAGCCGCCGACCCTTCCCCTGAGCACGTCCATCGGGCCACGCATCGCTGCGAAGAATCCTAATTGAGCAACGAGAGCTGCTTCGGCTCCGGCGGCGGCTGCCAGCGAACCCTGCGGCGATCGCGGATGTCGTGCCTTTCGCGCTGCCGCGAGATCTCTTTCAGCGGCGCCTCGGTGAGCGCGTCGGGCAGGTAGGCCCGCGCGCGGTAAGCCGCCTCGTAGCGCGGCACGAGCTCCGGCCAGTGCTTGGCGAGGACGGACATGAAGTGCTCCCGGGTGCCGTCGCGCAGGTGCAGCATGCCGCCCCACAACCCGGTGGCGCCCGCGGCCCGCGCCGCCTTCACGACGGCCTCGATGCGATCCGGGCGGTCGGAGAGGCCGGGCAGGATCGGCGCCATCCCGACGTTCGCCTTGATGCCGGCCGCCACGAGCTTTTCGATCGCGCGCAGCCGCTGCTGCGGCGGCGCGGTTCCCGGCTCGGTCTTCCGCCAGATGTCCATGTCCAGCGTCGGGATGCTGAACGTGATGCCGAGCTCCGCGCGTTTCGCGATGTCCGTGAGCACGTCGATGTCGCGGACGATCATCGGGCCGCGCGTGATCATGCCCGTCGGATTGTGGAAGTCGCGCAGCGCCTCGAGGCATTTGCGCGTGAGCCTGTAGCGACCCTCGGCGGGCTGGTAGGGGTCGGTCGCGGCGCCGATGACCACGGTCTCCTTTCGCCAGGAGCGCCGCGCGAGCTCGCCTCGAAGAACCTCGGCCACGTTGACCTTCACGCGAACGGTGCGCCCGTAGCGATCGTCGTGCGGGCGGTCGGCGCGCAGCTCGTACCCGCGGACGTAGCAGAAGGCGCACCGGTGCTCACACCCCGTGTAGGGGTTCAGGGACCAGTTGAAGCCCATCCCCTTCACAGGGTTCAGAGCCGACTTGCACTGGATCTCCTCGAACTCGACTTCGGCGCGGCGGGGGTCGAGCCCAGCCATTGGCCCATTGTAGAACATACGTTCGCATCCTTGAATGACCAACCGCTTTATGCCAAGGTTCGCCTGGGACGGAGGCTGGGTTGGGATCCCGAGGCGTGGCGTGTGCGCTCGCCGTGGCGACGGTTGCGTCGCTGCTCGTTGCCGCGCCCGCCGCCGCGGCCCGCAAGACGCCGTACGCGACGTCCGTTCCGCTCGGAATCACCTCAGCCGGCCGCATCCTCGTGGACACCACTTCATCGCAGGTCTTTGTCACGAGCCCGCCCGACAACGACATCGTCGTGCTGGACCTGAGCGGAAATCTCAAGACGACGATCCGCTACGAGGCGGGCGCGGACGCGATGGCGATTGTCGGAACGACCCTCTACGTGACGCTCACCACGCTCGGCGCCATAGATGAGATCGACACGGGCACGTTGCTCGAGACCAAGAAGCTGGTTACCGGCCTCTTCAAACCGGAGGACCTGACCTACGCCGGCGGAAAGCTCTGGACGGCCACGGGCCAGGGAACCGTGGAGCTCGCAAGCGTCGATCCGGCCGCGCTGTCACCGTCGGTAACGCTGTATCCGTCGGCGTTCACGAACTCCAATGGCTTGAGCGGCAGCGCCGCGTTCGCGACCAACCACGCTTTCAACCCCTCGTTCCTTATCGCCTGGGACCCCGGCATCAGCCCATCCCAAGCGACCGTGTTCGACCTGTCGAGCGGAAGCCCGGTGCAGACCGCGAGCAATTACATCCCGGAGTTCCGCGATGCCGTCGTCGAGAGCGACGGCGCTCATCTCCTGACGTCAAATCTCGACGTCTACAACATCTCCGATCTCAGCCCGGTCGGAAGCCCAGCCGGCGGCTCCAGCATGAGTGTCGACTGGAATGCCGGCGACGGCGGAATCGCGATTGCCGAGCAGAACGCCGCCGTCGGCATCACGTTCAGTGCCTTCGAGGGCTCGAACCTGACCACGGCTTTCGTCCAGTACCCGTTCAACAGCTCGTTCACCAACCGATTGGTCGCGTTCTCGCCGGACGGCTCGGTCGCATACGGCGTGGTCTTCACTACGGTTCCGACCCCGCAGACGACGCTCGAGATCATGCCGATACCGTATGTCGCGCCGGCCGGTTCCCCCGACCCACCGAGCAACGTGACCGTCGACACGGGGGTCGGCAGCGCAACCATCAGCTGGACGCCCGGCGCGCAGGGCAGCGGTCCGATCACCGGCTACACGATCACATCGTCGACCGGCACGACCGTCCGCGTTGACCCGCGGTACACCAGCGTCACGATCGCCGGGTTGGCCCCCGGTGCACCGATATTCGGTGTCGCGGCCAGCAACTCCTACGGTACGAGCGCTTCAACCGCAGCAGTCGGCGAGTCCTTCATAGGCGACGGCGGCACGTACCACGCGTTGACGCCGGCGCGGATCCTCGACACGCGCAACGGAATCGGCGGGTTTCCGGTCCACCGCGTCAGCGCGAACACCGCGATCGCGCTCCAGGTCACCGGGCGGGGCGGCGTGCCGGCAAACGGCGTCAGCGCCGTGGTCATGAACGTCACGGTCACGGACCCGACCGGTGCGGGCTTCGTCACCGCCTACCCGACGGGCTCTACGAGGCCGAATGCCTCGAACCTCAACTTCGTCGCCGGGCTGACAGTCCCGAACCTTGTCGAGGTCGCATTGAGCGGATCGGGACAGGTGAGCCTCTTCGTCGGAGGGGCGAGCGCCGACCTGGTCGCCGATGTCGAGGGCTGGGTCGGCGACGCGACCAACTCGTACGGACGCGCCGGAACGTTTGGGCCGATGGCTCCGGTTCGAGTCCTGGACACGCGGACCAGCGTCGGTGGCCACCCCGCAAAGCTTGGTCCGGGCCAGTCGCTGACCGTCCAAGTGACCGGGGTCAACATTCCCTATCCATCCCCGTCGGCGGTCGTGCTCAATGTCACTGTCACCAACCCGACGGCTGCGAGCTATCTGACGGTGTATCCGTCCTACGGAGGCCGTCCGACGACTTCCAACCTGAATTTCGCCGCCGGCCAGACAGCCGCAAACCGCGTGATCGTTCCGATGGACGGCAATGGGCAGGTCAGGATCTACAACGCCTTCGGCGACGCGGACGTGATCGCCGACGTCGGAGGCGTGTACTCGAGCGACGTCCAGGCGATCGGCGCTGGGTTCGTCGGGGTTACTCCGCAGCGGCTCATCGATACTCGCACATGCGCGCAGTGCAAGCTGCGAGCCGGCGACGTTCTGGCCGTGACCTGGAGCCCGGGACCTGGTTTCGTGGACACATTCATCTCGGCCTTCGTGCTCAACGCGACGGTCACGAACACGACCGGAAACGGCTACCTCACGGTCTTTCCGGACAACGCCTTTCACGTGCCGCCCACGGCGTCGGACGTCAACTACCGTGCGGGCCAAACCGTGGCAAACCTCACGCCCGCGACGCTCACAACGATCAACGAGACGTTCGACGTCTATGCCGGAGGCGCGTCGACCGACGTGATCCTCGACGCCGAGGGCTACTACAGCAACGTTCCGTCCGGGACTTGCTCAGTCGGCCAGACCGTGATCGTGGTGAACGAGCCCGGCAGCTACCACGCGCCGCGCCCCCTGTTCTACACGCCCCGGTCGACCAGAGCGGTGGTGGTCAGGTGAAGGCCCGGCGCGCTACCTCGATCGCGCTGGGCCTGGCAGTCACGCTCAGCCTGCTGGTCGCGCGCCCGGCGCAGCCGGCGGCGGCATTCTCGGGCATTCCTCTCCCCACTCATTCATTCGGGGATGTCGTCGCCGATCCAGGGTCGTCGCAGGTCTTCATGTCGAGCCCGTTCGAGGGCTCGATCCTCGTCTTCGACCTCACGGGAAACCTCCTGAAGACGATCACGGGTGAAACGGGCGCCGGCCGGATGCTCGTCGTGGGCTCGACCCTGTACGTCTCCCTGAGCACTGGCGCGATCGACCGCATCGACACGGCGAGCGACACCGAGACGAGCCCCCTGGTGACCGGACTGACCTCGCCAGGAGACCTCGGATATGCAAACAGCCTCATCTGGACGACGACCGGGGTCGCCCCGACGATCACGCTGGCGAGCGTCGATCCTTCCGCGCAGACGCCCGTCGTGACGACGTATGGCGGCGTTTTCAACGTCACGAACCAGCTCGCGGACTGCGCCGACTTTGCCGTCAATCACGCGCCAAACCCCTCCTACCTGGTCGCTTTTGCATGCTCGAGTTGGTACACGATCGAGCGTTTCGACGTCTCCGGCGCGACGCCCACGCAAACCGCGAGCGTGTCGCCACCGTCGTTCGTCAAGGACGTGGTCGTGAGTGACGACGGCACGCATGTCCTCGCCACTTTCAGCGGAGAGGTGGACGAGTACAACATGGGCCTCACGCTGGACGGCGTCGTCTACCCCGGAGCATTCTCGACGACGGCGGTCGCCTCGACGTCGATGAACGGCCTGAAGCTCGTGAGCGGCTCCGACGCGTCGCTCATCAACAACGTCTTTTCGTATCCGATGGGTGACCCGGCGCAGCCCCTCGTCGCGTCGAGCCCCGGGCCAATCGAAAACCGAGGGATCACCATCTCGCCCGACGGTCTCACGGCGTACGCGATCGTCTACACCCTCGGGCAGATTCCCCCGAACATGTGGCTCGACGTCATCCCGCTCCCGGCGTTGCCGAACGACGGCACACCGGGCGCACCCACAAATGTCCAGGCGACCGCGGGCGTGGGCGCTGCGATCGTCACGTGGGTCGCGCCGGCCTACCACGGCACGAGCCTGATCACCGCTTACAAGGTCAGCTCGTCCGGCGGCGCGACAGCGACGGTGAACCCAAGCACATTTTCGGCGCTTCTCGCCGGGCTCTCGCCCGTCGCGCACACGTTCACCGTGCAGGCGATGAACGCGAGCGGGTTGGGACTGCCGTCCGCCTCGAACACCGTGACGCCAGAGGGCGGCGGCACGTACAACACGCTTCAGCCGTCGCGCATCCTTGACACGCGCAACGGCAACGGCGGGTTCCCCAAGCGGCGCGTGGCGGCGAACACGGCCATCAGCCTCCAGGTGACAGGCCGCGGGGGCGTACCAGGCAACATGGGCGTGGGCGCGGTCGTCATGAACCTGACCGTGACGGATACGACAGGGCCCGGCTTCGTGACCGCGTATCCACACGGGTTTGCGAGGCCGCTCGCTTCGAGCCTGAACTACATCGGCGGCATGACGGTGCCGAACCTCGTGCAGGTCGCCGTCGGCACCGGCGGCAAGGTCGACCTGTATGTCGGCGGCGCGTCAGCGCACCTGGTTGCCGACATCGAGGGCTGGTACGGCGATTCGACCGACTCGTACGGCCAGGGAGCCCTCTACCAGTCGACTTCGCCCGGACGAATCTATGACTCGCGATACGTCTCGACGGCGACGGGGTACGCGCATCAGCCACTCGGACCGAACCAGTCGATCACCCTGAACGTGGGCTTCCAGCCATACAACACCGTCGCGGTGCTCAATGTGACCGCCACGCGGCCCACGCAGGCCGGCTATCTGACCGTCTATCCGACCGGAAGCCCGCGGCCGGCGACCTCGAACGTGAACTTCGCCGCCGGCCAGACCGTACCGAACAGGGTGATCGTCGGCCTCGGCAACAACGGCGATGTGACGATCACCAACGGTCCCGGCACTGTCGATGTGATCGTCGACGACGACGGATATTTTGGCCAGTACGGAGCTCCCTTCGTACCAGTGGTGCCTTATCGCTCCTTCGACACGCGCACCTGTCACTGCAAGATGCCGGCTCACACGATCTACAACCTGGTGTGGACCGGGCCTACTGTGACTGGCATCGCGTTCAACGCCACCGTGACCAGCCCCACGGCTGCAGGCAATCTGACCATCTATGGCGACCAGGGCCTCGGCCTGAACGCAAGCATTCCGAGCTCTTCGGACCTCAACTTCACCGCGGGCGAGACGGTTGCCAATGCGACGCCGCTGGGCATGTATCCGAGCATTCCGGAGGGTTTTGACATCCTCAACGAAAACGGCTCGACCGATGTGATCCTCGATGTCGACGGCATCTACGGCGCGCCGACCGGAAACCTCGTCACCTGCCCGTGCGTGCCGACGACGACGAGAGAACCGCGCGCCGCGGTGGTCGGACCCCGCGTGTCGTCCGTGAAGATCGCCCCCACGACTTAGCGGGGCGCGTCAGCGACGCTGACTTCACAAAGTGGCGGCTTTATGCGATGTTCAGGGGGACTTGAGGGGTCGGTACCTCGCGGCGTCGGTCGTGGGAGCGATGATGGCCGTAGCGCTCTTCGCTGGAGCGCCCGCGCGCCTGGCGCACGGAGCCGCGACGTCGATCAACCTCGGCGTGACCAGCTTCGGCAGGATCCTGGTCGACCCTGCCCACTCCCACATCTTCATCTCGAGCCCCGGGGCCAACGACATCATCGTCACCGACCTCAGCGGCTCGATCGTGAAGACGATCACCGGCGAGGCCGGCGCCGACGCGATGACGATCGTTGGCCCGACGCTGTACGTCACCCTGACGACGGTCGGCGCGATCGACCGGATCGACACCACGACCCTCACCGAGACGAGCGAGCTCGTCACCGGTCTCGTCGTGCCGAGGGACCTCATCTACGCGGGCGGAAAGCTGTGGACGACGACCGGCAACTGTGCCGCCTGGTCGGTCGAGCTCGCGAGTGTCGACCCGGCGGCCGAAACCCCCACGGTCACGAAGTACCCGACCGCGTTCGGCGTAGGCAGCGGGCTCAGCTACTGTGCCGGGTTCGCGACGAACCACACCTTCAATCCAGGCTTCTTTGTCGCCTGGGACCTCGGCCTCGAGCCGGCCACCATCACGGCCTTCGACGTCTCCAGCGGCAGCCCCGTCCAGGGCGCGAGCCAGTGGGAATCGAATCTTGGCAACCTGCAGGACGTCGTGATCAACCCAGATCAGACGCACCTGATCACCGCGTCGGGGGCGCCCTACGAATTCGATGAGTGGAACGTGTCCGACATGTCGCAGGACGGCGTCATCTATCCGGGGAACACCTATCCCACCGCGGTCGACTCGACGTCTTCGAACGGCGGCATCATGGTCGGCGGCCTCAACGGCATCTACAACGAGGACGTCGACGCCTACCGGATCGGCAATCCGGCCATCCAGTTCGCGAAGGCGGACTTCGGCGGGACGAGCAACACGGTGCCCAGCCGCGGGATCGCGATCAGCCCTGACGGAAAGACGGCATACGCGATAAGCGGCGGTTCGGGGACCGGCATCGTTTTGAACCTGGTCCCGCTTCAGATCGGCCCCCCGCCGTCTCCGTCGCCAACTCCATCCGCGACCCCAAGTCCATCCCCGACACCATCCGCTTCGCCTTCGGCCACGCCGTCATCGTCACCGTCCCCGTCGACATCGCCTTCGAGCACGCCAGGACCGCCGACCAACGTCAACGCTGATGCCGGCGTCGGTTCTGTCACGGTGAACTGGACGCCGCCCGCCGACCATGGCGCGTCTGACCTCACCGGTTACACGGTCACGTCGTCCGGTGGCGCCCTCGCCAACGTCGGGCCAAGCGTCACGAGCGTGACGATCGCCGGCCTGTCACCGACCACCCACACGTTCTCCGTCACCGCAACGAACTCGCAGGGCACCGGACCGCCGTCGGCGTCGTCGCCGCCCGCGACGCCGAGCGACGGCGGCACCTATCACCCGGTGGCGCCCTTCCGGGCCCTCGACACCCGCGACGGCACCGGCGGCGTGCCCGCGCATCGTGTCGCGGGAAGCGGCATCGTCACCCTGCACCTCGCCGGCGTCGACGGGATACCGCTGGACGGGGTCAGCGCGGTTGCTCTGAACGTCACGGCCACGGGCGCGACCGGGGCGGGCTACGTGACCGCGTATCCGAGCGACCAGCCACGTCCGCTGGCCTCGAACCTCAATTATGTCGCGGGCCAGACGGTGCCGAACCTCGTCGAGGTCGCGGTCAGCGCCACGGGCGATGTATCGCTCTTTGTGGGCGGTTCCAGTACGCACCTGATCGCCGACCTCCAGGGTTGGGTCGGCGATTCGACTGACTCGTACGGCGGTGCGGGGCTCTATCGCACATTGGCGCCGACGCGGATCCTCGACACCCGAAACGGTACGGGCGTGACGAAGGGCAAGCTCGGCCCCGGCGGTTCAATCACGCTGCAGGTCACCGGCAACAGCGGTATTCCCGCGTCTCATGTCGCCGCGGTCACCCTCAATGTGACGGTCACGAACCCAACGCAGGCAAGCTACCTCTCGGTGTACCCATCGGACGCGGCAAGCCGCCCGCTCGCGTCGAACCTGAACTTCGTCGCGGGTCAGACGATCGCGAACCGGGTGATCGTGCCGCTGAGCGCCGACGGGACCGTGACGATCTACAACGCATTCGGAACAGTGGATGTGATCGCCGATGTCAACGCCTGGATCACGGACTCGACCGGCAATGGAGGCCTGTCGTTTGTCGCCACCGTTCCATCGCGAATGGTCGACACCCGGACCTGCAAGTGCAAGTTCGGCCCCGGTTACGTGCTCGACCTGCAGTGGGTCGGGTCCCCGTTCATCGTCATGTTCGTCTTCAACGTGACGGCGACGAACACGACTGGCAACGGCTATTTCGTGCTGTACCCCGACGACGGGTCGTTCGGACAGGGCGAGCCGCCTCTTGCCTCCGACGTCAATTACGCCGCGCACAGGACCGTGCCGAACATGACGCCCGTCGGGCTCGACATCTACGACGAGGCGTTCAACGCCTACAACTCGGGCGCCTGGGCGGACCTCATCCTCGACGCCGACGGTTACTACGGCGCCAGCCCATCCGGCTCTTGCTCGGTCGCCGCCACGATCGTCCAGGGGCACGAGACCGGCAGCTACCTGCTGCCGCGAACGCGGGTGCCCGCCCCGAAGACGCGCACGGTCAGGATCGCGGCCCGCTAGCACGCCGGCCGCCGGCGACTGCAAATTGGCGTTAGTTTTGGCGCGGCTCCGGGTATCCACTGCCTGCACCATCGCGAGTCACCTTTGACGTTGGGGGAAGGCACGTGGAGCCGACCTGGGTCTACCTCGTCGAGGACGATCCGGCGATCGCGGGCATGTACCGGATCGGCCTGGAGATGCACGGCTTTCGGGTCAGCGTGGCGACGAGCGGCGACGAGCTCTTCAGCTCGCTGGCCGGGCGCGGACCTGAGATCTTCGTCCTCGACTACCAGCTGCCGGGCGCCAACGGCGCCGAGGTGCTGGAGCAGATCCGCGGGGACGACCGAACGAGTGCCGCGATGGTCTTCATGCTCAGCAACTTCCCGCAGTGGCATGACGGAGCCATCGACCGCGTCATCGCGCAGGGTGCGATCGCCTGGTTCGAGAAGGCCAAGACTCCTCCCGGCATGCTCGGCGCGAAGTTGACGGAGGCGCTCGACGCCCGGACGCGGCGCGACGGCTAGCGGGTTCGCTTCGCTCGCGGCCGCGTCAGCGATGAGGGGCAGAAGTCGTTGAGCACGCACTCCTCGCACTTCGGGCGGCGCGCGATGCAGATGCGCCGGCCGTGCAGGATCAACCTGAGCGAGAGGTCCGTCCACTCCTCAGGCGGCACCATCTTCGTCACGTAGCTCTCGATCTTCACCGGGTCCTTCGTCTTCACGAGCCCGAGGCGGTTGGTGAGCCGCGTCACGTGCGTATCCACCGCGAAGCCGGGTATGCCGAACCCCGCGCCGAGGATCACGTTCGCGGTCTTGCGCCCGATGCCGGGCAGCTTCGTCAGGTCGTCCATGCGCGGCGGCACCTCGCCGCCGAACAGGTCGACGAGCTTGCGGCTCGCCGCGATGATCGACCGCGTCTTGGCGCGGAAGAACCCGGTCGGTTTGATGATGACCTCGACGTTCGCCGGGTCGGCCCCGGCGAGGTCGAACGCGGTCGGGTACTGGGCGAATAGCCGCGGCGAGACGAGGTTCACCGACCGATCGGTCGTCTGCGCCGACAGGATCGTCGCGATCAGGAGCTGGAACGGGTTCTGGTGATCGAGCTCTGTCGCCGCGGGATAGATGTCGCGGAGGCGCTCGACCGTGAGCAGCGCTCGGGTGCGCGCGCCGCGGGGGGGCGGCGGAAGCTTCTTTGGCTTCCGCTTCGCCGCAGGCTTTGCTTTCGCCTTCGGCTTAGGAGCCAAGCAGCCTGCGCGCGGCCGCGGCAATCTGCGAGCCCTCGGCCCGGCCGGCCAAGCGCGCGCTGGCGACCTTCATCACCGCCCCGAACCCCTTCGGCCCTTCGGGCTTCACCTCATCGATGACGGCGCGGACCTCGGCCTCGACGTCGGCGTCGCTGAGGCCGGCCGGGATGTAACGGCGGAGCACCGCGAGCTCGTCCTGCTCGCGCTGCGCCGACTCGGCGCGCCCCGCCTTCGTGTAGACGTCGATCGCCTCCTGCCGCCGCTTCACCTCGCGGCGAGCGACGCGCACCACGAGCTCATCGTCGATCCCGTTCGCGCCCGGTTCCTTGCTCGCCCGGACCACCTCGCTCTTCAGCAGCGAGAGGGTGCTCAGGCCCGTCTGGTCGCGGCTCTTGCGCGCACCGACGAGTTCTGACTCAATGCGGTCAAAAAGCGGCACGCGGGCGATTGTCACACATGGACCGATCCCCGATAATCGGCGCCTATGCCCATCTACCTGATCGTGGGTCCCGCCGCGGCGATCATCGGCGTCGTCGCCGTGTTCTTCGTCATGCGGGGTCGCGCGACGCAGAAGAAGTCGATGTACTCCTCACGCCGCGGACAGATCGAGCGCAAGGTCCAGGCCGCCCGCGCGCGAACGCTCGCGCCTCGTGGCCGCAGCCCGAAGCAGTCCACGAAGACCGAGATCGCCGCCATGCCGGCGGCTCCGCCGGTCCAGGAGGCCGCGCCCGCGCGTCAGGCGTGGGAGGCGCCCGCCGCGCCACCGCCGGCGTACACGCCCCCCGCTCCCGCGGAGGCATACGCGCCCGCCCCGCCGGCCTATGAGCCACCGCCCGCCCCGGCGTTCGAGCCGGCCGCCCCGAGCGCCCCGCAGGAGCCGATCGCGCAGCCCGAGTGGGCGACGCCGGCACCGAGCGAGCAGGTCTGGACTCCGTCCCCGGCGCCCCCGGCCGACTTCTCGACCGCCGCGCCCGCCTACATAGCGCCGCCAGAGCCGCCAGCGGCCCCGTCCGAACCGGCCGGCGGAGGTGCGTCGTGGGAGGTCGTCGGCGCGGACGCGCCCCCCGCCGAGCACTCCGCCCCGGCGAAGGGCGCCAAGGAGAGCGCGCAGCCGACCGGCGCGTCCTGGTCCCTCTCGTCCGGCGCCGCGCCGAACGAGGCTGAAGACGACGAGGAGGTCGTCCGCAAGCCGAGCGTCGCGATGGCGCTCGCTCAGTACGCCGTGCTGGTCGTCGGCCTCGTGATGGTGCTCATCGGCGTCCTCGTGATGGTCGCGAACGCGAAGGTCACCTAGCCCGCCGAGTCTTCCAGCAGCGCCTCGGCGAGCCGCCGGCCGCCGTCGTCCATCACCGTCCCCAGCACGCTGGTCCTGAGCCCTAGCGCCTCGACCTCCGCGCGGAGCGCGGCGTCGACCTCGTCGAGGACGAATGCGCCGCAAACTGCCGAATAGCGCTGCGCCACCGCGACGGGCGAGACGTCGATCCCAAGCGCTCGCATCATCTCGGCCGTCGGTCCCTTCAGCGCGACGCCGCCGACGAGCGGTGACACCGCCAGAGTGCGCTCGCGCGGGATGCAGGCGCCGAGCACGCGGACGATCGGGTCTATGGACACGAACGGGTTCGACGGCCCGATGACGACGAGGTCCGCGGCGCCAAGCGCCGCGCTCGCCGTGTCCGAGGCCCGCGCGGACTCCGCGCCCCAGAGCTCGATCGCCTCCAGCCGCGGCTCGAGCCGCTCGCGCACGAAGTACTCCTGGAGCGAGAACGTCCCGCGGTCGGTGACGATGCGCGTGCGCACGGGCTCGTCGCACATCGGAAGCACCGCAGTGCGAAGTCCGAATCGCCGGCACAGCTCGAGCGTCGTCTCTGTCAGCGTCGCGCCCGCCTGGAGCATCTCGCTGCGCATCACGTGGGTCGCGAAGTCGCCATCGCCCAGCGTGAACCACGTCTCCGCGCCCAGCGCACGCAGCGCGTCGAGGACGTGGAACGTCTCGTCCTTGCGCCCGTAGCCCGCGGTCTCGTTGAAGACGCCGGCCAGCCGGTAGATCACCGCGTCCACGTCGGGGCACACGAGCAGGCCGTAGAACTCGTCGTCGTCCGCGGTGTTCGCGATCACGGTGAGGTCGCCGGGCGGCAGCACCGCGTCGAAGCCCGCTGCGAGCTTGGCGCCTCCGGTCCCGCCCGCGAGCACGACGACCTTCAGCGGAACATGTCCTCCGCCGCGGGACGGATGAGGTCGCGGCCGGTTCCATCGCGATCGCCGGGCTCCAGCCCACGCACGATGACCGCCGGCGTCCGCCACGTCTTGCCCATAACCAAGCCGGCCGCGGCTGCGATGTCGTCCGCCACCGCAAGGACGGTCGCGTGCAGCGGCTTGCCGGTGTCGTCGACACCGCCGCGCAGGTCGACGACCGAGGGCGCGTAGGCGATGCCGAGCGCGACGTTGACGATTCCGAGGCGCCACGGCCGGCCGAACGTGTCGGAGATGATCACACCGACCTGCTTGCCGGTTCGCTCCACGAGACCGTCGCGGATGCGTGCGGCGCTGGCGTCGACGTCCTGCGGCAGGACGGTGAGCGTGTCCTCGCCGGGGATGTTCGAGTGGTCGACACCTGCGTTCGCGGAAATGAAGCCCTGTCGCGACTCCGTGATGAGGACGCGCTCGGATCGAAGAACGCGAACGCTCTGGTCCAGCACGACCTGCACGGCGCGAGGATCCGGCTCGGCGATGAGCCGCTTCGCGATCTCCTTCGCCTCCGCGCCCGCCTCCACGTCGTCGAGCCGCACGATGCAGCCCTCGGCCTTCGAGACGACCTTCTGCGCGATGACGACGACGTCGCCGTCGCGCAGGTCGGCGCGCGCCGCGATCAGGTCCGCAAGGTCGTCGCCCGGATGGACCTCGGGCAGGCCCTCGATGCCGAGGACCTCGACGCGCCTCACACGGCCCGACGCAGGCGAGCCAGGTCCGCGGGCTCGTCCAGATCGAGGGCAAAGGCCGGCGATTCGTGCAGCACGAACGGCACGCCACGCGAATCCGCGTCGCGGCGGAAAAGCGCGAGCGAATCGCCGCCGAAGTGAAGCCCGATGACCCCCGGCGGCCGGAGGTAGAGCGCGTTCGTGCCGCCGCGGCCGATCGCGGGCGCGGCGACCGCCACCGGCCCTTCGACCGCCGACGCCGCGTCAAGCAGCCCGCGGACGGCCTCGGGGTCCACGAGCGGCAGGTCGCTCGACAGCAGCAGCACGGCGCTCGCGCCGCGCGCCACCGCCTGCTGGATCCCGCGCTGCGCGGCCGGGTTCTGCCCTTCCTGGCGCGGCTCGACGAAGACGTCGACGCCCAGCGCCCGGGCGACCGACGCGACCTCCTCGCTGCCCGCGACGACGAGCCGGTGCGGGCCGCCGGCCGCGGCGCGAATCGCCCGCTCGGCGTTGCGCCGCGCGAGGTCCCGGCGTTCGTCCGGATCGAGCGCCGGCCCGAGGCGTTGCTTGGCGTCGCCGAAGTCCTTCACCAGGACCACGACCCAATCGCTCATGAGGCCGCCTTCCGCAATCGCGGCAGGATCTGCTCCGCGTAGAGCTTGATGAAGCGCGACTGGTCGTCGCCGGGGTGATGGAAGACGAGATGCGTGAAGCCGAGCTCGAGGTACGGCCGCAGCTGCTCGATGTGCTCGTCGGGGTCGCTCGACACGAGCCAGCGCCGGTGCGCGTACGGCTCGGCCTCCTTGGCGAGGCGCTCCATCTCGCGCGGGTCGTTCACGTTCGCTTTCTGCTCGGCCGGTAACGCAAGCGCGGCCCAGATCTTCGTGTCCTCCATCGCGCGGTTGCGGTCGGTGTCGTACGAGACCTTCACCTCGATCATGCGGTCTAGATTTGCGGCGTCGCGACCCGACTCGCGCGCGCCGTCCGCGAACGAAGGCAGCAGCTGGTCGCGGTACAGCTCCATGCCCTTGCCGGACGTGCAGATCAGGCCGTCCGCGGCCCGTCCCGCGTACTTCGCCACCTGCGGGCCGCCCGCGCCGACGTAGATCGGTACGGGAACGTCGGGGCGGTCGTAGATCGTCGCGTTGACAGTGCGGTAGTACTCGCCCTGGAAGTTCACCGACTGCTCCGTCCACAGCTGTTTGATCAGGCGCACCGATTCGCGCAGCCGCGCGAAGCGCTCCTTGTTGTCGGGCCATTCGATGCCGAGCGCTCCCTCGTTGAGGTGCTCGCCGGTGCCGATGCCGCAGATGAACCGGCCGGGGTGCAGCGAGCCGAGCGTGCCGAACGCCTGCGCGACGATCGCGGGGTGGTAGCGGAACGTCGGCGTGGTGACGCTCGTGCCGAGAAGCACACGGCTCGTCCGCTCGCCGGCCGCACCGAGCCAGGAGAACGCGAACGGCGCGTGGCCGTCGGAGTGGCGCCACGGCTGCAGGTGGTCGCTGACGAAGACGCTGTCGAAGCCAGCCTGCTCCGCCTCGATGGTGAAGTTGAGCAGCTCGCGCGGGCCGAACTGCTCGGCCGACGCCTTGTACCCGAGGCGGAGAGGCACGAACTACTTAACCGGGGGTTGGAAGTAACGCTTCCAGCTGAACGCGATCCCGCCGATCGCTGCGCCCACGACCACGATCACCAGCGCGAGCAGGCTCTTGCCGTCCGCGTCGCCGATCAGCAGGGCGAGCGCGCCGACCGCGAGCAGCATCATCGCGATGAGCACCACGGCGCGGTGGATCTTCACTGGCCTAGATTAGCCGCGCCAGTGGACGAGCCCCGGATCGAGCGCCTGCACACCGTGACCTCGACGCAGGAGATCGCGCGCGGGCTGCCGATCGGCTCGGTTGTGGTCACCGACCACCAGAGCGCGGGGCGCGGCCGCCTCGACCGGCGATGGGAGGCGCCGCCCGGCACCGCCCTGCTCGCCTCGTTCGTGCTTCCGCGGCACCCGCTGCTGAGCCTGGCGGCGGGCGTGGCGGCGGCCGAGGCGTGCGGCGAGGGCGTCGGGCTGAAATGGCCGAACGACCTCATGGTCGGCGACCGCAAGGCCGGCGGCATCCTGGTCGAGGTGGCGGCGGACAAGGCGATCGTGGGCATCGGCATCAACCTCACCGCAGCGCCGCCGGGCGCGGCCACGATCGCTCAGCCGCGCGACCAGCTGCTCGAGAGGCTGCGCGAGCGGCTGGCGCGCTGGTCGGTCGCCGATTCAGCGGCGGTGCTGGACCGGTGGCGCGAGCTCTCGGTCACCCTCGGCCGCACGGTGCGCGTGGAGCTCCCCGGGCGGGTCATCGAGGGCGTCGCGGCCGGCATCGACGAGGGCGGCGCGCTGATCGTCGGCGGTGAGCACGTGAGCGCGGGCGACGTCATTCACCTTCGGATGGGTTGATCGCCCGGTAGGCGATCTCCGGCAGCACCTCGCCGGCCCGCCCGCGGATGACGACCTCGGCGAAGCGGTCGAGCGGGGTCGGCTCGGCGTTGAGGACGATCAGCGGCGCGCCGGCGCGGGCCGCCACGAGCGGAATCTCCGCGGCCGGGTAGACGACCAGGGACGACCCGACCACGAGCATCACATCGGCCTGCTCCGCGAGCCGGATCGCCTCCGCGACGGCGGCCTCGGGCATCGGCTCGCCGAAGAACACGGCGGTCGGTTTCAGGAACGACCCGCCGCAGATCCGGCAGCGCGGCGGCAGCTGAAAGTCGAGCCGGCGCTGGACATCCGCGCGCGATTCGCGCGTGCCGCAGTCGAGGCACTCCACGGTCCGACCCGACCCGTGCAGCTCGATCACGTTCTCGGTGCCCGCGTCCTGGTGCAGCCCGTCGGTGTTCTGGGTGATCACGGCGACGAGCCGTCCCGCCTTCTCGAGCCCCGACAGCGCGTAGTGCCCGGGGTTCGGCTCCGCCGCGAGTACGGCCGGACCGCGCTCGCGCGCCACCTCCCAGTACGACCGCGGGTCGGCCATGAAGTTCTCGATCGTGGCGACCTTGACGGGGTCGTACTGGCGCCAGAGGCCGCCCTCGCCGCGAAACGTCGGGATGCCGCTCTCGGCCGAGATGCCCGCTCCGGTGAGCGCGACGCCACGCGTCGCCATTGCGAGCAGCGCCGCAGCCGCCTCGACCTCGGGGGCGCTACTCAGCCTGGTCGCCCGGCGTGGTCGCGGCGAACACGAGCTGCGCGCCGTAGCTCCGGCGGATCGCGGTGTACTTCTCTGTCGCGCTCTCCGTCGGGAGGTTGACCCACGGCGAACCCGGCGCCTCCCGGATCGCGACGACCTGGTAGACCCGGAACTTGTCCGCCGACTTGCCCTTGAGCTGCACGCCCGGCACCTGCTCGACGGCGATGTAGTCCTTGCACTGCTCGAGCGTCGGCTCGCCGATGAGCACGGTGAAGGCCGGCGCGACGCTGCAGAACCGCGCCGCGGTGTTGACGGTATCGCCGAGCGCCGTGTACTGAAGCCGGTCGCGGCTCCCCATGTTGCCGACGACGGCGGGGCCGGTGTTGATGCCGATGCCCCAGCTGATCGGGGGCAGCCCGCGCGCGGCGAGCCGGGCCTGGAGCGCGTCCGCCTCCGCGACCATGTCGTACGCGCAGCGCACCGCCCAGAGCGCGTGGTCCTTCTGCGTCACGGGCGCATTCCAGATCGCGACGATCTCGTCGCCGACGTACTTGTCGATGGTGCCGTCCCACTTGAGGATGAGCGCGCTCATGTCGTTGAGGTATTCCTGGATCACGGCCAGCACGTCCTCGGCCGGCATCGCCTCCGACATCGTCGTGAACCCGCGGATGTCGATGAAGAGCAGCGTCAGTTCGCGGCGCTCGCCCTTCTGCATGATGTCGTCGATCGATCGCGAGTCCGCGAGCTGGCGCGAGATGCGCGGGTCGACGTAGTGGCCGAAGATGCGTTCCACCTTGCGCCGCTCTCGCTCGACGAGAACGTAGCGCGACCCAAGCGAGAACGTCGCGGCGAGGACCATCGCGACCGGCGCGTACAGCGGGTCGAACAGGTAATTGCTGCGCGAGAGCAGCAGCACGAAGATGTAGTACGCGACGAGTAGAAGCCCCGTTGCGAGCACCGCTGTGCCGAAGTTCAGCGCGTACACCATCAAGCCGACGAGCACCGCGAGCGCAATCGCCTCGCCGATGATGAGGTTCTTCGATTCCACCTGCAGATAGCGGTTGAGTCGGATCGTCGCGATAGCGTCGCCAATGATCCGGTAGCCGTAGTTCTGGGTGTCGAGCATGCAGTTCGGCCGCGATTCGGGGCAGAACGACGCGTCGTGCCTGAAGGCGACCGGCTGCGAGTAGATGTCGCCGGTCTCGATGTTCTTCGTGCCGACGATGACGATGCGATTGGTGATCAGGCGCGGGTCACAGGCGCCGTTGAACGCGTTGAGGAACGTGCACGTTGGGCTGCCGCCGAGCGTGTAGTCGATCAGCATCTCGCCGTTGACCAGCGGGATCCGGTGCGGGCCAAATTTGGCGACGTCGCCGGAGATCTCGATCGGGTCGGCGATGCCCTCTGCGATGCGCAGCGCCTGAATGGCGGCGCTCTCGTGCACCTCGTCCTCCGGGCACGTGGCCTTCACCTGGAGCTGCATCCCCCGCAGCGCGTTCGCGGGATCCGGCGTTCCCAGGCCGATGTCCGCGATCGCGGCCCCGGCCACCTCGAAGTCCTTGAACGGCGCGACGTCCGGCGTGCAGATCAAGACGATCTTCGAGGCGGCGGCGGTGAGCGCGTCGGTGAGCGGCTTGTTGGTGTCGGCGCCAGGCAGCTCGGGATCATCCCGTGTGGCTCGAAGCGGCAGGTCATAAATGATCGCCGCGGGGTGCAGGCTCATCAGGTAGTTGATGACCTGGGCGTGATACGCGTTCGACACGAGCGGATAGCCGCCAAGCTGGGTCGCCGACTTTCCATCCAGCGCGACCAGCGTGATGCCAGCGTCGGGCGTCGGCGCCGGGAACAGCTTGTCCTGGGCCGCGAAGAACGGCCCGTCGAGCAGCCCGCTCTGCAGAGCGCCGAACGCGATGAGACCCGCGACCAGCCCGGCGACCGCCGATGTGATGGCGGAGCCCCAGTTCCCGACCCGTTCGCGAACCACTGCCCCGGTATCCTATCGACGCGTGGGCGTCCTTCAGAAAAACAGGACGCTGGCCATCTACGTCGCCGCCGGCGCGACGTTCACGGCGCTCTCGGCTCGCAACTTCCTGGTTCCGCTGTACGCCCACTCGCTCGGCGCTTCGCGCTTCGAGGTGGGCGCCCTCTTCTCGGTATCGACGCTCGCTGCCGCGCTGCTCGCCATACCCACGGGCTTGCTCGTCGATCGCTTCGGAGTCCGCACCCTGCTCTGGACCTCGATCGCAGTCTCGGCGGTCACGCAGATCGCGACCGCTGCGACGACGACGATCGCCCCGCTGTTCCTGTGGCAGATCGTCGGCGGCCTCGCGGGCGGCGCCCTGAACACGATCATGTTCAGCGCGGTGACCGAGTCGGTTCCCGCCGCGCGGCTCGGCCGCGCGATGGGCTGGCTCACGTTCTGCTTTCAGGTTGGTTTCTTCCTCGGGCCGACGATCGCCGGCGTAGCGCTCACCTGGCTCGATATGCGTGTGGACATCGCGATCACGACAGCGGTGCTCTTGCTCGCGATCCCCGCCTGCCTGGTGGCGTCCGACACGAGGCAGTCTGACGCCGGATTCGCGCTCGTCCGTCCGCTGAAGGCGCTGGTCGGCCAGGCCGCCTTCGTCCCGCTGATGCTCGGGCTCGTGGCCGTGACCCTGATCCAGGGGACGGTCGGCGCGTTCTTCCCGATCTTCGGCCGGGAGGGGCTCGGCCTCCCGGCTGCGCAGGTCGGCTACCTCATTGCGATCCAGGCCGTCGCGAACGGTGCGGCCCGCGTTCCGTCCGGGACGATCGTCGACCGCGCACGCCGCCGCTGGCCGCTCGTGTTCACGGGCGTCCTGGTGTGGGGAGTCGCATGCATAGTGCTCGGCCACCTGACAGGCTTCTGGGCGCCCGCCATTCTGCTGGTCCTGGCGACGCCGTTCATGGCCGCCGCCTACGTGGCCATCGCCGCGGTCTTCGGCGACCTCTCGGCCGCGTCGACGCGGGGCGTGACGATGGGTTTCTACGGGACGGTGCTGTTCCTCGCGCTCGCGGCCGGGCCGCTGGCGTTCGGCCCGATCGTCCAGGACTTCGGCTACGCGGCGGGCTTCACGGCGTGTGCCGCGGTCGCGATCGTCCTTGCGCTCGCGATGGCCGCGACGCAGACCGACGTGGTGAGGCGAAGTAGTCGTCGAGGATCTGCGCGTGGCTCGGAAACGCGAGCGTAGGCAGTGTCGCGGCGGTGAAAACGCCGAGCTCTGACATCTCCACGCCGGGCGATGCGGTCTCGCCGCCGGCGGGCCGCGCGCGGTACGCGATGCCGACCATGCTCGGGGCGTTGCGCTTGGCGATGTGGTAGACGCCGAGAAGGCCCGTGATCTCGACCTCGGCGGCGATCTCCTCGCGGCACTCGCGGATCGCGGCGTCATTCGGGTGCTCGTCGTCGTTCACAAAGCCGCCCGGCAGGCACCACAGGCCGAGGCCGGGCTCGATCGACCGGCGCCCGAGCAGCACGCCACCGTCGACCTCCACAACGACCGACGTCACGACCTTCGGGTCGTGCCACAGCACGAAGTCGTCGTTGGGGCACGCCTCGAAGGTGCGGCCCTCTATGACGCGCGGCTCGAGAGCCGAGCCGCATTTGACGCAGAAGTGGTGGGCCACCGCCCACCAACTTAAGGCGTGGACTCCGCCGTTGCCGCCGGCACCGTCTTGAGGTCGGCCAGCACGACCCGGTTGCGGCCGCCTTCCTTCGCCTCGTAGAGGGCCTCGTCTGCCTTCTCCATCAGCGAGGTGAACTGCGTCTCGTCGTTGGTCGCGGCGACGCCGATGCTGATCGTGAGCTTGAGGTTTCCGGGGAACGTCGCCTGCTCGACGCTGGCGCGGATTCGCTCCGCCAGCACCATCGCGCCTTCGGGGTCGGTCTCATGGAGGATGAGGGCGAACTCCTCGCCGCCGTAGCGCGCGGCGACGTCGGACTCGCGCTTCGCCGCGGTCAGGATCTTCGCGAGCTCCGCGAGGACCTGGTCGCCCTGCAGGTGCCCATAGGTGTCGTTCACCTGCTTGAAGTGGTCGATGTCGATCATCACGAACGCGAGCTCCTTGTGATAGCGCCGCGCCCGTTGCATCTCCTGCAGGAACCGCTGCGCCATGTAGCGGCGGTTGGGCAGGCGGGTCAGCTCGTCCGTGAGCGCGTTCTCCTCCTGCGTCTGGTAGAGCTGGGCATGGCTGATCGCGAGCGCAGCCTGGCCGGCGACGCCGAGCAGCAGCTCGCTCTGGCTCTCCTTGATGTCGCGCATCTCCGGGACGTACAGCTCCATCGCGCCCATCAGCTGGCCGGACCGCTGTACCGGGACCATGAGCGCGTACTTGGCGCGCCCTCCTTGCACCAGCCCCGGCGCGTTCGAGTCGTCGAGCTTGACGACCAACACGCGCGCCTGCGTGATCATCGACTGCATCGGGTCCTGGTCGAGCTTGCGGCCTGCGCCGCGCGCGTTGTGGGTGAGGTTGTAGTCGGCCTGCCGCCGCATCTCCCCCTTGCCCGGCGCGTTCAGGTAGATCGCGCCCCCGACCGCGCCCATGAGCCGGCCGGCCTGCTTCAGGGCGACGTCCAGCACGTCGTTGATGGCGAGCGACGAGTTGACCGCCTCGGCCACCTTCAGGAGAAGCTCGGAGCGATCCTGGGTGCCCGTCTGCTCGGCGAGCGCGGCTTCGAGCTGGCGCGTCCGGCCGCGAAGGCGGATGACGACGATCGTCAGAAGCACGACGGCCAGGGCCAGGAGGCCTGACACGACGAGGAGGACGCCCGAGATCTCCATGAAATCCGAGAAAGGTTAACGCTCGAAACTCAAAACCGGGTCCCGACAGGGCCGGGGTGAGGGGGAGGGTATACTCGGTCGAACTGGAGCCGCTCTCTTTCGACGACCTTCCACTCGGCGGTGAGTGGACCACGCGACGCCGCACCATCTCTGAGTCTGAGATCGCGCTGTTCGCCGCGGTGGCCGGCGATTTTTCGCCCCTGACCGTCGACACTTCGGGCGGCGGCACGCGCCTCGCCCCTCCCGCCATGCTCGTCGCCATCGCGGTCGGGCTGGGCAGCGTCGACATGCCCATCCCCGACATCTCCACGTGGGAATGGGTCAACTGGACGTTCCCAAAGCCCGTGCACAGCGGCGCGACGATCTTCGCCCGCTGGACGCTGACGCAGAAGCGGCCGCCGGTCCACGGCGCCCGAACGGGAATCGTCGTGTGGCGCGTGGACGTGCACACGGCCGACGGGGCGGTGTGCGCGGAGGGCGAGATCGGCGCGGCGGTGCTGCGCCGCTCGGCGGCGACGTCGGCGTCGACGCCGGGCGCCACGCCGGCCGAGATGGTCGCCGAGAAGCCGGCTGCCGCGAGCCGGCCGAGAAGGCGGCGCCGGAGCAGCGCGCCGGCCGACGCTGCGGCCGCGGTCCCGGCTCCCCCACCGCCACCGCCGCTCGCGCAGGCACAGCCGAAGCCGGCCGCGGAGAAGCGTCCGCGCCGAAGGCGGCGGGGCAAGCGCGGCGGCGGCGGCGGTGGCAACGGCGCCTCGGCGGAGGGTTCCGCGGCACCGACGTCCGCGCCCCCGCCGGCCGAGCCTCAACCTGCGACCGCCCCGGCGCCTATCGCGGCAGCGCCAGCGCCGAGTCAAGGTGCGGGTTCTGGCGGCACCCTCAGCCGGGTGATGCGGAGGCTGCGGGGGACCTAAGCCCTCACCCGCCGGTGGCGCTTTGCGCCAGCGGCACCCTCTCCCGCAAGCGGGCGAGGGCTAGGCCGGCGTCTCCATGGCCTCGATGTGCTCGATCACGCGGCGCGTCAGTTGCGAGGGCGTCGACGCCCCGCTGGTCACGCCGACGCGCCGGGCGCCGCGAAACCATTCCGGCTGGAGCTCCTCCAGGCTGTCCACCATGTAGGCCGGCTTGCCGCCGAGCTTCTTGACGACCTCGACGAGGCGCAGCGAGTTCGACGAGCGCGGGCTGCCGACGACGATGACGAGGTCGACGAGCTTCGCCGCCTCGACCGCGGCCTCCTGCCGCTCCTGCGTCGCGCGGCAGATCTCGTTGTGGACCTCGGCGTTCGGATAGCGCGCGCGCACGCGCCCGATCAGGTCGTCGGTGTCCCACATCGAGAGCGTCGTCTGGCAGGTGACCGCGATGCGGTCGGACTTCAGGTCGAGCGCGTCGATGTCCGCGGGGTCCTGCACGAGGTGGACGCGTCCGGGCGCCTCGCCCATGACGCCCTCCGGCTCGGGGTGTCCCTTGCGACCGATGTAGATCACGTCGTAGCCCTTGCCCGCGAGGTCCGCCACGAGCTCGTGCGTCCGGACGACGTCGGAGCACGTCGCGTCCACCGGCGTCAGGCCCTTCTCGACCGCGCGCTGCTTCACCTGCGGGGAGACGCCGTGCGCGGTGAAGATGACGGTGCCCTCCTTGATCTCCTCGAGGCCGCGGAGGCGGTCGGGCGGGTCGACCAGGTCGATGCCCTGCTCGCGGAGGTCGTCGGTCGCGTGGGTGTTGTGCACGAGCATGCCCAGCATGTGCACCGGCCCGTTCGTCTCCGCCCGTACACGCTTGGCGATGCGGAAGGCGTCGACCACGCCGTGGCAGTAGCCGCGGGGCGTGATTCTCAGGACTTCCATCGCGATCCCGAGTTTACGGGGGCCGCCGCCCCACCCTGGCCGTCAGGCGAAGAGGTCGCCTTCCGGTAGGGATGTGCCGGGCTCGCCGCGGCCGATCGCGTAGAACTCCGTCCCGAACACGGCCTCGTAGGCGTCCGCGGGGATCTTCGCGAACCACGAGTCCGGGTTGTTCTGGCTCACGTGCGCCTCGAACGCCTCGCGCTTCCGCGGGATGTACTGGGTGACGTCCAGCCGCGTTGTGACGAGCTCGTCGGGCGTGCCCTCGAAATGCATGTCGGGGTTCTGCTGCGCGCGCATGTCCTCCGGCATCTGGGCCATGAACGCCTGCATCAGCGAGCGCGGGATCGCCGTGTAGTAGAGCTTGCGCGGGCTCCAGCCCTTCGCGGCGTCAATCGCCGCGTTGGTGACGTGGTGGATCTTGATGTGGTCCGGGTGGCCATACATGCCGTCCTCGCCAAAAGTCACGACGACCTCAGGTTTCTCCTCGACCAGCAATCGCGTCAGCTGCGAGGCTGCATCCCGCAGCGATGCCTTGTTGAACGACCGCGGGTCGTCGTTGTCCGCGGTGTTGATCATTCCCGAGTCGCGGTAGTCCATGAACTCGAGGCGGTCGACTCCGATGACGCGCGCCGCCTTCTCGAGCTCGTGGGTGCGGATCTCGCCGAGGCGCGGCCGCGACGCGGCCTCGTCCATGTTGTAGATCTCGCCCACCTCGCCACGCGTCGCCGACACGAGCACGACGCGATGGCCCTTTTCCTTGGCCTGCATCATCGCGCCCGCGCTCATGCCCTCGTCGTCGGGGTGCGCGAAGGCCAGAAACAGTGTCCCCATGTGTCTATTTGAGCAACAAGTCGGCCAGGCGTGCGATTCCGCCGTGGCCCGGCGGCGGCATGGTCACGTTGCGCGCCGCCTCTATAACCTCGGCCGGGGCGCCCTCGACCGCGACCCCCAGGCCCGCCCACGCGAGCATCGACGCATCGTTGCGGCCGTCGCCCGCGGCCGCAACTTCTCCCTGCGGCACGCCGAGCCGGGCGGAGAGAAAGCGCAGCGCGTGGGACTTGTCGCTGTCGATGCCGGTGAACTCGAGATAGCGCGGCACCGACGTCGCGGCGTTCAGCCGCCCGCGCCAGCGCTCGCGCACCTCGGGCAGCATGCGCTCGAGCAAATCGGCGTCGGCGATGATCACGAGCTTCGGCGTCGTCGGCCCCATCGCGTGGTCGAGGTCAGGCACGAGGTGGATCTGCATGCCCGCGTGGTCAGCGTACTCGTGCGCCTCGGGCCGGTCGCGCTCGACCAGCAGCGCGTCGTCGCGGTACGCCTGGATGTGCAGGTCACGCTCGCGCGCGTAGCGCACGACCTCCATCGCCAGGTCGTGCTGCACGCCCTCGTCGAGGAGCTTCTCGCCACTCGGCATTCGGATCTCCGCGCCCTGGTAGCAGATCATCGGCCCCTCGAGGCCGAACCGTCGGGCCCACGGCAGCGCGCCTGGAAACGGCCGGCCCGTGGTGGCGACCACCGTCACGCCGGCGGCCTTGATGCGCTGGAGCGCGGCGTCGTCGTCCGCGGCCACGCTGAGGTCGTCGGCCAGGATGGTCCCGTCGAGGTCCAGGGCGAGCAGCCGGAAGCGTGGCGCTATCTGCGCGCGTCCGGGTTCAGCACGTTCGGCGGCTTGCCGCCGCGCACGGCGGTCGCCATGTTGCGCGCCGCCATGGCCGACATCTCCGACCGCGTCCGCGTCGTCGCGCTCGCGATGTGCGGCGCGAGCACCACGTTGTGCAGCGCGATCAGGCCGGGGTGCACGGCGGGCTCGCGTTCGTAGACGTCGATGCCCGCGCCGGCGATGCGGTGCGTCTTGAGCGCCTCGACGAGCGCCGCCTCGTCCACCACCGGGCCGCGCGACGTGTTGACGATGATCGCCGCCGGCTTCATCTGCGCGAACTGCGCCGTGCTGATCAGGTGATGCGTCTCCTTGGTCAGCGGGACGTGCAGCGAGATGAAGTCCGACTCCGCCAGCAGGCGATCGAGAGGCACGTGCGTCGCGTTGAGCTGCTGCTCGACCTCGGGCGCGAGCGGGCTCTGGTCCGCGTACAGGACGCGCATGTTGAAGCCCTTCGCGCGGCGCGCGAGCCCGCGGCCGATGCGGCCGATGCCGACGATGCCGAGCGTCGCGTCGTGCACGTCGGCGCCGAGCATCATGTCGATCTCCCACCCACGGAAGTTCCCCTGCCGCACGAAGGTGTCGGCCTGGACCATGCGCCGCGCGACCGCGATGATCAGGGCGAACGCGAAGTCCGCGGTGGCGTCGTCCAGCACGCCTGGCGTGTTGGTCACCCACACGTGGTTGGCCGTGGCCGTCGCCACGTCGATGTTGTCGAACCCGACCGCGACGTTGCTGACGCAGTGCAGGCCCGGCGTCGAGAGCACGACCGGACCGATCGGGTCCTTTAGGTGGCTGACGATGCCGACGCATCCCTCCGCGACCTGGCGGATGCTCTGCTGGTCCAGCGGGCGGTTGCTCGGGTAGTGAACGACCTCCGCCGCCTCGGCCAGGATCGCGGGGCCGGGGTCGAGGATCGGGTGCATCAGAAGGACGCGCGGGCGGCCGCTCGGGGCGTTCGTGCTCATGGGTTGAGCCCGAGGTCGGAGGCGATCGGCTTCAGCGCGTCGCGAACCATCTCCACGTGCTCGTCAAAGGGTATGCCGAGCGCCTCGGCGCCGGCGACGAGCTCCTCGCGGTGGACGCCGCGCGCGAAGGCCTTGTCCTTCATCTTCTTCCGCACGGTGCTCGGCTCGACGGAGCTCAGGGATTTGTCGGGCTTGACGAGCGCGCAGGCGATGATGAAGCCGCTCATCTCGTCGACGGCGTTCAGCGTCTTGCGGATCGGGGTGTCGCGCGGCACGTCGAGGTAGTCGGCGTGTGACGCGATGTCGTCCAGGATGTCCTGCGGCCAGCCCTTGTCCTTGAGCATGTCGATGCCGCGCATCGGGTGGAGGTCGAGGGAAGGCCCGGTCTCGTAGTCCCAGTCGTGGATCAGCCCGAGCACGGCCCACCTCTCCTCGTCCTCGCCGAACCGGCGCGCGTAAGCGCGCATCGCGGCCTCGACCGCGCGCATGTGGCGGCGCAGCTGCTCGGACTGGGTCATCGAGGTCACGAGCTCCCAGGCTTCCTCCCGGGTCGGTTGATGCGTCACGCGAGGATCTCCTTCAAAGCGCCGAGGACCCGCTCATGCTGCTCGCGGGTGCCGACGGTGATGCGCAGCCAACCTGCGATCGGTTCGAGATCGTAGCGGCGGACGAGGATCTGCTGCTCGCGGAGAGCGTCGGCGACCGCCGCGCCGCTGATCCGAGGGGGCTTGACGAAGACGAAGTTCGCTCGCGACGGCGAGACCTGGAAGCCCTGCTGGCGAAGACGTTCGGCGAGCCACTCCCTCTCGGTGACGACGAAATCGACGATCTTCCGGTGATGCTCCTCGTCCTCGATCGCGGCCGCGGCCGCGACGATCGCGAGACGGTCGAGGTTGTACGAGTCCTTGACGGCCTCGAGCGCGCCGATGACGTCCTGGCTGCCGATCGCGAACCCGATCCGCATGCCCGCCAGCGCGTACGACTTCGAGAACGTACGCAGCACCAGCAGGTTCCGGTACCGGCGGTGCAGCGCGAGGAGGTCGAACGGCGCGAAGTCGACGTACGCCTCGTCGAGCACGACGACGCCGCGCGACACCTCGACGACCTTCTCGACCTCCGCGGGGTCCGCCCACGTGCCGGTCGGCGAGTTGGGGTTGACGACGAACTTCAGCGGCGCCGGGTCGTATGCGAAACGGTCGTCCCAGTGAAAGCTCTCGTCCGCCTTGTGGGGCGCGGCGACGGCGTCGTGAATCCGGCACAGCGGCTCGAGCACCGGGTACGTCGGCATGCAGAAGGCGACGCGCTCGCCCGCGCCGGCGAACGCGCGGAAGCACATGTCGATGATCTCGTCGGCGCCGTTGCCGAGCGTGACGAGCTCGGGATCGACGTCGAGCCTCTTCCCGATCGCTTCGCGCGCGATCGCGGACATCGAGCTCGGATACAGGCGCAGGGAGTCGCCGGTCGCGGCCCTGATCGCCTCGATGACCTTCGGCGATGGGGGCAGCGGCGACTCGTTGGTGTTGAGCTTGATCCAGCCCTCTCCGTCGGGCGGCTGCTCGCCGGGGACATATGGCTGCGTGTCCCGCAGCGACGCCTTCAGGAAGCGCGACGACATTCGAGCAGGAAGGTTTCGAGGGCAAGGCGCGGGCTGACGTTCTGCTCGAGGTAACCGAGCGTGTCGTAGGAGAGCTCGATGAGCCGCGCCCAACGTCCCTGCTCGCGCCCGTGGCTCGCGAGCATGCGGCGGCGGAGCTCGACCTGCCAGCTCGCCAGCGCGAAAAGGGCAGGGTCCTCGACCTCGTCCTCGTTGCGGCGCCACGCCATCTGCGCCGAGTCGAGCTCCTCGGCGACATTGAGCGGAACGTCCGCGGGCGCGCCGAAGACCTCGACGAGCCGCTGCGTCCAGCCCCGGTGCATCTCGATGACGCGCTCGTCGTCGGCCACACGCACGGCCCAGCCGGGACGCCCGCGTGCGAGCTCGGCTAGCAGCCTGGCGCGATCCGGCGCGACGTTGCGGGACAGCAGGAGCTTCTCGATCTCGGGCGAGGGCGCCGGGTGGAAGAAGACGCGCCGGCAGCGCGACACGATCGTCGGCAGGACGACGAAGGCGTTCAGGCTCGGCGTGGTCAGGACGATCACGCGGTGCGGGTGCGGCTCCTCGAGCGTCTTGAGCAGGACGGACTGGTCCTGGTCGCGCAGCCGCCCGACGTTGGCCACGAGCGCCACGCGCCGCGCGCCGACCGCGGGCTTCAGGTTGAGGAATGCCTGCAGCGAGAGCTCGTGAAACTCGGGCGGCTTGTCCGGGAGCAGGCGGATCTCGTTGATCGAGAGCGGCTTGATCCGGTCGTCCTCCCAGTAGTCCGGATGGCGCGTGAGCTGCGCCTCGGGCAGCAGCGCCGCGGCCAGCGCCCGGCCGGCCGTCGCCTTCCCGAGCCCGGCCTCGCCGACGAAAAGGTACGCGTGCGCCAGCCGGTCGCCCGCCAGCTCGGCGCGCAGCAGGCCGAGGGCTTGCTCGTGCCCAACGATTCCGGCGAAGGGATCCCCCAAGACGACGCTTAGGTTAATCGCCCCTCACGGCTTGGCCGGTTGGCCGCCCTTCACCGCTTTCGAGTCCTGCGCCTCGCGCTCCCGGGCCAGGCGCTGGGCGCGGCCCTGCAGCCAGACCTCCCGGATGCGCTGCAGCGCCGTGATGTTGGTGAGCACGGCGAGGATGACGACGACGCCGTCTAGCCACAGGCCGCCGAGGATGAGCCCCACGACCGTGAGCACCACCCGTTCCGGCCGGGCGAAGAGGCCGGTCTCGCACGTGAACCCGAGGCTCTGCGCCCGCGCCCGCACGTAGCTGACGAGGAACGAGCCCGCGAGGGCGGCGACCGTGGCGAGGATCAGCCACCGCTGGTACGGCCCCGGCTGGCCGGCGAAGTAGACGGCCAGCCCGAGGTAGACGGCGCCCTCGGCGTAGCGGTCCAGCGTCGAGTCGAGGAAGGCGCCGTACGGGTAGCTGCGGCGCGTGGAGCGGGCCAGCGCTCCGTCGAGGATGTCGAAGGTGCCGCCGAACGCCAGCACGATGCCGGCCGCGAGCAGCTGCCCCGCGGCCACAAGGATCGCGGCGAGGAAGGCGATCGACGTCCCGACGACGGTGATCTGGTTCGGCGTGACGGGCAGCGACGCGAGGCGCGACATGAAGCGCTCCGCGTTCCGCCGCACCCAGGCCTCAAACCGCGTCGTGAACATGCATCACCTCAAGTTTCGGCACGCCGGCGCGCGCGGCATCTCGCGCCTCGCGGTAGACCTCCAGCACCTGCTTGGCGACGGCGCCCCACGAATAGCGCTGCGCCTTCGCGTGTCCGGCGGCACCCATCCTCTTGCGCAGCTCCTCATCGCGCGCAAGGACCACGAGCGCGGCGCCGAGCTCGGCCCAGCCCTTCGGCTCGACCGTGAGGCTGTCCTTCCCCGGTTCGACGACCGACATGTAGCCGGGCACCTCGGTGGCGACGACGGGCAGGCCCGCGGCCATCGCCTCGAGGAGCACGATGCCGAAGCTCTCGCTCCCGGTCGCGGGTGCGCAGAAGATGTCCGCCGACGAGTAGTAGCGCGGGAGCACGCTGTCCGGAACGAAGCCCGCCATCACGACGTCGGAGAGGCGGTGTCGCGAGATGAACGACTCCGCGCGGCCGCGCAGCGGACCGTCTCCGACGATGATCAGCCGCGTGTTCGGTACTCGCGCGCGCAGGAACAGGAATGCGCGCAGCAGGTCGCCGAGGCCCTTTCGCTTCTCGAGCCGGCCCACGAACAGGATGTTCACGTGGTCGTCCCGCAGGTGGCGGATCGGCGACAGTCCCGGCCGGTAGACGTCGATGTCGACGCCGTTCGGGATGACGCGCAGCGGGAAATCGGGGAAGTACTTGTTGAAGAATGCGCGCGCGGGTTCGCTGACGGCGATGCCGCGGTGCACGTGCGCGAGGAGCGGCTCGAGCAGCGGCCTGCCGTAGTAGTAGCCGACGTTGGAGCGCGCGAACGCGTGAAATGTGCCGACGTTGGCCACCGGCGACATGCGCAGCATCGTCGTCGTCAGGCCTGGCATGAGCGGCTCGTGGAAGTGCAGAACGTCGAAGCGCTCACTCTCCACGATCGCGGCGAGCCGGTTCGCGTGGTGGAAGCTGAGGCTGATGCGCGCGACGGAGTCGTTGGCCGGCACCGCGATCGGCGTGCCGATGCGGTAGAACTCGCTGCCGTTCGCGTCGACGTCGCGGCGGCTGGACGGGGCGAAGATGCGCGTCTCGTGGCCGAGCTCCTGCAGCCGGTGGGACAGGAACCGGACGTGGTCGCGCACGCCGCCGGGCGACGAGAAGTCGTAAGGGGAGACGAGCCCGATCTTCATCTGCGCGTCATGGGCCGCCCTCCCAGATTCGGTGCGGGATGTGCCACTGCTCCGGGTGCCTGCGGATGAACTCCTCGATCTGCCGCAGCACCGTCTGCGTCACGCGAACCTCGTCCTCTTTGTGCTTGCCCGTCGACTCCGCGATCACCAGCGGCGAGCCCTCGGCCATGTACGAGTCGTCGGGCAAGCGGTACACGCAGACCGGAAAGATCGGCACGCCGTGGCGCAGCGCCAGCGCGGCCGGGCCGATCGGAATGCGAGCGGGCCGGCCGAAGAACGGCATCACGTGCCCCGTCCCCGTGATGTCGCGGTCGATCGCCGTGATCACCATCTCGTTGTCGCGGAGCGCCTGCGTCACCCGCCGCAGCCCCGCCAGGTCGATCGGCAGCACGCTGATCCCCAACCGCGCCCGCGTGTCGCGGTACCACTCGAACAGCGGCCGCGGCTCCAGCACCTCGGCGAAGAAGGTCACCGGCGTCAGCGTCGACGACCAGATCGCGGCCACGACCTCGTACGAGCCCATGTGGCACGACACCACGAGCACGCCCTTGCCGATCGCGCGCGCCTCCTCCAGGTGCTCCATCCCCGTCAGGTGCAGCAGCGGCCTCATCTCCGTGACCCGCGCCCGCGGAAGCAGCATCAGGTCGGCGTAAGCCTTCGCGTGGTTGCGGAAGTTCTCGCGCGAGATCGCCCGCAGCTGCTGCGGCGTCAGCTCGGGGCAGGCGACCTGGAGGTTGTACTCGAGCCGCGGCCGCGCCAGCGGCGAGAACCACCACGCGAAGCGCGCGGCGAACACCGCGAGCGCGTAGGCCCACGCCCGCGGTAGGCGTTCGACGATCGACTGCACCACTTTGAACGCGCGCCATTCCCACTCGCTCATCCCTCGGCAGAGCGAAACATAGGGCGGAACGCGTACCACTGCTCAGGCCGCTCGCGGATGAAGACCTCGAAGCGGTCGACGACCCGCTGCATTACGTGCTCGCGCGTCTCGCCCGGGTGGATGACGAGCGGCGCCTCGATGTGGATGTGGTGGCGGCTCGGCCCGGTCGCGTACTGGTACGCAGGCATGAGCGCCGCTCCGGTCTTCAGCGCAAACGACGCCGGCCCGGCCGGGACGATCGCCCGCCGCCCGAAGAACCGCACCTCCACGCCGGGCCCCTGCTCGAGGTCGCAGACGAGCGCCAGGATCGAGTTCGCGGCGAGCGCCACGCCGATGGCCCGGACGGCGGAGCGGCCCAGCGTGATGACGTCGAGCCCGAAGCGCCGGCGGGTGCGGATCACGGCGTCGTTCAGCGAGCCCGGAAAGCGCTCCGCCACCGCCGCGATGCGGTACCCGAGCGCCGCGGCGTAGGAGCCCGCCATGTCCCACGACCCCATGTGCGGCACGGCCATGATCGCGCCGTTGCCGCGCGCGAGCGCGGCGTCGAGGTGGTCTCGGCCTTCGACCGAGACGCGCGCGATCAGCTCGTCGGGCCCGAGGCTGCCGAGCAGCAGGAAGTCCATCAGCATGCGGCCGTAGTTCTGGAACGCGTGGCGGGCTGTCCGGGCGACGAGCGGATCGTCACGCGGGCGGTCGAGCGCGGCGGCGTAGTTGTCGAGCGCGTTTCGCCGCTGGCCCGCGCTGAGCCAGTACCAGGCCGCGCCGCCGGGGGCCGCGGCGGCATGGCGCAGCCCGGGCGGCGCCGCCCGCAGGATCCGAGCGCCGGCGGTGTAGCTAGCGCCGAGTAGCGGCAGTCGCCCGCCTGGGCTTGGCTGCGTGCCTTGCCCTTCCGTTCTCCGCGGGCTTCTCTCCGGCTTGATCACCCTGGATGAACTCCTCCACGAGTCTGCGGGCGTCGCTGTCCGCGTACTGGACCGGCGGCGACTTCATGAAGTACGAGCTCGGGCCTTCGAGCGCGCCGCTCATGCCGCGGTCGAGCGCGATCTTGCAGCACCGGACGGCGTCGATGACGATGCCCGCCGAGTTCGGCGAGTCGACCACCTCGAGCTTGAGCTCTACGTTCAGCGGCACGTCGCCGAAGCTGCGGCCCTCGAGGCGGATGTACGCCCACTTGCGGTCGTTCAACCAGGGCACGTAGTCCGACGGGCCGATGTGCACGTTGTCCTTGCCCATGTCGTAGTCGAGCTGCGACGTGACCGAGCGCGTCTTCGAGATCTTCTTCGACATCAGCCGGTCGCGCTCGAGCATGTTCAGGAAGTCGGTGTTGCCGCCGAAGTTCAGCTGGTAGGTGCGCTCGAGCTTCACGCCGCGGTCGCGGAAGAGGCGCGTCAGGACGCGGTGGATGATCGTCGCGCCGACCTGCGACTTGATGTCGTCGCCGATGATCGGGAGACCCTTCTCCGCGAACCGGCCCTGCCAGTAGGGCTCGCGCGCGATGAAGACGGGGATGCAGTTGACGAACGCGACGCCGGCCTGCAACGCCTGCTCGACGTACCACTTGGTGGCCTCCTCGGAGCCGACGGGCAGGTAGCTGACGAGCACGTCCGCCTTCGTCTTCTTCAGGATGCCGACCACGTCGGACGTCGGGCCGTCCGCCTTCTCGATGACGTCGGCGAGGTACTTGCCGATGCCGTCGTGTGTCATGCCGCGCGCGACCTTGACGCCGAGCTTCGGCACGTCGGTGAACTTCACCGTGTTGTTCGGGCCGGCGAAGATCGCCTGCGAAAGGTCGGCGCCGACCTTGCGCCGGTCGATGTCGAACGCGGCGACGAACTCGATGTCTCGCACGTGGTAGCCGCCGAGGTCGACGTGCATGAGTCCCGGCACGAAGTCCTTCGGCGAGGCATTCCTGTAGTAGTGCACGCCCTGCACGAAGGACGAGGCGCAGTTGCCGACGCCGACGATGGCGACGCGGACCTTGCGCGTGGATCTGGTGTCCGATTTTCCGTTTATGCGGCCGTTGCGATGGCCGTTCTTGGCTGGCACTTCCGACTACCTCCTGGCTGAGAGCTTGTTCTTCATTCCGATCAGCTCGTCGAGCATGTCGCGCCCTTGCGCGATGCCTTCGACGTTGAGCGAGCAGTAGACCTGGCGTCCGTCGCGGCGCGTGCGCACGACGCCTCCGGCCCTGAGCATCCTCAGGTGCCACGAAACCCGCGGCTGGCTCATGTGCAGGTGCTGCGCGAGGTCGTTGACGTTCTCCTCGCCGACCCGGCCGAGCTCCTCGAGCATGCGGAGGCGCGTCGGGTTGGCCAGGGCGAGGTAGTGGTCGCTGAGCTCGTGGCGCTGGTCGCGCTGGTTCTGGAAAAACATAAAGGTTCCTTTATGCAGTGTATCGCATAAAGGGATGGTTATGTATTGAACAGCTTCCCTTCCCCGCAACCGCGGGGGAGGGCTAGGGCGGGGTTATGGTCAGCAGTTGTTCTCGAGGAAAACTGTCAACTGGGCCGAGTTCGACTGCGACGTGGTCGCGCACGCGCTGCCGTCGACGAGGGCCACGGTTATCACGGCACCGTAGGGAACGTTCGGGCTGCACGGTAAGCCGCCGGCCGAGAAGACGATCGTCCCCCCCTTGAACGTCACCGTCCAGCCCTGCGGCGGCACTGAGGGAACCGGGTAGCAGAAGCCGTTCACGTCGCAGTACGTCGAGTACTTGAGCACGACAAGCTTCGGCGCGGTCGTTGGACTGCCGCCTTTGTACGACCACCCTGTAGTCGAACACTGGGGTGGGTTGCCCAGGTTGATGCACGACGAACCGGCCGTCAGGGTCGCCGGGCCGTAGATCGTCCAGTTCGCCTTCACCTGCTGTGACACGCCGAGCGCGTCGGTCACCTGGACCGTGAGTGAAAACTGTCCCGGCTTGGCCGGCGGCGCCGTGAGGCTCAGCGCGCCGTAGCTGGCGGGCGCCGAGCCGCCGATCGCCTTGTACGTGTACGGAGCCAAGCCGCCCGACGCGGTCCCGAAGCCCCAGCACTTCTTGCATCCGGTGCCGACGTAACACTGCGTCGCGCATGCGGCCGAGACCTTGAGCGCGCTGTAGATGGTCACCTTCGTGGAGCCGGTCGCGGAGTGCCCCGCCGAGTCGGTCACCTTGACGCTGAACGAATAGGCGCCGGCGGCAGACGGCGTGCCCTTGAGCTGGCCGCCGCTGCTGATGCTGAGACCGCCCGGAACGGTGCCGCCCGATCCCGACCACGTGTATGGGGGCACGCCACCGCCGGCCAGGAACGTTACGGCGGTGTACCCGAGGCCCACCTCGCCGTTGTGCACCGGCAGCCCGGCGACCACGAGTGGCGGCACCGAAGCGGGCGCCGACGGGGATGCGATGGGGCTCGCGCTGGCGGACGGCGCTTCAGAGGCCGACGGGCTCGCTTCAGGCGACCTCGACGCGACGCTCGTCGACGAGGTGCACGCGGCGGCGAAGAGGATCGCGGTTAGAGCGGCGGCGAGCCTGCGCATGTACGGGACTGAACTTTCAGGTCGGCGCTAGCAGCCGACTTCCATCTGCACTCGGACGTCGAGCCGATTCGATTGCGACGTCGTCGGGCACGGGCCCTTGTCGACGAGAGCGAGGGTCAGGATGGCCTGATATGACGTCTGCCCAGAACAGCTCGTCCCGAGCGATGCCGAAATCGTTATGGTCCCGCCCTTGGCGACAGCAGTCCATCCGGGCGGAACCGTCGGCGTGCAGAACTGGTCGATCGGGCAGTTGATCCCCACGATGGTGACGACTGGGTCGGATCCGGGGTTGCCACCGTTGTAGCTCCAGCCCGTTGCAGTGCAGGAGCCGGAGAAGTTCGGATCGGTGCAGTCGGTGCCGCCCGAAAGAGTCGCCGGGTTGTAGATGAACCAGTTCGCGTTCACGATTACGGTCGCGGTGAACTGGTCGGTGACGGCGACGCTGACGTTGTAGGCGCCGAGCGGCGACTGCGGGAACGCACCCTTCAACGAGAGGCCGTTTAACGCCATGCCGTCCGGCACCGCGCCGCCGACGAGCTTGTAGGTGTACGGCCCGAGGCCGCCTGACACCGCCCCGAAACCGCCGCACTTCGAGCAGCCCGCACCTATCGTGCACTGGTTCGCGCACGGCTGCGTCGCGGACAGCGCCGGGAACACGCCGAAGCCGCCCGGGCTCGTCGTGCTCGCGCCGGTCGAGTCGGTGACCTTGACCGTGAAGGAGAACTGGCCGGACTTCGTGTTCGTCCCGGTGATGGCTCCGTCCTGGCTGAGGGTCAGGCCCGGCGGGAACGTTCCGCCCGAGATCGACCACTGGTACGGCTGCGTCCCGCCGGTCGCGGTGAGCGAGATCGCGAGGTACTTGATCCCCACCTCACCGTTGTGGAACGGCAGCCCGATGATCGAGAGCGCGCCGCCGGATGAAGGTGACGGGGAGGGCGCCGAGGAAGGGCTGCCAGAGGGGCTCGGTGATGGGCTCGGCGACGGACTTGCCGATTCGCTCGGGAGCGGGGAGTTGTTCGCGGTCTGGGTCGTCGACGAGGTGCACCCGGCCGCCGCCAGCAAGAGGGCGGCCGCCAGCGTCGCGAGCCGCACACCTCTTCGCATTTTGCGAAGCGCAGTGTAGTGCCCCTTCCGCAGCAGGACAACACGCCTTGCGTGAAGAAATGTCTCCGCTCCGCCGCCAAACCGGCGGCAGCCGGACCACAATTCGCGTCAGCTTGAAGCGGACGGTCACGCTGGCGGTCGCCACCGCCGTGATGGCGGTGATCCTCGGCGCCCTTCCGGCGCGCGCATTCACGCTGCCGACCCCGACCTTCAAGCTCTTCGTGAACCCATCGGCGGGATACACGACCTCGGTCGTCCAGGTGCGCGCCACCCTGTCTATCCAGGGCACCTGCACCGCGCCCACCCAGCAGACCTTCACCTTCACCTTCGACGGCAAGCCGCTATGGAAAAAGACCATTTCCGGCTGCCTGTCCTGGGACACCGGTTGGAGCGCTTACCTCGTTCCGCCGGTGCCACGGACGGTTGGCGGCCACACGATCGCCGCCGTGGTGGCGACACTGACGGCCAAGTACGCCTACGCCATCTACCCGGCGCCGGCGTCGCCCACGCCGCGCGTCTCGCCGACAGCCGCCGCGAGCCCCTCGCCGACACCGTGCACCGCGGCGGCGAACCTGCCGCCGCCGGGCACCGGCGGGTTCGTCGACAACTTCATCGCCGCGGCGATGGTGGCGGCCGTGCTGCCGATCCTCGCCCTCGCGCTCTTCGGACCCGCGCAGATCGTCTCGCTCATGCGCCGCCGCCGGCGCGACGCCTACGTGGTCGTGTTCGGCGTGCTGCTGCTCGCGACCTTCAGCTGCACGAGCAGCGTCGCGCAGACCGAGAACTCTCCGACGCCGGTCGCGGCGGTTTCACCGTCGCCGAGCCCCAGCCCAAGTCCGAGCCCCTCGCCGAGCCCGACCTGCTAGCGACCGACTGACAATCAGCCGCGGCGAACGAGGTCGAGAAACTCGGCGCGCGTGCGCGCGTCGCGGCGGAACGTGCCGAGCATGCAGGACGTGATGAGCTGGCCGCCTGACTTCTGCACGCCGCGCATCTCCATGCACAGGTGGCGAGCCTCGACGACCACGCCGACGCCGCGTGGCGCGAGCGCGCCGTTCAGCGCCTCGGCGATCTCTCGCGTCATCCGCTCCTGGAGCTGCAGCCGGTGCGCGAACGCCTCGACGAGGCGCGGGATCTTGCTCAGACCGACGACGCGCCCGCGCGGAAGGTAGCCGACGTGGCAGCTGCCGAAGAAGGGCAGCATGTGGTGCTCGCACAGGCTGTAGAAGGGGATGTCCTTGACCAGGACCATCTCGTCGTAGTCCTGCTCGAAGACGGCGCCGCCGATGATTGCTGACGGGTCGGCTTCGTATCCGTCGGTGAGCTGGCGCAGCGCGCGTGAGACGCGATCCGGCGTGGCCCTGAGCCCCTCGCGCGACGGATCCTCGCCCAGCTCGGTGAGTAGCGACTCGACCAGGTCGGGGATGCCGTCTGCGCGCAACTTCGGGCGGGCCATCTGAAGGGACAATCTATAAGGTGGGCGAGCTCGACGCGATCACGGCGGCGCAGACGCTGTCCGAGATCGGCTACCTGCTGCGCCAGAACCCGGACCAGAAGTTCCGCGCGAAGGCGTTCGCGAGCGCGTCCTGGGCGATCGCGCAGGTGCGGCCCGACCTCACCGAGCTGCACGAGACAGGCGCGCTTGCGACGTTGCCCGGCGTCGGCGAGGGCATCGCGCGCGTGCTCACCGACCTCATCGAGACGGGGCGGAGCCGCTACCTCGACCATCTGCGCGAGGAGACGGGCCAGCGGGCGCTCGACGACGAGTCCGCGATCGACCTCGCCGCGTACCAGGGCGACCTGCACTCGCACACCGAGTGGAGCGACGGCAAGACGACGATGCTGGAGATGGCCAAGGGCGCGAAGGAGCGCGGCTATCGCTACCTCGGCGTGACCGACCACTCGCCGCGCATCACGGTCGTGCACGGGCTCAACGCCGAGCGGCTGCTCGCCCAGTCGCGAGAGATGGCGGAGGTCCAGAAGCAGGTGCCCGGCCTGACGCTCCTACAGGGCATCGAGGTGGACATCCTGGAGGACGGTTCGCTCGACCTGCCCGACGCCGTCCTCGAGATCCTCGATGTGGTGATCGCGTCGCCGCACGTGAAGCTGCGCCAGGACCCGACGGCGATGACGCAGCGCATGCTGCGCGCGGTCTCGCACCCGCACGTGGACCTCATCGGCCACCCCACGGGCCGCAGGCCGGGCTCGCGCGAGGGCGCGACGTACGACTTCGAGCGCGTGTTTCGGGAGGCGGCCGCGCATGGCGTCGCGGTCGAGATCGACTGCGACCCCGCGCGCATGGACCTATCGCCCGAGATGGCTCGGCTGGCGCTCGAGTGCGGCTGCAACTTCGCGCTCAGCTCGGACGCGCACGCGCCCGCCGAGCTCGACTACGTGCCGATGGGCGCGTGGATGGCGCGGCGCGCGGGCATCCCGCAGGACCGCATCCTCAACTTCAACCTCGACGCGCGGTTCGGGCGCTCAGGTGGCGCTGCGCGCCGACCTGGTACGCCTCGGCAAACCAGCTCTCGACCTCCGCATCCACCTCGTCCGGCGAATGGAGCCTGAAGACGTGCACCTGGTTGCCCGGCGAGTAGACGTCGATCCGCCGGAACCGAGGGCTATCGCGGCGCCGCGCCAGGACGACGTGGCCGTCCACCCAGTGGAGGCGGAGCGTCAGCGCGGCGAAGCTCATGCGCACCTGGAGGGCGATCCGGGTCTTCTCCGGGATCAGGGTCACCGGGCCTGATCGCCTCGCGACCGCGACGAGCCGCCTGAACGTCGCCACGACAGACGGGTCGCGACCGGCGAAGTGGTCCTCGAGCTTCGCGGTGCCGCAGGTGTGCGTCTGGTTGCGGTTGGCGAAACGCCGGCCGCAGCGCGGGCAAGTCCACAACGGCTGCATCGACGGCCACCTTACGATTTGGGCGTCGTGACGAAGCTCGGGATCATGATCGAGGGGCAGGAGGGTCTCACCTGGGACCGCTGGCGCGCCCTGTGCACCGACGTCGAGGCGCTCGGTTTCGCGTCGCTGCGGCGCAGCGAGCACCTCATCTCGCTCATGGGCGACGACAGCCGCGACTGCATCGATTGCTGGACGTCGCTGTCGCTCGCGGCGCAGTGGACGAAGACGATCGAGTTCGGCCCGATGGTGAGCCCGCTGACCTTCCACCAGCCCGGCGTGCTGGCGCGGCAGGCGACGTCGGTCGACGTCCTCAGCGGCGGGCGGCTGATCTTCGGCGTCGGCGCGGGTTGGAACGAGCACGAGCACGAGCTGTTCCACGTTCCGTTCATGACCGCGGGCGAGCGCATGACGCGGCTCGAGGACGGCGTGCGCATCATCCGCGACGCCTGGAAGGTTTCGCACCCGCAGCCGGTGCGGCATGGAGCGATCCCGATCCTGATGGGCGGCGTCGGCGAGAAGCGCCACCTGCCGCTGGTCGCGCGCGAGGCCGCCGAATGGAACTACACGCGCATGGACAAGGACGAGTACCGCCACAAGCGCTCCGTCATCGACGCCGCCTGCAAGGAGATCGGACGGGACCCGTCGTCAATCCGCTACTCGGTGATGGCGAGCTACATCATCGGCCGCGACCGGGACGAGCTCCGGGAGCGCGCGCTGAAGCTGGGCGCGGTCGTGCCGGGCCTGAAGCGCGCCAGCGCCGACGAGATCCTGAAGGACGCGCTCGAGGACGGCTTCGTCGGCACGCCCGAAGAGGTCGCCGAGCAGATCCGCGACTACGCGAAGCTCGGTGTCGAGCTCTTCATGCTCCAGCACTTCCTGCTCGACGACCGCGAAGCGCTGGAGCTGCTGGCGAAGGAGGTCATCCCCGCGATCGCCTGAGCCGGCCGCCGGCTGTCAGGCCAGGCGCCCGCTCGTCATGAGGTCGTGCTTCGCATCCTGTCGCGCCGTCACCTGGCGGACCATGAAGATCGCGAGGACCGCGGCCGCGGCGATGACCACGTTCGCGAAGATGTCGATGAACGCACCGACGACCACCGTCCCGGCGTCCGGGCTGTTCACGAGCCGGCTCGAGAAGATCGAGACGACGCGCCCGCCGATGTACGTGCCCCACCATGCGGCGATGAGCGGCGCGACCGGTCTCGAGTTCCGCATCGCCTGGTCGGCGCGGGCCGTGGTCGGGTCGGACGCCTTCCACACGTCGATGACGCTGAAGAACGGGTGCACGAAGTTGAGGCCGGGGATGAAGCAGCGCCCGACGGCGCCGGCCGGAGTCCACCGCGGGTCGGGCGCGCCGATCCACGGAAGGTTGCGGACGATGCGGTGCAGCCACATGCAGAACAGCACGATGCCCGGGACCCACGAGCCGTAAAGCAGGATCAGGACGAAGAGCGAGAACACGCCGATCCCGATCGCGACGCTGTCGCCGGCGGCGTTGAGGTTGCCGCCGACGGCGACGAACGCGACGTCGACGATGCACGAGAGGAGCAGCGCGAGTCCGTTGAGCGCGAGAAAGATGACGACGAACGTGGAGCGGAAGCGCGCCGACTCGTACGGCTTCGGCAGGACGGCCACCTGGGACTGGTTGTTCGGCACCCACTGGGCCCCGTTCCAGACCCATCGACCGTCCGGCGACACCGGTTGACGCGGCGGTGGCTGCATCGCCATCGGCGCGATCCTAAGCCCGCGAGTACCTTAAACGGCGATGGATTTCGAGCTGAGCGAGTCCGAGCGCGCATTTCGCGATGAGGTCCGCTCGTGGCTGGCGGCGAACAAGCCGCAGCCGAGCGACGAGCGGGCCGAGGGTCAGCGCTCGTTCATCGAGTCGCGTCGCGCGTGGCAGAGGAAACTGAACGACGCGGGTTACGTCGGGATCACGTGGCCGAAGGAGTACGGCGGCCGCGGCGCCGGCTTCATGGAGCAGCTGATCTTCAACGACGAGATGATCCTGACCAAGGCGCCGGACCCGATCAACGTCATCGGCCTCGGCATGGGCGGGCCTGTCGTGATGTCGCACGGCACCGACGAGCAGAAGAAGCGGTACCTGCCGCCGCTCCTGTCGGCCGACGAGATCTGGTGCCAGGGCTTCAGCGAGCCGAACGCGGGCAGCGACCTGTCGGGTTTGCAGACGCGCGCGCAGGACCGCGGCGACCACTACGTCGTCAACGGACAGAAGGTCTGGACGACGCTGGCGCACGTCGCAAAGTGGTGCATGCTCGTCACGCGCGAGCGGCGCGAAGCGAACCCGCGCGAGGGGCTCACCTACCTGCTGGTCGACATGGAGTCGCCCGGGGTGGAGGTGCGGCCGCTGGTGCAGATCACCGGCGACGCCGAGTTCAACGAGATCTTCTTCAAGGACGTCGAGGTGCCGAAGTCGCAGGTGCTCGGCGAGCCTGGCAATGGCTGGGCCGTGGCGATGACGACCCTGATGCACGAGCGCGGGACCCTCGGCATGGCCCTCGCGACCCGCGCCGGCATCACGGCCGCCGAGCTCGCGGAGCACGCGCGCAAGCTGGGGCGCGGATCGGATCCGCTCGTGCGGCAGCGCATCGCGCAGTACACGATCGAGGCACGGGCGCTGCAGCTGAACGGCTATCGCGCGGTCACCGCCGTGAAGCGGAACGGCGTGCCGGGACCCGAGGGCTCGATCCTCAAGCTGATGTGGTCCGAGCTCAACCAGCGAATGACCGAGATGGCAGTCGACATCGCGGGGCCGGCGGGACAGGTCGGCGACGGGCTCGGCTGGGAGTACTCGTTCCTGCGGTCGCGCGCGAACACGATCGAGGCCGGCACCTCCGAGGTGCTGCGCAACATCCTGGCCGAGCGCGTGCTCGGCCTGCCGCGCAGCCGGTAGCGCGTGGACTTCGCCTTCTCCGAAGAGCAGGAGATGCTGCGCCGCGCGGCGCGCGATTTCCTCGCCAAGGAGTGCGGGTCGAAGTACGTGCGCGAGCAGATGGCGGGCGGCGACGGATACGACGCGCGGATGTGGGGCCGGCTCGTCGACCTCGGATGGACCGCGCTCGGGATTCCGGAGGAGTACGGCGGCGCCGGGACGTTCCTCGACCTGGTGGTCGTGCTCGAGGAGGCCGGCCGCGCGCTGCTTCCCGGTCCGTTCTTCTCCACGATGGGCCTGGCTGTGCCTGTGTTTCTCGAGCTCGGAACACCGGCGCAGAAGAAGAAGGTGCTGGGCGAGATCGCGGCCGGGACCGCGAGGGCGACGGTGGCGTTCACAGAGCCGTCCGGCCGGTGGGACGCGTCCGGCGTCTCGGTCGTGGCCTCTCAGTCCGGAGACGGGTGGCGGCTCGACGGTGTCAAGACGTTTGTCCCCGACGCGGTCGCGGCGGATTACCTCGTCGTACCGGCACGGACGCGCGGCGAGGGCGAGGACGGGATCACGGTGTTTCTCGTCCCGCGCGGCCACGAGGGCGTGGAGGTCCGCGCGCTCGAGACGCTGGATCAGACGCGCCGCTGGGGCGAGGTGCGCTTCGACGGCGTGCGGCTCGGCGCCGACGCGGTCATGGGCTCGCCGCACACGGCGTGGCCGCGGCTTCGACGCGCGCTCGACTGGTCCACAGCTGCGCTGTGCGCCGAGATGGTCGGCGGCGCGCAGAAGGTGCTCGAGATGTCGACCGACTACGCGAAGACGCGCCAGCAGTTCGGGAAGCCGATCGGCATCTACCAGGCCGTCTCGCACAAGGTCGCGGACATGCTCGTGCTCACCGAGAGCAGCAAGTCCGCGACGTACTACTCCGCGTGGGCTGTCGACGCCGACGCGCCGGACCGCTCGCTTGCGGCCTCGATGGCGAAGGCGTACGCGTCAGACGCGTATCGCAAGGTCACCGGCGACGCCATCCAGGTCCACGGCGGGATCGGCTTCACGTGGGAGCACGACCTGCACCTCTACTTCAAGCGCGCGAAGTCGTCCGAGGTGACCCTCGGCGACGCGACGTACCACCGGGAGCTGGTGGCGCAGGCCCTCGACCTGTAGCCGCCTACGCTGCGACCGGGCCGACGAAACGCCCGGACGTGCCGAGCTTGACGATCGTCTGCGGCGCATCAAGGATGACGTAGGACGCCATCCCCGCCGGCTGGTCCGCCGTCGAATCCGTCCAGCCGAAGACGGTCGTCGCGTCAACCCAGCCGGCGGCGAAGAACCCGCCCGCGAGCAGGCTCTGCGCTCCGGTGTCGGAGACGAGGAACTCGCCCGAGGCATCGAGGTCGCAGCACACGACGACGTGGTGGCCGTCGGGTGCGAGGAACGGTGCGTTCGCTTCATTGGCGTCCTGGACGTTGAAGGTCCATTCCGGATGGCTGTCCGCGGTGCGAACGTTGACGGTCGTCTTGATGCGAGCGCTCGTCGCGCTCTGGCTCGCGGGGATCGCGGTGCACGTGTACTCACCGGTGGCGATCGAGCTCCACACGAAACACGTGGTCGGGTCGGAGAAAGGCGTCGCCTTCAGGGTCGTCGCGTCGATGCGCGCGAAGACTCCGATCGTGGACGCGGCCCCTCCGCCCTGGCTCGCCCATACGGCGGGGAACCTTCCCAGCGGGCCGGCGGCGTCCCAGCCGTTGAACGTCATGACGTCCTGCGGGCCTGTCCACGATCGGTGGGAGACGCGCTGCACGCTGCCGCCGACGGGACCTGCGTACACATCAAAGGTGTAGGTCCCGGCCGGTTTGGTGGCTTCGCACGGAAATGCGTTCACCGGGGCCGTGAAGATGGCAGCGAGCAGTTTCGTCGCTTCAGGGCTGATTGCGAACGACAGCATCTGCTGCGTAGACGTCAGCGGCAGAGTCGCGACTATCGCCGTCGTTCCGTCGGCGGTGAGGCTGCGGATGACGCCGTGTCCGTCGGCGAAATAGACCTTGTCGCCGACCGTGTGCGCTGACGGCGGATCGATCGCGCCCATGCAGCCGACGTTCGGCTTCGGCATGGGCGCGAAAGACGCGCTCGCACGCACATGCCCGTCGAGCCCGACGATCGCGACCGAGTCGAAGGTGTCGACATTCGATCCCGATGCGTTGCTCGAACGCAGGATCGCAATCAGCTTGCCGGCCGGGGGTGTCGCGCTGGCGCGGGCGAGCGGGCTGCTCGGCGTGGGCGACGCGTTCGCTGCCGGCGTCGAACCGCACGCGCTGATCAGAACGACGGCGATGGCGATGCCGACTGCTTTCACACCAGCGACAACGGTCGCAGGCGCTAATCGATATCAACCAGAGGCGAGCAGCCTGAAGACCACCAGGCCGAACAGCGCGCACGCCGGGATCACCAGGCTGCGGTAGAGCGCCCAGTACGACGCCCACGCGTCGCGCAGGCGGTCGAGGCGGCGGCCGGAGCCGAAGACGAGCGACCAGTAGATCGGCAGCGCTGCCCCGGTGTTGACGGCGAGCGCGAGCAGCGCGACACCCGCGGCACCCACGAGCCAGCCCTGCAGCGGCGCGGCGCCGCCGAACCCGAGCTCGATCCCCCACGCGATGGCGCCTCCAAGCAGAACGAGCACCGCGGGGAGGCCGAGGAGGAAGAACGCGGCGAAGGTCACGACCATCAGCAGGAGCATCAGCGCCAGCGTGCCGACGATCCCGGCGAGCCCGGCCGCGGCAACGGTGACGCCGCTGGCCGGCGAGCTCGGCCGCGACGCAATCGGAACGTACGCGGGCCCCGCGGGATCGCCGCTCGAGAGGCCCGCCGAGCCGGCCACCGCCGACCAGGAGTGCAGGCCCGCGGTTGACGTCGCGGCGGCCGCGATGCCCGCCGGCACGCACGCGAGCAGCACGCCGGCCACGATCGCGACCGCGTTCTTGCGCAGGACCGGCATGGGGATCCACGCGCGGCGGGCGCGAGTGCGGCCGACACCGGTCTCCATGAGGCGCTCGCGGTCGAATGTCGCGCCGCACAGGATCGTGAGCGCGAAGCACGCGGCGAGTGGCAGCAGCAGCGAGATGGGCGCGAACTGCGAGCGGAAGACGAAGAGCGCGAGCGGTACATCGGCGACGGCGGCGGAGACCGGCGAGAGGAGGAAGGACCACGCGCCGCCGGACGCGCCCTCGCGCGGGAAGAGCATGAATCCGAGCATCCGGCCCATCGCGGCCCAGTAGGACGTCACGATCGCGACGAACGCGAAGACCGGAAGGAGGTCCCACGGCGCCCTCTCGCCGAAGACGGTGAGCAACAGCATGCCGGCGGCCATCCAGAGTGTCACCCACACGGTGCTCACGACCGCGCCTGGCAGGACCTCGAGCCAGATCAGGGACGGGTCGTCGACCGGCGTGTAGAGCAGGACCTCGAGCGACTGCTGCGCCTTCTCCCACCAGATGCCGATCGAGCTCTTGATGGATTCGAGCAGCGCGAAGGACATGAAGAAGAGGGGCAGCAGGAGGCCGGCCTGCAGCGCCTGCGCGCCCGCGAAGCGCGACGCGACGGCGCCGGCGGCGCCTGGCAGCTGGCCGAAAAGAGAGGTGCCCGCGACCAGGAGCAGGACGAACGCGTTCAGGTACATGACCCAGCTGAGGTCGCCGCGCCGCCACCACGAGCTGACATAGAAAGGAAGGGCGTGGCGCAGCATGCGGCCCTGCGTGCGGAGGGAGCCGAACATCCGAGAGGGCGGGATGCCGGATGGACTTGAGGAACCCCTCACCCTGCCCTCTCCCGCTTGCGGGAGAGGGGACTCGCCAGCGACCTCTGCCATCGCGTGGAGGTAGACCGTTTCCAGGCTCGTCTGTTCCTCTTCCAGTGCGTGGTATGGCGCGCCCTGGTCCGCGAGCCGCCGCTGCAGCTCGGCCGCAAACGCACCGCGGTCCGCGTCCGTCGTGCCCCACGGCAGGCTGTAGGCGAGGCGCGCGCCTTCGAAATGGTGCTCGAGCGCGTGCTCGCTGAGCCACGCGTCGAGGTCCCGCGCCGATCGCGGCTGCGCGGACAGGCTCGCGATGAACCGCCGCCCCTTCCCCGTCGCCTCCCGCAGCTCGTCGAGCGTCCCCGTCGCGACGATGCGCCCGCGGCGCATGATCGCGATCCGGTCGGCTATCAGCTCAGCCTCGCCGAGCACGTGCGTCGTGACGATGAGTGCCGCACCGCGCGACCGCTGCTCGCCGAGGTAGTGCCGCATGTCGGCCGCGGCGACCGGGTCGAGGCCGGCGGTCGGCTCATCGCAGAAGATCCAGTCGGGTTGGTGCAGCGTCGCGCGAATCAGCGCGACCTTCTGCGCCATGCCGCGCGAGTACGCGGCGAGCACGGTGTCCGTCCGGTCGCCGAGCTCGAAGCGCTCGAGCAGCGCGTTGATGCTCCGCGTTCGCTCGGGTTCTTCGACGCCGTAGAGGAAGCCGAAGTGCTCGAGGTATTCGATCGCGGTGTTGCGGCCGTAGAGCCGCGCCTGGTCGGGCACGACGCCGAGGCGTGACCGCACGGCGTCGACGTCGCGCGGCAGAGAGAGACCGTCGAACTCGATCGTGCCCGCGTCCGGGCGCAGGATGCCGCCGAGGCACCGCAGCGACGTCGATTTGCCGGCGCCGTTCTGTCCGAGCAGGACGAGCAATTCGCCCTGCTGAACCTCGAGGTCGACGCCGTCGACCGCCACCGTCTCGCCGAAGGCCTTGCGCAGGCCGGCGACCCTGATCACGGAACGATCCTAGTTACGCGCCCGCCGAGTTCAGATCTTTTCGAACGAATCGACCGGCACGACGAACACGGTCGCGCCGCCGACCTGCACCTCAACCGGGTAGGGCATGAACAGGTTCGCGGGCTCCGGCGACGGCGGCATCGGCGTGAGGTAGCGGCTTCGCTCGCGGCAGTTGTCGCGAATCAGCGCGACTGCCTCCGCGACTCGCGAATCCTCGACCCCGATGAAGAAGGTGACGTTCCCCTGCTGCAGGAAGCCGCCGCTCGACGTCAACCGCGTCGACGCGAAGCCCTGCGTCGTCAGGGCCTCCGACGTGCGCTGCGCGTCCTCGCCCTGGACGACCGCGATGACGAGCTTCACGTCCGCGCCGCAAACACGCGATCGACGTGGTCCATCACGAGCCCGTGAACGTGCTCAGGCGCACCGCTCGCGTCGATCCTCACGAACCGCTGCGGCTCGGCGTCCGCCAGGCGCTCATAAGCGGCGGCGACGCGCTCGTGAAAATCGGACGGCTCGCTCTCGACCCTGTCCGCCTTCTTGCCGGACAGGAGCTGCCGCATGCGCCCGCCTTCGACCGTGAGCTCGAGCAGAAACGTCATGTCCGGCTTCGGGAACGACTCCGGCCAGTGCGTCGCGAGGCCGCGGCCACCGCCCTGGTACGCAAGCGTCGAATCGTGATAGCGGTCGGCGACCACGGTCCTTCCTCGCGCGAGCGTCGGCTCGATCACCTCGTGCACGAGCTGCGCGCGCGCGGCCATGAAGAGGTACATCTCCGCCTCCGGGTCGATCAGCATGCCGCCGAACAGCAGCACCTCGCGCATGCGCTCGCCGAGCTCGGTCCCGCCGGGCTCGCGGACGAGGACGACGCCGCGCGCGGTCAGCGATTCCCCGAGCAGCTCGGCCTGCGTCGTCTTGCCGGAGCCCTCGACCCCCTCGAACGTGAAGAAGAGGCCGCGGGGCGTCGTCACGCCGGAGTTTCTGGGGTTGGCGTGATGCGGAGGCGGCGCTGCGGCTCCTTACCCATGCTCCGCGCCGAGAGCTCGTTCTCCGCGACGAGCTGGTGCTGCAGCCTGCGGAGGTACGCGTTCTGCGGCGCGATCTCCACCGGGCGCAGCGTCGTCTTCACCTGCCTGATCGCGGCCGCCGCCTCGGCCAGCGCGCGGCTCGTCGCCTCGTCCTGCTTCTCGACTCCGTAGATGCGGGTCAGCGCGTCGCGCACCTGGCTCGCGGAGTTGCTCTTCAGGATGTGGATCGGCAGGCCGCGGCTCTCGGCCTGGCGCAGGCTGTCCGGCCGGCGGCGGTAGTGGTTCTTCAGGGTGAGCACGGCGCCGGCGCCGTCGAGGTTGCCAAGCACGCGCACCGGCAGGTCGAGGTCCTTGATCCCCTGCTCGACGTGGTGCCGGCTTACGCCGTACGGGAAGATCCCGAGCGGCTTGGCGGTCGACACCGGCTGCACCGGCGGCGCCGCCTGCTGCGGCTGGTCCGGCGACACGACGGTGGGCAGCTCGACGTTGCTGATGACGCGCCCGTCGCGCGTGCGCATGCGGATCTTCGGCGTTGGAAGCGGTCCGCGCAGCGCCGAGTCGACGACCTCGTCGAGCGGCATGTGGATCGCGACGCGCTCGCGGTCCTGGATCTCGATGAGCACGTCGAACGTCGGCGGCGCCTTGCGCTCGAGCACCGACTTCTGCGTGCCGCGGCGGCGTGCCTCCTCGTCCGAGAGGGTCACGCTCTGGATGCCGCCGAGCAGGTCGTTCAGCGTCGGGTTGACGAGCAGGTTCTCGAGCGTCTGGCCGTGCGCGGTCGCGATGAGCTGCACTCCGCGCTCGGCGATGGTGCGCGCGGCCTGTGCCTCGAGCTCCGTGCCGATCTCGTCGATGACGATGACCTCGGGCATGTGATTCTCGACCGCCTCGATCATCACCGCGTGCTGCAGCAGCGGCGTGCGCACCTGCATGCGGCGAGCGCGCCCGATGCCGGGGTGCGGGATGTCGCCGTCGCCGCCGATCTCGTTCGACGTATCGACGATGACGACGCGCTTGCGCAGCTCGTCGGCGAGCAGGCGCGCGCAGTCGCGAAGGATCGTCGTCTTGCCGATGCCCGGACGGCCCAGGAGCAGGATGCTCTCGCCGCTCACGACGATGTCGCGGATGATCTCTCCGGTGCCCGTCACCGCGCGGCCGACGCGCATCGTCAGGCCGGTGATGCGGCCCGATCGATTGCGGATCGCGGAGACGCGGTGCAGCGTGCGCTCGATGCCGGCGCGGTTGTCCTCGCCAAACTGCCCGACGTTGTTGGTCACGTGCTCGAGGTCGGAGGCCGACACCGGGCGGTCGGCGAGCAGGACCTCGCGCCCGGGCACGCGGGCCTCCGGCTCGCGGCCGAGGTCGAGGACGATCTCGAGCAGCTCGCCGGGATCGGTGCGTTCATGGAGCGCGCGCGCGAGGTCCGCCGGCAGCGCACGGGCGAGAAGCTCGACCTCCTGGTCCCACCGCGCGCCAGAACGTGAGAGCGGCGCGGGAAGCGGCAGCTCAGGAAGCTCGCTCATCCGAAGGACGGCACCAGTCCCTTTTCGGCCACGGGCACGCGCTGCGCGAGCTCCTTGACCAGCAGCATCTGCGTCAACAGGACGCTGAAGCCACGCCCGCGGAGGGCGTCGATCATGTGCGAATCGTAGTGGCGGAGGCTCGACCACACCGGCATCGTGCTGTCGTTGAGCAGCGAGATGCCGAGGTCCGCGAGCTCGTCGGGCAGCGGCGGCTCGGGCAGCACCATGAAGCTCAGCGTGTGCGGCTGCGTGCCGCCGCTGCGCTCCGCCTTCACCCAGCCGGCCAGCTCGACGCGATCGACGACGACCTCCTCGTAGTTGGAGCCGCGTGTGCGGCGGCCGGAGCGATCCGCGTGCAGGGCACGCCACTCGCGATAGGTGCGCGCCTCGAGCTGTGAAACGTGCTGCGGAGTCGTCTTGCGGTACAGCTGGTAGAGCAGGCGCGCGTCACCCCGGCGCGTCGAGCGCGCGCCGTCGGGCGCCGGCGTGATGCCGCGGCGCACACGCTCCGCGAACAGGACCTGCTCCGTCGCGTACTGCCGGAAGCCGCGCAGGCGAAAGACCGGGAGCAGCTGGTCGCGATCCGGCACGCGCACGAACAGGCGGTGCACGCCGCGCTGAAGCGCTGCGTTGCTGAGGTGCTCGACGAGCGCACCCGCGACCTCCTCGCTCTCGGGCCCGTCCGCGACCTGCAGGTTCAGCACCTGCAGCACCTTCGCGCGGTTCAGGTCGAGCACGCCCGGAGGGCCGGACGCCTGCACGAAGCCCTGAACCTTGCCGCCGTCCTCGGCGACGTAGAGCATCGTGTCCTGCGCGAGCGGAAGGAACGCCGAGAGCGTCGAGCTGAGGAGCGACCACAGGCGCGCGGCCGGGGCCTCGTTCGGATGTGAGTCGGTGACGCGGTGCAGCTCCTCGATGCGCGAGAGGTCGAGCAGTCCCGCGGGGCGAACCCTCATCGGCTCGCCGCCAGGCGCACGAACTCGCGGTGCAGGCGGCGGTCGCCGGAGAGCTCGGGGTGGAACGCGAGCGCGGTGATGCTGCCGTGGCGCACCGCGACGGGGTGGTCGTCATAGGTCGCGAGCACCTCGACGTCGCCCGCCCGCTCGACGAGCGGCGCGCGTATGAAGACGCCGGGGAACTGCTTGCCGCCGAGGCCTGATACGTCCAGCGCGGCCTCGAAGCTGTCGACCTGCCGCCCGTAACCGTTGCGGCGCACGCCGATGTCGAGCAGGCCGAGCCCGTGCTGGCCCTCCATCGCGTCGGTGAGCTCCCGCGCCAGGACGATCATGCCGGCGCAGGTCGCGAGCACCGGGAGGCCGTCCTCGATCGCGCCGCGCAGTGGACCGAGCAGCCCGACGCGTTCCATGAGCATGGTCATGGTCGTGCTCTCGCCGCCGGGCATGACGAGCCCGTCGAGGCCGTCGAGGTCGGCCTCAGTGCGCACCAGCCGCGTGCGAGCACCGCTCGCTTCGAGGGCCTTGACGTGTTCGGCAAACGCACCCTGCATCGCGAGCACTCCAACGAGGGGAGTGTGGCTACTACCAGCCTCGGGCAGCGAGCAGCTCTTCCTTCGGGATGGCGGGGATTTCGAGGCCGCGCATCGCCTCTCCCAGGCCGGTGGAGACCTCGGCCAGGACGTCGGGCTTGTCGTAGTAGGTCGTGGCCGCGACGATGGCCTTGGCCATCTTCAGCGGGTCCGAGGACTTGAAGATCCCGGAGCCGACGAACACGCCGTCGACGCCGAGCTGCATCATCAGGGCCGCGTCGGCCGGGGTCGCGATGCCGCCGGCGGCGAAGTTCACGACCGGCAGGCGTCCGGCCTTCTGGCACTCGATGAGCACCTCCAGCGGCGCCCCCAGCAGCTTGGACTCGTGGACGAGCTCGGCGCGGGACATGCCCTGGAGCTTGCGGATGCCGGCGTTGACCGCGCGCGCGTGACGCACGGCCTCGACGACGTTGCCGGTGCCGGCCTCGCCCTTGGTCCGGATCATCGCGGCGCCCTCGGCGATGCGGCGCGTGGCCTCACCGAGGTCTCGGCAACCGCACACGAACGGCACCTTGAACCCATGCTTGTCGATGTGGTTCTCCTCGTCGGCCGGGGTGAGCACCTCGGACTCGTCGATGTAGTCGACGCCAAGCGCCTCGAGGACCTGGGCCTCGACGAAGTGGCCGATACGGCACTTCGCCATGACCGGGATGGTCACGGCGTCCATGATCGAGCGGATCAGGCTCGGGTCGGACATGCGCGCGACGCCGCCCTCCTTGCGGATGTCGGCGGGGACGCGCTCGAGCGCCATCACCGCGCAGGCGCCCGCGTCCTGGGCGATCTTCGCGTGCTCTGGGGTGACGACGTCCATGATCACGCCGCCCTTCAGCATCTGGGCCAGGCCGGCCTTCAGCTTGAAGGTGCCCTTCGCGGTCCGATGCCCATTACGGGATCCGTTGGTTTCGGCCATCGAGGAAATTCTACGCGTGGCCATTAGGTTCGCCGCCGCGGCTGCGACGCTGGTAGCGCTACTCGCGCTGAGCGCCACCGCTACGTACGCGGCCGGGGCTGACCTGTCTTCGCGGCTGGCGCCGCCGCCTGGCGCCGACTGGGTCGAGGCCCAGGCCGGTCCGACGATCCTCGACGGCCCGTTCGACTCGCATTCGTACGACACCTACCTCCAGACCGTGTCGCCGTCGACGCAGCGGGTCGAGCACCAGCTGAACGCCCTCGCGTTCCGCGCCGGGTACGGGCGCATGTGGGTCCAGGGCTCGTCGCAGGACGTGCTCGTGGAGCGGGTGTTCGAGTTCGGCGACAAGCTCGGCGCGCACGCCTGGTACGAGAACCTGAAGCTGCAGAACCAGTTCACGAAGTACATGGTCAAGGCGATGCCGCCGCTGGACGGGACCCCGGACTCGTTCGGCGTCGTCCTGAAGACGCCGAGCTACATGTCCTACCGCGTGGAGTTCGTCGTCCAGAACCTCGTCTTCACGATCCATATGGACTCGGCGCAGAACGACCGCACCGCGGCCGCCGTGGGCCAGGCCCTCGCCGAGCTGCGCACCGCGGCAGCAAGCCCGTCACCGGCGCAGCACAACGCCGCGGTGGTCGACCCGGCGAAGCCGGCGCTCCCGTGGCCCGAGGTCGGGCTCGCGACCGCCGGCGGGCTCGTCATCGTGGGCGGAGCCGCCGCGATCTGGTGGCGCCGCCGCCGGACCTAGAGCCTCTCCAGCACCTGCGTCCGCTTGGACGCGAACTCGTCGTCCGACAGGAGGCCGTCGCGGTGCAGCCGCGCGAGCATGTCCATCTCCTCGAGCACGTCGAGGAGCGGCGCCATCGTCCGGCGCGCGAGGTACGCGTCGGAGGCCTGCCCGGCCTCCTCGCCGCGGGCGTCGAACTCGCGCACGAAGAAGAGCGCCTTGACCGACGAGAAGGGGATGCCGAGCTTCCGCACCGGGCTGTCGTCGTGCTCGCCGTGCAGGTTGAGCACCACGCCGTAGCGGTGGCGTTCGAGCGTGCCGTCCAGGTGGCCGCGCAGCACCTCACCGTCGAGGAAGCGGATCGCCACCTTGCGCGTGGGCGTCTCGGCCGCGAGGTTGGCGTCGAGCTCGAGCTCGACCCATTTCACAGCCGACAGCGGAATCCACGCGGTCTCGTTGTTCTCCAGCCCGGCGCTGTTGTCGACCTCGACCAGGAAGTCGGGCTCGTCGAAGTCGAGGTCACGGGCCACGCCCTCCAGGGTCTCGTCGTCAAAGAACCGGACGGTCACATTCGCCATGTTTCTCCCTCGTTATAACCCTCAGGCGCCCCCGGGCCTGCGAATCACCCTTTTTCCGATCTTCCGCGTGCACTTCGGGCACACCGCGACGTGGCGCCGCACCGCCTCCGCCTGCTCGCGCCGCAGCTTGCCCGCGATGTACGGCGCCAGCAGCGGCACGACCTGCTCGTGGTCGAGCTCTCCCACCGCCTCGAGGGCCACGAACTCCTCCTTGAAGCGCAGCCGCGCCCGGTAGAGCAGCGTCTCGACCGCGCTCTCGGACATCTTCAGGATCTGCGCGATGCGCCGGTAGCTGAGCCCCTGGAGCTCTCGGAGCGTGAGGACGAGGCGGTACTTCTCCGGCAGCCGCTGCGCGACCGTCCACACTTGGCGCCTCACCTCGTTCGACTCCTGGACCATCACGGGGTCGAAGCTGCGCGATGTCGACGGAAGGCTGGCGAGCAGGTCGGTGTCGTCCTCGTTGTTCTCGTTCTCCTCGACTCGCAGGTCGCGCTGGCGCCGGCGGAGCTCGTCGTAGCAGAGGTTGCGGGCGACGGTGTGCACCCAGCCCCCGAAGTTGAACGAGTCGTCGACCCGGTCGAGCATCCGGAGCGCCTTCAGGAACGTCTCCTGCGATATGTCCTCCGCGAGCAGCGCGTCACCGAGCTTGCGGCGGACCAGGCGATAGATCGACCCGACGTACCGGCGGTGCAGCTCCTCGAACGCGTGGATGTCGCCGGCCCGATACGCGCGGACCAGCTCGACGTCGGTCGGGCCGCCTGCGGCAGCCCTGACGGTCGACTCGGGGTCGACTACCAACGATGCTCCGCCACCGTCCGGGCGGCGAGGCGCTCGAGGATCGACTCGGCGTTCTTCATCAGCTCGCCAAGATTCTGCCGGTCGGGACCCCCGGATCGGGCGGTTTCGTCCTCTAGCGTCGCGACCGTCCGAATACCCAAGGCCTCCACGCGCTCCCAGCCGGCGGCCCGCGTGCCGGCCAGGAAGATGACTGGAACTCCGGCTGCCTGCGCCCGCTTCGCCACCTCGCCCGGCGCTTTGCCGTAGAGCGTCTGACCGTCGACCCGACCCTCGCCCGTGATCACCAGGTCCGCCCCGTCGAGAGCGGCGGGGAGGCCGGACGCGTCGACGACGAGCGCTGCGCCGGGGACGAGCTCGGCGTCGAGGAACGCCATCAGGGCGGCGCCGGTGCCGCCGGCGGCTCCAGCGCCCGGAAGGTTCGCGACCGACTTTCCGAGATCGCGCTCGACCACGCGCGCGAAGTGCGCAAGCGCCTGGTCCAGCAGCTCGACCGTCGCCGGGTCCGCGCCCTTCTGCGGGCCGTACACGTGGCTCGCTCCCTGCGGTCCGGTCAGCGGGTTGGTCACGTCGCTCGCGACCCTGATGCTGACCGAGCCCCACGCCGGATTGAGGCCGCTCACGTCGATCCTCTCGAGGTGCAGCAGCGCCTCGCCGCCGCGCTCGATGTCGATGCCGCCGGCGTCCATCAGCCGCACGCCGAGCGCCTGCAGCATGCCGGCCCCGGCGTCGTTGGTGGCGGACCCGCCGATGCCGGCGATGATCCGCTGCACGCCCGGCTCGCGCGCCGCGTCCAGGAGCTGCCCGAAGCCGTAGGTCGAGGTGCTCCGCGGGTCGCGCCTCGACGCGGTGATCAGCTCGTATCCGCTCGCCGAGGCCAGCTCGACCACGGCGGTGCGGCCGCCGTCGATCAACCCGTACTCGGCGACGACCGGGTCGCCCAGCGGCCCCTCGACGTTGGCCCAGCGGTAGATCCCGCGTCCGGCTGTGACGAGCGCCTCGACAGTCCCGTCGCCGCCATCGGCCACCGGGGCCTCGACGATCTGCGCGTCGGGCAGCGCGCGCCGCACGCCGCGCGCGATCGCGTGGGCCGCCTGGATAGCCGAGAGGCTTCCCTTGAAGGTATTGGGCGCGACGATTACTTTCAGTAGACCGGCAGCGTCCAGCCCCTGTGCTTCTGCGATTCGCCGCGCACGGCGGCGAAGTACATGCTCTGGAGCTCCTGGGTGAATTCGCCGACCTTGCCGTCGCCGACGCGGCGGTGGTCGACCTCGATGACCGGTGAGATCTGCGCGCCGGTCCCGCACATCAGGAGCTCATCGCACGTGTAAAGCTCGGTGCGGTCGATGCTCCGCTCGACGACCTGCTTGCCGAGCTCGTCGCGGACCATCTCGATGATCAGGTTGCGCGTGACGCCTTCGAGGATGTCGTCCGTGACGGGCGGCGTCACGAAAACGCCCTCCTTGTACATGAAGAGATTCTCGGCCGAGCCCTCGGAGACGTGGCCGTCCATCGTCAGCACGATCGCCTCGTCGAAACCCGCCTCGACCGCCTCCGTCTTGGAAAGCGCGGACTGCGCGTACGCGCCAGTGATCTTCGCCCGCGGCGGCAGCGACTGGTCGGGCACGCGGCGCCAGCTGCTGACCATGCAGCGGATGCCCGCCTCGATCTCGACGTACTTGCCGAAGGGGATCGCGTAGATGGAGAAGCTGTGCTTGAGGTTGTGGAGCCGCACCCCGATCTCCTCGCTCGACGCGAAGATCAGTGGCCGGATGTAGGTGTCGGCCTTGAACTGGTTGCGCCGCAGCAGCTCGAGCGTGATGTCGACCAGCTCCTCGGTGCTGTGCGGCAGCTCCATCCGCAGGATGCGCGCGTTCCGGTGCATCCGGTCGTAGTGCGCCGGCGCCTGCAGCAGGTGCAGCTGCTCCTGCTTCGAGTTCCAGTAGGCGCGGATGCCCTCGAACACGCCCGTGCCGTAGTGCAGCGCGTGCGTCATCAGGCCGAGGTGGACGTCGTGGTAACGCCCGAACTCGCCGTCGTGGTAGACCCACGTATTCGGGTGGACGGGCTCTTTTGCAGACGCTCGCGCGCGCGCCTCTATACCCATCGAAGTAATGGTATGCGCGGCCGGGCGCCATGCACGGCTCGGCCGCACTCTGTTATCAACTACGCGTGACCCTCTACGACTTGATCGCGGACCTCAGGCGGAAGTACCCGACGCCGGCCGCGACCGAGACGCTCGACGCGGTCATCGCGGAGCTCGGCAAGACCCGCGACAACCTGAAGTCGGCCGTGGCGAACCTGCAGGCGCGGCCGATCCCGCCCGGCGGCAAGCCGGTGCTGGATGAACTGACCACCCGAGCGCGTGAGGCGGGCATCGACGACCTGGACTACGGACCCGATCCCTACGACAAGGGCATGGCCGAGCCCCTCGACAGCGCGACCGGCGGGATCGGCCTGGCGCTGGCGCTCAGTTCCCTGGCGGCGGTCGGGCTGGCCGTCGTCGCGGTCATCGCGGGCGTCAACGCCATTCTCTCTACGCCCGGTGGCTGAGTACTCGTTCGACATCGTCTCCGAGTACGACGGCGCTGAGCTGACCAACGCGCTCGACCAGGCGCGCCGCGAGGTCGCGACCCGTTTCGACTTCAAGGACACGCAGACGTCGTACGACAAGAAGGACGCGACGATCCTGATCGACTCGGGCAGCGAGGAGCGCGCTCGCGCCGCGCTGCAGGTCCTGCGCGAGAAGGCGGCGCGCCGGTCGCTGTCGCCGAAGCTCTTCAAGGCGGGCGACCCGAAGACCGTCGGCAAGGGCCGCGGCCAGATCGAGGTCAGCCTGAACGCCGGGATCACCGACGACATCGCACGCGACCTCCGCAAGCGGGTCCAGAACGTCAGCCCGAAGGTCCAGGTGCGGATCCAGGGCGACCAGCTGCGGGTCGTCAGCAAGGACAAGGACACGCTCCAGGCGGTGATCAAGGCCCTGCGCGAGGCGGACGACATCCCCGTCCCGCTGCAGTTCACGAACTACAGGTAGCGCGCCCAAAAAGTCGCGCCCCGGATCAACATATCGGCCGTGCAGATCATTCCTGCCATCGACATTCTCGGCGGACGCTGCGTCCGGCTCTGGCAGGGCGACTTCCAGCAGTCGACGACCTACTCCGACGACCCGACCGCGATGACGCAGGACTTCGAGCGCGCCGGCGCGCCGCGCGTGCACATCGTCGACCTCGACGCCGCGCGCTCCACCGGTGACAACACCGACCTCATCCGCAGCGTCATCGCCGCGACCGCCATCAGCATCCAGGTCGCGGGCGGCGTGCGCTCGGAGGAGCAGGTCGCGGAATGGCTCGCAGTCGGGGCGAGCGCAGTGGTCATGGGTACGGCGGCGGTGCGGGAGCCCGGCATGCTTTCGTACTGCGCCGAGCGCCACGGCGGCCAGGTCTACGCCGCCCTCGACATCCGCAACGGCAAGGCGGCGGTCGAGGGCTGGGTGGAGACGGAGTCGACCGACGTCGAGGTGCTGATCCACCGCTGGAACATGCTTCCGCTCGCCGGCGTCGTGGTCACCGCGACCGAACGGGACGGCACGCTCGGCGGGCCGGACATCGACGCGCTGAGGCACGTCAAGGCGCTGTGCAAGCACCCGATCCAGTACTCGGGCGGCGTGGGTTCGCTGGAGGACCTGCGCGCCGTGCGCGAGGCGGACGCCGCGGCGGTCATCCTCGGCCGGTCGCTTTACGAGGGCAGGATCTCGCTGGAGGAAGCGCTGGCGCTGTGAGGGCGCTGGTCGCCTGCGTGCTGGTCGCGCTGCTCACGGTCGTGAGCTGCGGCGGGAGGGATCAGCCGGACGACCAGGCGGTGCACCAGGACATCGTCAACGGGACGGCCGACGTCGAGGTCACCTTCGACGCGACGATCACGACCGAGCCGGCGGAGTCGGGCGGCCATGAGCGGTTCAATGTCAAGGATCCGAGCGGCGATCTCATCGAGGTCGACCACAACACGAGCCTCGCGCAGTCCGTGCCGGCGCACGCGGGCGATGCGCTTGTGATCCATGGGCGGTTGTACATCGACCCGGGTCCGCACGCCGGCGTGCACTGCACGCACGCCACCACGTCGAGCGGGTGCCCCGACCCGGGGTGGATCGAGTTCGGGGGGAATTACTACGAGTAATTTCGTCTGAGACGAAGTTTCGTCCCCTCCCGACCTCCCCGCAAAGCGGGGAGGAGAAACCCTCCCTACACCCTCAACCCGGCCGCACGGGCCTCGTCTCGCGTCATTCAACAACCCGGCTCGCCGTAGTTCCCGCAGCAGCCCTGGCGCCGGGCCACCTTGCGGCCGACGTTTGTCACGATGCGCCTGACGCGCTCCAGCGGCGAGTAATCGCCCGCGCCGAGGTTTCGAAACAGGCTCACGTCGTCGCCTTCCTCGTCATCACGGTCGCCGTAGCCTGCGCCACGGGCCTCACCACGATCTCATCGATGTCGACGTGCGGCGGCCGTGTGACCGCGAACAGAACGCAGTCCGCGATGTCCGCGGCGCTGAGCGGCTTCAACCCGGCGTAGACGTTCTTCGCGGCCTGCCTGTCACCGTGGAATCGCACGAGGCTGAACTCCGTCTCGACGAGCCCGGGCGCGAGCTCTGTGATTCGGATCGGCTCGCCGTTCAGCTCGAGCCGCAGCGTCTTCGAGATCGCGCGCACCGCATGCTTCACGGCGGTATAGCCCGCGCCGCCCTTGTACGTCTCGAAGCCGGCGATCGAGCCGACGTTCACTATGTGACCGTAACGCGCCTTCCGCAGCAGCGGGATGCATGCGCGCGTCATGTACATGAGGCCGAGCACGTTGGTCTGCCACATGGTGATCCAGTCGTCGTCGTTCGACTGCTCGACCGGCGTGAGGCCCAGCGCGCCGCCGGCGTTGTTGACCAGGACGTCGATCCGCTTGAAGCGCCTGCCAACCTCGCGCACGAACGCATCGACACTTTCGCGGTTGGTCACGTCGAGCTCGAGCGCAAGCCCATCATCACCGACCACCTTCCGCACGCGGTCCACGCGCCGCGCGCCGCCGGCGACCCGAAAGCCGTTGCGCATCAGCGCCCTCGCGGTCGCGGCGCCGATCCCGGACGACGCCCCGCTCACCACGGCGACCCGGCGGGGCTGCTGCGATCGATTCGTGGCCATCGCTGACTGGGGAGGGTACCCTAGTGACTGCAGATGCTGGATGCGGTGGTGGCGCTCGTCGCCGGCCTGCTGGTCGTGGCGGGCATCCTCGTGATGCTCGGACCGCAGACCACCGCGCTGCTCCGCCGGATTCGCGCCGCTCAGCCGCCGCGGCGCGGCCCGCGGTCGTCACGGGCGGCTCGCCAGCGTGACTCGGTCCCGCCCGCTCTCAACCCGAAGACGCAGCGGGTGCTCGTGTCCGCGACGCGCCTGGCGACATGGCTTCGGGCCCACGGCCACGACGAAGTCGCCCGCGAGCTCCGCGCTGCGGCGGCGAGGCTCGCGACCGACGAGCCGTCAGGCCTCTATGCGATGCAGACCGCGCTGCGGCGCGTGCGCACGCTCGAGCTCACCGACCGCAACGCCGCCGAGCGCCTGCGCCTGCTCACCGTCGACCTGCGCAAGGCGGTGCAGGACCGCTTCGAGCAGCTCGAGCTGCTCCCGTTCGGCCGGATCTGACCTAAGCCGCTCAGGCGAGCCGGACCGGACCGTCCAGCGAGCACTCCACGCTGCAGTACGTCCCCACGCCGTTCGTGACCGCGCCGAACTCGATCGGCGAAGCACACCGGTCGCAGTAGCTCACTCGGGCCGGCGCGGCGGCGCCTGGCTTCACGATCTTCACGAGCGGCCGGGACGCGGCAACCCCTGGTGTCACCGCCACGCCGTCGGTCGCCTGCCCGCGCAGCCGCCAGGCCGGCAGCTCGATGATCGACATCGCCGTCCCTCCGAAAACCCCCGCCGCGGCCGTCCGGACCGCCACTCAAGTATCGGCGCGTCCGGGTACCTGTCACCGTACAGATGAGGTAGTCGCGGATCCGCAGGCGGGCGTCGGTTACAAGTTCGATTTGCGCCGTTATCGGTACATGTGCATGAACTGCGGATGCGGTGAGTACAACGAGCGGCACAAGCCGTCGGACATCACCATGGACGACCTGAAGGCTGCGGCCGAGGGTCACGACATGGACATGGAGACGGCCGCGGACAACATCCACCAGGGCGCGCGCCAGATGCGCGACCAGGAGCGGAAGGCGTCCTAAAGGAGGCCGTCCCGGTTGTCTTGAAGGCGATCGCGGGGGGATCCCTCGTGGTCGCCTTCGCCATGGTCACCGACGTTCTCAAGCCGAAGGCGTTCGCCGGCCTATTCTCGGCGGCGCCGTCCGTCGCCATCGCGAGCCTGGCCCTCACAGCGGTGCTCATGAGCTCCGACAAGGCGTCTCAGTCGGCGCTGACCATGATCGCCGGCGCGATCGGCATGCTCGCGTTCTGCCTGGTCGCCGGGCTGCTCGAGAAGAAGACCGGCGCGATCGTCGGCGCCGGCGTCGCGTGGCTGTCGTGGCTCGTGACGGCCGGGCTTGCGTTCTGGATCTTCTTCGCATGAACGTCCCGGACAAGGACGAGAATCCGCGACCGCAGCTCGACTTCGGCGCGATCAAGAAGCATTCCGTCGGGGACTACGTCACGCGGTTCGCGTTCGGCGCCGGCATCTCTGCCGCGGCCGCGATCGTCGCGGCCGTCTTCGGGGCAAAGCTCGGCGGCGTCCTGCTCGCCTTCCCCGCGATCATGCCCGCTTCGCTCACGCTCATCGAGAAGAAGGACGGGCGGCAGAAGGCGGCAATCAACGCCTACGCGGCGATCCTCGGATCCGTCGCGCTCATCGCGTTCGCGATCGTGGCGACGTATTCCTTCAAGCACTTCTCCGGCGCCGTCGCGCTGCTCCTCGCGGGCGGCGCGTGGCTGCTCGTTGCGGCGGTGCTCTACGTCTCGATTCTGTGGCTGCCCCGGCGCCTCAGCAGGCGGGGCAGCGTGACCAGGCCGACCACGACGTAGCCGGCGGCGCGCTCCGCCAACGACGGGCGGCGGCGGCGCGGCTGGGCCGGCTGGGCGGGCTGGGCCGGCTGGGCGGGCCGGGCCGGTTGCGGCTGCGACGGTGAGGGCGCGTTCAGCTCGTCCTTGTGCTGCTGGATGGCTTCCGAGGGTCGTTGGACCTTTCGCGCCTCGTGCTCCGGCGTGGCGATGAGGCCCTCCTTCATCGGGTGGCCAAGCCGGAACTTGTTGTAGACCGCCCCGAGCAGGATCAGGTTGCTCAGCAGGTAGAACCACGCGGCGAGCAGGAAGAAGAGCGCGAAACCCTTGCCGTAGGTGCTGAAACCGTTCGACACGCGCGCGTACAGAGGCCACGCCAGCGACAGCACCTCGATGAGGACGCCGGCCAGTAGCGCGCCGGGGAGAATGTGCCGGATCGGGTACGAGCGGTTCGGCACGAGCCGGTAGAGCGCCACGAGCAGCAGCATCATCACCAGCGACCCGATCAAAAGGCTGATCAGCCACGAGCCCGGCAGGAACGCCGCCAGCGTGTTCGCGCCGACGGTCAGGCCGAGCGCGACGACCAGCACGATCATCATCACGAAGCCCATCAGCTTCTGCCGGATCATGTCGCGCTGCTGGATGCCGAAGATCTCGGCGAAGACGAACTCCATGCTCGCGAAGATGCCGCTCGCCGACCAGATGAAGCCGCCGATCGAGACCAGCCCAAACCAGCCCGCGGACTGCTTGACCGAACGCAGCGCCTGCAGCAGGTCGTTCTGCTGGGTGGCGTTCGTCGGAAACACCTGCAGGATCAGGGCCTGCACCTTCGTCTCCGTGGCCGGGTCGCGAATGCTCAGCCCGACGATCGCGAGCACGCCGAGGATGAGCGGAAACATCGACAGCATGGCGTTGAACGCCAGCGCAGAGGCGTAGTTGCTCGCCTGGCTGGCGCCGAACGCCATGACGACGCGGACCGGGAGCCAGCCCTGGACCCTGGTCGCCCAGGCCCGCAACCGCGCCTTCACTCGGACGTCGTGTCTGCGGGCTCGGAATCGCCGCCGCGGCGGCGCATCGCCGCGGCCATGATGGCGCTCGCGGCCGAGGTGACCAGCGTGGGCGCGACCTTCCGCGCCGTCGACTCCCAGATGCTCCCGCGCTCGCTCGTGTCAGCGTCGGCGCTCGTGATCACGATCTTGAACGGCCGGTTGCCGAAGCGCTTCTTGAGCTCCTTCTGAAAGTCGGTCAAGTCGGGCATCGCGTCCTGCACGCGGTCGCGCACCGTCGGCTTGTGAACGCGGCGATATGCGATGTAGAAGATCGCCCCTGCGACGAGGCCGGCCGCGAGACCGATGCCTCCCAGCATCCCGGCGCGCTTCAGCCCCGACGTCGCCCGGCGCTCGAGCACGTCGAGGTTCGCGTCGAGGTGCTCGCGCGTCGTCTCTATCTGGTCGTTGATCTCAGCCGATGAACTGCCCATGACTTCGTCTCCTTGAGGCTCGCGATGGTTCGCGACGGAAGCGCGATTCGAAGGCGCGCCTTGCCGACCAGCACCAGCACGATCCCGACCACGAGGTAGGCCGCCGCCCAGACGCCCGCCGCCATCCAGCCGAAGCCGACGAGCAGCACGATGCCGACCGGCACGGCGACCAGGATCGCCAGGAGGCACAGCAGCCCGCCGAACGCGAGCAGCACGATCGCGATCGCATTGCGAATGGCGAGCTCCTTGAGCTCCTGCTTCGCGAGGGCGATCTCGAGACTGACGAGGCGGCTGACGTCCTGGACGACCTCGGCCGCGAGGTCGCCAGACTTCGGCGCGTTGGCGCTCATGCTGAGACAACGCCGCAGGTTGCGCGGGAACTTATACCGCTGTGCGGAAGATCGTCTCCGGGTTCAGCTCGGCGGGCAGCTCGACCGGCCGGGAGGACACAAGCGTGAACTCGGGCGGCGGGCCGAGGACCATCATCCGGCGCCACAGGGAGGTCCCCGGCTCGTGGGTCCAGCGCTCGAGCGCCCCGTACAGCGCCCCGTAGCCCATGCCCCGCGGCTTGGCGAAGCGCGTCTCCACGAGCGCGTCTGGGTCGAACTCGCCGGCTGCGAGGTTGAGCAGCTTGCCGACCCCGTCTGTGGCCAGGCGCGCCGCCGCGTCGTGCGAAGCCTGGCGGGCTCCGGTCACGGCGGCCTCGTTGAGCGGATCCAGAGCCGCCGAGTTCTCGACGAGGTACCAGTCGGCGTAGGCAGGTCCCAGCCGGTAGGTCATCGAGCGGACGAATCCCGGCGGTCGCATCTCGGCCAGCGCGCGGTGAAATGCGCGAAGAACCTCCTCGTAGCTCGCCACGTCAGCGCCGGGCGCCGGCCTGTGCGAGAAGACGTAGGCCAGCACGGCTAGGACTTCGGCTTCGGGCCCTTGCCGGACTCGACGTACTTCTTGAGGCGGACCATGTTCTGGTGGATGCCCTCGGCGTACTGCCTGGACAGCAGGCCGCCCGCGAAACGCAGCAGGCCTCCGAGCTCGTAGTCCATCTCGTAGACGACGTGGGTGTGATCCTTGCTCTCGGTGTACGTGTACGACCACGTCCCCTTGAGCGGACCGCGGATGAACGTGCCCGAGCACTGCTTCGGCTTCTTGAAGGTCTTCTGCTCGACGTCGAGCGTCTCCTTGATGCCACCGGGGAGGTCGAGGTGGTAGCGGTACCGGGTGCCGACGCGCGGCGGCCCGTCGTCGAGCTTCTCGACCTTGGCGAGGTTCGTCGACCACCTCGGCGCGTGCTCGGCGTCCTCCTGGACGACGGCCCAGACGCGCTCGGCCGGTGCTTCGATGTCCACCGTCTCGCGAATTTTCGGCATGCTCGTAAATAGCATGCAAGAACCCGACGCCGCGAGGCCGCGACCTGCGCCCTCCCGCGCGCTCGGCGCCCTTCGGCATCGGAACTACCGGCTGTTCCTGACCGGCCAGATCGTCTCGACCGTCGGGACGTGGATGCAGAGCGTCGCGATGCCGTGGCTGGCGCTGCAGCTGACGCACAGCGCGTTCCACGTCGGGCTCGTGCTGGCCGTGCAGTTCACTCCGGTCCTGCTCGCCAGCCCTCTCGGCGGCGTCGTCGCGGACCGCTTTCGAAAGCGCGACATCCTGCTCATGACCCAGACCGCGTTCATGGTCCCGTCCTTTGCTCTGTTCGTCCTCAGCGCGAGCGGGCACGCGCAGTACTGGGAGGTCCTCCTCGCCGCGCTTGCGTCGGGCACGATCAACGTGTTCGACGTCCCGTGCCGCCAGGCCTTCGTCATCGAGATGGTCGGCAAGCAGGACCTGATGAACGCGATCGCCCTCAACTCGTCCGTGTTCAACGCGGCCGCCGTGATCGGACCGTCCGTCGCCGGGCTGATCATCGGAGCGGTCGGCGTGCCGATCTGCTTCCTCGCCAACTCGGTCAGCTACCTCGCGGCGATCGCCGCGCTGCTCCTGATGCGCGACCTGCCGACGATCGTCCGGCAGACGCACCAGCCGCCGATGTTCGAGCGCCTTGCCGGGGGCGCGTCATACGCGCGCCGTGAGCCCGTGGTCGGGCTGATGCTCGTCGCGGTTGCCGTGTTCTCGCTGTTCGCCATGAACCGCCTGACCCTGATCCCGCTGTTCGCCGACCAGGTGCTCCACGTCGGCGCGTCCGGGTTCGGGTTCCTGATGGCGTCGATGGGCGCGGGCGCGCTCCTCGGCGCCCTCACGCTTGCGTTCTACCCGCGGCTCGGTGATGACCCGCAGCGGCAGCTGCTGGTCGCCCTCGTGTGGGTCGTCGCGCTGCTGACATTCTCGATCTCGCGGTCGTTCCCGCTGTCGATCGCCGCCCTGCTCGTGGGCGGCTACTGCCAGATCTCGTTCGTCGCCACCGCGAACAACCGGATCCAGACCATGACGCCCGACGATCTGCGCGGCCGTGTGATGGCGCTCTACGCGCAGGCGCTGATCGGCGTCGGGCCGTTCGGCAGCATGCAGGCCGGCATCCTCGCGGCGCTGCTGGGCGCGCCGTGGGCGATGGCGATCGGGGCGACGGTCGCCGGCTCGGTGATCCTCGGCATCCGGCTGGTGCGGCCGGTCGTCTTCCAGCGGCCGGCGACTAACCCAGCCTGACCTCGAGCACCGCAGCGATCGCGAGCGCGGGGATCAGCCACCGCATCGCGCGCACGTAATCGGCGAACGCCGCCAGCACCCGTGCCGTCCATCCGCCCGACGGCTGCATGTGGATCGTCGCGGCGCCGATCTGGATGGCGAGGCCGCCGGCGATGATCGCGGCCGGGATCTCAAAGAAGCCGTTCGGAACCACGCCCCCGAGCGCGATCGTCCACGACGACAGCGCCGCGGCGTAGCCGAGCAGGAAGCCCGGGAAGACGTTGAGCAGGAAGCCACTCACGCCGGCGGTGACGACGGCCAGCCCCGCGACGAGCGTGAAGGCGAGGAGGTTGTGGCCGAAGATCGCCAGGGCGTCTTCGACTCCCGAGCCCGAGCCGGCCGCGCTGATCAGGCTCGTGAGCACGGGCTTCACAGTCGAGGACGGGATCGCGTTCGTGGACGCCGCGAGGTAGCCCGTGGCGGCGCCCCACGGCAGTCCCACGGCCGCGATCGCGAGAGGAACGCGCCGCTCCCACACGAGCCGCAGGAGCCCGGGCCGGCCCTCGAAGGCTCCGCGCAGCGCGCCGGCGGCACGCTTCATGGGGTCGCGAAGGCCGACCTCGCGAGCGAGCAGCGCCTCGCGCGAGAACCCCTGCAGGCCCATGCGCAGCAGCACGACCGCGAGCAGGATCATCAGGCCCGCGAAGGCCCACAGGAACTCGGAGCGGCCGACCAGGATGAGCGCCGCCTCCACCTGGAGGACGACGGACATCGGCAGGATGATGAACGAGGCCATCACGTTGGCTGCACGCATGGTGCGCGCGTTGAGGCTGATGATCACTGCACCGGCGACCATGGCAGCGACCTGGCAGATCGTCGAGAGCGCGAGCGCGACGAGGATCGCCAGCGGGAAGAATCCTGATCCGGGAAAGACGGCCAGGCAGTAGACGAGCAGCCCGCCGTAGCAGAGGCCCAGCGAGACCGCGAGCACCGCGACGACCTTGCCGGCGTAGATCTCCGCCTCCTTGAGCGGCGTCGAGACCAGGACCTCGAGCGTCGTGCGCTCGCGCTCCCCGACGAAGGACTCGAGCGCGAGCACCAGGGAAAAGCTCGCGGGGATGAACACGACGAAGAACGCGCCGACGAGCGACAGCCGTTCGACCACCGCGGTGCCGCCGCCGAAGGCGCCGAGCGCGCGGATCCCGATCGCAGAGCCGAGCGGGATGGCGAGCGTGAGCGCGACCATCGCGAGGATGAGGCGCAGCTCGCTGACCGCGTCGCGGAGATCGCGCTTCGCGACAATCGCAGCCTTACGCCGATCGAGATTCAACGAGCTCATGGTGGTGCTCTCCGACGATGGCGAGGTAGACGTCCTGCAGCGTCGGCACCTCGCGGACCTCCATGCGCGACGGCAGGCCAGAGCGGCGCCGCAGCTCGGCCATGTCGCCAACCGCGAGCGCGCGCCCGGCCGACATGATCCCGATCGCGCCGCCGCCGGCGGCGAGCGATTCGGCCTCGTCCATGCTGTGGGTGCAGATGACGAGCGCGCAGCCGCCGTCCTGCAGGTCCTTCAGGTAGGCCCAGGCGCGGCGGGCGCTGTCGGGGTCGAGGGCCGAAGTCGGCTCATCCGCGAGCACCAGTCGCGGCCGGTGCAGCGTCGCTCGGATCAGCGCGACCTTCTGGCGCATGCCCTTCGAGAAGGTGCCGAGCCAGCGGTCGCCCGCGTCAGCGAGGTCGAAGAGGTCGAGCAGCTCGCTTATGCGCTTCTCGCGCAGCGCCGGCGCGAGGTCGTAGATGGCGCCGAAGTAATCGAGGTACGCGCGGGCCGACATCCGCTCGTAGAGGCCCGGCAGCTCTGGCATCAGGCCTACCTTCGCCCGCACCGCGGCCGGGTCGACCGCGGAATCGATGCCGTCCACGCGCACGCTTCCGCTCGAAGGCGCCAGCACGCCCGCCATGCAGCGAAGAGCGGTGGTCTTGCCCGCGCCGTTGCGGCCGAGGAGGATGAGGCAGCCGCCCTCGCCGACGTGGACGCTGAGCTCGCGCAGCGCGAGCACGTCGCCGTAGCGCTTGGCGAGGTTTTCGACTTCTAACACCGACGGTGGATTCTGACGGGCGGGCCGCGCGAAACCGGCTACTTAGGCGTCGGGAACCTCGGCTCGACGCCTGGCCCGTAGCGGCGGAACGAGCGGTTTCCGGAGTACAGGATGCCGCCGAGCGAGACGGCGAAGCCCGCCGCCCCGGCGAGCAGGACGCCGTACGACGGAGCTCCGAGGCCGGCCGCGGCGAGCCCGGCGATGGCGCCCGCGACCGCCGACACGATCGTGCCCAGCATCCCGGGCAGCGTGACGAAGCCGTGGAACACCGTGCCGAGGGTCGGCGCAAGCGTCGGAGAGAGGCCCATGGTCCTCAGCGCGCCGGTCAGATCGTCGTTCGCGCTCGTGATGAAGTACTGCTCGAGCTCCGGATGGCGGTCGAAGTAACCGTGTCGCAGCCGGTTCATGCCCACGACCATGTGGTAGTCGTCGCGGTTCAGCATGTTCAGGCGGCGCACGGTCGCGATGCCGGTGAAGAAGACGACGGCCAGCATGAACACAGCGACCGCGTAGAACGCGGAGCTGAAGTGGCTCGCCTGGGCGACCAGCGCAAGCGCGATGACCGCGCCCGACAGGATGCCGAGGAACATGTTCACCCGACCGAGCGACTCCTGATAGATGAGTGAGCGCGTCGCGAGGAGCGACCAGTGCTCGGTCGCCAGGATCTGCAATGCCTCGGATTGCGACGCCGCGGGCGGTTGCCTCTCCTCCATCAGTCCTTCGGGAGGTAGCGCGGAAGCTCCGCGAGCGACCTGAAACCGTGCCCGGCGAGGAACGCCGCGATGCCGTCGTGCACCTCCGCGATCGCGTTCGGGTTGGCGAAGGTCGCGGTGCCGACCTGCACCGCGGCGCAGCCGGCGACGAGGAACTCGAGGGCGTCGGCCGCGGTCATGATGCCGCCCACGCCGACGACCGGGATGTCGACCGCCCGCGCCGCCTGGTGCGCGAGGTGCACGGCCAGCGGGTGGATCGCCGGACCGGAGAGGCCTCCGGTGCGGAAGCTCAGACGCGGCCGGAAGGCGTTGAGGTCCATCGACATGCCGACGAACGTGTTCACCGCCGACAGCGCGTCGGCACCGGCCGACGCGACGGCCCGCGCGATGACGCCGATGTCGGAGACCATCGGCGTGAGCTTCACCCACACGGGCAGCTTGGTGCGCGAGCGCACCGCCTCCGTGACCGCAGCCGCCGCGCGCGGGTCGTTGCCAAAATACATGCCGCCCTGCTCGACGTTCGGGCACGAGATGTTGATCTCAAAGCCGGCCACGCCTGGGACGCCGTCCAGCCGCGCGGTCAGCTCGCCGTACTCCGCGGCCGACTCGCCGTTGATGTTCACAAGCACCGGGAAGTCCCACTCCGCCCACTGCGGCGCGTAGTCGCGTATCAGCGCGTCGACGCCGGGGCCCTGGAGGCCGATCGCATTCAGCATCCCCGCGGGCGTCTCGGCGATGCGCGGCGGCGGCGTGCCGGCGCGCGGCTTGAGGAAGATGCCCTTCGACACCATTCCGCCGAGCGCGCGGCGCTCGAGGAGAGGAACCTCGGTGCCGTAGCCGAACGTGCCGGACGCGGCCATGACCGGCCCGCGCAGCTCAACCCCGCCGATGCTCAGCGTCATGCGATGGCGTAGTGAAGATGTGAGGGAAGCGCGGACCAGTCGACGTCCGCGGCGCGATAGACGGGCCCCTCTGTGCACGCGCGGTCATAACCGCCACGCACGAGCGGCACGGCGCACCCGAGGCACACGCCGGTGCCGCAGCCCATGTAGGTCTCGAGCGCAACCTGCGCGTCGGGCCAGCGCGCGGCGACGGCCGCGAGCATCCGATTCGGCCCGCACGCGAGCACCAGGTCAGATTCCGGCGCCGCGGCCACCGCGCTGCCCGCGAAGCCAGACGATCCGTCATCCGTCGCGAGGACTACCGCGTCACCGTCGGCCTCCTCGCAAAGCTCGTCCGCGGTGCGCGCGCCGTGCACCCACGTGACCTGCTTGCCCGCATCCCGGGCGTCGCGCGCCGCCAGCGGCATCGGCGCCACGCCAAGCCCGCCGCTGATCAGCGTCACGGTCGTCGCGTCGCCGCCGAGGTCGAAGCCACGCCCGAGCGGACCGAGGCAGCTGACCGAGTCGCCCTCGCGCATGGCGAGCAGCGCCGCGGTGCCCTCGCCGACGGCCTTGAGCACGACCTCGATCCGGCCGTCAGCGGTCGCGCGGTAGACCGAGAACGGCCGGCGAAGCATGAACCCGCGCCCCAGGCCGAGGTTGACGAACTGGCCGGCCCTGACCTCCTCCGCGATTGCCGGCGCCTCGAAGCCGAGCACCCAGATGTCCCGCGAAACCCGGCGCTTCCCTACGAGCGGGGCATCAAGCAGGCGCATGCGCGGCGCCTCTCCACTCCTCGATGGTGCGCACCTCGAAGTCCGGCAGCGTCGTGGCGGCGGACTCGAGCAGCGCGGCCGCGGTGTCGAGCGACGTGAGGCACGGGATGCGGCGCTCGACGGCGGCGCGCCGGATCTCGAAGCCGTCCTTGATCACCGGCCCGCCATCCTCCGACGGGTCCTCGTAGACGTTCGACATCGTGTTGATCACGAGGTCGACCTGGCCCGACGTGATGACGTCGAGGACAGTCGGGCCCTCCTCCGCGATCTTGGCGACGACGCGCGGCGAGAACCCGGCCGCGCGCAGCGCCCGCGCCGTGCCCTCGGTCGCGACCAGCTCGCAGCCAAGCTGCACGAGCCGCGAGACGATCGAGAACATCTCGGGCTTGTCGGCGTTCGCGATGGTCAGCAGCACCGCGCCACCGCGCGGCACGGTCACGCCGCTCGCGGCGAACGCCTTGCGCAGCGCCTCGGGGAGCGTGCGGTCGATGCCGATCGCCTCACCCGTCGACTTCATCTCCGGGCCGAGGTACGAGTCGACCGCGGGCAGCTTGCTCATCGAGAAGACCGGCGCCTTCACCGCCACGAGGTCGCGCGCCGGCACCAGCCCGCTCTTGAGGCCGAGCGTCGCGAGCTTCTCGCCTAGCATCACCTTCGTCGCGAGCTTGACCATCGGCACGCCCGTGACCTTGGACAGGAACGGCACCGTACGGGACGCGCGAGGGTTCACCTCGAGCACGTAGACCTTGCCGCGGTGCACGACGTACTGCACGTTCAGGAGCCCGCGCAGCCGCAGGTGGCGCGCGATGCGGATGGTGAAGTCGACCACGTCGTTGAGCTCGCGCTTCTCGAGCCCGGGTGCAGGGTAGACGGCGTACGAATCACCCGAGTGCACCCCTGCCCGCTCGACGTGCTGCATCACGCCCGGGATGACGACGGTGTCGCCGTCGGTGATCGCGTCGACCTCGACCTCGACTCCCATCAGGTACTTGTCGACGAGGACCGTGCCGCGCGGCATGGCGCCGATGGCCCACACCATGTAGCGGCGCAGTTCGCGCGAGTCGCGCACGATCTCCATCGCGCGCCCGCCGAGCACATAAGAAGGACGAACGAGGACGGGATACCCGACCCGCTCGGCGATCGTGATCGCCTCCTCGACCGTTGTCGTCGTGCCGCCGACCGGCTGCGGGATGCCGATCGCGCGCAGCGCGTCCGCGAACGCGCGTCTGTCCTCGGCGAGGTCGATCGCCTCGACGCTCGAGCCGAGGATCTCGACCCCGCGGTCGGCGAGGGGCTGGGCGAGGTTGATCGCGGTCTGGCCGCCGAACTGCACGAGGGCGCCTCGCACCTTCTCGCCGTGCGCCACCTGGAGGGCCGCGTCGATGTCGAGCGGCTCGAAGTAGAGGCGGTCCGAGGTGTCGAAATCCGTCGACACCGTCTCCGGGTTCGAATTCACGAGGACGGCGCGCACGCCCGCCTCGCGCAGGGCCCACGCCGCATGCACCGAGCAGTAGTCGAACTCGATGCCCTGCCCGATGCGGATGGGGCCCGAGCCGAGCACCAGCGCGGTGTCGCCGGGCGCGTACCGCGCTTCGTCCTCCTCCTCCCAGCAGGAGTAGTAGTAGGGCGTCGCGGCCTCGAACTCGGCGGCGCAGGTGTCGACCAGCTTGTAGCCGGGCCGCGCCTCGGGCACGGCGTCGCCGTGCAGCGCGGCGATCTGCTGTTCCGAGAAGCCCGCCCGCCGCAGCGAGTGCACGTCGCCGCTCTTCTCGAGCTCGACGATCCTCGCCAGGCGCTCGATGAACCAGCGGTCGACGCCGCTGCGCTCCGACAGCAGCTCGGGCTTCGCGCCGCCGCGCAGGGCCGCGAGCATCGCGAACAGCCGGCGATCGTTCGGCCGGTCGATCAGGTCGCGCCGCCTGAGCTCGTCCGCGGAAGGCGGCTTCTGCTCGAGCGAGCGCAGCGCCTTCATGACCGCGGCCTCGAAGGTCCGCTCGATGGCCATCACCTCGCCGGTCGAGGCCATCTGCGTGCCAAGGCGGCGGTCGCCCGCCGGGAACTTGTCGAACGGCCAGCGCGGGATCTTGACCACGCAGTAGTCAAGCGCGGGCTCGAACGCCGCGTAAGTGCGGCCCGTGATCTCGTTCTTCACCTCGTCGAGGCGCCGGCCGACCGCGACCTTCGCCGCCACGCGCGCGATCGGGTAGCCCGTGGCCTTCGACGCGAGCGCCGACGACCTGCTGACGCGCGGGTTGACTTCGATCACGTAGTACTGCGAGCTCTTCGGGTCGAGCGCGAACTGGACGTTGCAGCCGCCCTCGAGCTTCAGCGCGCGGATGATCCGGATCGCCGACGAGCGCAGCATCTGGTGGTCGCGGTCGGTCAGTGTCTGCGCCGGCGCGACGACGATCGAGTCGCCGGTGTGCACGCCCATCGGGTCGAGGTTCTCCATGTTGCAGACCGTGATGCACGTGTCCGCGGCGTCGCGCATCACCTCGTACTCGAGCTCCTTCCAGCCCCACAGCGAACGCTCGATGAGGACCTGGTGGATCGGCGACGCGTCGAGCCCGCGCTGCGTGATCGCGCGCAGCTC
>Ga0070741_10001151_pt1 | contig 83692 bp, 61 predicted proteins | sample Coa_R1_4_FD_66440 | JGI IMG/M metagenome (GOLD analysis project Ga0070741, IMG submission 66440) | Surface soil microbial communities from Centralia Pennsylvania, which are recovering from an underground coalmine fire - Coalmine... | ecosystem: Environmental > Terrestrial > Soil > Unclassified ...
GGATGCCTGACGGCGACGTTCCGTTCGGGCCTTCAGGCGTCAACGTAGCGCAGTCGCTCATGCGTAGCCTGAGAAGCTGTTGCTTAAAAGCAGAATCTTCTTCTATGAAGCTGTCTGCTTGAGCTGACAGAGTGATCACTTTCGCCTCATTATCATGGTATGCCCTCGGGGAGCGCCGGCTCCGACAGCCAGCGCGGACGCTCCCCCAAGGCCTGCCTGAGTGCGCGTGATGAGATGCTACTCCGGCTTACGCTTCCCCTGTTGTGACGAGCAGTTCGCGGCGCTCCCGATTGCGCAGGATAGTCAGTTTGAGGGTCGAGCCAGCCGGGTGTCCCGCCAGGTAGCGGTGCACATCGTCCACTGTCGAGATAGGCTTGCCGTCCAGGGCGATCAGCAGGTCACCTTCCCGCAATCCCGCCCGGTAAGCCGGACCTTTATCCTCCACGGCCACCACCTCCACTGTCGAGGGTGAAGGGAGTTCAAGATAGCGCTGCGCGCGCTGATTGAGGGGGCGGACCTGCCCGGCCAAGCCGAGGTAGGAGCGCCGCACCTTGCCGTGCATCAGCAGTTCGCTGATGACCCAGCGCGCCGTATTGATCGGGATGGCGAAGCTGATGCCCTGCGCCATATAGATCATGGCCGTATTGATGCCAATCACCCGGCCCCGGCTGTCAACCAGTGGCCCACCCGAATTGCCAGGGTTAAGCGCCACGTCGGTCTGGATCACGTTCTCGATCAGGCGTCCCGACTGGCTGCGCAGCGAGCGGCCCAGCGCCGAGATGACGCCCGTCGAAACCGTGTTCTGAAAGCCCAGTGGATTGCCGATGGCAATCGCCAGTTGACCGACCCGCAGCGCTGCCGAATCGCCCAGATGGGCCATTGGCAGGCGTGGGGCGTCAACCCGTACCAGGGCCAGGTCGGTGGCCGGGTCCGTGCCCACGATCTGTGCTGGAAGGGTATTGCCGTCGGTCAGGTTGACTTTCAACTCCTGGCTGTGCTCGACGACGTGGTTGTTGGTCAGCACGAAGCCGTCGGGTGTGATAATGACACCTGAACCGGCCCCCTCGCCAGTCCCCCTGGATTGCCGATTCTTAACCTGAATGCTGACGACTGCCGGGCCGACGTTCTCGACGACGCTCACGACTGCCCGCGAATAGGCATCCAGCAATTCCTCGTCACGCTCCGACGTATCCACAGCGTCCGAGGCAGCCGCTCTATCGGATCGGGCCGCTTCCCCTGCCAGCCATGCTAAAGCCTTCTCGTTCTTCATCCCCTATACCCCTGATGCCGTCATACACCACGACTGAGGATAGCGTAGCGCATCCGGGACGGCCACGCACCATACTTTCGGCCAGGTGGGGCCTGATCGTGCGGTTGGCCGCGCAGAACCACGTTGAAGCCCATTGACCCTCACCCTCGGCCTTTTTACAAAATATTTGCACATCGTTGATACAGCACTAATGAGCCGGTGCTACGCTCTAAGGGTGAGGACAAAATAGCAATGTTTGTATGTCTGGAAACTGGTTAAGGATGGAAGCAGATGTATCCTTTCAGTGATTCCCGACCCACACGGAAATTCCCGATCATGACCTGGATTTTGATCGGAATAAACGTGTTGGTATTCCTGTACGAACTTCAGTTGACTCATCGAGAGCTGGATCGGTTTATTCTGAACTGGGCCCTGATCCCCCGCGATGTGCTGTTTGCGGCAAGCCACCCGCTGGCACGCGGCGCTTCGCACGCCTTTCTGACCCTGATCACTTCACAGTTTATTCATGGGGGCTGGCTGCACATCGTCGGCAATATGCTGTTCCTGATGGTCTTTGGCCCTGCTGTGGAAGAACGAATCGGTTCGCTGCTGTTTCCGTTCTTTTACCTGGCGGCAGGCGTCATCGCCGGTCTGGTTCAGGTCCTGGCGATCTCACCCATGTTCGGGGCAATGACTGAACCGAACGTCGGGGCCAGCGGCGCAATTGCTGGCGTGCTGGGTGCGTATCTCGTGCTCTATCCGCTGCGCTGGATCACGGTGCTTGTGCCGATCTTCATCATCCCGCTGCCGATTACTGTGCCCGCTTTTCTGCTGATCGGCTGGTGGTTTATCCAGCAGTTGCTGTATGGCATTGCTTCGCTGAGTCCCATCGCTGTAAGCTCGGGCGGCATTGCCTTCTGGGCACACATTGGCGGTTTCATCGCCGGATTATTGATGATCTTGCCCTTTACCGGGCAGCCGCCGGAAAGGCAGCACAGGTCGCCCTTCGACAGCGACTTTCAACGCGATCCGTCGTTCCTCGACTACCTGTAACAGGGGTGTGGGGCGTGTTGCGCGCTGGTCGGAAACCGACGAAAATACGGCCCATGCGTATAGTCGTAACGGAGTAGCGTGATGTCAAGCCCAACCGCGCCGACCTGCAAAGTGATTCGTCCCACCAGCACCTATCACGGCAAGCAAGACCTGGACTACTTTGCTGGCATCTCCGCCGAAAGCGTGGGAGCCAGGGGTCTGTGTATGCATTTGCTGACAATTCCCCCCGGCGGCAAGGCCAGGGCACACCGCCACGAGCAGCACGAAACGGCGATCTATGTGCTTTCCGGTGAAGCCGAGATGTGGTATGGCGAGAACTTGAGTGAGCGATTGACGGTTCGCGCGGGCGAGTTTTTGTACATCCCCGCCGGCACGCCGCATCTGCCGGTTAACGCGAGCCAGACTGACCCCTGCACCGCGATCCTGGCGCGGACTGATCCGCATGAGCAGGAAAGCGTGGTGCTGATGCCAGAGCTGGAAAAAGGGGCTAATCTGTGATTTGAGCGGGCGGTGATCGCAGGGCAGGCCGTCGAATTGCCCTCGAATTGCCCTCAATAGCGCGCAAGCAAGAGCGGCCCGCTACTTCCCCGCGTACACTGCCTCGTACCGGATCGCGTCGGGCAGCGCCTTGAGGGCTTCCTGCTCGTCGGGCATGAGCCGGGCATTCGGACTTTTCCGCAGGTAACGCGCTGCCTGATACGCCGCCCTGACCGTCTCGAAATCCGGCTCCCGCCAGTTGGAGGGCAGGTCGAGCACCGCGGCCAGCGCCTTTAACCGCTGGCCCGACGTGTTGTTCCAGTTGGGGCGATTCGCGCCTGTCGCCAGGGCGCTGGCCCTGGCCTGCATCTCGCTGGCTTCGCCGCCCGACGCCCGATCCAGCTTGCCGAGAAGTCGGGACGTAATGCGCTCGATCATCGGGTTGGCCTGTTCCGGGTTGACGTTGTGTTCGCGAGCCAACTGCCGTATTTCGGCAGGCCAGGCGTTGCTCAATGGATCGACAGCCACCGCTACATGACCTGCCAGGACATGCCGCAGGTCGTCAGCAGTCTTGCCGGGTCGCAATAAGGTCGCCAACGCTTCGTCGCTGGCCTGTCCATCCCGGTACAGCGCCAGCCCGCCATCGGCATCAGTCAGCCAAGCGTGCAGCACCACGCGCCCTTTGCTGAGGTCAATCACCGTCTGCAAATCGGGTTCGCCCAGGATGCGCACCCAGCCATCGACGGCTGGTGCGATGAAGTGCCTGACGAAAGTCTTCAATCCGGGGGGTGTGCCTGTGCCACCTGCGAAGGGGTCATAGCGCTGGTAGCCGTGCTGGCGCAGCGCGCCGAGCAGCGCAGCGGCGATAGCGGGCGGGTCATCGGCGCGGAGGTACAGGCTGTGCCACATTTCGGGCATGAAGGGGATCGCTCTCCAGTTGGTGGCTGTTATCATGTTCTGCCGCCGGCGGTCTGCAATAGGTGATCACGTTATCCAGATCGACGAACCCCAGACGGCGGTACAGGTGGGTCGCTGCGCTGCTCGTCCCGACCATGAAGATCAGCGAACAGTCTTTGGCCTGCGCGAATTGCAGCGCCATACGGATCGCCGCCGAGGCCACACCACGGCGACGGTAAGGCATGAGCGTATCGGCGCACTGGATTTGTGCAACGGGCGGATTGAGAATCACGCTGGCCCCACCCGCCAGCGTCAGTTCGTGGCTGACCAGAAAGTACATTTCGTGGCCGCGCAGGACATTATCCCAGACTTTGCGCACTTCGGCAGCGTCGGGCTGCTGCCCTTCCAGGTTCAGGCTGATCCAGCGCGCGACGCCGTTCTGGTCGGCCACACCGTACACAGCCAGATCACGCGAGGCAGGCGGTACAGGGCGAACGTCCGGCGGCGTCTGGTCACAGTTGGGGACGATGCCATAAGTCAGCAACGGGTAGTCTGACTCAACTTCCAGGCCCAATTTTTCCATCTGGGCGTGGAAGGCCGGTGGAAACAGGCCCTTGACCAGTTCGAGGCGCGGAATACGTTCCAGTTCGGCCAGCCGATCCAGGCCGAACTTGACATCCTTCCCCGGCACCCAGGCTACACCACGCCGGGGTGTGATGTAGTTGTAGAGCGCTGCCGTATCACGCGGGTGGTGGTAAACGTCTACCGTGCTGGCCTGCTCAAACAGCACCCCCCGGCGCTTGCGCGTGGTGTTGAAGTGTTCCTGGATTTGCCGGAGGACCTGCCGCTTGTGCCGGTTTAGTTCCGCCATGATAGACCGTGTCCGCCCCGCTCAACCCACATTTTTCAGATCGGTTTTGCACAGACGTGCAATGCACCGTGAAACAGCACTTCGTGGAGTTTACACCCGATTGGTATGTCCCGTCAGTTGGAGAGCGGTAAGAAAGTTTGAAGGTGCGATGAGCTATTGTGGACAACCGCAGTGGCCCGGGCATCAGCCCCGCCCGCGCAGCAGAATCATCAGGAAGACGATGGCCGAGAGGCCATACCCGGCGATGCCCAGGCTCTGCTCGTGGTTTACATATAGCAGTGTGCTTGCCAGCACCAGCGTGGCAAAGACAATGCCCAGCACAATTTGACCGGTGGCGGTTTCAATTCGGTTAAGCTGGCGCTGCAACTGTTCGTTGGGGGCCATCCTGACTTCGAGCGCGCCGCTGTCGGCCCGCATCAGGACGGTTTCAGCCAGGGCAGGCAGCTTGTAGGCCCGCGCCAGATAGTCGCGCAGCACCTTGAGCCCGACCTCAACTGTCGCGCGTCCTGGCCCGTGCAGCGCCGCCTGGGTTCGTTCGCTGCTCTGGCTCAGGAGTTTCTGGGTGAAGGGCTGCATTTCGCGCCAGGGGTCAAACTCTGGATCAAGCCCGGTGCACATCCCGCTCAGGATACCGACGGCGCGGCTCAGGTAGATAAAATCCTGTGGCATCTGGAAGGGCATTGAAAGCAGCAGGTCGCTGAATTCTTTGGCAACGTCGGCCATTTCCTCGAAGGGCATGTTCGCCATCTGGGACATATTCAGGCCCCAGACCTTGCTGAAGACGGCGCGGGTTGCCTCCTCCACCCGCTCGACGTTGGCGCTGGGCAGCAGCACGCCGAGCTTCTTATAGCTGGCGACCAGCCCTTTGGCATCCTGGGTTGCCACCGCGATCAACGTCTCGCGCAGCCCCTCTTGCAGGCGCGGCGTCAGGCGACCTACCATCCCAAAGTCGATGAAGATCAGGTAAAACGGGCGCTTCCCGGTCTGAGCAGGCTGTCCGTTGCGGTGACTCTGTCCATCACTGTGGCCGTTGCTGCCGACCTCCACCCTGGGCTGTTCCGGCAGCGGATAGACAAAAATGTTGCCGGGATGCGGATCGGCGTGGAAAAAGCGATAGTCGAAAATCTGGCGCAGGTAGCAGTCCAGCAGGCGCGTCGCCACTTCCTTGCGATCCACCCCGGCCCGCTCAATGGCGCTGTAGTCGTTGAGCTTGATGCTGGTCACGTCTTCCAGCGTCAGGACCAGGTGTGTCGAATAGGGGAGGTAAACTGAGGGCACGTAGATGCCCGGGTCGGACGCGAACATGGAGGCAAAAGTGAGCGCGTGATCGGCTTCGGCCAGGTAATCCAGTTCTTCCCACAGTACGCGGCTGAATTCTTCGAGCAGTTCAGGAACATTGGCCCGACGGCGGATGGGGCCGTAGTGCATAGCGAGCCGCGCCACCACGCTCAATGCGGAAAGGTCGGTGTGCACGATGTCGTTGATGTTGGGCCGCTGCACCTTGACGGCGACTCGATCCCCATTCGGAAGCTGCGCCCGGTGAACCTGCCCAAACGAGGCCGCCGCTACCGGCTCCGGGTTCAGCCAGGCGAAGCGCTCGTCGATGGGGCCAAGCTCACGCTCAATCGTCGCCTTAATGTAATCGAAGGGGACAACCGGAACCTGGTCTTGCAGCCCGGCCAGTTCGTCCGTGATCTCCGGCGGTAGCACGTCCACGCGGCTGGATACAAACTGGCCCAGCTTGATCATCACGCCGCCCATGTCCGTCGCCAGTTTGCGGAACTGCCGGGAGTAGTGCCGGAGGCGCTGCGAGCGCCCGCGCGCCACGAAGCGCTCCCCGGCCAGGCGGCGGATCACCACCTCCCAGACGATGATCCGAGCGAACAGCAGGCCGAAGAAGAACACGATCCGGCGGTAACGATTGCCCCGGAATCGAAAGCGGCGGTGCGCCACGTCGGGTGCTGTCGGACGCGGCTGGTTGTCGGCCTGGGCTGGTTGCGGTTGTTCCTCCGGCATCGGCCCCAGCGGAACGCCAAACAGCACCCTGCCGTCCGGGTTTGTCCGATCAGTGTTTGGCGACGAAGTGGATGTTGAGCGCGGATTCTTCAAATTTTGCATCGCCAATTTCCAGACTCCACAGCGCGTAAGGCAGCACGATGTTTCTGCGGTACGGCCCAACACGCAGCGTCAACTCATCCGCCGAGCGGTACAGGTCAAGGTCTTCCTTTTCCGCGAAAGGCAGCGGCACACGCAGCCGGTAGCCGCCCTGCTTATCCGGCGTGATCTGGTGCGTGCTGCCCTGGAACATGACTTTGGAAGGATCCATGTCGCCGTACAGCGCATCGCCCAGTCGCCGCAGCGTATCCAGGCCGTTTACGTCGCGGTCAAACATCGGGGCGCGCAGCAGCGGCAGTTCGCCAAACGCCTCCTGGATGAGCGCGATGTTTTGCCTTTGCAGGTCTTTCCACTGCGCGAAGTACGGGTCGGTGATCGAGTCGGGCAGGATACGGTTGCACAGCACGGCGTCCGTCGCATAGCCGTACAGGTTCAGGTACGTGTAGGTGCGCTGCGTCTCCTTGATAACCATCTTTTCGGGGTTGATGACCAACCGCAAGCTGCTGACCGCCGGATCGGTCAGCAGCAGCCGGACGTCATCCAGCGTCTTGAACAGCGACTCGACGGTATCAAAAGCCTGTTTGTCGGGCAGGTCTGCGCCGATCAGAGGCCGCGCAATCGGGCGCAGGAACTTAGCCGCGCCCCTGGTCAGGGTCAGCACACGCTCGAACCACCAGCGCGTCACGTCCGGCAGACTGAGCAGGCGCAGCGTTTCGGCAGTCGGCGCGGCGTCCACGATCAGCACGTCGTACTGGCCTTCGTGGATGTACTTGTTGATCCACAGCAGGTGCGCACCCTCTTCCAGCCCCGGCAGGATCGTCACTTCCTCTGCAACGATGTCCTTGACGCCGCGCTGCGTAAAGAGCGCCACCATGTAGCGCTGGAAGGCTCCCCAATACTTATCCATCGAATAGCGGGCATCGACTTCTTGCGCCCACAGGTTATCTCTGATTTCAGTCGGTTCCGGCCCGATCTCCACGTCGAGCGAGTCGCCCAGGCTGTGGGCCGTGTCGGTGCTGATCACAATCGTGCGCAGGCCCATCTCGCTGCACCGGAGCGCCGTTGCCGCCGAGATGCTGGTTTTGCCTACGCCACCTTTCCCGGTGTGGACGATGATACGCATATTGTGTTTCTGGTTCCCTCGGGGTTGCACCCACCTGTTATAGAGTATAGCAGGCGCAGAGGACTGGTCGCCCTCTGGTGCCTGCCTCACATGAATCATTACGCCCGCAGAGGGGGAAAGTTGCGTGGAACTCTGGTAGAGACGCGGCTCACTCCAACTGCCACAGCCGGAGCAGGCGCTTGACGGTGCGGTTAAGCTGGTTGAGCGTGTCGGCCCGGCTTTGCAGCACGATCACGCGATCCGGCAGTTCGTGGATACGCAACTCAGGCACACGCGCGGCGTCGGCCAGGATCATCAGCGGGGTCATCGCCAGCCAGCTTTCCCGCGCCGTGTGCTGCATTTCCAGCCAGCGCACCGCATCGACGTTGGCTGCCGGGTCGTCGTGAACCAGGATCAGGACGGGATCACATTCGCGCGCGAGCTTGAGCGCCTCTTCATAAGTCCGGGCCTGAACGACCTCGTAGCCCTGCGAGGTGAGGCGATCACTATAGGGGTTGAGTGCGTAATCGGTATTATAGAGTTCAAGAATACACGTTGTCCGTGGGGCTTCCCGCCTCAACGGAATCGCGGTCATGATCACGACCCTCCTGCTTTGCGCTGCTGGAGCCTGCCCTCACTGAGCCGCCGTGTTATCGACCTGCGCCTTCTGGGTTGCGCCAGCAATCGCGTCGTCCACTGTCGGGTACAAATACGGCCCGATCTGATATAACACCAGTCGGCCCGGAAAGCGTTGGATCATTTCCGGCGCATCTTCTTTTTCAAAGACCCGGACGACGATGATGTCGCTATCCAGGTACGGGCTGGTGAGGGCCATCGCCGCGCCGTAGTCACGCCAGTTGTCCTCAATGGCCGGGTTTGGATTGCGCAGCACGATGATCAGCACTGGCTGGCCGGGCTTGCCATATTTGGCGCGCATGGCCTCGATCTGTTCGATCTGCTGCCGTCCGACCTCGTTGTAGCGGAACAGACCGTTCGGCCAGCCCGACAAAGGCTCTTTGAAGCGGGCCGGTGTATACCCGGCCAGGCTGGCGGCACAGGCGACGAGCAGCAGGATGTAACCCGGCCATAGTTTTCGCCATGCCAGCCTGAGCCGATCTACAAAGGTGGTGGCCCACACAGGGGCAGGCCCGCTCCGCAGGCCGTTAAGGTAGTCAATCGGGATGGCACTTTGCGCCGCAGCAGCGGGCAGGCGCGCCACGCTCACCACCGGGCTGATCGGCTGTTTATGACCGGCCAGCCAGCGCGCCAGGGCCACCACGCCGTACCCGGCCACGATACACACCCCAAACGTTGCCTCATAGTAGTAGCGCAGGCTGTAGGCTGCTGTCCCATATACGACAGAGCCGATCCAGTAGGTCAACTGAGCCAGGACGATGGCGACGAACAACTCAAAAAACAGCCAGATCCATTCGCGCTTGCGCCCCGCCACCAGCCCGACGGCCACCGGAATCCAGCTCAGACCAGCGATCATGCCCCATATCACGTTTTCGTTCAGCGTTTTTGCAATGTCATTTGTGCTGGACGTCAGGCCAAACAGATTTACAGCCAGATATTGCGCAATACCTGGGTTAAGGGTGAAGCCGAACAGGTCGCGCTGGTAAACCACCAGATCGGTACGGGCGTTGCGCCAGCCATACTCGAGGGTGTGACCGCCTTCCATCAGGCCATGACCGGGGCCGAAGCCCACTACGTCATACGGCCACAGGAGTGTGTACACATTGGTACGGTAATCGCCCGTCCAAATCTGGTTGAAGACAGGCCACAGCGCGCCAGTTGGCAGCACGAAAACGGCCAGCACGATCAGCGGGGCCAGCGTCGCCCACAATTTGCTGCGCAGGTTCTTCTCGAATACGGTGTCAAGCACACGGGACACGGCGTGCAAGGCGACGGGCGCGGCGATGGCAACCGCCGTCAGGGGGCGCGTCGAGATGATCCAGCCGAGTGCCAGACCAGCAGCAATGGCCCAGGCGAAACGCCGTCTGCCGTTGCGCGTCACCCGCCAGTACGCATAGACGAACACGGCTGCCATGAACATGGCCGAGACGTGGCTCATCAACGTGGCATTGAGCAGCAAAGCCATCGGGCTGATCGCCAGCAGCAGTGCCGAGACGAGGCCCACCGGCTCGCTGAAAATCTCGCGGCCCATCCGGTACACAAGTGCTACTGTGAGCATTGCCAGGAAGCCGTTGACGACCCAGGGCTGCCCCAGGATAACCCCGATGGACAGCAGCAGCGGCCAACCCGGCGTGTATTTGCCAAAACGCTTCTGAACGCCATCGGCAGACGTTTCGGGCTGAATGACAAACGGCTGCCAGAAATACTTGACCGGTTCGTTGCGCACGACCCAGGCATGTCCACCCGCAAAAATCTTGGCCTGGTACAGATAGGCAAATTCATCTTCGAGATGCGGCAGACGTTCAAAAACAGTGTCGCTGATGACCGCCGCCGCCGCCAACGTAAAAAAGGCGATCAGAACGGCGGCAACCATACCCGGCGTGAGTCGTTTCACTGGCTCCTCGGTTGATGCCTTCCACTCAGGTTCACTGGACTGTTGCGCCGCGTATTATACCGCCGCCGGGACAGGCAGGGCACGCGCAACATTGGCGGTGGTGCACCAGTACCGTTCCGATGCCAGGTTGTGCGATTCCTTCAAATTCTCGTCCAACTTTCCCACCAAAAGGGGTATAATCAGCCTGTTGTCCTTTTCGTGGAACAGGTTGCTCGATGCCAAGACGATCCGTTTATCCATTTACCGCTATCGTTGGACAGGAGCGTATGAAGCGGGCGCTCATTCTGAATGCCGTGAATCCGAGTATTGGCGGCGTTCTGGTGCGTGGCGAGCGCGGAACAGCGAAATCCACTGCCGCCCGCGCGCTGGCAGCCCTACTTCCCGAGATCGAGGTGGTGGCGGATTGCCGCTTTAGCTGCGACCCGCGCCGCCCCGATCAATACTGTGACGAATGCCGCGAGCGCGTGGCCGCTGGCGAAACCCTGCCGGTTGCCATGCGGCAAACTCGTGTGGTCGATTTGCCGGTGAGCGCCACCGAAGATCGTGTAGTCGGCACGCTCGACATCGAGAAGGCGATCAAACAGGGCGAACGCCACTTTGACCCCGGCGTTCTGGCCGCCGCCAATCGGGGCATCCTGTACGTGGACGAGGTGAACCTGCTCGACGATCACGTGGTTGACCTGCTGCTGGACTCGGCGGCGATGGGCATCAACGTGGTCGAACGGGAAGGGATCAGCTTCCAGCATCCGGCCCGGTTCATCCTGGTGGGCACGATGAACCCCGAAGAAGGCGACTTGCGTCCGCAACTGCTGGATCGTTTCGCCTTGTCAGTGGAGGTGCGTAGCCTGGTTGATCCCCGTGATCGCATGGCGATTTTGCAACGGCACATCGGCTACGACGAGGACCCGGAGAAGTTCCGCGCCGAATGGTTGAGCAACGAGCAGTCCTTGAGCCGAGAAATCGCAACAGCGCGGGAAATTGTGGACGACGTGCTGTACACAGAGCGCGACCTGTTCACCATTGCCAACCTGACGAGCAGCCTGCACATCGACGGACACCGCGCCGACCTGGTGATTTTGAAAGCCGCCCGCGCGCACGCCGCACTGCAAGGCCGCCAGCAGATCAATGACCGCGACATTATGCTGGCCGCCGAACTGGCGCTGCCGCACCGCCTGAAGCGCGGCCCCTTCCACGAGGCGCAGGTCAGCGTGGCCGACCTGGAGGAGCGCGTCGAGCAAATCCAGAGCGAGTACGATGGCGACAATGCCCAAACCACGCCATCCGGCGAGGAGTCTTCGGCTAAAAAAAAAGTGAGGCCGTAGCCTCGGAACAGGCCGAAGAAGCGCCCGACCTGAGCAACGCCGAACCCGCGCCGCAGTCGGTCTTCGACAACCGTGCCGCCCACTGGTGGGAGGGCGGGAAAAAGGTCGAGACGACGGCGGAATTCGCGCCGCGCAGGCTGGACACGCCGCTGGATCGGTTGACGCGCAAAGACAGTGGGCGCCGCAGCCAGACGCGCACCGAGCGCAAACGTGGCCGGTACATCCAGGCCCGGCCCGCTGGCGACAGGCGAGATGACATCGCCTTCGACGCTACCTTCCGCGCTGCCGCGCCCTTCCAGCGCCGCCGAGAACATAAGGGGGTGGCCTACGCCATTGAGAACCAGGACTTGCAGCGCAAAATCCGGGTGAAGCGTGCCGCCAACCTGATCCTGTTCGTGGTCGATGCGTCGTGGAGCATGGCCGTTGCCGAACGCATGAACGCCACCAAAGGCGCGATCATGTCCCTGCTGACGGATGCCTACCAGCGCCGGGATCGCGTCGGGCTGATCGTCTTCCAGAAAGACCGGGCGATCCTGGTGTTGCCGCCCACCAACTCCGTTGTGCTTGCCAAGAAAGCCCTGGCCGAAATCCCGGTTGGCGGCAAGACGCCGCTTTCGGCAGGATTGATGCTGGCTTTCGAGGTCTTTGCCCAGGAGAAGCGGCTGCACCCCGACGTGATGCCGCTCATGATCCTGCTGACGGATGGCGCGGGCAACGTCTCGATGACCGACCTGCCGCCCCAAGAAGAAGCGCACCGCATCGCAGAGCAGTTTGAGGAAGAAGGGATTCGCAACATCACCATCAACATGGAGCACGCCGCGTTCGATCAAGGGCTGGCGCGCCAGCTTGCCGAGCGTCTGGGCGGGCCGTGCTACACCCTGAATGATCTGCGGGCCGAGACGCTGTACCAGACTGTCAAGCAACAGCTTGATTAGGAATTGTGCAGCACGTAATAGGAGCCGCGCTTCTGGCCGAGTTTGAGGAGGATCCCTTTGCTGACCAGATCGGCCAGGTCACGGCGCAGGGTTTCTGGGTGGACGTCCGGGAACAGTTCTTGCAGATCGCTGTTGGTGATGCGTTTGTAGCCGCCTTCGGTTAGATGCCGGATGGCGCTTTCCTGGCGCGGGTTGAGCGCCACGCCCATATACATGCTTGCCCCGGCGACGGGCACGATGGTTTGCGGCTCCGGCGTGTTACACAGGCTGACTCGAAAGCCGCCGCCGGTCTCGGCAAACTGCGGCGTGGGAAGGCCACGATCCAGCATGAGCGCGATGACGCGATCCACACCGTAGCCGAGCCGCTCGATGAACCCCATGTCGGAGAGTACCTGCACAATGATCGAGTTTCGTGAGTAACGTTCCTCGACGATATTGTCCAGCGTGACGGGGCCGGGCAGTCCGCCGGGGCTGATGACTTCCATATGATCGGCGAAGATGAACAGACGGATACCGTCGCCCTGGATGCTGTAATCGCGGTGCGAGACGGCGTTAACCACCAGTTCGCGGGCGGCTTCCATCGGGTATTCCAACTGTTCGGCGCGTTCCATGCTCGCGCCCAGGTGCACGCCCCGGCGCAGATTATCCAGCAGAAAGGTTTCGGCACGGCGAATCTGATCGGGCAGCGGGCCGCTGATGTCTTGCCGGGTGAACACATCACCCATCTCGGTTCCGGCGAAGCGCACCGCGGTGATGTGCGCGCCACGCACAAAGCGGGTCGGGTCTTTGCCAAACAGCAAAACCCCGGCGTTGGTCGGGAGCAGCTCGCCGTGATGGCGCAGCAGGCAGCCGCGCCGCAACAGCACTGCCTGCGGGGTTTCGCGGCCCGCAGCGCCCAGGCGACGCGCATAAAGTTCAACCTGCGGCCAGTCCAGGTCGTCCAGAGTCGCGCCGTGAGCGATTTCCTCCTCATAGCTCAGGTCGCCGCGCTCGATGAGCAGGCGGCGCAGTTCGCGGGGGGAGAGTGGACGGTTCGCGTCCCCATCTCGGAACAGGTAACGGCCTTCGACGGCAAACACATGCGGCAGGCCAGGCGGCACGGTCACGAACAGGTGCGAGTCACCGTCAACGACGGGCACGGGCAGGATGAGGGTGGGTTCGGCGCGCAACGAAGCTTCACGGACGCGATCCAGCGCATCCTCGATGGGGGTGTCGCCCAGAACCAAGTGAAGGACCCCGCCCCGGCTGTTTGCCATCGCCACGAGCGTTTCCGCCAGGGCAAGCACCGAGATTTGAGCAGGCAGGGTATCGACGACGGCTTGGTAGCTCAAGGGAGCGCCTCAATTAAAGTCGCCCTGAAAAACAGGCGAAACAGGCAATTGTATGGTCGAAAAGTTTGTGAAACCGAACACAACAATTTAGCGGAGCAAGGCAGAGATCTACCATCCCTGAAGCACAGAAACAGACCCAGCGCAAAGTTAAACCCACCATGACAGCGGCACTCCGCGTGATGATAGGGTAGCACACGTGTTCTAGGTTGTCAAGGGACAGGTGTTGACCTCACCGCCAACCCCTCTCCGCTTCGCAGGGAGGGGTGTCTGCATGGGGCTAGGTTCCGCTGGCCGTGACGACCCCCACGCTGGCGGGCACGCGCGCCGGGCGCTTGCGCGAGCGCGAGGTCTTCGGCTTCGCCGTTTTGGCCCTGGGCGGGGCGCTTTTGCGCGCAGCCGGGCCGAGCACCTGTTCAAGCACCTCATCCATGGAATCCACATAGATGATCTGCAACTCACGCAGCACCTTCTTGTGGATTTCGATCAGGTCTTTCTTGTTGCGGGTCGGCACGAGGACTTTCTTCAGTCCCGCCCGGTGTGCCGCCAGGACCTTCTCCTTGATGCCGCCGACGGGCAGCACGCGCCCGCGCAGGGTGATCTCGCCGGTCATACCAACCTTGCTGGATGCCTTGCGCCCGGTGAACGCCGAAATGAGCGCCGTCGCCAGCGTGATTCCGGCGGAGGGGCCATCTTTGGGTACGGCGCCCTCCGGGACGTGGATGTGAATGTCTGTTTTCTCGAAAGTGTTCTCTTTGATGTTGAGCGCTTTCGCCCGGCTGCGCGTGTAGCTGAGGGCGGCCTGCGCCGATTCCTGCATCACCTCGCCAAGCTGCCCGGTGAGCAGCATATTGCCCTTGCCCGGCATGAGCGTGACTTCGACGGCCATAATGTCGCCGCCGCCTTCCGTCCAGGCCAGCCCGGTGACCAGGCCAACCTGATCGTTTTCCTCGAGTTTGCTTTGCAGATAGTGGGCCGGGCCGAGGTAGCGATCCAGGCTGTCGGGTGTGATACGGCGCGTGAAGGATTTCTCAGAAGCGACGCGGCGCGCGACCTTGCGGCAGACGTTGGCGATCTCGCGTTCCAGGTTGCGGACACCCGCCTCGTAGGTGTATTCGCGGATCATGGTCTGGATGGCCTTTTCGTCGAAGCGCAGGCCCTTGTCGGCCAGGCCATTCTGTTCAAGCTGGCGCGGGATCAAGAAGCGGCGCGCAATCGAGAGCTTTTCTTCCTCGGTGTAGCCTGCAAACTCGATCACTTCCAACCGATCCAGCAGCGCGGGCGGGATGGTGTCCAGGATGTTGGCGGTGGTGATGAACATCACTTTGGACAGATCGTAAGGCACTTCCAGGTAATGATCGGAGTAGGCATTGTTCTGTTCAGGATCAAGCACTTCGAGCAGAGCCGACGAGGGATCGCCCCGAAAATCCTGACCGAGCTTGTCGATCTCGTCCAGCATGAAGACGGGGTTGACCGTCCCGGCGCGGCGCATGGTCTGGATGATGCGCCCCGGTAGCGCGCCGATATAGGTGCGGCGATGGCCGCGAATCTCGGCTTCGTCGCGGACGCCGCCCAGGCTGACGCGGACAAATTCGCGGCCCAGCGCCTTGGCGATGCTACGGCCCAGGGATGTTTTGCCCGTTCCAGGCGGGCCGACAAAGCACAGAATCGGGCTGCGCATCTTGTCGGGTGCGAGTTTGCGCACGGCGATGTGTTCGAGGATGCGGTCTTTGGCGCGCGGCAGGCCGTAGTGTTCCTCGTCCAGCACCTTCGCAGCGTGTTCGATGTCAAGATTATCTTCGGAAGCCTTCGTCCAGGGCAGGTCGAGCAGCCAGTCCAGGTAAGTGCGGATGATGCCGACTTCGGGGGCCATCGGCGGCATCAGGAGCAGGCGGTTCAGTTCCTTGAGGGCTTTGTCGTGGACTTCTTCGGGCATACTGGCCTGGTCGATGCGCTCCCGCAGATCGTTCAAGTCCTGCTGGAAGATGTCGGCTTCGCCCAGTTCGCTCTGGATGACGCGCATCTGCTCGCGCAGGTAGACCTCGCGCTGGTTGCGGTCTACCTCTTGCTGCACCTGCGAGTTGATCTGCTCCTCAAGTTCGAGCACATCCAATTCACGACCCAGCAGGACGCTGATCCGGTGCAGGCGCTCCATCGGGTCGATCAATTCGAGGATCGACTGGCGCTCCTCGATGCTCAGGTCGAGCGAGGAGGCAATCAGGTCGGCCAGCCAGCCCGGTTCGTCCACGTTCATGGCATAGATATAGGCTTCTTCGGGCAGATTGCGATTCAACTGCACGCACTTCTCGAAGAGAGCCAGCACGGCGCGCATGAGGGCCTCGGTTTCACGGGTCTTTTTGTTGTTCTCGAAGACCGGACGTGCCTTGACGCGATAATAGTTCTCGGTCCTGGTGAACTCGACGATCTCGACGCGGCGACGGCCCTGAGCCAGGACACTGGTCGTACCGTCGGGCATCCGCATCAGGCGGCCCAGCGCCATCTCCGTGCCGAACACGAACAGATCATCGGGCTTGGGATCGGGCACGCTGGGGTCGATCTGGCCGACGCCGATCACGGTTTGCTCGTTGGCCTGGGCTGCCATGATGGCCGCCATCGAGCGATCCCGGCCCACGAACAGGGGTGTCACCATGTTCGGGTAAATGACCATATCGCGGAGCGGAATGAGCGCCGCCTCGATCAGCCCGTTCTCGTCAGGCTCGGCGTCGCGCACATTGTAGAAGTCGTTGATTCCTTGTCCAAACATTGCATGTCTTTCTGGCAATACGACGAGTGTGTATTGCCGTGATGGTGAGTTTATTTTACCTCAAGCCTGGCTCTCTCTCCACCCTGTGGAGTGGGGAACCGGTTGGCAAAGCTACATCTCAGGCCACGCCTTGCATGGCCTGCACCGCCGCCTCGTCCAGATAGGCAGCCCTGGCGGGCGTTAATCCGAGGATGGCGCGCAGTTCGCCGACCACCGAGGCCAGCGACCCGGTGGCGCAGATCAGGTCGCCGGGCGCAGCCAGCGCTTCGGCACGGGCCAGCGCTTCCGAGGCCACCGGAATGGTTTCGAGCGGCCCGGCGTAGCCGGAAGCGCGTGCCAGCTCGGCCAGTTGATCGGTACTGAAGGCGCGTGGGCTGAGGCCCTGCATCAAGATGAGGTGCGAGGTGATGGGCAGCAGCGCCCTGAACATGCCCGGCACGTCTTTGTCGGTGAACGCGCCAAAGATCAGGATCAGGCGATTCGGGTTGAAGATCGTGGTGATCGCGTTCGCCAGCCGCTCGGCTGAGGCGGCGTTGTGTGCTACGTCCAGCACGAGCCAGGGCGAACGGCGCACCACCTCCAGGCGTCCGGGCCAATTGACCAGTCGCAGCCCGGCACGGATGGCCTCATCGCCGATGGGCACACCCGCCGCCCGCACGTGATCGAGCGTCGCCAGGGCTACCGCCGCGTTGAGAGCCTGGTGCTCGCCCAGGAGCGGCGTCCAGTAACGGTTGGGAACGTCGCCGTGACGGTTCATGGTGAACCACTGGCCGTACTCATCCGCACTCTCCAGCCGGTAGTCGTAATCGCGGCCCACCAGCGTCAGCGGGCTGCCGCGCTCGGCGGCGATACGTTCCAGCACGTCCAGTGCCTCGGCATCCTGCGGCGCACTGACTACCGGAATGCTCGGTTTAATAATGCCCGCCTTCTCGAAAGCAATCGAGGCCAGCGTGTTGCCGAGCAGGGCCATATGGTCGTAGCTCAGGCTGGTGATGGTCGAGATAAGCGGCGCACGGATGATGTTCGTCGCGTCGAGCCGCCCCCCCAGGCCAACCTCGATGACGGCAATATCGACCTTTGCCTCGGCAAAATAGAGGAAGGCAATGGCCGTTGTGACCTCGAACCAGGTCAGGCCGGGCGTGCGCTCCACCACGGGACGGATGCGCTCCACGAGTGAGGCCATGATCGATGGCTCGATCAGTTCGTTGTTGATGCGGAAACGCTCACGGAAGTCCTGCAAATGTGGCGAGGAATACAGGCCGACGCGCAGCCCTGCCGCCTGCAAGACGCTGGCGCACATGGCGCTGACCGAGCCTTTGCCCTTTGTCCCCGTGACGTGGATCACCGGGTACGTCTCCTGCGGATCGCCAAAGGCGGCCATCAGTGCACGCGGGCGATCCAGGCTGACCACATCGGGAGCATAGCGATCTGGCCGCCGCACCTCGTAGTTGATCAGGCTGTATAGATAGTCCAGTGCTTCGTCGTAAGTTAGAGTCACGCCACCCACCCAATGCGACAGAAAGGGCGCTCTACAGCGCCACTCCACAAAAATATCGCGGGTGATCTTAACCCTGCGATGGGCAATCCACAAGTGAGAAATGTGTAGGAAATTTGGGGAAGCGCGAGTGCCCGGATGCCAAAGCATCGGGCTGAAGCAGCCAAGCCAGCTAAAACAGGCTGAATGCTCTCCGCCTGATGGGAAACGATCATGAGCGCAAGGGCTGGATCAATGAAGCCATTGCAGGGCCAGTTCAGGCTCGAAGCGGCTTCGCGGCGCGGAGGGCCAAAGTATTACCGTGCGCGCCGCAGCAAGGCTATACTTGGCCCGGGTAATCAGGACGGTCCGTCAACAGGCACAATGAACACGATGCAGCACAATCATATCGAGGTCGTCTGCGGAATCGACGTTGGAACGAGCGGCGCAAAAGCGATCCTGGTTGCGCCGGATGGCAGCGTCGTCGCCAGGGCCGAACACAAATTTGCCCGGCCTCCCTACCAGCCAGAACCGGGTTGGGCCGAGCAGGACGCGACAGCGTGGTGGGCAGCCGTCGAGCGGTGCCTATCCGAGCTGGCTCGGCAGTTGCCAGCGGCGCACATAGCCGCCATCGCCGTCGATTCCACGTCGGGGACGTTTGTACCCGTGGATGCGGCTGGCGAAGCGCTCATTCCAGCGCTGATGTACAACGATGGGCGTGCTAACGGGCTGGAAGCCGAAGTTAACAAGGCCGCCGAGGAACTGATTGGGCGGCTCGGCTATACCTTTCCGCCTGCTTTTTCGCTGGTCAAGCTGCTGTGGTTGCAGCGCCATCGCCCGGAGGTGGTCACGGCCACGCACAAATTTCTGCACGCCGCCGACACCCTGGTCGGAAAGCTCACGGGGAATTTCGACTGCACCGATACCTCCAACGCGCTAAAATCGGGCGTCGATCTGCTGACAAGCCAGTGGCCGGACTTCATCGAGCACCGCCTGGGGTTGCCCCTCTCGAAGTTTCCAAAGGTGTTCAGGCCGGGCCAAAAGGTCGGCGAACTGTCCGAACAGGCCGCAGCCAGTACCGGACTCGTGGCAGGAACGCCCGTTGTGGCGGGCGCGTCGGATGGCATGGCGTCCTTCCTGGCCTCTGGCGCGAAGGCGGTGGGCGATTGGAATCTGACGATTGGCACAACCATCGCCATCCGGGGCGTCTCCGAGCAGTTGATCCGCGATCCGCAGGGGCGGTTGTACTGCCATCGCCATCCAGACGGCTACTGGCTGCCGGGCGGGGCCAGCAACGTCGGCGGTGAAGCGCTGGTCAAGACCTTCGGCGCAGACCGGCTGGCAGTGCTGGACGAGGCGGCGTCGGCGTGTTTACCGAGTTCGCTGCTTGTCTACCCGCTGGTGCGAAAGGGCGAACGGATGCCGTTTGTAAGCGCGGCGGCGGAAGGCTTCGTGATCGGCAAGGCGGAGAGCGACGCGGCGCTTTTCGCGGGTTACGTCGAAGGGATCGCGCTGATCACGGCTTGGTCGGTGCAGGAAGCGGCGGCACTGGGCGCGGCGGCGGACGGCGAATATTTCATGTCCGGTGGGGGCACGCACGGCAAACATCTGGGGCTAACGTTGGCTTCTGTGCTGGGCCGCCCGCTGATCGTGGCACGAGAGCCGGACGCCGCAATGGGCAGCGCCTTGCTGGCGGCGGGCTGGGCCTGGCATGGCGGATCGGTCAGCGCGGCCCAGGCGCACATGGTGCAGCGGGCCGAGATCGTGCAGCCCGTGCAGGCATGGATCGGGCCGCTTCAGGATAAGCTCACGGAGTTGAAGGCAGAATGCAAACGGCGAAACTATCTCTGACCGGGTTCAAGGAATGTGACATTCGCGGCGAATTCGGCAGCGAGATCACGCCTGAACTGGCTTACAAAGTGGGGCGTGCCATCGCCACGTACACGCAGGCACGGCAAGCGGTTGTCGGGGGGGATTTTCGACTCTCGACGCCGGAACTGATGGAGGCACTGACGCGCGGGCTGACCGACAGCGGCGTACACGTCTATGCGCTCGGCCAGCTTTCCACGCCCGGCTACTACTTCGCCCGGCGACACCTGGACGTGCCGGTGGGCGTGATGATCACGGCTTCGCACAACCCACGCGACTGGAACGGCTTCAAGCCCGCGCTTGGCCCTTCGCCGATCACGCCGGAACAATTGGAACAGTTGAAGCACCTGGTCGTCCGAGGAGATTTCGTGACGGGGCAGGGCAGCCTTGAGCGCGTGGACGTCAGGCACGAGTACGCGGGCTGGCTGGCGAAGCGCTTTGCCGGTCTGTCAGCAAACATGCCGAAAACGGTCATGGATTGCGGGAACGGCGCGACGGGCTGGGTGCTGCCGGACGTGCTGAACGTGCTGAACGTCAGCGCTGACGTGCTGTATGGCGAGCCGGATGGCCGTTTCCCGAACCGTTCGAGCGACATCTCGCGGCCCGACGACCTGGCGGCGCTTCAGGCCGAGGTGGTGCGGCGGCAGGCAGCGCTCGGGATCGGTTTCGACGGCGATGGGGATCGGGTGGGTCTGGTGGACGAGGCAGGCCACCGCGTGCCCTCGGACCGGCTGATCGCATGGCTGGCGCGGGAACTGCTGCGGCAAGCGCCGGGCAGCGCCATTGTCTACGACCTCAAGTTGTCCAGGCTCGTGCCGGAAACTGTCGAACGGCAGGGTGGCACGGCCATTGCGCAAAAGTCCGGGCACACCTTCATCAAAGCGGCGATGCTGGAACACAATGCACTGTTCGGCGGCGAATACAGCGGCCACTTGTTTTACCGCGAGCTGGGCGGCGGTGACGACGGGCTGTACTCGGCCCTGCTGGTCTGCACGCTGGTCGCCGCATCAGGGATGCCTATTTCGCGGGCACTGGCCGACCTGCCCACCTATTTCAGCACGCCCGACATTCGCATCAAATACCGGGGCGAGAAGGAAGCTCTGCTCCGGGCAGCAGCCGCGCATGCCGAGACCGAGGGCGCAAAGCTGGTGCTGCTGGATGGGGTGAAGGCGGAGTTCCCCGAAGGCTGGGCATTGATGCGCGCCTCCGTCACGGAACCCGCTTTTACACTGCGCTTCGAGGGCAACAGCAAGGCGGATATGCTGGCAGTGGCCCGCCGCTTCCTGGATGGCGTTGGCGAGGTGGGGGACGCCATCTGGGAGGAGGTCATGCGGCACAGTGATAGCACTCCGTGACAGCGTGAAATCGTCTGCCGACGATAATTTTTGCTCATGTTACGCACAACCTCACCCCCTGGCCGCCTTTCCGCAAGCCGGAAGAGGAGGCTGTGAGCAAGGTCACGCTTGTCGGGCGATCTCCCAGGCCAGATGATTCAGTTCGGGCAAGATCAGTTCTTCCAGCGCCAGCTTTACGGCCTTTGGCGATCCCGGCATCGAAAAGACCAGCTTGCCCCGGTAAACGCCCGCCGTCGCCCGACTGAGCATGGCCGCCGCGCCGACCTGCTGAAAACTGAGCATCCGGAAAATCTCGCCAAAGCCGGGCAGCACCTTCTCGATCTTGCGGGCGATCACGTCGTAGGTTGTGTCGCGTGGGGCGATGCCCGTCCCACCGTTGAACAGGATCAACTGCACGCCGGGCAGCGCGGCCATTTCCTCAAGGACCGCCTCGACCTGATCCGGCTCGTCTTTGACAATGCGATAGCCCGCGACGGTATGGCCGCGCGCCGCGAATTCATGTTGCAGGTAAATGCCATTGTCGTCCGTCTCGGGGGTACGTGAGTCGCTGACAGTGACCAGGGCCACCGTCACCGGGCCGTGCCCGGCAGCCTCGCGGTGTCGTTCAACGCTCATTGGGCTTCCTCGTTGGGGAACAGGCCGGGCAGCATCGGCCCGAAACGGGCCAGGGCCGTCGTGACAAAGCGCTGGCGATGATGGGCACACGATCCATATTCACGCAGGGCGGCAACGTGTGCCTGCGTGCCGTAGCCCATATTGTGATCCCAACCGTATACCGGAAAATCCAGGTGAAGATCGCGCATGATGCGGTCGCGGGTGACTTTGGCGATGATGGACGCGGCGATGACGGCCTGATCCGAGCCATCAGCGCGGACGACACAGCGCACGTGCTTTGTCTTGCGGCCCAGGTTTGCCAGTTTCAAATTGCCATCGACGGTATAGCGATCCGCATCGACGCGCATGATCAGGCGCTCGAAGGCGGTGCGATTGGCCCAGCCGATGCCCTGTGCGTTGATCTCGTCCACCGAGATGGCTTCGACGGTCAGCGCCAACGCCACCTCGCGGATCGCGTCGGCGGCTGCTTCGCGCTGGCGGCTGTTCAGCTTTTTGGAATCGTCAAAGCGTAGCTGCGGGAAGGCTTCGGAGAAGATGAGATCGGGCGGCAGCACGACAGCCGCCGCGACAAGCGGCCCGGCCAGCGGCCCGCGCCCTACCTCGTCCAACCCACAACGCCGCGTGTGTTTGACCATGCTCAGTCAGGCTATAATCCGCGCCCATGAACCTTTGCCGGTTATTGTACCAGCATCCTTGCGGCCCATGCGACTCGCGCTTGTCCACGACTGGCTGAACCAGGTCGGCGGCGCGGAGGACGTGCTGACCGAGTTGGTAACGCTCTTTCCGGGCGCGCCGCTGTACACGAGCATCTACTGGCGCGAGGCAATGCCCGCCGCCTGGCGCGACTGGCCGATCCACACCCTGTGGCTGGATCGCCTACCGGGAATTTACCGTCATCACCAGCCCTATCTGCCGCTGTACCCGCTGGCTTTCGGCGGGCTGGATTTATCCGGTTACGACGTGGTGCTGTCCAACAAGAGCGGCTTCTGTCACGGCGTGCGGACGGGACCAAAAGCGCTGCACATTTGCTACTGCCTTGCACCGACGCGCTACGTCTGGCAGTACGACGCCTACGTGCAGCGGGAGCAGTTCGGGCGCGCCCTGCAACTGGCCGTGTCGCCCGTGATCAGGCTCTTGCAGCGCTGGGATTATGCGGCGGCGCAGCGCGTTGATCACTTTATCGCCATCTCGACGGACATTCAGGCGCGCATCAAGCGTTACTATGGGCGCGATTCGGTGATCATCTATCCGCCAGTGGACGCCGCCGAGCGCTTTGGCCTGTCGGAACACGTCGAAGATTACTTTCTGGTCGTCTCGCGGTTGATCCCGTACAAGCGGATCGATCTGGCGGTAGAGGCGTGTACGCGGCTTGGCCTGCCGCTCATCGTGGGCGGCAGTGGCCGGGATCGGGCGCGGCTGGAAGCGTTGGCGGGGCCAACGGTGAAATTTGTCGGCTACGTGCCGGATGCCGATCTGCCGGGTCTCATGGCGCGCTGCCGGGCGTTTATCTTTCCTGGCCTGGAAGACTTCGGGATCACGCCCGTACAGGCACAAGCGGCGGGCCGTCCGGTCATCGCTTATCGAGGGGGTGGCGCGCTGGATACGGTGGTGCCGGGCGTGACGGGCGAGTTCTTCGGCGAGTTGAGCGTCGAGTCGCTTGTGGACGTGCTCAGGCGCTTCGACGACTCGCGCTACTCCTCCGCCGCGATCCGTGACCACGCCCTGAAGTTTGACCGGGCCGTGTTTGATCGGGAAATCAAGGCGTTTGTGGAACGGGCCTGGGCGGAGAGGAGAAACCTCACCCCCTGACCCCTCTCCGCTTCGCAGAGAGGGGGAACCGACAGGCCAAAACGCCCTTCTCCACCAGAGTGGAGGGGGTCGGGGGTGAGGCGAAGGCGGGTCATTCCGTTTTGATATGCAGGGTGAACGCGCCGGGCGTCATGGCGTAGCCGTGCACCAGGACGGTATAAGCGCCCACGCCGTCGTCCAGGGAGATTTGCAGAACGGCATTGGTATCGTCCGGGCTGCTGTCGTCGGTGATCGCCAGACGGCGGCCACTCGGCCCGTAGAGTTCGATCACAGGGTCAAAGCCACCCACTGCCCGTTCCCGCACGTCGATCAGCACGACCTCACCTGGAACGCCCTGGAAGATATAGGTGTAGTTCTGGCCTTCATCCACCTCGGCGTTGATGGTCTGGTCGAGGACGGGATTAACCGTCACTGTGGGCACGACCTTGAGCACGCGGGCTGTCAGGAGGTAGCTGCCCACGCTGCCGGGCTTGGCCGCGCTGACGCGAATGACGTAGCGCCCCGGCTGCGCTGTGACCAGCGATGGAATGCGGGCGGTGTGGGCAGTGGGGTTGGCCTGGGCCGTCGCCAGCACTTTGCCATCCGGTGCGAGAATTTCGACCAGCGTATCCAGTTTGCTCTGCTCGGAAGCCGTTTCGACGCTGAACGTCGCATTGGCCGGCAAGTCCAGCGTCCAGACTTCCCGGTCTCCGATGCGAGGAATGAGGCCCTGCGAGATGGAGTCGGTGGCGGGCGATCCCCGGTTCAGGTCGCGCAGCGTGAAGCCATCACCCACCGCCAGGTTATAAGCGCCCGACGATTGGCCCTTATCAGCGGTGGCATAGATGATGTAAGCGCCCGTCGCGGGCAGGGTCAGGCCCGTGACCACCGCCCCGGCAGGGCCAGCCGCCTGCGCAACCTGGTCGCCATTGGGCGCGTAGATCACGAACGACGGCACAAGCCTGCTGTTGTCGACAGGGAACATGCCGACACTGATCACCGCCCCCGCCGGGCCAAACACGGCGAAGCGATCCACCTGTTCCTGGCTCAGGATCGCGCCCTGCACGGTCTGCCCGACCCGTATCTGTGCGCCATTTTGTGCGACGGCGACCACCGTCGGCGTGATGGTCGGCGTGGGGCTGGGGCCTTCGGTGGGCAAAATGACGGTGGGCAGCGGCGTCGGGGTTGGCGTGAAGATCGGCGCACCGGCCAGCACGTTCAACGAATAATCCCCGATGCGGCCCCCTCCCGACGCACGAATGAAATAGATGCCTGTCACGGGAAGGTGCAGCCCGCCGATGAGCGCGCTGCGGCCTCGGTTGGGGTTCTGGTCACTTGCCAGGAGCGAGCCATCCGGCGCAAACAGGCGCAGGGTCGGGTTGAGGTCGCCTGTAATGGCGTCCATGCGGACGGTGATGACCGTATCGGCCTGCCCGTTAAAGGCCCACAGGTCCTGGGCGTCGCCCGTTTTGAGCGACCCGGTGCGCGCCTCGCCCAAGCGGACCAGACTATCGGTGATCGGAAGCGGGCTGGGCGTGGGCGGCGCGATGATGGTCTGGGCGTCAGGCTCCGCCTGCCGCAGCGAGAGGGTGTAGCTGCCCTCACCCTCCCCGACGACTATCGCAAACTGCCCGTCGCCGGGCAGACGAAATCGATCCAATCGACCCGTATCTGGCGAAATGCGGGCCAGCGAAGCCCCTGTCGCATCGATCACGGCCACAGGCGGCAGGTTGGCCTGCCCGACGAGCTTGAATTCGAGGCTGATGGTGTCGCCGTGCTGGCCTTTGAACAGCCAGCGGCTTTCGTGCCAGGCCAGTTGCCCGCGCACCGTCTGGCCGTAGGCAATCGGGTTTTCGGGGATGGTGGGTGTGGCGGCCTGGGCCTGGCAGGCTGCTCCGAGCAGACCGAGCATCATGGCGAATATGAGCGTGCGTATCAAACGTATCAAAATTCCATGAATTTCCTTGATCGTTGATAGAAGTGGCTTTACACTGTGCAAACACTCGCCGTTTACAGGCCGCATTGAAGCAGGGTTTGAAAGCCGAGGTCTCAGCATGGGATCGTTTCTCTCTCGCCGTTTGAACCAACCAGAAGACGCCACCAAAAAACCGGGAATTGAGCCTTTGCGTCCTCTGACCGCGCCACCACCAGGCCCCGCAACTGCGAGTGCGGTGGTCCCGCCTCCACCCCCGCCGCCCGTTGTGCCGCTCCCGGTTGAGCAGGCGAAGCGTGAGGCGACTCCACCCAAGCGCCGCACGACGCCGAAAATCGCCGACCTGCGCCGCCAACTGCGGCCAAAACTGCTGGCCGCCCCCAACGAGGCCGACGAATGGCAGCGCGATAACCCGGAACATCAAAAGATTATCCTGGATCGCCTCAAAATATACATTCAACGGGCCAACATTCAACTTTCCAAGCCCGAGTTCGACGAGTTGAGCGAGTGCCTGCTCAACGACCTGCTTGGCTTCGGCGCGATTGATCCGCTGATCCGGGATCGCTCCTTCAGCGAGGTCATGGTCAATGCACCGGATGTTATCTTTGCCGAGCGCAAAGGTAAACTCATCGAGACAGAGTATGCTTTTGACGACGACGAGCACACGTACTGGGTGGCGCAGCGCATCGTGCGGCGCATCGGGCGCGCCTTCAACCGTGAGAACCCGATGACCGACGCGCGCCTGCCGGATGGCTCTCGCGTCCACCTTATTCTGCCGCCCTCGGCGTTGGGGGGCACGACGATCACGATCCGCAAGTTCCCAGAAAAAGTATTGACCATCGAGGATTTGATCCGTTTTGGATCGCTGACACAGGAAGTGGCTGATTTTCTAGAAGCGTGCGTCGTATCGCGCCTGAACATCGTGGTATCGGGCGGCACAGGCTCCGGCAAGACGACCCTGTTGAACGTGTTGTCGTCCTTCATCCCTGAAGACGAACGCATTATCACCATCGAGGACTCGGCGGAATTGCAGCTTGCGCAGCGCCACGTCGTGCGGCTGGAAACGGCCCCGCCCATTCCCGGCGGCGACGGCGAGCGGGGCAAGCTGGTTATCCGCGACCTGGTGCGGGGGGCGCTGCGAATGCGTCCGGATCGGATCGTGATCGGCGAGTGCCGTTCGGGCGAAGCGCTGGACATGTTGCAAGCCATGAACACCGGGCACGACGGTTCGCTGACCACTGTCCACGCCAACTCGCCGCGTGACTGTGTGGCGCGGTTGGAGACGCTGGCGCTGATGTCCGGGATGGACCTGCCCATTGGTGTCATCCGCCGCCAGATCGCCAGCGCGGTGCAGTTGATCATCCAACAAAGTCGCCTGAAAGATGGCAGCCGCAAGATCGTCCAGATTTCGGAGCTGCAAGGCATGGAAGGCGAGCAAGTCACCCTGCAAGACATCTTTGTCTACAAGACGCCCGATCACCGGGGCGCAGGGCCAAGCCACAACGGTGGCGGCACATTGATGCCCACAGGCTTCCGGCCCAAATTCATGGATCGGGTGGAGCAGGCCGGGTTCAAACTGAGCGGCAAAATCTTCGGGGCGGGCACGCCCAAAGCGGGTGAGTAGCTGCCCTCAACTTCGTAACCCCGTCTCCACTTCGCGGAGGATGCTGGTAGCGGGGAAGCGCGCGGATCGCGGGCAGCTTCGGATTGTCCAACATTGCGATAATCACTTTGGCCCGTTGGACTGGTCGGTATGCCACTTTCGACGATGTGGCTAACTTGCGGATTGGGGCCTCTTCTTGGGTAGTCAACGGCTTGTTGCCGTTCACCAGAAATAACACATAACCGGGCAGCACTATAATACACAGCTTTGTTCGCTAAACAGCTTTGTCGTCGGCTTCTGCCGACGAATCGTTTTGCGGAGCCGACGCTGATTGCACACCAGCGTGGCGGATATGGGTCAGCTTGTCGGGATTGAGAATGTTATGGATGGCCTGAATGCGATTCCCGGCAAAAGTAAAAGTCATCACGAAATAAGGATGGTCGTCGTACCCCCACAAGAGGAGCGCTGGCGACCCATTGACCTGAGCCACTTCGATGTGGACACCCGGCGGCAGCAGACGGTAAATCCCCAATAGCAGGAAGCGCTTAACGGCTTCGCGCCCTGTAATTGGCTGCCTCACCGCTGACACTTTGCCGCCGCCGTCGCCGTAGAAGACCACGTCTTCAGCCAGCATCTGGATCAGCCTTTCCACATCGCCCGTCGCCATCGCTTGCAAGAAACTTTCAACAAGCCTTTTCTGTTCATCAGTGGACGGCTCGAAGCGAGGGCGGCGCTCAAGGAGAAACTGCTTGGCGCGGCGATAGTAGCGGCGGCAGTTGGCTTCGCTCTTATCGACTATCCGGGCAATTTCGGTAAAGCTGTACTCGAAGACATCGCGCAAGAGGAAAATCGCGCGTTCAACTGGCGAGAGGTTTTCGAGCAAGACCAGGAAGGCTATCGAAATGCTCTCGTGCTCACCGAGAAGCGCCCCCGGCGAACTATCGGTCAGCACAGGTTCAGGCAGCCACATGCCGACGTAGTTTTCGCGCTGTATCCTGGCGGATTTGAGATGATCCAGACAGAGACGGGTAATAATGGTGGTCAGGTATGCCTTTGGGCATTGAACGTCTTTGTCCTGGGCTTTTTCGTAACGCAGGTAAGCCTCCTGTACCATATCTTCAGCCTCCATGACGCTGCCGAGCATCCGGTAGGCAATCGAAAACAGAAGCCCTCGGTGCTGCTCGAAGATCTGTGCTCTGGTTTCCGCTGGTTGGGTAGGCATATCCTGTCCCACATCTCATAACAAGGTCATGAATCGATTGAAATCCTTGAAAGGGGAGTGCTCCGTCCTTGCGAAAATCGCTGCGAGTGGACGGTGACAAGCGCTCCCCTTCATCGGGCTTATCGGGCGTAACTTGCCAACGGTTCTCGCTTCTCTGGCCGCGCGAGACCAGCCTTCAACAATATTTGTGCCACCTGGCGCGCACTGCCCAGGCTGGCATCTGCCAGGAATCCCTCACCGATCCAGTCACCTGCAAGGTAGAGATTTGTGATCCCTGGCACCGTTGGCCCTGGCCGTCCGGCATAGCCACCGGCCCTGGCCGTCGGCAGCATCCCAATGGCGTCGATCCGGGGTAGGTACTGACGGTGAACCAGCAACTCACGCCAACCGGGCTGGGCCGCGTCGAGCAGCGCTTCCAGGTCACGCTCGTCTTCGTGTGGATCGCTGACCTGACGTGGATCCAACTGCTTAAAGGTATAGATGATGGCCCCGCCCTGCGGAGCGACACGTGAGTAAAGCGAGTGCGTCGACATAAATCGCGGCCCATCCAAATCCTGGACAATGGTGTGGTGCATATTGGGCAGGCGTCGGAGGGCAACGTCCAGGCAGGCAACCTGTGCCGGAATGAGACTGTTGACGATCTGGCGCAGCGGCTTGTACTGGCCGTTGTCGATCAACTTCACCGCGTCCTTCGGAGCTGTGGCAATGACAACAGCGAGCGGGTTGATCGTCGTGCCATCGCTCAGACGCACACCCTGTATCTGACCATCCTGGTACTCGATAGCCTCAACGCGATGGCCTGTGAGAACGCGCGCGCCTGCCTGTTCCGCCTTGCGCCACAGCCCCTGCACGAGAGTCTGCCAGCCGCCATCAAGGTAGAGGATAGGATGTTTGAGGGCAAGCTGCATTTTGATGATGAACACGTCAGCGCTGACCAAATCCAGCGAAGAACAGTAGACCAGCGTCCGTGCGTTGGCTGCCATGAATTGGTGCAGCCGGGGCCGCCGCACATTCTTGTCCAGCCACTCCTGGACGCTCGTGTGCCGCACTTCCTGCGCGTTGAGGCGCGGGAATCTGGTCAACAAACGCATGAGTTCCAGCTTGTCAGCAAGATCGAGCAGATCGGTGCGCAGCAGTGTGGCTGTGTCAACTGGTGCTACGTGAAACCTGCCCTGGCGCAGGGCAGAGATGGCCTTGGGGCTGTGGCCGCTGTAGGAGATGTCCAGTTCTTGCAAGACCTCAGAAGCAGCGCCGCCTGTATACAGGGCGTGGATGCCGCGATTGAAAAGATAGCCATCGTGATTCTGGGTGGAAGCGCGCCCACCCGGGGTCGGCGCTTTCTCAAAGACTGTGACCGCGACTCCTGCGCGGGCCAGATAGGCTGCGGCACCTAGCCCGGCCAGGCCACCGCCGATAATCACCACGTCAGTCTGTTCAAACTGTGACTTCATAGCAGGCATTCCTTCTCCTCATCAACTGATAGGGAGATGCCTTGTGTTCCGTGACATCTCCCTATAATTAAGGAGACGATTGAGGTCGGCATTTTGTAACTCATCCAAAGCCGACCTGACGGCCTATCTGCTAAGGTTCAGCGAACTGCAAACCCAAACAGCAATCAGGGATGGATCGCGCTAGAGAGTCGATCTGAGAGGCAACGAAACTGAGTGGTTCCGAAAGCAAATAGGAGCCGGATTTGTTTTATGATGAAGGGCAACCGACGAGCGATCCGAACGGGTTCAATCCTCTAATCGATCAGCGGGCGCAAGCCCTTGTAGACCTGGTTGCCCGCCAGTGTGCGAAGGATGGTGGCAGCGGGCCGGTTGATGCGCTTGGCGAGTTCATTGGGCGAGAGCGGTTTGTTGCCGTTCGCCAGAAAGACGCGGAACACGGCATCGACCAGGGTGGTGTGATCGGTGATGTATTGAGGGTCCTGGGCTGCTTTGGACAGCGCCTGCTGTAAGGCATCCACCCGTTTGACCTCAGCCGTTTCCGGATCGATCCAGTCGATCATGTTACCTTCCTGCGTGCCCTCGAACTGAGCGCGCTGCTCAGGCAGCAGGTGGCTGATCAGGTACGTGCGCAGATCACGGTCTTCGCGTTCCCACCAGCTATAGTCGATGTGGAACCGGGTGTCAAGCGTAGGCTTGATCCGGTGGCTCATGGGCTTCACGGGTGGGTTATTGGTCACCATAGCCTCTCTTAGCTTGACAGACGCCAGTATGGCCCGCCAACGTGCTGGAATTCGGGCCGCGCGACGAGAGCAGCAAAGATAGGCCCTGGTGGGCAGCGCCGAACGACGTTGACGGCGCTGTAGAGCGTTTTGGCATGGACGGCGTTCTGCGGGTTCAGCTTCGCCAGTTCCGGGATCAGGTCGCGCATGATCTCGACCAGCCCACGCCGCCGATCCCGTGCCGAGGCCCAAACTGCATCGACCCCTTCCAGGTCCTCCGCGCCCAGGATGAGCAGTTCGTCGTAGCCTGCGCCAATCGAGCGCTTGAAGTTGGCGAAGGTCAGGCGATTGTCGGCAGGCACGGCCAGCCGGATGTATTCGGTGCGCGGGCGGTGCGCCTCGAAATCGACGATCAACTTCGACGGATCATCGGTAGCGCGCACCGTCACGTAAGCGCCAACGGGCAGCTTGTGGCGACGGTAAAACTCGTCCAGGCCAAAGACGTACAAACCCTCGCGCACGACCCACCCGGCAAATTCTGCGCCGGTCTGTCCATCGATGAAGGTGATGCGGATGCGCCGCGACTCGAGGGCCGTTGGGAAAAGGCCCTGAACGCGCGACGAGAGCGGCAGTGTCCCGACGCGGCGATGCGGGTAGATGAGCGTGAGTGTGGCCTCGGTAGGCTGTGTGGCAGGCGGCTGCAAGTCGGAGAATTCGTCGTCCAGTTCGCGCTCCAAGGCGAGCAGTTCGTCGGACAACAGGCTGCGGTCATAGTCGAGCGGCTGGTAGACCAGGCGCGGCGGTATCTTGAGGACTTCGGGCGGCTCCAGACGGCGCAGATACCAGTGCACCTGCCCGGCGGGGCCGACGTCCTCAAAGCGTTCGTCGTTGCTCATGGCGACGCCCAACGCGAATTCCTTGAGCGTCTGCGGAATCTCTTTGGGTAGCTCGATGTCGTTGAGCAGGGTTGCCGTCGGCAGCGGGCCACCGCCATTGATGTCCAGGATAGCTTCGGCCAGATGCAAGTGCCCGACGTTAATCTCCGGCAGCAGCGACTTCAAAAACCATTTGCCCGCAAAATAGATGACGTCTGGCTCATCGACGAGGCGCGCTTCCAATTCCTCAATGATGCTTTCACCATACTGCTCGAAAATCGCGTCAGCGTCTATTGACGGCAGCTCGCCGAGCTTCTGACCGCCAGCCACATCCAGGCTGAGGGCGTGCGGTTTTTGGAGCATAGAGGCAAATTCGCGGCGCTGCTTGTTCTCGAATTCGACTTCGATCACGGTGAAATCGCCATAATCGGGGTTTTGGCCGGGGCGCTGCCCGACCACCTTGCCGATGGAAAAGTCAAGAACAGGAAAGATTAACTCCTGTCCGATTTCATAGGCAGCCTGGGGTTGAAACAACTTGCCCCGTGCGACCAGCTTGCGAAGTCTTTCTTCTTCTTGCGACACACGATGCCGAATCAAGCGCATTGCCAGATCGCGGATCGTAAGGGGTGTTTCATCTTCCAGAAATAGCGAGAAAAGGTATTCGAGATCGGCGCGCGTCACCTGGAACGTTGTCCAGTAGGCTGCCACCTGGGTCTGCCGTTGAAGCACCTAGCGAACCTCCAGCCGTGCTGGTGAGAATAGAGCGTGACCATTATAGTCAGGGACTCAGGCCGATGCAAGTACTGGACTAAGGCGCAGCGAGCGCAAAGGTTGTCCATCAGGTTAACACGCGCCGGGAGCCTGTCTTGAGCTGCACCTACCCGCGCACCGGGCGCGGCACGCGGAAGTACAGGTCACCGACGGTGCCGGTGCGCACTTCAGCCTTCGACTTCGGCCAGATACCCGGGATCTTGGTACGGCATTTCGGGCAGGCCCCATCGTCTGTCAGGTGATAATTGAGCACCACGTAGCCGAAGCGCTCGATCAGCACGGCATGGCAGTTCGGGCAGTAGGTATGCTCGTATGGCCCGACGCGCCCCGGCAGATTGCCCGCGTACACGTAGTGCAGACCCTCGCGCAGGCCGATTTCGGCAGCCCGAATCAACGTGTGGGCGTCGGTGTTGTCCGGGTCCTGCATCCGGTAATCCTTGTGAAAGGCCGTCACGTGCCAGGGAATATCCGGCGACACGGATTTGATGAACTGCGCGGCATCGGTCAGTTCGGCGTCGGAGTCGTTGAAGCCAGGGATGACCAGCGTCACGATCTCCAGCCAGAAACCCAACTTGTGAACCATGCGCACGCCCTCAAGCACGTTGTTCAAGACCGCACCCAACTGACGGTAGTTCTTGTCATTCATGGTCTTGAGATCGATCTTGTAGCCGTCCGTGTAGGGGCGGATGTACTCAAGTACCTGCGGCGTGGCATTGCCGTTGGAGACGTACATGCACGTCAGGCCGCTGGCTTTCGCCAGCTTGAAGATCGCAGCTGCCCACTCGGAGGTGATGAGCGGCTCGTTGTACGAACTGGCGATGCACTTCGCGCCGTTGCGTTTCGCCAGCGTCACCAACTGTTCCGGTGTCACCTCGGCGGGCGGGCGCCCCGCTGCCGCGTCTCGCAGGGCCTGGGAGATGTCCCAATTCTGGCAGTAAGAACAGTGTAAGTCGCATCCTAACATCCCGAAAGTCAACGTATCGGAGCCGGGGTAGATGTGGTTGAACGGCTTTTTCTCGGTGGGGTCGCATTGCAGTGCTGCGACGTAGCCCCAGGGCACCAGCAACTTGCCGCCCTTGTTATAGCGTACCTGGCAGATGCCGCGCGCGCCCGGCTTGATCTTGCAGTTATGGCCGCAGGCATAGCAATGCACCGACCCATCGGGCAGTTTTTCGTACAGTTCGCCTTCGCGCACCATCGGCGTGATCACGTCCGCGATGGCTACGTCCCCCGCAATCGGTGGACGGAGTTGATCCATCAGCGCGGATTCGGTGATGCTGGCCCGATCAGTCCGGCGCGTGACAGGTTTCGTTGGTTTGGTCATACTCTTCACTCATTTTTACAATACGTCTACACTTATTTTACACCTCTTTACAGGCGGGGTAATCTCCCTAAATACAGTTGGTAGGTACAAAGATGGTCAGTAATGCCCGCCGCCATAGCGGGAGAGCGTTGTAGCCGACGGTTATCAGTCTGCGGGAATAGCTCAAGTCGCAGGGTTTTTACAGGTCGTGTGAGATTGTAACCAACATCTTCCCACACACAAACCTCTACCTTGCCATGATCGGGACAGGCTGCGTTTGGGCAGAAGCTCCCCACTGCAACCAACTCGCTCATCTTGATCCCTCAACACTTTTGGTTCATGGTTGAGGGATCAAATTGTACCAACTGTGTCAAAGGAGACTACTTTATTATTATATTTATGTGCAAAAATTCTCTAATTTAACGATATCAAGAGCTCTATTATCATGAGTGTTGACTGTGATATTGTTTCCTCATAGCTCAGAGATTTATAGGGCTGTGCTTGCAACCGGAACGGGTGCTCCCTTGGTCTCTTCATCGGCTATAGGCCCGAAGGGGCGCATTAGTGAGTTGAAGCGCGCATCCGGTGTAGGCAGGAGGCAAAGCGGAGCGATTTGGTATGGCAATAGGCCCGTTTGATTGTCCAAGGACCGATTTCACTACTGGCCGTCCACCGGATGCGCATACTGCGTCGTTCACGCCCACATGGTATGTTAACCCAGAACATACCATGTGGGCGGGTCTTGCACCAGACTACTTGGGCAAGTGGTATGGCGAGACTGATCACAAGGTTCTTTGGTGGCGTCGTGGCCCACTGGAAGTCAAGGGAGATCATCTCAATCTGCCAGCAATGTCCCTTAAGGCGACTATCCCAAGCGGCTATCCCTCGGTAGGATTCCAGGCCAGCGGCATTTATGTCCCGGTTGCGGGTTGCTGGCGGATCGTTGCACGGACTCCGATGGACGTCTTGACATTCATCATTTATGCATATCCACGTGACTATGCCGGGTCAACCAAGAACAGTGCGTCGTTAAATGATTTGGTCTTGAATTCAGACGCAATCATCCTCGGAAAGACAAAGAGGAGCCAGGCTTTTGAGGGCGCCTTTTGGCGACAGACACTAGGTGTGAGCCATGTTTGGAAGGGTAACATAGCATCGGGAGCCGATGTGGATATTTTGCAAGATCAGAATCCAATAGGGATGGCTGGTGAGCCAACTTTGCGGATAGGGCACGAGTATCTTCTCTTTTTAGAACAACGAAGGTTTGATCTATGGAGAATTATCGGCGGGGGGTCACTGATCGCTGAGGTTAAGGCTGGACGATTGCAGTCGATGCGCTTCTTGCCTGGGGCCTTGTTCTGGCAGCCACATAGACAATCTTTAATGGAGATAGACACCATGCTGCGCCGGTTGGGATGTAGGCCGCTTTATTTCTGACCTGTAAGTCGCAGCTAAGTCGTCTCACGCCATCGACAGCACGGCCAGGGTTCGGTCATCGAACGAGCCGCGCCGGTCATAACTGATCATCGAGAGCAACGCCTGTTCCTGCTGGCGGAGTGGGTAGCACAGGACGCGGTTGCGCAGTGCCTCGAACAGATTGGTGTGCAGCAGTTCGGTGTAGGGCTCCAGATCGCCCGACAAGCCGTCGGTCATCAGCGCCACGATGTCCAGCGGTTCGTCGAACTGATAAACCTTCGTGCGCTCCATCCACTGCTTGAGCGGGCCGCTGGTCAGAAAGAGCGTGCGGCTGCTGTCGTCGGGATCGGTGTCCGGGTCGGTTAGCAAGTAATACTGCCCGTCGAGCGTTTCTGCCGCAACAATGCCATCACCAATGTGCGCGACGCCCAGCAAGCACCCTTGTGGCTGCGGCCAGTGGACGAGCAGTTGGAGCGTGGTGCTCAGGTCGGCCACCGCGACGTTGTTCTCGGCGGCAAATGCCTTGAGAGCCTGGTACGCCGATTTCAGCCCGGCCCAGATGGCCCGGCCTACATCTTCGCTGGCTGGTACGGGCGGCATGGCTTCCTTCATGGCTTCGATGGCGCGGATCACTGCCGTATTGGAGCCGACACGGGCCAGTTCAGCCGTGCCCGCGCCGTCGGCCACCGCCATCAGGTTCCAGTGGCTGGTCGTGCCGATAGCGACGGCATCCTCACGGAACGTTCCCTGGTGGGCGTGAGTCTTGCCCCGGTGACTGGCCGCCACCATCCGATAGCCCGCCACGCCTTCCAGCGACGCCGAGTATTGTTCGGGATAGTAGTAAGCGTCCTGGCGGTTGGACGGCAAATGCCGCCAGCGCGCCGGTGCAGTCCTGACCGGAGGGGCGGATGGGGCAAAGGCCAGCGTCTTTTGTAGGATGCCCGCCATCCAGTGCATGGCACTTTCCAGTCCAGCAGCGTTCTGCTGGGCGACGCGGAAAGGCGCACGTGGGAAAGGCTGCATAGCCGTCATTTGCGCCAGCAGGCGGATGTCACCGGGGTCGAGGTGATCGGTATACATCACGTACAGCAGGTGCGACGGGCCGAGCCAACTACCGACGGCCTGCTGCCAGCCAGGGAGCAGCGCGCCCGTCAGCAGGATGAACACCTGCGCTTCCTCGCGGGGCAGCGCCCCAAACCACGCTTCGCCGACTTCCTCGGCGATCACGTCCAGTGGTGCGGGCAGGCGGGGCTGTAAAATCGCGTTCACAAATTCTGGATCGAGCGGCGCGGGCCAACCGCGAGGATCGACCAGCAAATACACCCTCATGTCGAAGTGTTGTCTTTATCCCATTTCATCACAGGCGGCAGTGGCAGCGCGTCCAGGCTGCCCTCGTCGGTCTTGCTGTCGATGCGCTGGCTGGTCTTCTGGATGCTGGAGGACACCCATTTGAAGAACTGTTGCAGCGAATCCGGCGAAACGTCCGACATCTTGATCACGTCGTTGGTGATCTCTTTGAGCAGAGTCACGTTGGCGTTCGGCCCGCAGCCCAGGGCCACCAGCGAACCGACTTTGTGTGTCGTGCGGGCCTTCAGTTTGGCGACGGGTTCTTTCCAGGCGTCGGTGGGCGCGCCGTCGGTCAGGAGGAAGACCAGCGGGCGGTAGTCACCTTTGCGCCCCTCCACGTTCGGGCGCAGCTCGCGGTCAAGCGCTTCGTTCAGAAGCGTGATCGCCGCGCCCAGGGCTGTGTTGCCCTCGGCCTTGAGCGTGGGCGGCGTAAAGGCTTCCACGGAGGTGAGTTGGACAATCTGCCGCGCCGTCGAGTCGAAGGTGATGACGCTCAGGTACACCGTCTCGATGGCGTGGGGGTTATTCAGCAGTTCGCGGTGAATCAGATGGACGCCCTGTTGCACAGCCTGGATCGGTGCGCCAAACATCGATGACGACGTATCGAGCAGCAGATACACCGGGCGGCGTCGGACAAATTCCTCGGTATTCAAGCCATCACCTCGTGTAGCCTAAGCGTCTGGCGCGGACAACATCCAGTTTATACTACCACACGCGCCAGGGCTTGGGAACAGCTGTTTTGGGAAGCACTTGGCCGCACCAGAAGCCCCCGCAGTCAGCAACATAGCGTTACTGCATTTGACCATTTTTGACGAAACGTAGCCTTTTTGCCCGTTGTAGATGATCTGAAACCAACCGTTGACTTCGTCCTGGATCGGGTAGACCTGCCCGCTGTCGATAGCGCCAAGCCGTTGGTAGTTCGTTCCGGGGCCAGCCCGCACGATCAGCAAGCCTACCGTCGAGGTCAGCGACTTACCCTGCCACACCGGGGCGTTTGCGATGGCCTGGGGAGCGCCTGGCGGGTTGACCACCTGCGTGATAGGCGGCATGGGGCGCCAGGCTTTCCAGGCGGCGATCAGCGGGCGCAACACGTCAAGGGAGGTCTGCCGTAGCGTTCGCTGAGTTCAATATACGAATTTTCGAGGTATTCGTTCCAGCTTACGATCAGAATGGCGCGAGTCCCGGCGGAGATTGCGCCTGCCCAACTCCGTGCCAAGAAAGCCCCACCTGCGCGATCTTGCGAAGGCGTCGGTTTTGCTGCATTGTGAAACACCTTGTGTGTAGTAATGTGAGACCAGGAACGCATTATAACGATAGCAAGCTGATGCACAAGCGGGAAGCCAACAGTTGCCGTATCCGCGAAGACTCTCTATCATTTTCACCAAACTCACTCAGTGGATTAACCTGATGACCGAAAAAGTACAGACACAAACCGCTGCCCGTGTGGCAGGGATACGCTTTCAAAAACTGGGCCGCTTGTATCACTTCGATTGCTCCGCCTTCCCGGAACTGGCAATTGGCGACTACGTGATCGTGGAGACGGTACGGGGTCGCCAGATGGGGCAGGTGCAGGGCTTCGTCGATCACGATCCGAGCGATGACCGCGAGTACAAAGCTATCCTGCGCATCGCCAGCGCCCGCGACATGATGCTGCGCGAGATGTGGGAATCCCGACAGCAGGAGGCGCTGATCACCTGCCGTGAGAAGGCGTTCCAACTGGGCGGCTACGAGGGCTGCAAGTTTCTTGAAGCCCGCTACAACTACGACGGTAGTATGCTGACCATTCTGTTCAGTGCCGAAGACAACAAGATCAATACCAACCGGCTGCGTGCGGCCCTGTCGGGCATTTACAAGGCGAAAATCGAGCTGCGGCAGGTCGGGCCGCGTGACGTGGCAAAGCTGATCGGGGGGTTTGGTGCGTGCGGCATTGTCCGCTGCTGTTCAACCTTCCTGACTGATTTCAGCCCGATCTCGATCAAGATGGCGAAGGCGCAGGGCATCTCGCTCAACCCTTCGGAGATCACCGGCATGTGTGGGCGGCTGCGCTGCTGCCTGGTCTACGAATACGAGCAATACGTCCAGGCGCGCAAAGAACTGCCCAAGCGCAATAAGCGCGTCGGCACGCCGCACGGCGAGGGCAAGGTCGTGGACGTTCACCCGCTTCAGGATGCCGTGACCGTGCTGATCGAAGAGGCGTTCTATCTGGTTAAGCGAGAGGATTTGACGCCACTGGACGAGTACGAAGCGCTGGAAGCAAAAGCGCGCGGCGGCTGCTCGAAACACGATAACGGCGGCTGCGATTGCGGCGCGCATCGCCCGGCGGAGGGCAAGGCGGCGCTTGAGGACGAGGACGACGAAGCTGACGAAGGAGTTGAAGGACTGGATGAGTGATCAGGAACAAGCTGCACCAACCAGGGTCATGGCGATTTATGCGCACCCTGACGATCCGGAGTTCTTCTCCGGTGGAACGCTCATCAAATGGGGACTGGAAGGCAAAGAACTGATTTACGTGCTGGTGACCAGCGGCGACAAAGGTACTGATGACCCACAGATGACAGGGCCGCGCCTGATGGAGATTCGGGAAGCGGAACAGCGCGCCGCCGCCGCACACGCCGGCGCCAAAACGCTGATCTTCCTGCGCTATGCCGACGGCGAACTGGAGCCGACGCTTGGTCTGCGCCGGGCATTAACCCGCCTGATCCGCCTGCACAAACCGGACATTGTTGTGACCAACGACCCCACCACACGCTGGTCGGCCAATGGCGGCATCAATCACCCCGATCACCGCGCCATCGGCGACGCCACCCTGGACGCCGTGTACCCCTCAGCGCGTGACCGGTTCACGTTTGTCGAGTTGTGGCGCGACGAAGGGCTGGAACCGCACAAGGTCAAACAGGTCTATCTATCGGGCACGCTTGATCCCAATGCGAAGGTGGACATCACCGGCGTATTCGAGAAGAAGCTGGCCGCGATCTACGAGCACAAGAGCCAGGTCAAGGACGTGGAAGGGCTGACCAAACGCCTGCGGGACGGCCATGATCCTGCCTTTGCGGACAGCAGGGTGTATACCGAGTCGTTCCGTGTGCTGACGCTGCGGTAAGGGCCAGCCGGAAAAGCAGAGAAACAACTGCCTCGATTCGTCACAGATCACGCTGGTGACAATAGCCCGACACCAGCAGTGCTCGACGGGCCCGCCAGCAGGTGGCGCTGGCAGGCCCGTTTCCTACCCTCCGACGGATGCCAAAATCAGCCTCGCAAGCTCGGCAGCCATTGCCTTTGCCGAGGCATTCTCAGCCGATTTTTCAAGCATCAGGTCATGCAGGTACGCCAACACTGCCAGGTTCGCACCCGACGCCGTCTCGGCATCTGGCAGGCCATTGGGCCACCAGACATTTACCAGCACATGATCCCTGACCGCCGAAAGGGTCGTCTTTGGCAGGGCTTCGTCTGTGAGGGGACTGGTCAGCTTGCTGACCCGAACTTGCCTGTCAGCCAGCACAATGGCTACTACGTCGAACTCAGCAGTCCCTGTCGATTTTATGCGGCTCATTGTGCAACCATCGGCTAAGGCTCGGCGATGCTTCCGAGCGCCGGAACCACTGGCTTGCGCAGCATGACCTGTTGAAGCGCATTTTCCACATCCTCGATCATGGCTGGCTTGACGATATAGTAGTTAGCTCCGGCCTCGAAGGCTGCCTGCTGGTGCGCCTCCCCATCGTTGGCGGAGACAATGATGATGGGCAGGTCTTTAATGGTTGGCTCACGACGTAGATAGCGACAGACTTCCAGGCCGTCGATGCCCGGCATATTCACGTCGAGAAAGAGTACGTCCGGAATCCTTCTCCTGAGGCTGTGCAGTGCGGCGCGTGGGCTAGGTGCGACCACTGCTGTGTGGCCGAGTAACCGCAATAGATCGGCCAGACAGTCGGCCATCGTCTTGTCATCGTCAACCACCAGAGCGTAGTAGTACATGATCTCCCCTTGGGACTTACCTGTTTCCTTCTGCAACTTTTCGATGCGTGCATCGTTCGTGCTTCGAGCTGGCTACAGCCCGCGACTCCCGAAGGTCCCCGTCAGCCATGACCATGCGATTATTGGGATGAGGAGGCTGTGAGAGCACAGGCAATCTCCGTATTGATAAAAACTGAAGATTTCACAAATGATCGCTCAAGTCTTTATACTTCAAATAGTATACCGGGTGTGGCCGAAAAAGGTAACGCAGGCATTGGCACTGGTAGGACTTCTGTCTGTTCAGTCTTGTTATTGATACAGTGCCTTGCGGTTTTTACTACGCTGGCACGGGGCGAGAATCAGATGGCATGCCGTAAAGCAGGTTGCAGCCAGCCCGGCGTCGTCCTGAATTTTGAGGAGGTGTGCCAGTATGCCTATCACTGCAATGCATCAAGCCAGGCCCAACGTATTGGACGGTATAGCCGCCTCCTGCCTGCAAGCCTCATTTTGAAACACACCCGATACGCGGCGGTGCTGGCGCGTCTCAGCAATTCCCTGTATAGTAAATGCAGGCACGCATTCGCCGCTTTGATCGATCCTGAACGGGCTGCGTCGGCCCGCGAAAAGCGTATTAACCCCAGAGTCGGGGGAGGTGCATGGTGGCAAAGGGACGTATCCTCGTTGTAGAAGATGACTTCGACATTTCAAACATGCTGCGCATTTACTTCAGCGGCCAGGGCTACGACGTGCAGGTCGCCCCGCGCGGCGGCGACGCGCTGACCCTGACGCGCAAGCAGTTGCCGCAGTTGATCGTCCTGGACATCATGCTGCCCGACATGGACGGTTACGCAGTGTGCCGCGAACTGCGCCAGACGACGCGCACCAGCCACATCCCGATCATCTTCCTCACCCAGAAGGACGAACGCTCGGACAAGATCGCCGGGCTGGAATTGGGCGCGGACGACTACATCACCAAGCCGTTCGATATCGAGGAGTTGAAGCTGCGCGTCAAGAATGCCATTGACCGGGTGGACCGCGAAAAAAGCATGGACCCCCGCTCCAACCTGCCAAGCAGCAAACTGATCGAGGAGCAATTGCGCGAGTTGATGCGCACCACCGAAACGTGGAGCTACCTCGACCTGAAGATCAACAACTTCGACGCCTTCCAGGAAGTGTACGGCTTCGTCGCCAGCACGGAAGTGCTGCGCTTCATGGCGCTGTTGGTCGGCGAAGTGGTCGATGAACTGGGGACACCCGACGATTTCGTCGGCCACGCCGGGAACGACAACTTCGTGATCATCACCTACTCGCAGAAGGCACAGGCCCTGCTGGATCGCATCGTGGCCCGTTTCAACGACGAGGTGAAACAGCACTACTCCTTCATTGACCGCGAGCGCGGGCACATCGTTCTGGAAAGCGGGCAGGAAAAGCCGCTGATGACACTGGGCGCGGGCATGGTCTCCAACGCCACCCAGAATTTTGCCGATATCCGCGAGATCACCGAACTGGCCGCCGAAGCGCGCCGCCGTCCGGCTGGCGAGTCGAGCGAGCCGATTGAAACGGCCTGGTAGGCTCCGGTTGCAGGTTAAGGTGCAGGCCGCGCCGGGCCAGCCGACGTCCGGTTGAGAGGCAAGAGAGCGTAAGACTATGGGGCTGGTACTGTTAGGGATCGTGCTGGCACTCCTCCTCATTGGCGCGGTCTACTGGATCGCGCGCTGGCGGCGCGAAGCACAGCGCTATGTTGAAGCGCTGCCCGAATCCGTCGTGCCGATCAATTTGCTCGACAACGAGAACGCGGTGGTTGTGGCCGAGGGGCGTGGGCATCTGGTCTTTGCCAACCAGATGGCGCGCAACTGGTTCGGGCTGAACGGCGGCGAACCCAACCTCGAAGTGCTAGCCGCCGAGGTGCAGCCTGCCGAGACGTTCCTGGAATTGTTCGGCAAAGAGGGGCAGGCGTCCTTCCGGATCGGCACGCGCCGCGTCGAGGCCACCTCGCACTATATCCCCCGGCCAGACAACCCACAGATCGTTGTCGTGATGCGCGAACTGGCTGCGGCCTCTTACGACAAGCGGGCGCTCGATCCGGTGCAGGCCATGAACGTGGTCAGCGAGATCACCCAGACGATCAGTAGCAGCCTCAGACTGGACAAGACACTCGACTCGATTCTGAATAGTGTGGGCAGCGTTATCCCCTTTGATGCGGGCGAGATCACGCTCTGGGACGAGGATTTGCGCATCCTGCGTCCATTGGGTCAGAGCGGCGATCTGGACTATGTTGATCGCCTGAACGAGACCGACGGTGTGTACCACCTGGACGATAGTTTCAGCGGCTGGATCGCGCGCTACCGCCAGCCTCTGCTTATCGCAGATGTGTCGCAGCGCAGCGACGTGCGGCCCAAGATTGGCAATTACCCGTTCCTGTCCTACGTCGGGTTGCCCCTGTCGGTCAGTGATCGCTTCATCGGCACGCTCGAACTTTCCAGCCTGCGTCGGAATGCCTTCGATCACGAAGACATGGCCCTCTTGCAGGCCGTCGCCGGGCAGGCCGCCATTGCCATTGAGAACGCCCGCCTCTACCAGAGCCAGGCCGAGCGTGTGGCCGAACTGAGCGGCTTGCAGCAGATCGCGTCGGCCATGTCCTCGCTGACCGACCCTCGCCAGATGTACCAGCAGCTGACGAGCCGCATCGCCGGGCTGATGAACGTCGAGATGTGTGGCATTCTGCTGTACGAGCCGGAACAGTCCGCGCTGATCAGCCAGCCACCGTTCTACGGCGTGCCCGATACGATTCTGTCCCTGTATCGAATTCCGCTGCCTGAAGGCAGCCTGGCACACCACATCTATCACAGCAACGACTGGTGGTACACCAATAACGTCCAGATGGACGAGATGGTGCGCCAGGCCGGATTGACGAATCTGGCAGAGGTGGTCGGCGTCCGGGCGACGGTGCTGGTCCCGATGGTTGTGGGCAACCGGCGTTTTGGCGTCGTGCAGGTTTCCAACAAGCGCGATGGCAGCGGTTTCAACGACGAAGATGCTCGCCTGCTGTCGATCTTTGCTTCGCAGGCGGCAATTGTCGTGGAAAACGCGCGCCTGTACGATGAAGAGCAGCGCCGCGCCGAAGAACTGGGCGGCTTGCAGCAGATCAGCCAGGCCATTGGCGTGCTGCGCGACACCAATGAACTCTACGGGCAGATCAACGAGCGCATCGCCCGCCTGATGAACGTGCAACTATGCGGTATCCTGCTGCAAGACGAGAACCGGGACAGCCTGGTCAGCCAGATGCCGTTCTATGGCGTGGACGACGAACTGGTTCGCTACTACGAGATCAGCATCCGCCCCGGCAGTGCCCTGTACGCGCTGTACACCGAAAGCGAATACTGGATCAGCAACGACCTGCTCAATGACCCGGTGGTGCGCGATGGTGGGCTGGACAAGGTGGCAACACTCATCGGCGCGCGCCAGATGCTGATGATCCCGCTGGTCGTGGCCGGGCGGCGTCTGGGCGTGGTGCAGGTTGCCAACAAACTGAACGGCACTGAGTTCACCGAGGACGATGCGCGTATCCTGTCCATTTTTGCCTCGCAGGCGGCGGTCATCATCGACAATGCGCGTCTGTACCGCGAGATGCGCCAGCGTGCCGACGAGTCCGAGGGCCTGCGGCGCATTGCGGAGGTCGCCTCCAGCAACCTGAACCTGGATCAGATCATCAAGGCGGTGGCCGAAGAAGCGCGCCGCCTGATCAACTGCAATGTGACGGTGGTGAGCCTGTTGGATGATCGCACGGGCGAGTTGACGATCCGCCCTGAGTGGTCTACGGGCCTTGAGGCGCTGACACAGCCGTTCAGCATTGACGCTTACACCCCGAACTTCCAGACCAGCGTCGTCATTTCCAGGCGCGCTTTTCTCTCAAATGATGTGCGCAACGACGGGCGTGTCCTGCCTGTTTACCGGGCGATGGCCGAACGCTTCAACTACAATGCGGTCATCCAGGTTCCGCTCATCGTCCGAGAACGTGGTATCGGCGATCTGATGGTTGCCAATCGTGGCGACAGGGAATTTACCCAGGACGACTTGCGGCTCGTCCAGGCCATTGCGGCGCAGCTTGCCGCCGCCGTCGAGCGCACCCGGCTGTATGTCGCCACCGATGCTGACCTGCGCGCCCGCATCCAGGAACTTGACTCGCTGACCCGCGTCAGCAACGAACTGAACCTGACCATCCAACTGGATCGCATCCTCGAAGTGATTCGGCACGAGGCGCAGCGCACCACTGACGCCGAAGCGGCGATGGTCGTGCTCCTCAAGCCTGCTGAGGAGTGGCCTGATCCACAGACGCCGGTGGTGGATCAGCGGCTTGGCTCTGCTGACGAGTTAGCGGGGCTGGCTCCGGTTGAACTGAGTGCCATTGAACAGGAAACTCTGGTAGCCGTCAACAACTACGAAGCGAGCAACCTGGAAGCCTTTCCGCCGAGGGCGCTTTCGGCAGTCGCGGCGCCCATTCAGTACGGTGGGCAGATGTCAGGCGTCGTGCATGTCTACAGCGACAAGCCCGAAGCCTTCCCGACCCGCGCCCAGGAGTTCATCAGCGCCCTGGCGAATCAGGCAGCCATTGCCGTCGGCAATGCGATCCGCTACCGCCAGCAGTTGGAGCGCTCCGAACTGCTCAAACAGCGGGCCGACCAGCTTGCGCAAATTTTCGAGTTGGGCCGCACGCTCCGTTCACAGGACAGCATCGAGCGCGTGCTTGAAGCCGTTGCTCACGGTATCACCGATGCAGTGGGCTTCAACGTCGTACTGTTCAGCCTCGCCGACCACACGGCAGGCGTCATGCGTCGCGTTGCGCAGGCCGGGCTGACGCTGCAAGCCTTCGAGCACATCCGGCAGATCACGCCGCCTATCGCCGAGGTCGAAACATTCTTCCAGCCACGCTACCGGATCAGCGGCTCGTACTTCCTGCCCGCCGAAGACAGAGGCAACTGGACAAAGCCCGGTCAGGTCTTCGTCCAATCGCCACTCTCGACCAGCAGTGAAGGGCCGCGCGCATGGCGCGAGAATGACCTGTTGCTGGTTCCACTGCGCAGCCCCGCCGGGGAACTGCTCGGCCTGATGAGCGTCGATAACCCGCGCGGCGGCAAGCGTCCGACGCTCCAGACTGTCGAGGCGCTCGAAATCTTTGCGAACCAGGCGGCCTTTGCCATCGAGAACTACCAGTTGGTGCAGGCCTATCAGGCTGAAGCCGAGGCGACCCGCCGCGAACGTGACCGCTTGGCGCAGTTGCATCTGGTCGCCAGTGAAATCCAGCGAATGCCGGACATCCCGACCCGTTTACAGGTCGTTGCCGATGGCATTCGTGCGGCGGGTTGGGGGCGCGTCGCCATCACGCTGCGCGATCACAACCTTGAGCCGCGTGAAACTATCACCGCCGGGTACTCCGATGAAGAGGCGCAACGGCTCAAAGCCAACCTGCTGCCCGGCATCGTCTGGGGCCAGCGCCTGACCGACCCCGACTTCCGCCAGTATCGCGTTGGGCAGGCGTACTACATCCGCCACAACGACCCACTGGTCACCGAAAACAAGCTGATGGCCGGGGCGCCAGAAGCGGAGCCGTCCGAAGCGCGGCCTGCCGACGTGAACGCACCCTGGCATCCGCTGGATACGGTTTATCTGCCGCTCTACGGTCTGGATCGCAGCACCCTGATCGGCATTATCTCGATGGACTCACCTGCCGATGGCAGCGCGCCGACGGAAGCCTCGATGCGTCCCATCGAATTGTTTGCAGCGCAGGCGTCCTCAACTATCGAGAACACGCGGCTTTATCAGGAAACGATCCGCGCCGCGCAGCAGGAAGCGCGCATCAACGAGGTGATGGAAGCCGTCTCGTCCACCCTTGAAGTTAACGAGATCATCAAGGGCATAGCGCGCGGTCTGCAACAGATGATGGCCTTCACGCGCATGAGCGTAGCCTTGTTGAATCGCGCCCGAACCGAATTCGAGGGCTTGCGCGTCAACATTGATCTGCGTGGCGACATCCAGATTCAACCGGGCGAGTCCACTGCGATTGAGAAAACGGCTGTTGGGCTGGCCTACCGCGACGCCACACCCAGGGTCTACCACCTGACGGAAGACGAAGCCGAGTACGAAGACCTGCGCGCCTGGCGGGACAGCGGCGAACGCACTTCAATGATTGTTCCGCTGGTGGCCGGTGGCCGGGTCGCGGGCGCGCTGCACATGGGCAGCGAACTGGCACACGCCTTCGGTTTCGAGGAACAACTGCCGCTGGTCGCGCGTATGGCAAACCTGACGGCCATCGCCATCGAAAATGCGCGGCTGTTCCAGCAGGCCATTGACCGCGAGCGCTTCTCGGCAGCTCTCAGCCGCGTCGGCCAGTCGGTCAACGCCATGCTCGACATGTCCAGCGTGCTGGAGACGATCTGCGAGGAATCGATCAGCATCCTCGGAGTCGAAGGCGCGTACATCTGGCTGGTCGAAGGCAACGAACTGGTGGGTCTGGCAGGACGCGGCCCGCTTTCCGAAAACTTTGTCGGGCTGCGCCGCTCCATGAGCGAGCCGTCCATGATCGCCGCCGCAGTCATCCGCGAACGTCAGGCCCTCTATGTCAACGATGTGGACAGGCCGGACAGTCGATTCAAAGTGGCCCTGGAAGGGCTGACCGCCAAAGGCATTCTGGCTGTGCCGCTGATGCGTGAAGATCGGGCTATCGGGTCGCTGGTGCTGGTCGAAACCGATCCGGATCAGCCGTTCAGCGACGCCGACATCGAAGAGGCGTCGGCCTTCGCCGTCCAGGCCGCCATTGCGCTTGAAAACGCCCGGCTTTACCAGGAAACGCTGGGCCTTCAGTCCTTCAACGAAGCCATCGTCCAGTCCATCCAGCAGGGCATCGTCGTGCTGGATCGGGAGACGCACATTCGTACCGTCAATGCATTCATGCGGCGCAATTATGGCTGGACAGAGGATGCCGTTGGGCAGAAGTTGTTTGATTACCAACCCCGCTACGCCGATTTCTTGCGTTACTCGGTGGAGAGTGTACTTAAATCCGGCCAGCCCGAGTCGCGCTATGGCATCCAGGAAGTCGATGAGCACGGACGCCGCAGCAGCCGCAACTACTACGTCTACCCGCTGCTGGAAGGGGCGAGTGTCAGCGGTATCGTGCTCCTGGTCGAAGACATCACCGCCCGTGCCGCACTCGAAGCGGACGTCGAAACCCGCGCCCAGCAATTGAGCGTGCTCACCGAAGTGTCGGGCCGCCTGACGGCTACCCTGGAACCGGAAGCGGTGGTCAAGCTGTTGATCGATCAGGTGGGCCGTATCTTGAGCTTTGACAGTGCCACGCTCTGGCAGCGCCAGGGCAACAAGCTGGTCATTCGTGCCGCGCGCGGCTACGCCGATCCGGACAGCCTGATCGGAATCGAAGCCGAAATTGCCGACTCTGAACTTTTCCGCGAGATCGCTTCGCGGGGGCAGGTGTTGAACATCCCCGACATCACGCAAGACCCGCGCTTCCCGGTGACTCCGGATCGCCCCACACGTTCGTGGCTGGGCGTATCGCTCGTCTCGAAGGGCAACCTGGCTGGCTTGCTTGTGCTGGAAAAGGCAGAGGTCGGTTACTACGACCCGACGATGGAGCAGCTTGCGCTGACCTTTGCCAACCAGGCCGCCATCGCGCTCGAAAACGCGCAGTTGTTCCAGGAAACAACCCGCGCAGCCGAGGAAAACACCCGGCTTTACCGCGAAGCCGCTGACCGCGCTCGCCGTCTTGACCAACAGGCGCAGCGTCTGGCGCTCCTCAACCGCGTCTCCGATGCGCTGGCACAATCGCTGGACATCGAGAACGCCTTCGAGGTCACGCTGCGCGAGATGTGCGAGATGCTGGGCATGGATCGCGGCGGGGCATTCCTCTTCGAGCGCGAGCTGAACCGGGGCCGCCTGGTGGTCGAATACCCCCGCCAGGGTGACAGCCCGCCCGAAGGCATTTATATTTCACTGGACAACAACCCGGCGATGGAACGAATGCGCCGGACGCTGCAACCGGTCATCGTCCGTGATGCCCGCACCGACCCGGAGATGGCCTACATCCGCGACCTGTTGATGGAGCGCGGGATCATCTCGATGCTGATTGTGCCGCTGGTGGTTGGCGGGCAGGTCATCGGCAGCCTGGGCCTGGACTCGATCCGCCAAGCACGCGAGTTCACGCCCGAACAGATCGAACTGGCGCAGACGATTGCGGCCCAGTCGGCCATTGCTGTCCAGAACGCCAGCCTGTTCGAGCAGTCTGTCGTGCGTACCCGCGAACTCGAAACGCTGTTCGAGGCTACGCAGTCCATTTCGGAGACGCTCGACCTGCGGGCCGTGCTGGAAAACACGGCGCGCCAGATGACCTACTCGCTGCTGGTTGACGGCTGCACCATTTCATACTGGGATAACGTCGAGAACCGCCTGATCATCGCCTTTGACTTCAGCGGCGATCCATCACGGCCTACCGACCCGCCGGATACAGCCTACCACCTGGCCGACTACCCAGCCCGCCAGCGCGCGCTGGAAAACCGCCTGGCGATCACGCTGCACGAGGGCGACCCGGAGCTTTCGGCTGCTGAAAAGGCACTGCTCGAAAGCAAGGGGATGCACAGCCGCGTCATTCTGCCGATGGTCGTCCGCGAACAGTCCATTGGCCTGATCGAGATTCAGACCTCGGATCCCAAGCGGCATTTCACCTCGACGGAGATCCGGCTGGCGCGCACGCTGGCCTCGCAGGCCGCCGTTTCCATCGATAACGCCCGCTTGCAGGCCGAAACGGCCTCCAAGCTCGAAGAATTGTTCGTCATCAACGAATTGTCTACAGCGCTCTCATCCAGCATTGAAGAAGAGCAAATCTTCAAGGTGGTGCGCTCGCGGCTGCCCTCGCTGATCAAAGCCCAATCGCTGCTGATGGCGCTGTTGAGCGAAGATAAGCAGACCGTCAGCTACCCGGTTGCCATCAGGGAAAACCAGCCCATTGAGATCGCCAGCCACCCGCTCGGCGACGACGAAGTGTCGTTTGTTCTCAAGCGCCGCATGGCTCAATTCCTGGCGGGCGACGAAATGGACGAGGTGCTGCGCAACCTGAACATCAAGTTGCAGATCACCCGTGCGCGCTGCTTCCTGGGCGTGCCGATGATCGCCAGCGACGAAGTGGTTGGCGCGCTGGTGGTTAGCGACGAGCAAAACTCACGCGCCTTCACGCTCGATGACCAGCGCATCATGTCCACCGTCGGCGCGCAGATCGCAGTCTCGATCCAGAACTCGCGGCTGTTTGCGCGTACCCGGCGCTTCACGGCGGAACTGGAAGAGGCGGTTCGCCAGCGCACAGAAGAGTTGCAGCATGAGCGTGACCGCATCGACTTCCTGTACCGCATCACGACGGGGCTGACGTCCAGCCTGGACATGGACATGGTGCTGAACCGCGCCCTGGAAATGATGGCGCAGTCGGTGGACGCCGACATGGGCGCGATCCTGGGGATCGACTCGATCTCCGACAACCTGATTTACCGGGCCACGCTCAACCTGCCCGAACGCGAGAAAGAGCGGACTCTGGCCTTTAGCCAGCACGAAGGGCTGGCCGGATGGGTGATCCAGTCGCAGCAGTCGGTGATCGTCCGCGACGTGCAGAACGATCCGCGCTGGCTGCGCGTCAGCGAGTCGGATGACGAGCCGCGTTCGGCCATCGCCGCGCTGCTGGAAGCCAATGAAGACATCCTGGGCGTTGTCATGCTCTACAGCCGCAAGGTTGACCATTTCAACGAAGCGCAGTTGCGCCTCGTTTCGGCAGCGGCCAACCAGGTGGCAAGCGCCATGAACAACGCCGAACTGTACGGACTGATCCGCGAACAGGCTGAACGCCTGGGCGCGATGGTGCGCCGCGAGCAGGTGGACGCGACCAAGAACGCTGCTATCGTCGAATCCATCGCGGATGGCGTGATGGTGGCCGACCAGAGCGGCGACATCGTGCAATTCAACGGTGCGGCCTCGCGTATTCTGGGTTTGCCGCGCGACCAGGTGATCGGCAGCCACATCAGCGCACTGGCCGGGTTGTATGCATCCAGCGGCGGCACGAGCTGGCTCGACGCTATCCAGAACTGGATGGCCGACCCGACCTCCTACAAGCCCGGCGACGATGTGGAAGTGCAACTGCACCTGGACAACGAACGCTTTGTCAGCGTCATCCTGTCGCCGGTGAACATGGGCGACCAGTTCCTCGGCACGGTGTCCGTGTTCCGTGACATCACACGCGAAATCGAAGTGGACCGCATGAAATCCGAATTCGTGGCGACAGTCAGCCACGAACTGCGCACGCCCATGACCTCGATCAAGGGCTATGCCGACCTGCTGCTGCTCGGCGCAGCAGGCGAGATCACGGAGCAGCAGCAGCGCTTCCTGTCCACCATCAAGACCAACGCAGACCGCCTGTCCACGCTCGTCAACGAACTGCTGGACATCTCGCGGGTGGATCGCGGCGTGATCCGGCTGAACCTGCTGGCAACGGATGTTGTGGAGATCATCAGCACCAGTCTGGCGCACGTCGAGGGGCGCATCGAGAACGAACACAAAGACATCAAGCTGATCACTGACGTTCCCGAAGACCTGCCGCAAATCCGCGCCGACTTTGACAAGATGACGCAGATTCTGAACAACATCCTGGACAATGCTTTCAGCTACACCTATCCAGGCGGCACGATCACGGTGACGGCCAGGTCGGAAGGGTCCTCAGTCGTGATCAGCATCGCAGACACCGGCGTCGGCATTGCGAAGGAAAAGCAAGACCGCATCTGGAATCGCTTCTACCGCGACGAGGAGCAGAGTATCGTCATGGAAACGTCGGGCACCGGTCTGGGTTTGTCCATTGTCAAAGAGTACGTCACCATGCACAATGGAGAAATCTGGCTGGAAAGCGAACCGGGCAAAGGCACGACGTTCTACGTGCGTATCCCGGTCTTTGCTGCCGAGTCGGTCACGACGGAGTAACCCATCATCGGGCAACTTGTTATCAATCTGTCATAATCGTAAAAGGTGAACATGGCTAAAATTCTGATTGCCGAGGACGAACGCGACATCCGCGAACTGATCGAATTCACGCTGACCGCCTACGCCGGGCACCAAGTTTTCAAAGCAGCCAATGGCGCGGAGGCTGTCGAGCTGGCTCCGCAGGTCATGCCCGATCTGATCGTGATGGACGTGCGTATGCCGCGCATGACCGGCTATGAAGCCTGCAAAGCCCTGAAGAAGATCGACTCGGTGAAGGACATTCCGGTGGTGTTTTTGTCGGCCAAGGGCCAGGAATCGGAGATCGATACGGGCCTGGATGCGGGCGCTTACGATTACATCCTGAAGCCATTTGCCCCTGTCGAGCTTGCCACTCGCGTCGGCGAAATCCTGAAACGTTTCGAGAAAAGCGCCTGAGATTCTGCTCGGCTACACGAGTGTCCAGGTTACGTTGCAGTTTGGCCGTGTCCGAAGTATAAACGACCAGTATGACCATTCGATAGATTGCCAGCCACGATGCGGAAACGCCGATGAGCGCCATCACGATTGAAAACGACCTAGTCCATTATGAAGTGCTGGGCCGGGGCCGTCCGGTCATCTTTGTGCACGGCTGGCTTGGCTCGTGGCGCTACTGGGTTCCCACGATGCAGCAGTTGAGCATGAAGTATCGTACCTACGCGCTCGACCTGTGGGGGTTTGGCGACTCTGGCAAGGATGCTTCCCGTTACGACTTCAAAAGTCAGGTCAAGCTGCTGAATGACTTCATGGAGAAACTGGGCATTAGCAAGGCGGCGCTTGTCGGGCATTCGCTGGGGGCGGCTATCTGCCTGCGCTACGCCAGCCAGTACCCGGATCGCGCCCCTCGCGTCGCGTTGATCAGTGCCCCGCTGTTCGACATGGGTGGGCTGGACAACCTCCCGGTAGCCACCGCCACAGCACCAGCGCCTGCGCCTGCTCCGGCGGTAACGGCTGCGCCGGTGTCGGTTACGTCCGCTCCAGGCGCCGCTACTCCGACGACCACTGCACCCGCTACACCTGCTGCCGTGCCTGCGCCGGCTGCTGCGGCCGCCCCGGCTTCGGGCAATTCCACGCCGGCTAATGCCGCGCCTGCTTCATCTGTCCAAGCTGCTCCGTCTGGCGCGCCTGCGACGCCAGCCGTGCCCGTACCCGCTGCCGCGACAACGCCGTCAGCCGTGCCCAATGCGGCCACCGGCGGCTCCGTACCTGTAAAGCCTGCGGCTGCCCAACCTGCCACGCCGTCGCCCGCTCCCGGCAACACCGCCCAGCCAGCACCCGCCACGCCGACCTCAAACGCCGCTGCGCCGTCCGGTAATGCAACCCCGACTCCCCCCACCCCTGCCCCAGCAGAAACCGGCCAGCCCGCTAATGCCAACAACTCGCCGATACCCGCCAGTTCCAACAGTGCGGCGGATACCATTCCACGCAACCCGTTTCGGGGGTTAGGGGACACGCCGGAAGAAATACTGGCCCGCCTTCAGGCCAGGAACACCGCCACCACTGCTGGAACGAGTGCGTCCGCGCCCACACAAGCCGCTCCGGTTCCGCCCGGTGCGCCTGCGCTGCCGACCAGCATTGCCACACCGATTCTGACCAAGCCCACCGGGCCGCTGTCTGCGCCTGCAGCACCCGGCCCGGCAACCAAACCTGCCGAGGCCAACCCGCTCCTGTCGATCCTGACGGGGGTCAAGCCCGCAGCGCTGTTGAGCAAACACGTCGAGCGCGATGCGCCCGACCTGGACAAACTGCGCGCCGAGGTGGAGAAGACCGACGAGGCCGCCGTCACGAAAAGCGCGCAGTCCTTTGCCGGTGTCAACCTGGCCGTCGAATTGCACAAGCTCCCTTCCCCGACCTTGCTTCTGCACGGCAAAGACGATCCGCTGCTGCCCGCGCCTTCCGATGAGTTAATCATGCGTATTGCAAAGGGCAAACCGGCGGGGCATCTGCTGGCCTTCGTCGAGCCTGACCTGCGGCATTTCCCCATGCTGGAGATCACCGCCAAGTTCAACCGGCTGCTGATGGACTTCCTCGACGCGCAAGACCTGAGCAACGTCCAGTTCAAGGATCAGTGGCGGCGCACGATGCGCTGAGACGTCTGCTGCCCCTGTATGACAAAGTAGCCGGGCCACCGGCAAACAGATAAAATTGATACCGCACGGTACTGCCATGAACACGCTCGCGCTCTTGAACGCACCGGCGCATGGGATAGTGTCTGTTTCGATCCCGATTGACAATTCGATCCCGATTGACAAACCGAGAAATTGAAGACCCGATGACTACTGAACGCCTCTACTACAGCGACTCCTATACGCTCGACTTTGACGCGCACGTGGTCGAGCAGACCACCTACAAGCAGCGCCCGGCGCTGGTGCTGGATCGCACCTACTTCTACCCTGAAGGTGGCGGGCAGCCCAGCGATACCGGGGTGCTCAACGGTGTCCCTGTGATCGATGTGCAAACCCGTGAAACGGATCGCGCGGTGCTGCACGTGCTGGACGGCAAGCTGAATGATGCGCGTGTCGAGGGCCGGATCGAAGCGGCGCGCCGCCTCGATCACATGCAGCACCACAGCGGGCAGCACGTGCTGTCGCAGGCATTGAGCCGGGCGGCGCAGGCCGAAACCCTGAGCGTCCATATGAGCGCCGACAAAATGACCATTGACGTGAACCGACCTGCTCTGTCGCTGGACGAGTGGCTGGCTGTCGAAGAACTCGCCAACCGGATTGTGCTGGAAGATCGGGCGGTTCGGGCCTGGTTCCCGGAACCCGACGAACTGGCGAGACTGGCCCTGCGTAAGCTGCCGGACGTGCAAGGCAAGGTGCGGGTGGTCGATGTCGGCGGTTTCGACATCACGGCCTGCGGTGGTACGCACGTTGCGCGCACAGGGGAGATCGGGTTGATCAAGATTGTACGCTTCGAGCGCAGGGGCGAAGCGACACGCCTGGAATTTAAGTGCGGCGGGCGCGCCCTGCGTGACTACCGGGACAAGAACGACGTGATCAACCGTCTTGTGTCCGACATGACGGTGGGTTACTGGGAACTGCCGGATGCCGTGAAGCGCGTTCAGGACGAAAACAAAACGCTCCGCGCTGAACTGAAAGCCGTGCGCGAACAGCTTGTCGAATCAGAAGCGCAGACGCTGTTGCAGAAGGCGACGGCGCGCGGCGACTGGCGGATCGTGACACAGGTCTTCGACGGGCGTGAGGTGGGTGAAGTCAAGCTGCTGGCGCAGAAGCTCACAGCGCAGCCCGGCATGGTTGCACTGCTCGGTATCGCGGGCGAGAAGGCGCAACTGCTCTTTGGCCGCGCTGAAAACGTCGAGGCCGATATGTCTGTTCTGCTCAAGACCGCCCTGAGCGCCATCGGGTCAGAGCGCGGCGGCGGGCGTCCCAATTTTGCGCAGGGCGGCGGTGTACCGGCCACTGTGACGCAGCTCGCGGAGGCGATACACCAGGCTGAACAAGCGCTGCCCGCCGGCAGTTAAGCAGTCTCAGGCCAGGCGCTAATGGTGGCCTTCCATCGCCAACTTGCCCAATGGGTGGGGTAGGCCGGCGTTTCTCACTTTATCGCGCCTCGGCCAACAGCGCCGCCAGCCGTTCCTCATAATCTCGCCGTGCGCGGAAGTCAATTGGCGCGGCCAGTATCCGGCGCAGGTCCGCTTCGCTGATCCGACTGGCGTAGAACCAGCGGAACATCTCCAATATTGTGATCGTCTCCCCCTGACGTGATTCTAAGCTGACCGGATCGTCCACCTGCACCGTTCCCGTCTCGATGACGCGGCAGTATAGGCCGGGCCGTTCAGCTTTGCGGAAGCGTTTCACGAACGTCGGATCACCCATGCGCGCGGCCAGTGTCGCACACGGGATGCGCGGTGCGGTCACTTCCAGCAGCACCGCCCCGACGCGGAGCCGATCCCCAATCTGAACGGGCACGCTTTCCAGCCCAGCGACGGTCAGATTCTCGCCAAACGTCCCCGGCGCAAGTTCGCGTCCGAGTGCGCTGGCCCACCAGTCGTAATCGAGACTGCCGTACACGTAAACTGCCTGATCGTAGCCGCCGTGATTCTCCGCATCGACGATCACATCACCGTCCAACCCATCGCGTGTCACCTTCACCGGCGCTTTCGTTGGAATCTTGAATATTCCGCTTGTGCCCGTCGCCTTACCGTTGTTGATCGGCTGTTCTTTGCCGACATTAACGCTCAGAAGTTGCATATCCATGCCGATTCGTCACCTCTACTGGCGCATTGCTGCCACTTAGTTTACCCTATCTGGCTGAATATATTTCTTCGAGGAAAACGTTACAATATGTCAACCCTCAAACCCGTGTCCGTCGGCCTGGTCGGGACAAGCTGGTGGGCCGACGCCATGTACCTGCCCGCGCTGAAAGATCACCCGCTGGGGCAGATCACCGCCATTTGCGGACGGAACCGCGAGAACACACAGCGCGTGGCCGGGCGCTGGAACATTCCGCACGTCTTCACCGATTACGGCGCAATGATCGACAGTGGGCTGATCAACGCCATCATCGTTTCGACGCTCAACGACACCCATTACCCGATCACGATGCGGGCGCTGGAAGCCGGGCTGCATGTCCTGTGCGAAAAGCCGTTGGGCCTCACCTATGCGCAAGCGAAGAGCATGGCCGATCTGGCGGCGAAAAAGGGGGTCAAGCACATGACACCCTTCACCTACCGCTTCATGCCAACGGCGCGCTATCTTAAGGAACTGATTGACGGTGGCTATATCGGCCAGCCCTATCACCTCAATATGCGCTACTACACGGGTTACGGGCGCAATGGCGACTACAATTCGCGCTTCGACGTAGGCAGATCCGGGGCGGGCGCGGTGGCCGACATCGGCTCGCACTTCATGTACCTGGCGCGCTGGTACTTCGGCGAGATCGTGGGCATTTACGCGCAGTTCGGCTACATGCTGCCCCGCCCGCCGCTTGATGACAAGGGCCAGCCTTATGAATTGGGCGAAGAAACAGCGATGGTGCTGCTGACGTTTGAGAACGGCGCGCAGGGCAGCCTGACGGTCAGCACGCTCTGCTACGAGGGGACGCCCTTCGGCCAGACCCACCATTTTGAGTTTCACGGCTCAGAAGGCACGCTCTACAACCTGATCGACTGGGACAGGGTGCAGCGCGTTTCCGGCACACGCCAGGGCGAAGGGCCAGCCCGCGAGATGCCCGTCCCGGATCGCATCTGGGGTGGCGCGCGCCGCGATACCGTCCACAACACGTACCGTGACGTGTTCCGCACGCAGGATTTTATGGCGAGGGGCTTTGTGACGGCCATTGCCGAGGATCGGGCCGTTGAGCCGTCCTTTCACGACGGCGCTCGAATTCAATATCTGATCGAGGCCGCCGTGAGAAGTAACCGGGAACGCTGCTGGGTGGACGTGCGCAGCGCACAGTAGCAAGCAGCGCGCAGTAGCCACCTGTCGTTCAGGACATCAGGCGGGCCGCAATCTTCTTATAAATCTGTGTGACCGGGTGGTTCGGATAGCGCAGTACAAAAATCCCTGCGCTGGCGAGCGTCATCATCTCGTCGGAGTGGGGAATGATGGCTGCCACTTCGCAGTTATAGGTCTGCTCGACCTGCTTCTTCAGCGCCTCCTGGTTCAGCGACTGCGGCGTCTTGTTGACGACCAGCACCATGCGCGGCACGGCCAGCTTGCGCGCCACTTCCACCGTGACGCTCGTGCCCTGGAAGTCCTGCTGATCGGGCCGCATAATGATCGCCAGCGCGTCAGATATGGCGATGGACAGCAGCGTTTCCTCGTTCAGGCCCGGATGCGTATCGATCATCAGCACGTCGAGCTTTAGCTCCTCGACCAGCTTGTGGAAGCCGTCGTTGAGCAGCCCAACGTCGTAGCCTTCTCGCAGCACGCGCGCGATTTCCCCGGCACGAATGCTCGATGGGATCAAGTAAACCTGTCCCTGCGGGATGACCAGCACCTGACCCTTGATGTCGCTGCCCAGGTGATTGGTGACGTTATGCGCCGCTTTTTTGATGTCGCACTTGCCCCACAGGTAGTCATTGAGTGTGTACTCGAATTCGTCTTCGGTCATGCCGAACAGTACGTGAATGCCCGGCGACTGAATGTCAGTATCGATCACGCCAACCCGTCGTCCCTCGGCTGCGAGCAAGGTGGCGATGTTGGCGGTGGAATTGGATTTGCCCGTCCCACCCCGGAACGAGTGTATGGAAATAATCTTGGACATAGTCTCCTCTGCAAAGCGTGCGTGCAATGGGCGGCACGGTTCAGCCTGACATGGGTCGTTCAGACAAGTCTAGCATAACATCCGTTTTCAGGCTTCAACGTTGGAGGCCCGACGGACTTGTGCCGATTGACACCGCATAGTATACAATAGTTGAGTTACCGTGTGGAATCATGCCAGGTCATCCATCATGGCAATCTTCTGTCCCCTGAAACCTATTGAACCCCGGCTTCGCTACCTGCTTCCAGCCGATTTATACGCGATCTCCTGGGTGGAGCCGTCGCCGAGCATCCTGACGCGCGTTTTTGAGCACCTGCGCACGCTTTACTACATCCTGCACGATTACGTTCCCCGCCAGGTGTTGGATAACCTGCCCGCGCCAGGCACGCTGAACCACCGCTGGCAGGAAAGCACGCTCATGTTTACTGATCTGGCGGGCTTCACGCCGCTCATGGAGGCCAACGCGCGCTATGGGACAGACGGCGCCAAGACGCTGCTCAACATCCTGAATGCCTACTTCGCCGAGATGATCGAGATCATCAGCAAGTCTGGCGGCAATTTGCTCGAATTTACCGGCGACGCCATGCTGGCCCAGTTCGAGTCGGACGCGCGCCGCGACGACACGGCCCAGGCCATCCGCGCCGGGATGCGAATGCAGCGTGCGATGCAGCGCTTTGCGCACATCGAGACTCCTCAGGGTGAATTCTCGCTGGCAATGCGCATCGGCATCCATACCGGGCGTTTCGTGACGGCGGACATCGGCACGCCGCGCCGTATGGAACACGTGCTGCTCGGCTCGACGGTGCACCATACCAAGCTGGCCGAAGGTTCCGGCAAGGTCGGGCGGGTCTGCCTGACCGAGGCGGCTTATGAACGGGTCAAGGATCAGTTCCGTTTTGAACCCGGCAGACCCGGCTACATGCTGGCAGTGGACGACTTCAGCGCGGCTGAACTTGGCGAGTACGAGATTGCGCCGTCCACGCGCCGCCCGCGCAGTTCGCTGCTGCTGGATCGCAGCATTGAGGGCCTGGTCGGCGAAATCGAGAAAACGGTGGAATTGATCGAGCCGCTGGCCGCTTTCTTGCCGGAGCCTGTCCTCAATCTACTGATCGAGTCCGCCGCCAAGCGGCAGATTCCGCCCGACTTCCCGGAGCCGACGATTCTCTTTGTCAACCTGATCGGCCTGCCTGAAGCGATGGATCGTGCTCAACCTGGCGAGGAAGCCGGGCTGGTCAACAGTTTTTCCAAGATATTCGCCCAGATCAATGCAGCGGTTGAGGCGCGCGGCGGCGTCCTCAAGAAAGTGACGTACCACCTGAACGGGTCGGACATGATGATCTACTTCGGTGCGCCGCGTGCCCACACCGACGATCCGCTGCGGGCGGTGGAAGCAGCAGTTGCCATCCGTGAGGCTGTGCTGAACCTGAATCCGCCGCCGGTGGGTGGGCAAGCAATCAATATGAGCTGTCAGATCGGCATTGCACGCGGCCCGGTCTTTGTCGCCGAGATTGGCGAGCCTCGCGGGCGGCGGGAGTTCAACGCATTGGGCGATGCTATCAATACAGCAGCCCGTCTGATGGGACGGGCCGTGAATAACCAGATTTACATGACCGAGGCCGTGCACGAGCGCGTCTCGCGGCACTTCGACTGTGAGCCACTGGAACCGCTGGCGCTCAAGGGCAAATCCGCGCCGCTGGCTGTTTTCGCCCTCAAAGGCGTGCCCGACCTGACCCCACAACTGTGACGATAACGCCCAAGCATGGCGGCACTGCTGGCCTGCTGCCGTCGTGTGCTTTCCGGTACAGCCGGCCAGGCGGGCACGCGCCGCGCTGAAGTTGGCTCCGGGCCTCACCCCTTGCATTTTCGTTTGACCTACCACGATCCAGTTTACAGTGAGTGGACACAGCCACAGTTGGCTCCCTGTGTCGCAATTTGATACGGACATCCAGATGGAACCCCGGCGGCCCCAGGCGCGTCTTATTAGCACAAAGGGCATTACAGCGTCACTTTATCAAGTCTCAAAATGCGAGGAGTCCCTATGTCGATGAAGCACAGTTTACGTGGATGGCGACCTTTCCTCCTCTTTGTGCTCCTGGTCAGCCTGTCATTGACCTACAGCACGCAGTGGGTACGCGGGCAGGCTGAGAGCACCGCCATCACGCCGCAGGTGATTCTCACCGTGCCTGCGCAGCGCGAGGTCGTGCCCGCCGGAGCCAGTATCCACATCGAATTCAGCGAGCCGATGGATCAGGCCAGTGTCGAGGCCGGTTTCAGCCTCAACCCGGACGTGCCCGGCAAACTGGACTGGCAGTCCGACATGGCGCTGACCTTTACACCTTCGGCGGCACTCAAGCGCGGCCAGTCCTACAGCGTGTTCATCGCGGCAACGGCGAAGTCGAAGGCAGGTGTGCCCCTCGGCGATCCCTACCGGCTGACCTTCGAGGTGACGCCTAACCTGGCCGTCAACCAGGTCATTCCCGCGCCCGATGCGCAAAACGTCGAGGCCCGCTCCGCGATCACGGTGGTCTTTGATCGCCCCGTCGTGCCGCTCATCAACTCCGCCGACCAGTCTTCGCTGCCCAACCCGCTGACCATCACGCCCGCCGTCGAGGGCAAAGGCGAGTGGGTCGGCACGGCCATCTACACCTTCCGCGCAACAAAGTCCCTGGCAGGCGGCACGAAATACAGTGTCACCGTCAGCGGCGACCTGAAAGACGTGGACGGCAACCCGCTCGACAAAGCCTATAGCTGGTCGTTCACAACCATCCCGCCGCAAATCCTGTCGATCTATCCCAATCCCGGCACGCCGCAGGTCCTGCTTGACGCACAGATTAACGTCCAGTTTAACCAGCCGATGGATCAGAGCAGCGTGCGCGAGGCGTTCACCGTCCGCAATACACGCAGCGGCGCGAACGTGGCCGGGTCGATCACCTTCAACGAGGATGGCTCGCAGTTCACCTTCAAGCCTGCCTCAAAATACGAACTGGGCACGAATTACCAGTTCAGCATCAACGCCACCGCTCGCAGCGCCAGCGGCCAGGCTGCGCTCACCAACCCGATGAGCGGCGTGTTCACGACGGTTCCCTACCCGGCCATCCTCAGCACCGATCCGCCCAACGGCGGGCTGACCGATCCGGGGCGCGGTGTGGTCGTGCAGTTCAGCACACAGATGGACTACAACAGCTTTGCTGAGAAAGTCCACGTTGATCCCAAACCAGACAACCTGACGGTCAACCCCGGCGGCAACACGGTTTACATCAATTTCGAGTCGAAGGCCGCCACCAAATACACCATCACCCTGGACGCCGGGCTGAAGGACATCTACGGCAACGAGATCAAGCAGCCCTACACCTTCAGCTTCACGACAAAGGACTTTCCGCCGTCGCTGTTCCTGGTCGTGCGCGACGTGGCCGCTTTCACCAGCGCCTACCGCCCGGAGACGACCATCGCCGCGGTCAGCACCAACGTGAGGCAGATCGACGCGCGCCTGGCCCCGGTCACGGTTGAAAGCCTGCTGGCGCTGGTGGGCACGACGGACGGCTACCTGAATTTCAGCCAGAACCGCCCGACCAACTTCACACGCCAGTGGTCGCAGGCAACCGGCGCGGAACCTAATCAGCAGGCCGTCACTGAACTCAAACTGGCGGGTGACCAGGGCGGCAAGCTCGCGCCCGGCCTGTACTATATCGAAACCAACTCGCCGCAGATCAACCAACTGTTCTCGCCGCGCGAACCGCAGCGCCAACTGCTGATCGTGGCGACGGCCTCCCTGACGATCAAAGTCGGCCCCAATGAGGCGCTGGTCTGGATGACTGACCTCAAGTCCGGCCAGCCCGTACCCTCCGCCAGAGTGGTTATTTACAACCGCGTCGGCAAGCAGCTTGCCGACGGCAGCACCGATAACAACGGCCTGTTCCGCGCCAAAGTCAGCGACGGCCAGCCTTACTGGGTCTCGGCCACCGCTGACGGCGTGTTCAGCTTCGGGTCGAGCATGTGGACAGTGGGTAGCGGTAACTACTATGGTGGCCCGCAGCCTGTCTCTGAGGGCTTCGTCCGGCCCGACCAGCCCAACGTCTACTACAACCCGAACCCGCGCCAGGATGTGGTTTACCTGTACACCGACCAGCCCATCTATCGCCCCGGCCACCCGGTGTATTTCCGGGGTGTCGTCCGCAACCAGGACGACGTGACTTTTGCCGTCCCGGTGGGCCAGCCCGTCGAGGTCACGATCACCGATCCCGAAGGCAAGGAAGTCTACAAGCAGCCGATGACGCTCAATGCCTTCGCCGCTTTCAACGGCAAGTACGAGCCGCCGCAGGACGCCAAACTCGGCCAGTACAGCATCCGCACCCACTACAAGGAGCAGGACTTTTACCTGGGCTTCCAGATCGCGCAATTCCGCCCGCCCGAATTCCTGGTCAACGTCAAGCCGCAGTCGGATCGCGCTGCCGCTGGCGACACCATCAAGGTGGACGTGGACTCGTCGTTCTTCTTCGGCGGGCCGGTGTCCGGCGCGAACGTGACCTGGGTGGCCGTCGCCAACCAGGGCTACTTCCGCTACCTGGGCGACGAGCCGTTCGATTTCTACCCGCGCTTCGGCGGCTACTACGTTTACAATCGCCAGGTCGCCAGCGGGTCGGGCAAGCTCGATGACCAGGGCAAGTTCCACCTGGAATTCTCCGCCGACCTGGGCGACTACCCCGTGACGCAAATCTTCACCATCGAGGCAACGGTCACGGATGTCAGCAACCAGGCCATTTCGGGGCGCGCAACGGTGACGGTTCACCCGGCGACAGTTTTCGTCGGCCTGCAACCCTCCGCTTACGTCGGGCAGGCGGGCAAACCGCTGGACGTGAAAGTGGCCCTGGTGGACTGGGACAACGCGCCGCAGGCTGGCAAAACGGTCCAGATGACCGCCGTCGAACTGCGCTGGCAGCAAGACCCGAAGACTCTGCAATGGTCGCAGCAGCGCATCCCGGTTTCGGACGCCACGCTCACGATGGACGACAAGGGCCGCGCCCTGTTCACCTTCACGCCGCCCCGCGCGGGCATCTACGAGATCGCGGGTGAGGCCCGCGACTCGCGCGAGCGCATCGCCAGGACAACGACCACGCTCTGGGTGCAGGGGCCGGATCGCGTCAACTGGAACCAGGGCGACAAAAGCCTGACCCTCGTCTCCGACAAGAAAAGCTACAAACCCGGCGATACAGCCAGCGTCCTGATCGCCTCGCCGTTTGCGGAGCCGTCTCAGGCGCTGATCACGGTGGAGCGCGCGGGCATCCTGCGCACCGACGTGGTGACGATCACCGGCAGCTACACTTACCAACTGCCGCTGGAGGTTGTACACAGCCCGAATGTGTTCGTCTCGGTAGCCCTCATGCACGGCAGCGGCGACCAGGGCGTGCCCGATCTGCGCTTCGGCGTGCTGAACCTGGACGTGTTTGTCACACAGCAGTTGAAGGTGAAAGTCACCCCTTCGACGGACAAGGCCGAACCGGGCAAGGAAGTCCGCTTTGACGTGCTGACCACCGACCTGAACGGCAAACCCGTCTCCGCCGAGGTGGGGCTGGCATTGGCCGACCTCGCCAACCTGTCCGTCGGCGCGGCCAACAGCGCCAGCATCTTCGACTTCTTCTGGCATCCGCGCGGGCTGGCGATTGTCACCGCCTCGCCCATGACGCGCCTGATCGACGACATCAAGATCGATGACATCAAACAACTGGTGAAAGATCGGCGGCAGGAAGGGCAGACGATGGCGCTGGCCGGGGCGGCTGCACCCGCTGCGCCCAGTAAAGCAAATGGCAATGGCCCAGCCGAACAGGCGGCCACTGCTGATGAGGCGGGGCGAGACAGCAACGCATTCGCCAATGGCAAAGCGCAGCAAGCCCCTACACCGCGCACCAACTTTGTCGATACGCCGCTCTGGGTTCCCGATCTGGTCACAAACAGTGATGGCCTGGGCAGCGCCACAGTGACCCTGCCCGACAACCTGACCACCTGGCGGCTGGATGCCCGCGCCATTGATATGAACACGTTCGTGGGTGACACGACGGTAGACGTGGTTTCGACCAAGCCGCTGCTCGTCCGGCCCTCAACCCCACGCTTCTTTGTCGTCGGTGACGAGACCGAACTGGCCGTCGTCGTCAACAACAACACCGACCAGGACCTATCCGTAGATGTGGCGCTGGACGCGAAGGGCGTGACCCTGAAGGCCGACGCTAAACAAAAGGTCAGCATCCCGAAGGCCGGGCGCACCCGCATCACCTGGCTGGCGACGGTGGGCGACGTGGACAACGTTGACCTGTCGTTCAGCGCGGTCAGCGGTCAGTACAGCGACGCCAGCAAACCCGCCGTTGGATTGGGCGATCAGCGTTTGCTGCCCGTCTACCGCTATCTCTCGCCGGATTACGTCTCCACCGCCGGGACGCTGACCCAGCCGGGCAAACGCACCGAAGCGGTGATCGTGCCCTCCGCGACGCTGGCCCCGACGGGCGAACTGACCGTCCGCCTCAACCCGTCGCTGGCCGCCACCACGCTTGACGGCCTGAACTTCCTTAAGAACTATCCGTATCAATGCGTGGAGCAGACCGTTTCCAAATTCCTGCCAAACGTCATCACACTCCGCGCGCTGCAAAAGCTGCACCTGGATAAGCCCGAACTGCGCGCCAACCTGCTCGATGCGGTCAACTACGCGGTGGCGCGCCTCAAGCGCGAGCAGCACGGTGACGGTGGCTGGGGCTGGTTCCCGCTGGACGAGAGCAACCCGCTGACGACCAGCTACGCGCTGCTCGGCCTGAGCGAAGCCCGCGCCTCCGATCTGCCCGTCGACCAGGACATGATCAACCGCGCGACGGCCTTCCTGCTCGGCAGGCTGGAACCCGTCAACGACCTGACGCCCTTCTACGAGATGAACCGTCAGGCATTCATCCTCTACGTGCTGGCGAAAGTCCAGAATCCCAACGTCGGGCAGATGGACGCGCTCTTTGCCCACCGCGAGAAGATGAACATCTACGCCCGTGCCTTCCTGGCCCAGTCCTACAACCTGATCCGGGGCGACACGAATAAGACCACCACCCTGCTCTCCGACATCCAGACGGCAGCGGTGGTGTCCGCAACGGGCACGCACTGGGAGGAAAAGTCCCGCGACTGGTGGAACTGGGACAGTGACACGCGCTCGACGGCCATTGTGCTGCAAACGCTGGTCATGTTCGACCCACACAGCCAGTTGATCCCCAACGTCGTGCGCTGGCTGATGGTGGCACGGCGCGGCGATGCCTGGGAGACAACGCAGGAAACGGCCTGGTCAGTCATGGCCCTCACCAACTGGATGGACGTGAGCGGCGAACTGAACGCCAACTACGCTTACACCGTCAACCTGAACGGTAAGCCGGTGGGCGACGGCAAAGCCAACGCCGACACGCTGCGCGACACCAGGACGCTGCAAATCGCCGTTGCCGATATGCTGCGCGAGCAGGCCAACAAGATCGTGATCGAGCACAGCGATGGGCCGGGCGCGCTGTACTACACGGCCACGCTGCATGTCAACCAGCCCGTCGAGGCCATCAAGCCCACCAACCGGGGCCTGGGCTTCACCCGCACCTACTACGACGCCAAGGGCAAGCCGACGACCACTGCCCAGGTGGGCGACACGATAACCGTCGTGGTGGAGATCACGGCCAACAGCGATATGTACTACGTCAACATCGATGACCCCATCCCGGCGGGCACGGAACTGGTCGATACCTCGCTTCAGACGACCAGCCAGGTCGGGCAGCGGCCAGAACTAACCTTCAACTACGACGAACTCTACGGGCGGGGTTGGGGCTGGTGGTGGTTCAGCAACACCGAACTGCGCACCGAGAAGATGGTGCTCTCGGCCACCTACCTGCCGCGCGGATCGTACCGCTTCGTCTACCAGATACGGGCGTCCTCACCCGGCACGTACCGTGTCATCCCCACCAATGGGCAGGAGTTCTACTTCCCGGAGGTCTTCGGGCGCGGCGCGGGCAGTCTCTTCACCGTGACGCCGTAACCGGTTGACTTCACGCTGGTTCTCCGCTCCAATTGGGGCGGAGAACCTTTCGTTTTTGCCTATATTGATGATAATCTACGAACCTGCTGTAAATCCAAATGTCTGTGCCATTTCTTGACATAAGAACAAAGGTTCTATATCATTATAGGTCAGTCTATCAAACTACGATAAAATGGAATTTGGAACTGTCCCTATGGGTGTGTCATGAACAAACAATACAAGAACGAGAGCAAGCGCGGTATCGAGTGGACAGATTACACGTGGAATCCTATCGGTGGCTGTCAACACGGATGCCGTTGGAAAATGCCAGATGGGACAATTGCAATTTGCTACGCGGAGGCAGTGGCAGAACGTGTTGCGACAGAAGTATATTCACAGGGATTTGCTCATCACTATTGGCGGCCTGAAGCTCTCGATGAGCCACTTAAATTGAAAAGGCCCGCAAAAATCTTTCTGGATTCGATGTCTGACCTAATGGGCCATTGGGTTCCAGAAGAACAAGTCAGGCAGATACTAGATATTTGTCGTCAAGCCTCGCACCATCAGTTTCAATTGCTCACTAAAAATGCCCCTCGGCTCCTGCAATTTGATTTTCCGCCAAATGTCTGGGTCGGCGTTAGTGCGCCGCCGAGTGTGATGATGGGTAGGGCGCTTTCATATTCGCAACAGGTGAAGATGGTAAAAAGGCAGATTGAAGTCTTGCATGAAGTACAAGTACCTGTTCGATGGATGAGTATCGAACCATTAAGTTTCGATATTTCCTCTTTGTTAGTTGATAGTAAACTGCAATGGGCTGTTATTGGTGCTGCTACAAATGGTTCTAAAGCATATCAGCCGCGCCAAGAGTGGGTAAGAAATGTCCTTGATGTGCTTGATGAACAACAAACAAAGGTTTTCTTTAAGGGTAATTTAGATTGGCCTGCGGAAGAATGGCGCGAGGATTTCCCACAACAAGAGCATCAGTTAATGCTTTTAGGTTAATGTTGCGAATCTCCATTTTATTGTGACTTGAGGATGTAACGAGCGATTTTTATGGCGATTTTTGCTCCTTTGGGGTTTCCAGCCGCAAAGCACAACAGATACAAAGGTACATTCCGAGAATTGCGTAACAACAGTGGATTGTTCGCTACCCCTTCAGGGCCAAACGCCTCCTTCAATCTGCCTACAAAGTAATCCCCGATCACTTTGAAATCAGCAATTTTCTGTTTTCTTTCATGCGACTCTCCAAATAAATCCATTCGTTTTTCTCTACGGTAAAAGGCCTTATACCAACTCGTAGTACCAAATATCTCATTGAGGCGAATCTTAATCGACTCATCAATTTCACCGTCCTTTCGTAGAAGTCTGTTTACGGCCACGCCAAGAGGAAACAAATACCACATATCAATTGCTTGCGTTGCAGCAATCATCTGTATCGTATCCCATGCAACTTGCATTCCGAAGGGATCAAGAAACATTACCGCCCGGCACTTACGCCAATCACGATTTTCACAGAGGTTGGCGATGTATTTGTTTGCTTCCTCGTTTTTAACCTCGATTTTGGAGGCCATCGAAGGAAAAGCGGTTTTCAGCTTCTCTAATTCGTTTGCTCTACGTTTATCCTTTTCGATAAAGATGTACTCCGAGAACTCCGGGACAACTTGTAATGCCTGACGCGCCGACCCATCCAGAAACCCTATTGCGTCTTGTTCAGCTAATTCCGGCAGCAACAATTCTCCAGGACTCTCCCTATAGCTCAGAGTTTGATAGCCAGTACCGGCAAAAGCATCGACATAGATGGTATGGAAACGTTGATTTTTCATGACTCGGACGTAAGCATCAAGATAGTTCTTTACACGTGCCAGTTTGTCTTTCGTCCAATCTCCACCAAATGCTTGCTGATTTGTCATGAGCTATGCGCCTTGAGGGTGACTCGAAGATAAGCTCTATACCGCTAAGAAGGGCCAATCCGGAGCAATCCAGTGGAAAGCACCAAACAAAATTGTAACCCCAAAAAGGCTAAAGGTGTTAGCACTTGAACGTGACTAACCTTCTCCCTGGCTACCCACCAGTGAACGGATGAGCGAGAGGAATGGGATTGAAAAGGCAGGCAGACTCGATTAAGGTTAGGTTACCAGACTCACCGAAACGAGGTTGTAGGTGTTCAATCGGCGTATTTCCTAATCCTTGCGGGCTGAACGATAACGCACTAGAAACTCCGCAGAGCTTGTCCTCACGGGCACAGTCACGAAGTTCTTTACCAACTGCAAGTGCATTATCGATCAGCTTGCGGTGTTTCGTTCGGTCAATCCGGGGGCGGGCAAGTGGGCAACGTGGTTAAGAAGGCTGGCGTTATTCATCGGTTTCCCTCCGATTGCCCTGGGCGTGTCTGCAAGAAAAATTGGCATCAGAGCCTGGACGAGGCGGTCAATCAGGCTTCGCCTGGCTCAATTAGCCCCCAGATGTGGCGCACAAGTTCCTCACCATTGAAAGGCTTAGGTAGAAAGTCATTCGCAGCCATTTCGTCCGCCTTCGCTTCGCCTTCTTTGGAAGCGGTCAGCAATAGCACGGGTGGAATCGCATTTTTGCCATACCGGATGCGCGCCCGTTCCAGAAATTCGTCGCCTGTGATGCCGGGCATCTTGAGATCGAGTACAAATACATTGGGCCGGGGAATCTGGTCCAGCAGCTTGAGCGCCTCGTCGCCGCTGGTGGCTGCGTGCACAACGAAGCCTTCACTACGGAGCATGTTTACAATCATGTGGACGAGGCCAGGATCGTCGTCCAGCACCAGAACTGAATATTCTTCGGGCTTATGGTTGCCGAACAGCCGCTTGAGCATGGTCAATTCCCTTGCCTTTCCTTTGCTGTCGCCAACGGCAACGTGAAACTAAAAGTGCTGCCCTGGCCCACAGCGCTTTTGACGGCAACCTCTCCACCCAATTTTTCGACAATGCGCCGAACAATCGACAATCCAAGACCATGCCCTTCCACACGCACCTGATTCAGCCGAGTGAAAGGCGTAAACAGCCGGGCCTGCTGTTCGGGCGTCAGGCCAGGGCCATTGTCGCGCACCCAGAAGCACACCATCCCATCCTCGCGCACCGTTGCACCCAGTTCGATGCACGGTGGACGGCCTCCATATTTCAGCGCGTTGCTCAGGTAGTTCACCCAGACCTCCTCGACCCAGGCTTCCTGACCAAGCGCCACCGGCCACTCCTCCGGCCAGGTTATTTGTGCCTGGTATTCCTGGATCATGTGGCTCAGTCGCAGTTCAGCCATCGCCACGATGTCACTCATGTCCAGCGGAACGGTTTGCACTTCGGCGCTGCGGATTTTGGCAAGCAGCAGTAGCTCGTCGATGATGCTGGTCATCTTGACCCCACTCTGCTCGATCTGTTCCAGGCACTCCACCGCTTCCTGGTCAAGCGCCTGGGTATAGCGTTTGCGCAGAAACTGGGCGTAGCCGATCACCAGACTCAACGGGTTCTTCAGGTCGTGGGCAACCATATGCGAAAAGGCGTCCAGCTCTTCGTTGCGAGCCTGCAAGTCACGGTTCCTTGCCTCCAACGCTTCGAGAGCTTGCTGCCGCTCTTCGACCAGGCGCTGCCGCTGCAACAACTGGTCGATGACGGTGGGCAGCAGTTCGAGATACCCACCATCAATGTCCTTGACGATATAGTCGCCTGCCCCTAGCTTCATGGCCTCAACGGCCACTCTTTCGTCGCCCGCGCCGGTGATCATGATCGTTGGCGGCAGTTCTTTTCGTTCCGCCAGCACACGAATCACCTCCAGGCCATCGTAGACCGGCATTCGCTGGTCAACGGCCAGTAAGTCATAGGTATTGGCGGCGAACATCTCAAGCCCTTCCCCGCCGTTGCTGGCAATATCGACTGTGTAACCCAGGCGTTCCAGCTTCCTCTGGAAGAGACGGGCGGCGCCGCCGTCATCTTCCATATACAGGACACGGATAGGCCGCACAGTGGTCATCAGATTTTTTCTCCGTTGGGAACGGTTACCACCGTCAAAAACAGCCCGAGCTTACGGATCGCCTCAGAAAACTGATCGTACTCAACGGGTTTGGTGATGTAAATATTACAGCCAAGCTCATAGCAGCGTGCCACTTCGCGGTTATCATCCGTCGTCGTCAGCACCACGACAGGGATGTGCCGGGTGCGATCATCGGCCTTGATGCGTTCAAGCACCTGATAACCGTCCAGAACTGGCAGATTGAGGTCGAGCAGCACCAGGGTGGGCATAGACTGCGGCACGCTCGAATATTCCCCCTCACTGAACAAATAATCGACGGCTTGCTGCCCATCGCTGAGGACGACAATGGTGTTCCGAATGCCGGAGCGCCGCAGGTTTTTTTCCACCAGACGAGCATGTCCAGGATCGTCCTCAACGAGCAAGATAGTCACTTCCATTGTCGCCATTTATTGCCGCTCCTTCGCAAGATCGTTGGGAATGGTGAAAGAAAAGGTCGTGCCGACTCCTGGTTGAGATGTGAACCAGATGCGCCCGCCGTGCCGACGTACCAGGGCTTGCACGTAAGCCAGCCCCATGCCCTCGCCCGGCGTATCTGGTTTGCCTGCTCGGCGAAACGGTTCAAAGACCTTGTTGCGTTCCTCTTCGGCAATGCCGCGCCCGTTGTCCTTAATGTGAAAGGTCGTTTCGTCACTGCCCGCTTCGCCCGTTACCTCGATCTGGCCGGGGCAGCCGGGCCGCAAGTACAACACGGCGTTGCTCAAGAGATTCCCAAAAATCTGCTCCATCGCCGTCCGATCCGCCACCAGCCGGGGCAATGCGCCCACTCGGACGATGGCCTGCCGCTGCTTGATCTGGTGGGCCAGGCTGTTGATCACGGTCTGTACCAGCGTTTCCATGTCGAGCAACTCAGGGTTCAACACCCGGCGGCCCAGGCGCGACAGCCGAAGTACAGCGTTCGTCAGGTGATCCATCCGGGCGACGGACGAATCAATGAACTCCAGGGCCTCTGGAATGTCCTTCTGGATGGCCCGGAGCATCTCGGCGGCTCGATTGGGTTCCAGATGGGGCAATGCGAGGGAAATGTTCGATTCTATCAAGCCGACAGAGGCGCGAAGTTCGGCAGCAAATCCCTTCAGATTGACCAGTGGCGCGCGCAGATCGTGCGAAACAATGTAGGTGAAGGTGCTCAGTTCCTCGTTCGCGGCCTTCAGATCGGCGGTTCGCTCGCGGACGCGCGTTTCCAGCTTGTCGTGCGCCTCACGCAATGCCTGCTCGGCGCGTACCCGCTCGGTAATGTCCTGCATCATGGCAATGCCTGCAAAGATTTCGTCATCCTCATTGCGGACTGGCAGCACTTGAATCAGAAGCGTGCGCTCCCCCATACGCCGCTCGAAAACGCTGCCTGTTCCGGCCAGCGCTGCCCGGTAGTAGGGTATCAGCCATGCCTGCGATTCGGGCGTTACGATGTCCTGAATCAACTTCCCTTCCATCATCTCACGCACAGCGCGCCGATTGTAGCCCGGCATGTCGAGCAGCGTCCCTTCAACGATCAGGTAACGCAGATCCCGATCAAACAGGTACACCGCTGTCTGAGGCAGGTTTTGCGCCAGAGTACGGTACATCTTTTCGCTCCGCGAGAGGGCGTCCTCAGCCTTGCGGCGCTCGGTGACATCACGCCCTTCCGGGATGAGCAGCACTACCTGGCCCGTTGCATCCCTGATGGGCGTCAACGAGAAGTCGATAGTCGCAATGCTGTCGTCGGCGGCGCGGACATCGACCTCATATCGAATGAACTTCCCGGCAGCTGCTTCGGCTGTGGCCGCCCTCAGCAGACTCTGTGTTTCCGGCGAAACCGTCCACAGTCGCGCTTCCCAGAAAGGACGGTTGACCACGTCTTCGCGCCTCAGCCCGGCAAACTGCAGGATCGTGTTGTTGGCTTCCAACAGTGTGCCGTCAGGCTTCATCAGGCCGATGAACTGGAAGGTCTGGTCGAAAATGGCATGAAAGCGTCGCTCGCTTTCGACCAGCGCCTCCACGATCTGCTTTCGTTCGGCGATTTCGCGCACCAGCAGGGCGTGCGAGCGGGCCAGATCGCTCCCCAGCCAGACGGCGACCAGTACCGCTGCCGCAACCAGGCATAAACCTATCAGGAAATCGAGCGGAGGGACATCATCGGCCACCAGGATCAGCAGCAGCGCCGGAATGATGGCAAACATCGCCACCAGCAGCAGACGAAAACGCACGCTGGAAAAGTCGGGGCGGCTGACGGGCAGGGCTGGCCTCATGATCAATCCTGTATCTCTGTGCTTTATTGTACGCGCGCTGTACGAGGAACCAAGCAACGTTAGTCAGATACTCATCATCTCTGTACCGAACTACGTTACAGACCGCCGTTTCGTCATCCGATCTCCGCAGGTAGAGTAATATAGAGACTGTGCGAACAACACTTTGCACAGCCTGTCCCGAATACTTGCTACAAGGAATATTCCGCTTGAACCCAATCAATCGCTTCTTGAAATGGCTCGTGATCGTTTCCGTTCTTTTGGCGCTGGTTGCGTGCGGCGCATCACCCGCAGGTACACCTGTCCCTGCGGGCTGCGTTGCTGGCGGCCCGGAAAAAGAAGTTACGCTCGACTCAGGATTGAAGTATGCCGACCTGCTCGTCTGTGAAGGGCGGGCTGCGCAGAAAGGGGACACCGTATCGGTCAATTACGTCGGGATGTTCACAGACGGCAAGGAGTTCGACAGCTCGGCCAACGCGGGCCGGCCCTTCCAATTTCAACTCGGCGCGCAGCAGGTGATCGCGGGTTGGGATCTGGGCCTGGTAGGGATGAAGGTAGGCAGCAAGCGCCGCCTGATTATCCCGCCGAACCTCGGCTATGGTTCAACGGGCCAGGGGTCAATTCCACCCAACGCAACGCTTGTCTTCGACGTGGAGCTTGTCAGCATCCCCTGAGCGCCCGGCTGCCTGCGTTGTCCTGGGGCCAGAATGTTCCCCCTCTCTGCGAAGCGGAGAGGGGGCCGGGGTGAGGTAAACCGCCCTCACCCCTTGACCGAGCCAGCCAGCAGGCCGCGCACGAAGTAACGTTGCAGGCCAAAGAAGACCAGCATCGGCAGGGCCATCGAGATGAACGCGGCGGCAGTGAGCAGATGCCAACCACTGCCTTTCGACGACACCATCGTGCTGATCTGGTAGGTCATGACCGGGTGCTGGCCGCCCAGGAAGACCAACGCTACCAGCAGATCGTTCCAGATCCACAGGAATTGGAAGATCGCCAGCGACGCCAGCGCCGGAACGGCCAGCGGGATCGCCAGCCGCCAGAAAGCCGTCCAGTGCGAAGCCCCATCCAGATAAATGGCTTCAAAGAGTTCGTTGGGCAGCCCACCCAGGAAATTGCGCGTCAGGTAGATCGCGTAGGGCAGGCCGAAGCCGGTATGGAACAGCCAGACGCCGAGAAATGTGCCGTTCATGTCAAGCTGCGCGTACAGCCTGGAAATAGGGATGAGTGTCATTTGCAGCGGGATGATCTGGAGTGCAACCAGAATAGCGAACAGCAACTGCCGCCCCGGAAAGTGCAGCCAGGCCAGCGCGTAGGCAGCGAAGGCCGCAAACAGAATGGGCAGGACCGTGGAGGGAATGGCGACGATCAGGCTGTTGACGAACGCCAGCGCCATCCCACGTGGATTGCCCAGGTCGCTCACATCGCAGTGCAGGTCGTTCGACTGGGTTCCGGCTGCACAATCGGCGACGTAGCTGTTTGTGCCGCGATAGCCGACCAGTGCATCCACATAGTTGTTGAGGGTGAAGGTTGGATGAGCATCAATGCCGGACAGACGGCGTAGATAGGTTGCAATTTTGGCCGTCGTCTGCTCATCGGGAACTGGCGTATCGCCCATATGGGGTGTGCCGGGCTGGTCCTTGCGCTCCGCTTTCAGGGCGGCCAGCAGGGTGAAGGAACGGCGGAAAGCACTCACAAACTGTGGGTCACTCAGGTTGGCGCTGGGCACGGTCCTGCCATCTGCGCCATGACAACCCGCGCAAGACTGGCTGTATTCCACCGCGCCTGTCGGCGGCGACAGCACCGTCCACCACCCGGTCTCATTAACATCCTGGAAAGGCCGGATGGACGTGATCAGCAGGCCCAGCGCCGGAATCAGCCAGATCGCGCACATGCCCAGCAGCACAATGTGCACGGGCAAATTCCTGAGCGCGCTTCTTATGCGTGTCATCGCATGGCCTCCTCTGCCCGGAAGCGGCGGATATTGAAATACATCGCCGGGATGATGATGATGATCAGGACAACAGCAATGGCAGCGGCGCGCCCCGTATTAAAGCTAGTGTACTGTTCCTGGTACATCCGGTTAGCGATCACTTCTGTGCCATAGTTGCCACCCGTCATGATGTACACGATGTCGAAGATTTTCAGCACATTGATGACCATTGTGGTCGTGACGACAGTGATGGTAGGCAGGATGACCGGAACCGTGATTCTCCAGAATGAAACCCAGGCATTGGCCCCATCAACGGACGCAGCTTCGAGTAGATCAGCCGGGACGTTCTTGATAGCTGCCGAAAGGATCGTCATACAGAAGCCGGTGGACATCCACACCCCGACGATAATCAGCGCCACCGTGTTGATGGCCGGTTCCGTCAGCCACGAGACGGGCTGGCCGCCCAGGGAGGTGACGAGCGCATTCAGCAGCCCGATCTGGTTGGGGCCAGAACCGTAGTCGTAGACGAATTTCCAGATGACACCAGCACCCACAAACGAGATCGCCATCGGCAAAAAGATGATCGACTTGGCGAACGCCTCGTAGCGGACCCGGTTTGCCAGGGTGGCGATGAGCAGCCCGCCCAGCACCGTGCCGGGGACCATAATAAAGATCCATTTCAGATTGTTAAGAAAGGCCGTCAACATGATCTGGGATGTGAGGGCATAGCGATAATTTTCCAGGATGCCCCAGCATGGCTCGCCTGCCACACACGCCTGTGTCGCCCAGTTTGTTCCATCGATATTGCGAAAACTCAGATACAACGTGTTAAATCCAGGGTAGACGATGAATGTGATCATGACAATGAGCGCCGGGCCGAGGTAAAGCCAGGGGGCAATCCGGCCCTGCTTCATGATCCTCGGTACTTCCGGCACACGGCGCACGCGCGTTTGTCTCGCAGCGGTGGTAGCGGCCATAAACCAAAATCCTTTTCTCGCAATCTGGTGCAAGGAGGGGCTGCCCATAACGGGCAGCCCCTCGCACTCACTCGTTTTACTTGGCGGCTGTCGCAGCCATTGTTGCAGCAGCCGGTTTCAGAACCTCAGCCTGAACTTTCGCCACAGCGGCCAGTTCCGTATCCAGGTCTTTACCGTTGACGTAATTCACGATGGCGGTCCACTCGGCCTTGCCAAAGCCGCCGGGGATCGTGTCGCCGATGTCGTAGGTAAAGCCGGACGTGTTCGCCAGGATTTCGGCCTTCTTCTGGAGTTGTGGATCCTTGTAGTGGCCGACTGCCGCCTTGTTGGGCGACTCGTCGAAGCCAGCCTCGGCCCAGGCGATTGCGCCAGCCGGCGATGCTAGATAGGTGACGAGCGCCTTAACGGCTGGCTTGTCGCTGAAGGAAAGCATCAAATCCGCGCCACCTTGTAGGCCCTTTGCGCCCGGAACCTGGAAGAAGTCGTAGTCTTCACCGTATTTCAGATCGGGGAACTTCTTCTGGATTTCGCCGCCCGCAAAGCCGGACTGTTTGACCATCATGGCCTGCGGCGGATCCATGAACGGCTTGTAAATTGCGTCGAGGAAGGCCGTTGAAAGCGTGCCCTGCGCACCGCCGACAGTATATTTCGGGTCTTTGGCCCACTTGCCGTAAATCTCGTAGGCTTCCTTCACGCCCTTGTCGTTGTAAGGTACTTTACCCGCGATGATGTCGTTGACGTACTGCGGGCCTTGCTTGACCAGCAAAATGTCCTGGATAAAGTCCGAGCCGGTCCAGCCGGTGGCATCACCCGACTCGAAACCCATGCTCCACGGCACATCTTTGTTGGCAACCATCTTCTCGACCAGAGCGTCGAGTTCATCCCAGGTCTTGGGCACGGTGTAGCCTTTGGCCTTGAAGACCGCCGGGCTGTACCAGATGATGGTCTTGATGTCGGCTTTGACAGGCAGTGCCAGCCACTTCCCGTTCACGGTTCCATTTTGAACAAAGAAGTCGGGGTAGGCGGATTTGTCTGCGCCCAGGCTGTCCATCGTGAACAGTTTGTCCTGGTAACGTTGAGCCGAAGCCAGCGTCCAGAAAGCGATGTCCGGTGGCGTTCCGGCCTGCACTCTTGTGTCCAGCAGGGCCTGGTCGCGGGTCGATTCTGGCTTGAACACAAGGCCGCAGGCGTCCGCCAGGGGCTTCAAAATCTGGTTCAGGCGGGCTTCTTCCTGCCCCGACCACTGGTACAGCATCGACACGGTGTCGCCTTTAGCTGCGCCTTTGCAGTCGATGCTTGAAGACTGAGCTTGAGCCGGAACGGTCAACGCGGCGCTCAACACCAGGACGAGAAGCAATATCCATGAACGTTTGCGCATTTTTTCCTCCGAACCAATTTACCGAAAGTAGGTGAACTAGCCACAGTCGAAGACTCAGGTTACGTCGATAGCATCACCTCCTTCAGTGCTGGCCTACTTCGTACCGCGCTTCAAGGATGCGCCGCATGACTCGCGGATGATCAGTTCCGTCTCCAGGATGACGTTTGAGCTTGCAGTGCCCTCACCCTCAGTGATCGCATGAATGAGCTTTTCAGCAGCGCGCCACCCCAACTCAAAGGCTGGCAGGCGGATGGTCGTCAGAGGCGGGTCAATGAAGCCGACCAGGGGAATGTCGTCGAAGCCGACCAGCGCGATGTCTCTGGGTACGTTCAATCGATGCTGGCGGATAGCCTGCAATGCGCCAAGCGCTACGGTGTCAGAGGCGACGAAGACTGCCGTTGGGCGCTCTCGGAGCGCCAGCAGTTCTGTCATGGCTGCCTGGCCGCCCTGCGGCGAGAAATTGCCATATCGCACCAGCGCTTCGTCGTACTCGATGCCTGCGGCGGCCAGCGCTTGCCTGTAGCCCGCCAGCCGATCTGCGCTGGCCGTGTACACCAGCGGAGCATTCGTGATCAGGCCGATGCGCCGGTGTCCCAGGCTGATCAAGTGCTGGGTTGCCAGCGCTGCGCCGCCAACATTATCGACATCGACGGAGGGCACGCCCGTATTCGGAAGCTGCCCCATGAGCACGATAGGCGCGCCTTCGGCATACGCGCGCAGCAATTCCTGGTCGTCCAGGCGCGGCCCCGAAAGGACGATGCCATCAACGTGCCGTTCCCGTACCAGTTTCATATAGACGCCGTGCCGCCGTTCGGGCGGGATCGGCTCAAACAACGTCCGGTAGCCTAGCTCTGCCGCGGCCTGGGCCAGTCCGTGCAGCACCTGGGGTAGGAAATGGTCGGCAAAAGCTTGCTCGGCGCTCTGGCGGACGACGAAGCCGATGACATTGGTGCGGCCAGAGGCCATGCTTCGCGCCGCCGCATCGGGATGGTAGTTCAGTTGGCGAGCCGCCTCTAGGACGCGCTGGCGGGTTGCTTCCGGGATTCTCATGCCGGGTACATTATTAAGTACGAATGATACCGTTGTGCGAGAGACACCAGCAAGCTCGGCGATGTCTTTGGACGTAACTCTTTTGGACATGGTAACACGAGTTGCTAACACGAGTTAATAACACTATAAGGCAAGAATCGAGCGGAGTCAAGGGCACGGCGAAATTGGGGGGTGGGCTATGCGTCTGCACCGCTCGCCGGGCTGTATTCCGGCTGGGGCATTTCGCACCAGACTACGCTGGTCAGAAGCGGAAGCCTTACGACACCCTCGGCTCGACCTGATCGAGTTCCACTGTCAGCCTGAAGCTGCCCGCCGTCGTGCCTCTGGCCCGGCCTTTGCGCCCGGCCACGACGGTATACGAGCCAGCCGCCACAAGCTGGATTTTGGCAATCCGGGCATCGCCCGTGCGCAAGCCTGCGCCATTGCCCTGGTCGTTGGTTGCCAGGGTACGCCCGGCGGAATTCACCAGGCTCAAGGTGGCGTCCAGAGTCCCACTGGTGCGCACCATTGTGATAGTGACCACGTCGCCTGCTTCGGCGTTGAAAAGATACAGGGCCTCGTACTGCTGATCGTCGAGCGTGCCTTCCACCGTGTCGCCGTAGCTCATCACCGGGTAATTGGCGTCGCGGGCCAGCAGCAGCCTGAAATCGCCGGAGCTTGTCCCCTTTTCCTCACCCACCCGGCTGACGATGATCGTGTAAATGCCTTCTGTCTGAATCGGGTAACGCGCGATGCGCACCGTCTTTGACGTTCGCTCGGCGGGATTGGTGCTGGTCAGCTTGCCGCCGCTTGTGCCTACCAGCACGACATAAGGGATCAGGCTACTCCTGGGTGTGACCTGTACGGTAATGGTCACCACATCGCCGGGATCGGCATGGAACTGGTAGGCAAGACGTACAGTCTGGTCGTTGATAGTTCCCTGTCCGGACTGTCCGTATTCGAGTGTCGAGGAAGAGGCGTTCGTGTTCTGGCTGCGATTGCCGCGCAGCATCAGCGTGAAACTGCCGTTTGCGCCCGTGCTGCGCATGGCCTGGATCGTGTACGTGCCATTGACAGGAATCGGGAAATTGACCAGACGCGCATTGAGCGGGCCGAAGGCGGCATCAAACGAGTCGTCGTTCTGGGCGATGACTTTGCCCTGCGGATCGATCAACACCAGGGCCGGGTCAAGTTGCTGACCCCGGTCTGCGACCATCGTCAGGGTGATCAGGTCGCCGGCCTGAGCCTGAAAGGTAAAGACGAATGGGCCGGAGCCGTCTTCAAAAGCGCGTTTTACGCTGTCCCCATATTGTAGGGATTCCGGTGCAGGGGTAGCGGTCTGTAAGGATACCGGCTTTGACGCGGTCTGCCGCGTGCCAGACAGCAGCACCAACACAAGCATCATCGCCAATGCCATCGTAGAGAAGCTGCCCCGCATACGATAGGACCTTCGACTTATTTAGCTCGCAGGCACTTCGTTGACTCGGCCCCCTACTATAGAGCATTCCTCCAGAGCGCCGGGCGCAATATCCATCACCCTATACCGGTCAGCGTGAAGCTGAACGTGCTGCCCTGCCCTGGCACGCTCTCGCACGTCAGTTTGCTATCCATCAATTGCAGGAAGCCCATCACAATCGGGATGCCCAGGCCGTAGCCTTTCTGCGAAGTGACCAGTTCGTGATCGGCACGGAAGAACGCTTCGCCAAGCCGCGCGATCTCTTCCGGCTTCATGCCGATGCCGGTGTCACTCACGGCCACGCGGAGCATGTTGTTGTCCAGCCGTTCGGCCTTCACCGTGACCTGCCCACCTTTGGGCGTGTACTGGATAGCATTCCTGACCAGGTTGGTCACGATCTTGGCAAGCTGTTTGGCGTCGGTGTTCAGGATGGGCAGCCCCTGTGGAATGTCCCAGGTCACGTTCTGCTGGAATTCCACGATCAGCGGCTCGACCTGTTTCTGCACATCCATGATGACCTGCCCGAAGGTGGTCATCTTGTTGTCCAACCGGATTCGCCCTGAATTCAGCTTGTTGATGTCGCTGATGTCGCTGACCAGCCCTTCCATGCGGATGATGTTGTTGCGGATGGTGTCGATGAACTGCTGCTGCATGTCATTCATCGGCCCGATCATGCCCGGTTTGGCGAGCATGTCGGAGTAGCCGCGGATGCTGGTCATCGGCTTGCGGATCTCATGAACCATCAGGGAGGTGAAGGTCGCGCTTTTGTCCAGTACGCTGTTCAGCCGCTCGCGCAGTGCGCTGGCGTCCTCGCCTTCACCACGCGCTGCGGCCTGATCCAACAATGACCTGAGCTGGGCCAGGCCGGCTTTCAAGTCTCCGGAATCCGGGGCCTGCTCCTGTAATTGGGCCTGTAATCGGGCGGCGAGCCGCTGCGCTTCCTGGAGAGGGCTGGAGGGTTGGTCGCTCATAGTCTTCCTCAGTTCAACGGTGAGTCGGATACAAACAAAAGCCGCCATTCGCGCTCACCGCCGATCTGCGCGATGGTGCTGCGAACTTCGGTTGCCATCGATACAGGCGTGGGCCATTTAAGCGAGGCAAGTTGCGACCTGTAGCATTTGATCGCAGCGATTCGGGCGTCGATAGCGTCGGCGTCCAGCGCATGCATGACCCGTGTCACTTCCAGGTCCAGTGATTTGACCGCCGCCTGGATGGCCGCTTCACCCTGGCGCGTGTACGGAAAATCCTCGTAAAAATACACGGGGTTGTTAGGCCGCCAGCGGATGAAAGCTTTGCCCAGGTCGCGCACGATTTGATGATCGACGTGGCGGCCAACGGCCAGCGGGATATGCAGGGTGTCGGTGGGCTGTACGTTGAACAGCCCGACAATGGCTTGAATGACAGCAGCGCGCGTCACGTCGTTCAACGGATCGCCGGGCTGCACCGGCCCACAAATAGCGGCTTCGTCCGGATAAAGTGCTATGCCCGTCTGTGGATCGACCCGGTAGATGCAATCCGGGTACGGCCCGAACCTGATCTCCGCACCGAGGATGCGCGCGGCAGCTTCGTCCTCGGCGTGGCGGCCCGGTACGGGGTTATCGCCCAGCCCCCACTCCGTGTGAAGTTTCTGCGAGAAAGGCGTTGGCTTGAATTCAACGGGCGGATCACCCGCCATGATCGTGAAGATAAGGACGCGCTCGCCGCGCCGTGTCAGTTGGGCGATCTGCCCGCCGCAACTGAGCGCAGCATCGTCCGCATGTGGAGAGAGAAACAGATGCATGAACGTTATCCTGCGATGGGCAGCGTGACGGTGAAAACACTCCCTTTGCCGGGTTCGCTGCGAATGTCTAATTTGCCGTGCATCAGGTCGATCAGGTTGCGGGTGATGGCAAAGCCCAGGCCCGTGCCGGGCTGCCCCAGGCCGTTGTCGGCGCGCCAGAACTTCGTACCGAGCTTGGCGATCTGTTCCGGCGTCAGGCCCACGCCGGAGTCGGCGACGCTGATGGCAACCGTGTCGTCCTGGCGTCGCGCCCGGAGCCGAATCTTGCCGCCGTCGGGCGTGTACTTGTAGGCATTGCTTAACAGGTTCAGCAGCACCTGTGCCAGCCTGTCTTTGTCGGCCTGAACGAGCGGCAGGTTCGGTTCGATGTCCATCTCAAACTGATGCCCGCGCTTCTCGATTTCAGTGATCGTGCCCTCGCGGGCGCTGTTGGCTGCTTCCAGCACGCTGACGGGCTTGATGTCTACGTTCAAATGGCCGGATTCGATCCGGCTGATGTCGCTCAGGTCACTGACCAGCACTTTCATGCGGCTGACTGCGTTTTTGATCGTGGCAACGAACTGGCTTTGCTTCTCGTTGATCGGGCCTGCCATCGAGAGCAAATCGGCATAACCCTGGATGCTGGTCATCGGCACTTTTAGTTCGTGTGCCACCAGGCTGACAAACTCCGACTTGGCATTGTTGGCAGCCCGCACCGCGTCGTACAGCCGGGCGTTCTCGATGGCAATGGCCGCTCGATCCGCCATGCGCGACACCAGGGCGCGGGCGTCTTCTTTGAAGGCGTTCTCGTCGCTGGCCGTCATGGTGATAAGGCCGATCACTTTATTCTCAAGGCGCACCGGGACGGTGAACACCGAGGTCGTATTGGCTCCATTCGTATTGGTTGCGTTTCCCTTTTGGAGCAGCGGCTCCTGCGTGTCGATCACCTGCCTGACCATCGGCGCATTCAGGTCAAGCGTGGTTTCGCTGGTCAGCGCATCCGGCTCGCCGTAATGAGATACAACCCGGACGACGTTTGCCTCCTGGTCGAGCAGCCCCATGCTGGCGCTGCGGGCTTTGCACACCCGGCTCGACCATTCCAGGGTGAGGGCCATCGCCTTTGCCATATCCAGCGTCTCGTTAAGCTGGCGGTCTATCCATTGGAGCATGGTCAGTTCTTCCACACGGGCGCTGAGTGCCTGGTCGGTGGCGCTGAACAGCCGCGCGTTGTCGATGGCGACGGCGGCCTGGCCCGCAAAGGTATCCAGGATATCCAGGTCTTTCTCGGAAAATAAGCCGGTGCGAATGCGGTTATCGACGTATACCACGCCGATCACCGAGCCGCGCACGCGCAGCGGAGTCGCCATGATGCTGCGCAGCGCATGGGAAATAACACTCTGTTGCCCGGCAAAGCGCGGATCGTTCTGCGCGTTCGTGGTCACAATCGGCTGCCCGGTTTTCAGCACTTCGTCGGTCACAGTGCGGCTGAGGGTGAAGGCACTTTCCTCCAGAGTTTCCTGTCCAAAGTTGCGCGCCACACGGACATTCAATTTGCCATCGTCGTCCAGCAGCATCAGAAAGCCGCGCTCGGCCCCGGTCAACTCGATAATCGCATCCATGACCTGGTTAAGCACGGTCTGCAAGTCCAGTGACGAACCGATGACACGGCTCACCTCGTACAGCTTGGCAAGCCGTTCCTGCTGCACGTTTTCTTTGAGCGCAGCGTCCAGTTCACCCATCAATTGATTGATGTCGTCCAGGCGCTTGATCATAAATGCCTGCTCGATGCGTCCCGATTCGGCCTGGCTGCGCAGCAGAGCAAGCGTCTGTCGGGCATTGGACAGCGCAGCGTCCAGTTCGCGGGCAGTGCGGCGAGGCGCTTCAGACATGGCGGCCATCCTTTGACTTGATATTCTGATAGTAATCGCAGAGGGTGGTCAGCGGACAGCGTTGGCACAGTGGACGCGCGGCCCGGCAAATTTTGCGCCCATGTTCGATGAAGTTGAGATGCGCCTGATAATACTGGTCGGGCGGGATGATCTTTTCCAGTTCGACGTGCGCCTGTTCGCGCGTTGTTTTCGCCCCGATCAAACCCAGACGCTGTGTCACACGGTGGACGTGCGTATCCACCGGGAAAGCAGGCTTGTTGAAGGCAAAGAGCAGCACGATGGCCGCCGTCTTCGGCCCGACGCCGTTGAAGCGCGTCAGCCATGCCTTTGCCGCTTCCACGTCCATTTCAGCCAGGAAGTCCAGCGTGATCGCGCCACGTTCGTCGGTAATCTGCCGGAGCACCTGCTGGATGCGCGGCCCCTTCGTATCGGCCATCCCGGCGGGTCGAACAGCGTCGATCACCTCGCTGGCGGGCGCATCGCGGACCGCTTCCCAACTCGGGAAACGCTGGCGAAGACGCTCAAAGCCCTTGTCGCGGGCGACATCTGAAGTGTTCTGACTCAGAATGGTGTCCACCAATTCATCAACCGGCGGTAAATGCTGCCGCCATGTCGGGAAGCCGTAGGTTGCGGCCAGTATCTCAAAAATGTGCTGGTATTTGGCGCGTACAGAGTCATCCATAATAGTCATTGATTCTAACCATTCTCGACAAGCTGACAACTGCCCGCCCCTGACGCGGAGGCCGCGCGCAAAAGCATTGGGAGGCCCAATCTTCCAGAGGTCGTGGGTGAAATGTGGCTGTACGGCGCCGTTGAGCGGGATTGGCAAAACTGTGGGGAATAGTAACACAAAACCCAGGAGGGCCTGGGTCTGTCATGCCGAAGGTGGGAGTCGAACCCACACTGCCGTAAGGCAACTACGCCCTGAACGTAGCGCGTCTGCCAATTCCGCCACTTCGGCGCTGGCTGGTATTGTAGGCGCACTGGGGCCGAATGTCAAGGGCATTTTCCAGGCGCGGCAGACGGCGATCTCATGGTTGCCTCGCCAACCTGGTTGTGCCCTACAAATCAGCGTTGATTCTGGCAACCACCGTTGAACCCCACATTACCGAGAGGTAAAAACTGGATGAGCAGCGGCATTCTGCTGTGGCAGGTGACGCAATCAAAAAAGCCCCTGGCCGAGCGTCCAGGGGAAAAGCGACAAATTCAGTTATCAAAAAGGGCGCGACTACTTGCGGCCTTTGCGGGCAGCGGGCTTCCTGGGAGCGGCTTTGGCTCTGGGCTTGGCGGCCCGCGCCTTGCCCGACACCGCCGCCCGCAGCACTGTGCCCGCCGTGAAGGCCGGGCGCTGCCGCGCCGCAATCTTGATCTTGGCC
>Ga0070741_10001152_pt1 | contig 83687 bp, 68 predicted proteins | sample Coa_R1_4_FD_66440 | JGI IMG/M metagenome (GOLD analysis project Ga0070741, IMG submission 66440) | Surface soil microbial communities from Centralia Pennsylvania, which are recovering from an underground coalmine fire - Coalmine... | ecosystem: Environmental > Terrestrial > Soil > Unclassified ...
CGAACGCCGCGCAATAGGAGCCGCAGTTCGGCCGGGCGGCGCCGTCAGAGCGCGTCGTCAGGGACAGCAACTCGGCGCACCGTCGACGGTGCAGCAGCGCTGGTCGCTGTAACAGCAGGTCGTCTGCCCGCGGTACGAACAGACCATCTCGTCCGGTCCGCAGCGCGGCGCGCGCGGTTCCGCGTCCCTCGCGCCGACGCCAGCGGTCGCTGAGCGCGACGCGCAGTACGAGCCACCCTCGTCCTCCTCGCACCGCGACGTGATCGGACAGCAGACCGCGTTGCCCTGCCCCTTACAGTACTGGTAGTCGCCCGGACACCGGCCGCCGTAGTCGCCCCACACACTCCGTACGAGGTCGAGCGGGCCGGGAGTGGAGGGTTTGACCGGGCCACCCATCGCCCGCGGGCCGCCACATGCCGCGGCCAGCAAAGCTAGGACGCCAAGCCAACGCGCTCGTGCTGTCACCAGAGGACCCGACACCATGGGAGGCCGGCGGCGCAATGCTACGCCATCGTCCGCTCGTGTCCGGCAACTTTCACGAGCTTGTTGTAGAGCCCGAGCACCAGAAGCGTCGGCGCCCACTGGCCGATGAACTGCGAAAGATCCCGGTTACCCGTCATGCGGGCCGCCAATGATGCGGCGATCGATCCGAACGCAGCCCACAAGAAGAGGTCCGACGGGAGCTTCGCCGTCTGCTCTTCGATCGCGCGGGCGACCGCGCCCTCCGCGTGGCTTGCCGATCCGACCGCCTGTTTCACCGATTCGAGTGCCGCCATGGTCGCTCTCCTTTGGAGGAAGTGATATCGCTTCGAGGAGCAAACCGAATGCCGCGCTCGAGGCGTCCGCGGCGCGGGAGGTGCGCCAAAACTGCTGTCGCGCGGCGCGACTCGAACACGTGAAGTCGTCGCCCGGCTCTCCTCGGGCGTCCCCCCGCCGGTTCGAGTCGCGCTATGTCGCACCGTCCGCCACGCGAACGTCCGCGCGGTGCCGGCGCGCGCCAGGCGCTTCCGGGGAGCGTGACTTCGCCCGTTCGCGCGTGGGCGCCCCGAACGACGGTCGAACGCTCACGGGACCGGTACGGATCGTCGTCCGCGCCTCAGCTCATGGAATGAACGGCCGGACGAGTCGCCCGGCCGTGTCGTCGACGAAGACGTCGAAGACGACCCACGTGTCCGACGTCACCAGACCTCCCGGCGGATCGCCCCCGCCAGGACTCTTCCCGATCGTCGGGTCGCCGGTGTTCGCCATGAGGAGCGACCCGCGCCCGTCGAAGGCGACCCCGAACGGGCCGTTGACCATGACGTCGCGCGCGGCGTTCTCTTCCGGGCTCGGGAACCGGAGCGCTTCGCTCCCGTCGGGGTTGAGGATCGAGAGCTGACTCTTGGAGAAGAGCGCCGCGTAGAGCGTGCCGGACGCTCCGAAGGCGATCCCGCCGCCGCCGAGCGCGGGCATGAGCGCACACCCGGCCAGTGCGATGTCGGGATCGGCGGAACACGGCATCACGACGAAATCCGTGTAGCGGTGGAATTCCTGGAGATGGAGCGCATCGGGGTGAGCGAGCGGGAGCCGATAGATCGCAACCTGCCCCTCCTGGGTTCCGGCGGCGAAGTACAGGTTCTCCGCGCTCGGGTCGGTCGTCACCCCCGCGACGTTGGCACCGTAGGTTCCGCTGAGCCGCGGATCCGTGAACCAGAGCTGTGCCTGTCCGCCACCGCGCGGTACCCGCCAGATGATGGGCGCGGACCAGTCGCCGACGTAGAGGCTGCCGTCGGGTCCGAACGCGACGAACCCGGGCATGTCGGTGAACGACGTGTCTGTGCTGGTCGGGATCGTGCCGTAGACTTCCTGCGCACCCGTGCGTGGGTCGACACGGTCGATCCGGCCGTTCATGTCCGCGACATAGATCCGGCCGGCGGCGTCGAGCGCCATGCCCAAGAGACCCATGGTCTGCACCGACGCGGCTCGGACGACCTCGATCGGATTGATGCGACCGGCGAGTGGCTGACCGCTGTCGAGGCTGTAGGTCCAGATCTCGTCGCTCGGGTCGAAGGGGCGGTCGAAGTCCGCGTTCGACGTGTCGACGTAGAGCGTGCGCCCGCTGACGGCGAGGCCGCCCGGGTGCCCGGGATACGGCAAGGTCGCGAACACCTCGATGTCGCCGATCGGGCGCTGCGCGGCGTGCGCCCCGATCGGCGCGGCGGTCACGCCGAGTCCAACCGCCAGCGCCAGCATCGCGACCGTCGTGTGAACCGTCCTCACGGACTGCTTCATTGGATATCCCCTTCCCAGGGGCCCGCCCGTCGGGGCAGCTCCCTACCCTGCAGGCGCCAGAAACCGTGTAGCGGTGTGCCAGAGGGGCGCGGTCAGACGCGCCAGCGCACGGGCTCGTCGGGCACCACGTACGTGCAGAACGTGCCGGTCCGGACGTAGCGGCGCAGGTGGGTCGCCAACCCGGGGTGCACACGCCCAATGTGCGTCAGGCTGAACCGGATTCGCGAGGCGACCGCCTTGCGGGCGCGCTCCATCGGACTGCCGGCGCGCCGGCCGCGGCCGCCGAGGCCGAACGCCGATGCCAGCTCGGCGGCGATGAAATCGAGCTCCGCTCGCGCACGCGCCGCGCGTCCAGCGTCGTTGCACCGTTCGGCATCGTCGAGCTCGCGGTGCAGATCCGCCAACCGCTCGCGGTAGTCCGCGCACCCGCGCTCGTCGAGAACCGCGTCGCCCGAATCGCGCCGCGAGAGGCGTAACCCGTCGGCCACCAGTGCTGCGGGGCTCACGGCGCCCGTCTCGGGCGGGCCGCTCTCAGCGGCGATCAGGTCGGCGACATGTATCTCCTTCCCTGCGTTCGCGAGCAGGATCGCGATGTCGCCGAGTCCCTTGCCGTGCTTCACGCGGACGGTCTTGCCGGCATACGCGAGGGTCCAGAAGTCGCCTTCGTGGTGAAAGACCGCGTCACCCTCGGGCTCGGCGATCGACTCGCTCGCGAGGCCCAGACGGCGCGCCTTCGCCGTCAACCCGTCCATCCCGAGCTCGCGGGCCGTATCGAGCGCGGTCGTGAGCAGGGCCGTCGCCTCGCGTCGCCGATCGGCCGTGTCGGAACCGAGGAGAAGGCGCGCGTGCGCGAGCCGGGTCCACGCGAGGAACGGCCGCGCGCCCATCCGCTCGTGTTGCGCCGTCGCGTCGGCGAAGTGGCCGCTCGCCTCGGCGGCGCGACCGAGCGTCGATGCCAGCAGACCGAGGTAATGGGAGACCGATCCCCAACACGTCAGCCCGGCGGCCATGATCGCCACGCGATCGGCATGGGGCAGGAGGAGCTCGTAGAGTCTGGTGGCGCTCGCCTGGTCGTTCAGCTCGCTGGCGACCGCGGCGAGAAGGCTCATCGAGACGAGCCATCCGCCGTCGCGTGGCAGATCGAACCCGTCGTGTCTCAGCGCGGCCAGCTCGCGCCGCGCCTCTGCCTCGTGTCCCGTCTCCGACCACACGAGTGCGTGGTGAGAGCGGAGCAGAGTCGGGGCGGGCGTGTCCGACTGCACCGGAGCTCGCTCCAACCGGTCGAGACAGCCCTGATGAAAATAGAGCACGACGCCCTGCGCCTGGAACCGCATGATCGCTTCCGCGTCCGGGTCGCGCTGGCCGAGCTCGACCATGCGCGTGGCGTGGGCGTGGCCCTCGGCAAAGCGGCCGTCCATGATGGCGCGTGTCGCCCGCCACATCGCGACGTCGGTCAGGTAGAGCGGCTGACGCAGCTCGTCCGCGATGTGTGCCGACGTCTCGATCTCGCGGTCGGCCGCGACCACGTCGCCACGCTCGAGGAAGCCGACGACACGAAATCGGCGACCGAGCAGCGCGAGCTCGCGATCGCCCGTGCGTTCCCCGAGCGCAACGAGCTCGTCGGCGATCGCGAGACGCTCCTCCGTCGTCTCCGGCCGCCAGCGCGCGACCCAGCGTGCCCGAAGAACGGCGGCGAGATCCCGCGGATCGTCGAGCTGCCGCGCGACGGCGACCGCCTCGTCGCTGAGCGCGAGTACCCGCTCGGGCTCCGGCGCCCAGTAGAGATTGATCGCGAGACGCGCGAGCAGTCGCGCCCGGAGCGCCGGCTCACGCTCGCCGAGGCCCGCCAACGCTTCCTCGAGCAGCGCGATCCGGGCGTGATCGACGACACCGCTCCGCGCCCAGAGGAGCCGCGAGCCTTCGCCGGCGAAGCCGAGGGCGCTGCGGGCGAACAGCACCGAATCTCCGATGCGCCTCGCCGTTTCGGCCGCCTCGCGGAAGGCCTCGCGCGCGCCGCGTCCGTCTCCCGATCTCCACTGAGCGTCTCCGCGTGCGAGGAGGAGCTCGCACCGCGCGCACTCGTCTGCCGGGCGAGCCTGCTCGAGGGCGCCGAGCGCGGACCCGAAGTGAGCAGCCGCCTCTTCGTAGGCGAGCGATGTCACAGCGTGCCGGCCAGCTCGCATGCTGTACGCGATTGCCTTGTCGGCACCGTCGGTCACCGCGGCCTCGAGAAAGTGATGCGCGAGGGCTGCAAGTTGCGGACTCAGGTCTGCACGGTGGAGGTCCTCGAGCACTTCCCCGACCCGGCCGTGCAACTTGGCGCGCTCCGAGAACGGGATGTCTTCGTAGATGGTCTCCCGGATCAACGCATGGCCGAATCGGTATCGCCCCACTCCATGCGCCTCGCGGACGACGATCTCGGCCGCGAACGCCGGGTCGAGCGTCTGGAGGAGCGCCTCGCCGCTCAGGGCACACGCCCGCTGGAGGCAAGCCACATCGAAGTCGCGTCCGATGACCGACGCGACCGCGAGTACGTTCATACAGGCTGCCGGCAAGCGGCCGAGGCGCCGCCGGATCGCCTCGCACACGCCGTGCGGTACGGGAAGCCTGCCGGTGCTCCCGTCCGCATGCTGCTCGACCGCCGCCTCACTCACGAGCACGCGCACCATCTCGTCCACGAAAAAGGGATTTCCCTCCGTCTCCCGATGGACCGCGCGCGCGAGGGCGGGAGGCGCGGTTCGGCCGGTCATCGCTTCGATGAAGAGCCTCACCTCGTCCTCGCCGAAACCCTGCAGCGCCAGATGGTGCCCATCGCGGGCGAGGGCGCCGAGCGCCTCGGCGACCGCCGCGCTCTCGCGCGCGTCGGCTTCGCGGTACGTGCCGACGAGAAGCAGGCGCGCATCGCGAAGCTCCTGCGCGAGAAATTGCATGAGGAGGAGCGACGGTGCGTCGGCCCACTGCAGATCGTCGAACACGACAACGAGCGGCGCCCGCTCGGCGGCACCCTTCAGGAAGTTCGCGACCGCATCGAAGAGGTAGAAGCGCGCATGGTCGGATTGCAGCCAGACGGGCGGTGCAGCGGGATCCGGGAGTCGCTCGCGCAGCTCCGGGACCAGGTGCACGAGGGCGGCGGCTCCCGCTCCGACGGACCCGTGGATTCGCTCGTCCCCGATCGCGCGGAGACAGGCACGGATCACCTGGACCCACGGCCAGTACGGCGGAGCACCGGCGCCTTCCCAGCAGCGGCCCCACAGCGTGACGCCCGAACGCTGCCCCGCCTCGCGAGCGAGCTCCTCGATCAGCCGCGTCTTGCCGATGCCTGGCTCGCCCACGACGAGGAAACAACCGCCACGGCCGTCGATCGCCTCCGCGAGGCCCGCGCGCAACTCCGCGAGCTCGCGCTCTCGACCCACGAAGAGTCGCGCGGGGCGATCGTGCATCTCGAAGGATCATTCCGGTCCCCAGAAACGAGGGCAAGAAGGGGGCCCCGGATGAGAGCGCGTCGAGCCGGGATCTGCCGATGCGCCTGCCGCTCGCCGGGGAGGACGGTCCCTTCCCGGCGACGGCAGGGATGCTCGTCAGAACGCGCTGGGATCGAGAAACGCGCCGCTCGGGGACGCGTTGCACGAATCCACGGTCAACGGATGCGTCGTCGAGCAGCAGCTCGAGTGCGTCATGTTGACGACGCCACCCTTGTCCGTGCAGGCCGTCGTACTCTTCTTGAGCTTGCACGTCGTCTTGCCGTGCTTCGTGATGCAGCAGGTCACGAAGCCGGGCTTCCCGCACGTGGACTTCGCCGCACACTTCTTGACCTTACCCTTGCAGCTCTTCGGCAAGCTCGGTGTGGGCCCGCTCGAGAGCTGATTCGCCTGGTCGGCAATGCAGCTGACGTACGCACCGTGATTCCCGGCGTTGCACCCGTTTCCCTCCGCCGCGCAGTTCGAATCGGCCGTCGCCCGTGCGTCGATCACCGCCTGCTCGTCGCCCGGGTTGCTGCCGCACTTCGCGGCGTGCCCCTTGCTCGCGCCGAAGACGAGCGACACGGCCAACACGGCACACATCAATGCTCGCATGATCTGGTTCCTTTCTCCCCGGAAGTTCGCGTGGCATCGAGCGCGACGACCGGTGGGCATGCGGGACGTTGGTCTCGAGCGACTATCGGCGATGGGCGTCGGAAAGTTGAGCCGGCGCGTCATCCCGCGCAGCCGGCTCCCACGCGAGTGCGGCCGGGCGCGCGCATGAACCGGAAGCCGCTACAGCGGAGCGCGTGGAGCCGTCGCGAGGTCTTCAGGTCGGGGAGCGCTCGACATCGTCACCTCGCCGAGGTTCGGGATCAGATCGTGGAGCCGCTGGAAGCGTAGAAAACTCGAAGGCCCGAGTTCATAGAGCGGCTCCGCGCCGTCGAGGAGATTCCATATCGACCGCGCTTGACGAAGCGTCTGGCCGAGCGTCCGGGTTCCCAACCTGACTCACTACGCTAGCGAGGTTCGAGCACGAGAGCGCTGACGTCCGACGATGCCCGCGGAGCCGGACGCCCCGGGGGCCCGTCGGCGCAGCGTCACGCGTCCCGTGCGGCGTGGATCACGGACACGGGAACGCGACGTCGTTGTTCGTGTCTTCGCGGCTGATCGTCGCCGCGGCGAGCGCATCCATCCCGGCCGCGTTCAGGCACGGCGGACAGATGTTGGCAGCCACGAGCTTGTCCCGGACCGAGTTGAACTTCTCGAGCCCGCCCTTCGCGGTGCCCGCCGCCACCTCCTCGCAGCTCTCCTCGTCGAAGTCGACGCCGCGCAGGAACGACGCGCCCATCCTCGTGTGGCACTTGCTCGTCGATGCCTGGAGCTTGACGAGCGCCTTCGCGACGGCGATCTCGCACTTGAGCATCGCGTCGCTGTTCGCGACCCATCCCGTGTCGTCGTCGTCGATGAGCGCGCCCGAGGTCGAATCGCAATAGACGTTGCCGTTGTCGCCGTCGAAGGAGCCGGGCCCGGTGCCGAAGAGCGTCGCGCCGTAGGCGGAGACGGCGGCGGCGTTGCCGCAGCCGAGCGACGTGAGACGGTCGACGCCCGCGTTGAAGATTGACTGCACCGACTTGCCCGGGTTGTTCTCGCAGTTCTCCTCGGAGTTCCCCGCGCCGGTGATCGACGCGCCTTGGAAGCGGCTCTCGGCCTGCTTCGCGTGACAGCTGAACGCGCCCTTCACGGCCTTCGCGATGATCTTCCCGGCGGTGCTCGAGCACTTGTACCCGGGCTTGTCCGCCGGCACGCAGCCCTCGTCGTCGGCCGTGCACGACGTGGTACCGCCGTCCGTGCAATCGAAGTGCTGGCCGGGCCCCGGAGGCGTCGCCAGAGCGCCCCCGGCGAGAACGAGACTCGCGAGCGCCGTACCGATCGTCCGCGCGATCTGCATGATGTCCCCCTTCGCGGCTGGTTTTGCCTTCACCCACAGCACACCGCTCGCTCCGCAGCGTCAATACACGATCTTCGGGTATACGGTCCCCGCCCGCGACGTGACGGACGGCCCGATCTCGTGGTGGTCGCGCGCTGCCGAATTACATGAAGCGCGTTCGAGGAGACGAACCACCCGCCGCTTTCGTCGCGCATGATTGGCAGGCGCCGTCCATGGCATGCTTGCCCGACGCCGCGCCGAGCGGAGACCGCACGGATGTCCCGACGCCGCAAACCACCGACCCGCCGAGCTCACCGCGAGCTGAAGAAACGTCCCGTTCCGCCTCCGACGCTACCGTCGGCCGTCGTGCGCTTCGACCGGCGCGACGCCGTCATGTTCGTCGCGATCATTGCTCTGGCCTTCGGCGTGCGCTGGATTCACGTCCACGAGGCGCGGCCGGTCCCCTTCTTCGACACCCTGCTCTCCGACGCGCGGGTATACGACGACTGGGCGCACGTCATCGCCTCGGGCGACTGGTCCAGCAGCAAGATGGGCGTCTTCTACCAGGCGCCGCTCTACCCTTATTTCCTCGCCGTCCTGCACGTCGTGTTCGGCCACGACGTGTGGGCGATTCGCCTGGCACAGGCGCTGTTCGGCGCGCTCGCGTGCGGCGTGATTTATCTGGCCGGGTGCCGGTTCTTCTGTCGCCGCGTCGGCATCGTCGCCGGCGTGATGCTCGCGCTGTACGCGCCCGCGATCTTCCTCGACACGCTGATTCAGAAATCCGTGCTCGATGCGCTGTTCGGGACACTGCTGCTGATGTTGGCCGCGTGTTTCGCCGAACCCGCCGCGGGACGAACGACGCCGGAGGGACATACGAGCGCCCGCGACGACCGGACAAGCGGAAAGTCGGCAGGCGCGCACGAACGACACCTGGACTCGCAGCGACGCCTCGTGCTGACGCTTGCGCTCGGCATCGTCGCCGGCCTCTTCGCCCTTTCGCGTGAAAATGCGTTGGTACTCGCCGTCGTGCTGGCCGCCTGGCTCATGCTGCACCGACGAAACGCCACGATCCGCGAGCGACTCACGAGTGCCGGCGCGTTCGCCGCCGGCCTCGCGCTCGTTCTGCTGCCGGTCGGCGCTCGCAATCTGCGCGTCGGCCACGAATTCGCGCTCACCACCTCGCAGGCCGGTCCGAATTTCTACATCGGAAATCATCCCGGCGCGCTCGGCATATACGTGCCGCTCCGCGAGAATCGCGGCACTCCGTTCACCGAGCGCCAGGACGCCACGGAGCTGGCGGAACAGGCCGTCGGCCATGCGCTGACTCCGGGTCAGGTCTCGCGCTACTGGATCGATCGGTCGCTGGCGTTCATCGGCGGGCACCCCGGCGAATGGCTCGACCTTCTGCGTCGAAAGCTGCTCTACGCGCTGAATTGGTTCGAGATCGCCGACACCGAGGACCAGTATTACTACGAGCGCTATTGCCCGCTGCTGCGCTCGCTCAGCGTCATCGGGCACTTTGGCGTGCTCGTCCCGCTCGCCGTGGTCGGCATCGTGCTGAGCTGGCCGCGGCGGCGCGAGCTCGTCCTGCTGTACATCCTGTTCGGCACGCTGCTCGTCAGCATCGTCCTCTTCTACGTTTTCGCGCGCTACCGCTATCCGCTCGTGCCGTACGTCGTGCTGCTCGCGGCAGCCGGTCTCGTCGGCGCGATCGATGCCGTGCACCAGCGGCGCTGGGTCGCCGTCGTCATCGCCGTGGTGCTGATGATACCGGCCGGCATGGCGGCGAACGAGGTCATCTTCGAGCGTCGATCGACATTGGCCGGCAGCTTCACCAACGCCTCCGCCGTGCTGCTCGAGGCCGGCCGCGTCCGCGACGCCATCCAGAGCGCACGCGAGGCCATTCGATACGAGCCCGGGTTCGTCCTCGCCTACGAGGATCTCGCCATGGGGCTCACGCAATCCGGGAAACTACACGAGGCCGTCGACGTGCTCCGCATCGGCCTCTCTTACGGGCCGCACACGGCCTCGCTGCACACGCGCCTCGGCATCGTCCTGCTCCGCCTGGGCGACAAGACTGCCGCCGCCGCGGAATTCGACCAGGCCTTGGGACTCGTCCGCGACGACCCCGCGACGCTCAGCGAGCTCGGCCGCCTGCAACTGATGAACGGCGACGCGGAGCAGGCACTCACGCTGCTACGCAAGAGCGCGGCATCAGCCGACTACCATCTCGGGCTGAAGATGAACCTCGCCTGGGGGCTGGCGGTGTGCCCGGACGACGAACTCCGCAACGGCCCGGAGGCGGTCGCGCTGGCCGCCCCGCTCGTCGCGGCAAAGCCGATCCTGTCGAGCGACATTTTTTCGCTGGAGACCCTCGCCGCGGCATTCGCGGAAGCAGGCCGCTTCCCCGAGGCCGTCGAGACGCAGCAGCGTGCCCTCGCCATGGCGAGGCAACGCGACGCCGATGCGCTCGTGATCGAGGAATTCACGCGCGCGTTGGCGAGCTATCGAGAATACCGTCCGCAACGCGTGGAAAGCGGCCATTGAGGCGTCGCTGTGGCGCGCCCGGCGAGGCCACAAGACCTCTTGCCGATGCGCTAGCCGACAGACGATAAGTCGTCTCCTCGCGTCGAGCGCGCGCCGCCGACCGATCTCTCGGCCGATGGCGACGCGTGCGAGAGCGCCGCGGCATCGAAGTTCGACGCGACAACGGCGGGATGGACGACGGCAACCAAGCCGCCTCGGCGCACGGCTGGTCTCGCTCGCGTTCTACCTGGGCAGCCTGGCGCGAAGCGGTTTTCGTCTCGGTCTGGCGGCACACGCCGCGCTCGGTCTGTAGATGCGACGCGGTTCGGTCTATAGATGCGACCCGGGGGAGAAAGCGAGCGTGACATGGATGCAGGGAAGCTTCTCCGGAGAACGACCCCGGCTCTTGCCATCGCGGTGATGGCGGCCACGGCCGTCGCACGCCCGACGGTCACACCGTACGACTTCACCGGCCAGTGGGCGGGCGGGGCCCACGCCATGCAGGGGCGTAAGACGAAGGACTACACCCTGACCGCGGATTTCGCGCCCGGAACCAAGCCGAACACGTTCACCGGCTCGTTGACGGTGATGGAGATACCGACGACGTGTGTCGTTCTCGGCAAGCTGAAGCCGAACCTGAAGGTCAAGGCGCGGCTGAAGCAGTGCACTAACGGCGCTCGCCCTGCCCGGTTGCACGGGACGGTGGACCCCACCATGCAGGCGATCACGGGAAAGTTCATCAGCCACACCGTCCACGGGACCTTCACGCTGACGCGGAACTGACGCCTCATTTTCAGTTCCGGGCCCGTGCGGCGGGGGTCTCTTCACTAGCGAGGGGCCGAGGGTCATCGCCTTTCTTCGCGTCGATCGATGTGATCGCGACGCGGCCCGCGCTTCCGGCTCGCGTGAGCAAGGCCGACGTCAGTCGTCCAGTACGTTCCCGTTGGCCGTGTCGCCGGCCTGCGGATCTTCCTCGACCAGGAACGTCGTCGCGAGCTTTCCCGGCCCGTTCTCCGTGGACCACGCCGCGCACGAGAAGTTCTCGCCCGCGACGGCGATCTCACCCGTCCCGACGCGCGGATTGCCGTTCTCGTAATGTGCTTCGCTCTGCCCGGTCGTGTAGATGGCGGGCTGATCGGCGGGATAGGCGACCATCGTGCAGTCGGCAGGCCCCGGCGGGAGCTGGACGAAGCTCTGCTGACACGTGAGGAGCACGGCACCGGGCCCACCGTCGGCGCCGAGGCCCGTCTGGAGCTGCACCGGGTTACTCTGCCGTCCGGGACCGGCGCTGTCCTGGACGACCTGGACGTCGACCGCCGTGCCGCCGTTGCAGTCGACCATGCCGGTGCACGAGTCGACGCGGAAGCAGAGCGTGCCGAACGCGCCGCCGAGGATCGGCCCTCCATAGTAGACGGAACCGGTCATCGTGACCGACGCGACGCCGTCCGATCCCGGGGTGCCACCGACGAGATCGAAGGCACCGCTCACCACCCCGATCCGCACGTCCGTTCCGAGCGCGGAGGAGAACGACGGCCCGCGAAACGAGAAGTGCCGGGTGCCGAGCGGAGCCGCAGGACCCAGCCGGCAGAGGTAGTTGCACTCGGGCGTGCCCGGACCCGGCGGATCGCACTCTTCGCCGCAGGCGGCATTTGTCATCCCGTCGCCGCACCGCGCGCCCGCCTCGATCGCGCACGACGCGGAGCAGCCGTCGCAGCTCGTCGTGTTGCCGTCGTCGCACTCTTCCGTGCCGCACGTCACCCCGTCGCCGCAGCCGGTGACGAGCGTGCAGTGGTTGCTGCACGCGTCGCAGTCGGTCGTGTTGCCGTCGTCGCAGTCCTCTCCCGGATCGACGTGGCCGTCGCCGCAGTACGGGAGGCGGTGGCACTCCGCGTCGCAGCGAGCCGGAACGGGCGGATCGCACTCCTCACCGCAGGTCGCGTTCTGCTCGCCGTCGCCGCAGCGCAGCCCGGGCTCGAGCGTGCACGTCGCCGAGCAGCCGTCGCAGTCGGTCGCATTGCCGTCGTCGCAGTCTTCCGCGCCGCACCGCACCCCGTCGCCGCAGCCCGTGACGGCGGTGCACCGGTTGCTACAGGCGTCGCAGTCGTCGGTATTGCCGTCGTCGCATTCCTCGCCCGGCTCGACGAGGCCGTTGCCGCAGACCGCGTTCGAGGGCGGGAGCGCCAGCTCGACGAACTTGCCGCGCCCGAGGCCCTCCTTCACGTCGGGCTCGTCGGACTTGCAGGTCCAGACGTTGCCGTCGGGATCGAAGACGATCTCGCGCATGAAGCTGCCGCGCGTCGGGACCGGAAACGCGGTGAAGGTCTCGCTCGCGGGGCGGAAGCGGATCAGCGTGTCGGAGGCCGAGCCGGTGATCCAGACGTCGCCCGTCTTCCGGTTGACGTTGAGCGCGTACGGTTCCTCGGCGTTGCCGTAGCCCGGCGGCCCGGCGGGTCCGGTCGGGAGGGGGTACGACTTCCAGCGTTCGATCACGGGATCGAAGCGACCGAGGACGCCGGAGCCGTAGCCCGGGACCCAGATGATGCCGTCGGCGCCCGCGCGGAGACGCCGCGGCCCGTAGAAGGGCGGCTTCCACGCCGTGATCTCGCCCGTCGCCGGATCGAGCCGGCCGACCCGCTGACCGAAGAGCTGCGACCACCAGATCGTGCCGTCGGGCGCCACCTCGCACCCATAGGGGACGGGAATCGAGAGCCCGACCTCCGCGGGATCCGCCGCCGGCAGCCGGTAATAGGTGAACTCGCCCGTCGACGGAACGAATCGCGCGAGGTGGTTCGATTTGGACAGCGTGAACCAGATGTTCCCGGCGGCGTCGAAGCGCAGCGTATGCGGATACGAGCCCTGGTCATCGCCGATCTTCGGGAGCGGGTAATAGGCGAACGCGCCGGTGTGCACGTCGAGCTTCGTCAGCATGTCGCGGCCCGGCTGCGTGATCCAGAAGTTCCCGTCGCCGTCGCGCTGGAGCGAGTGGCCGCCGCCGTCCATCGGATAGATGCCGCGCTCGCCGGTCCGCGGATCGATCCAGAGGACGCCCGAGTCGTTGTACACGCGTCCGTCGGTGCCGAGGTTCAGGTCGTGACAGCTGGGGCGGTCGTTCGCGTCGCCGAGGCCGTACTCGTAGAACGTCGCGCGGAGGACGTCGCCCGACGGGACCGGGGGGAGCGGCAGCTTCGGGACGACCGCGTCCGGGCCGAGCGTCGAGAGCAGGACCGGAAGGATCAACGGCCGCGTCTCCGCGTGATACGGCGGCAGGAAACCTTCCATGGTCTGCACGACGTCGCCCCACTCGTCGACCGTCTTGTCCTCGCGGAAGCGCGGCCCGGCGATCTGGTGGCAGTTTCCACACGAGAGCGTGAAGTCGCCGCGGATGGTCGGGCTCGGCCACTTGTCGAGCAGCAGGCCGAGAAAGCTGCTGGCGGGCAGCTGATCGTTCGTGTCGTCGGTCGGCGCGAGCGTCACGTTCTGCGTCGTCGTCTGGCGCCCGACGAGCGTCACCGTCACGTCCTGCTCCTGCCGTCCGATCAGGAACGCGCGGAGCCGGTACGTTCCGGGACGGAGACGCGGAAAGACGAAACGACCGTCCTCCTGCGCGAACACCGACACGCTCTCCAGGCGCCCGTCGTCGTAGGCGGTGAGCATCGTGCCGGGAAGAGTCCCGCCCCTCGCCGCGGTGACGCGCCCGCGCAGGAGCGCCGACCGTTCCGGCGTGCAGCGGAGCTTCCCGCCCCCGGCGGCGCACACGACCACGGCGGAGAAGCAGTCGTCCCCGACCTTCAGCAGCACCTTGGCGAACCGTGGCGTCCCGCCGATCCCCGACAGGTCGAGATGGGCGAAACTCGCGGTCATCCGGAAGGCGGCGCCCAAACGACGGATGACGAGCCGTGACCCCGCCTCGTGAGCGACGAAGGCGTCGTCGCGCACGTGCGCCACGAGCCCGCCCGCCGGGACGTCGGCCTGGTAGACGAGACGGTGATCCGCCTCGACGGCAACCGTGACCGGCTCGGCGCCGGGGTCGATCGCGACACCGGTCGGCAGGATGAAGGTGTTCGCCCGGCTGCCGACGCGATCCGCCCCCGGATGGCCGTCCGCGATGGTGAGCGAGCCGGCGGAGAGCGTGATCTCGCCCGCGGGACACGCCGGCGGGGTCGCCTGCGCCCGGGCGGTGCCGAGCAGCATGACGACGGTCGCACCAACGACGATCGAGGGATGCATCCGGCAGCATTTACGCCGCCTCGTCCCGCGGGGGAAGGATTTTCTCACGATGCTCGAGCCGCTCGACTGGAGCGCGGAGCCGAAATCGCCAGCGGCCACCGCCCGAGGCCGACGTGGTCGGTCGCTCTTCGCCGTAGCGACGCGGTTGGGCGTGGGCGGGGCAACTACGGCCGCTACGATGCTTCGGCACGCCGTCGGACGTCGGTGATCGCGACCTCGATCGCCGCGTCGCCCGGGCTCTCCTCGCCGACGTCGCCCGGCCGCGCGAGCCACGCGTAGAGCGCCGGAAGCAGGTGGACGCCGATCGCGAGGTTCGTCAGCAGGCCGCCGACGATCACGAGCGCGAACGGCCGCTGCGCGTCCGATCCGATGTCGTGTGACAGAGCCGCCGGGAGCAGCCCGAGCGTCGCGACGAGCGCCGTCATCATGATGGGGCGAAGCCGGCGGACGGCCCCTTCGATCACCGCGTCGTCGATCGATCGGCCGCGCAGACGAAGCTGATTGACGTATTCGACCATGATCACGCCCGTCTGCACCGACACGCCGGAGAGTGCGAGAAAACCGATGCCGGACGACACGCTGAAGGGCGTTCCGGTAACGGCCAGGGCGAGAATCCCGCCGATCGGCGCCATCGCGACGTTCAGCAGGATCGCGACCGGCCACTTGAGGGAGCCGAATGCGGAGTACAGGACGACGAAGATGAGGAGGAGCGTCAGCGGGATGACGACGGCGAGCCGCGCGTTCGCGCGCTGCTGACTCTCGTATTCTCCGGTCCAGTCGAGCCGCCACCCCGGCGGCAGCGCGACCTGCCGGTCGACGGCCGCCATCGCCGCGCGCACCGTGCCACCGAGATCGCGCCCGCGGACGCTGTACTTGATCGCGATGTAGCGGGCGTTGTTCTCGCGGTAGATCATCGACGCGCCGTCCTCCACCCGGATCGCGCAGAGCTGACCGAGCGCGACCCGCTCGCCCGACGGCGCCGCGATCCGGATGCGCGCGATGTCCTCGATCGTGCGGCGGAAGGGCTCCTGAAAGCGGACCACGAGGTCGAAGCGCTCCTCGCCCGTCAGGATCTGGCTCACCGCTTTGCCGCCGACGGCGGTCTCGACGGCATCCTGGATGTCGCTCACGTTGATGCCGAAGCGATCGGCGAGCTGCCGGTCGACGACGAGGTTCACGTTCGGCTGCCCCATGACGCGGAAGATGCCCAGATCGGCGACCCCCGGCACGTCGCGCATCGCGCGCACGATCTCCTCCGCCTTCGCCTCCATCTGCTTCAGGTCGTCCCCGACGAGCTTGACCGCGAGCTCGCCCTTCACCCCGCTCACCGCCTCTTCGACGTTGTCGGCGATCGGCTGCGAGAAGTTCCAGAGGACGCCGGGGATCTTCTCGAGGTCGCGGTCCATGGCCGCGATGAGGTCTTCCTTCGTCCGGAACCGTGCACGCCACGCGGACCGCGGCACGAGGTCGACGAAGTATTCGGTGTTGAAGAAGCCGGTCGCATCCGTCCCGTCGTCGGGACGCCCGACCTGACTGACGACTTGCGTCACCTCCGGGAAGCTCGCGAGTGCGATGCGCGCCGCGCGCGCGATCCGCTCGCCCTCGCTCGGTCCCGTGCTCGCCGCGAGCGTGCCGCGAACCCAGATCGCCCCTTCGTCGAGGTGAGGAAGGAACTCCGAGCCGATGACGCCGCCGAGCACGAGGAAGGCGGTCACGCCGAGGACCGTCGCCCCGCTGGCGAGCGTCCATCCGCGGTGGGAAAGGCACCAGGCGAGCGATCGGCGGTAGCGAGTGATCAGCCACGCAAGCACGGGGTTCCGCCATTCCGCAGCGATTCCTGAGAGGAGTTGGCGCGCGAGAACGGGGGCGAGGAAGAGCGCGAAGAGGAGCCCGCCGAGCAGCGCGAACGCGACCGTCCACGCCATCGGGCTGAAGAGCCGGCCCTCGACGCGCTCGAGCGTGAAGATCGGCAGATACGCCGTGATGATGATGAGGATCGCATAGAAGACCGGCCGCTGCACCTCGTGGACCGCATCGGCGATGCGCTCGGCGAGCGGGCGGGATTTCCGCTCCCGGTCGGTCGCGTGGCGCAGCATGTTCTCGATCACCACCACCGAGCCGTCGACCACCATTCCGAAGTCGAGGGCGCCGAGCGACAGCAGGTTCGCGGGAATGTGGCGGAGGCCGAGCAGGATCGACGCGAAGAGCAGCGCAAACGGGATCGTGGCGGCGACGATGAGCGCGCTCCACACGTTCCCGAGGAAGAGGAAGAGCACGGCCGTGACGAGCAGCATGCCGTGGAATAGATTTCGGAGGACGGTGTGCGTCGTATGCTGCACCAGGTCTGCACGGTCGAGAAACGGGACGACCTGCACGCCCGGCGGCAGGATGCGGCGGTTCAGCTCCTCGACCTTCGCGTGGACGGCGCGCAGGGTGTCGTCGGCGGGGGCGCCCTTCCTGAGGAGCAGAATGCCTTGCACGACGTCGTCGGCGTCGACGATGGTGCCGTCGTCATGGCGCGTCGCCTTCCCGACCTTGCCGAGACGGATCTTCGGCCCCTGGACGACGACGGCGACGTCGCGCACGCGGACCGGCGTGCCGTTCTCGCTCCGGAGCACGGTCGCTCCGATGTCGTCCGTCCCGTGCATCAGCCCGACGGCCCGCACGTCGAGCGCCTGCTGGCCGCGCTCGATGAAGCTCCCGCCCGCGTTCGTGTTGTTCTGCGCGAGCGCCTGCTCCACCTGCCCGATCGCGAGCCCGTGCGAGACGAGTCGATCGGGGTCGACCTGTACCTGGTACTCCCGGGTCGTCCCGCCGAAGCTCACCGCGTCGACGACGTTGGGCACCGACTTGAACTGCTTCGTGACCGTCCAATCCTGCAGCGCCTTCAGCTCCGTCAGGTCGTAGTTCGGGTTCCGGCTGGTGAGCGTGTAGAAGTAGATCTGCCCAACGGGGCTGTAGTCGGGGCCGAGCTGCGGCGTCACGTTGGCGGGCAGCGTCGCGGCGCCGACCTTCTCGAGCACCTGCTGTCGCGCGACCTGACCGTTCGCGTCGTCGTCGAAGAGGAGCGTCACCACCGACAGTCCGAAGAGCGACACGGAGCGGAGGTGCGTCACGTGCGCGACGCCGTTCAGCTGTACCTCGATCGGGATCGTCACCTGCTGCTCGACCTCTTCGGCTGCATGGCCCGGCCACTGGCCGATGACCTGCACCCACGTATCGGCGACGTCCGGATACGCCTCGATCGGCAGGCGATGGAACGCGAAGACGCCCCAGGCGACGAGGAGCCCGCCGAGTCCGAGCACGAGGACGGCGTTCTCCAGGGCCGCATCGACGAGCCGACGGATCACGGACGGCTCCGGATCACGAGCGCGTGGCGGCGTTCGCGAACTGCAGCGCGTCGAGAATCACCTCGTCGCCGGGCGCGAGGCCGCCGAGGATCGTCTGCGAGCCGTCCGGCAGGACCGCGCCCGCCTGTACCTCGACGCGCTTGAAGCGACGCTCGCCGTCGGCGCGGAAGACCCACGTGCGGTCCTGGAGGCGGAGGACTGCGGACGCGGGCGTCACGGTGCGCGTCTCGGCCGTTCGCGCGACGAAGCGCGCGGTCGCGAACATCCCCGGTCGGAAGAGGCCCTCGGCGTTGTCGATCTCGACGCGGACCTTGGCGGCGCGCGTCGTCGGATCCAGCACGCGGCCGATGTCGCTGACGGCGCCGCCGAAGGTGCGGTCGCGATAGGCGACGAGGCGGACTTCGGCGCGATCGCCGACATGGACGTCGCCCAGGTCGTTCTCGTACACGTCGCAGAGGACCCAGACGCGCGACAGGTCGGCGACCGTGAGCAGGTTTGGCGAGCTGTCGAGCGACTTGACCGCCTCACCGCCAGCCGCGTTCTGCTCGACGACGATCCCGTCGATTGGCGCGCGCACCTCGATGAGCGGCGCGGGCCGCTCGACGTCGCCACCGAGGATCCGGATGCGTTCCGCCCCGGTGTCGACGTCGATGCGCGCCTTGTCCGCGTCGTTCGCCGCCTGTTGGAGGTCCTTCAACGCGAGCGCCCGCGCGGCGAAGAGACGTTTCGCGCGACGCAGTGCCGCGTCGGTGAGGCGCTGATCGGCGAGCGCCTTTCGCCAGTCCGCGATCGCCGTCCCGAGATCGGCGCTCTGGACGACGAAGAGGACGTCTCCCTCGTGGACCGCATCGCCGAGGCGGACGCGGACGTCGGCGAGTCGTCCACCGGCCATCGCGTTCACGTGAACCGTGCGGCTCACCTCGGGCGCCACAACGCCGTTCGCATCGAGCGTGTCGTTCACCTCGCGCGTTTCGGCGCGCGCGCGCGCGAACTGCTCAGGACGATCAATCTCGACGACACGCGGGTCGGGGGCGTCGACGACGCGGGACTGAATCTCCCGTCTCGCCGGGATGTCGTGCGAGCAGCCGGCGGCGACGACGACGAGCGGCAGCGTCGCAGCGAAGACGGTCGACGCGATCGAATTCACACGCCGCCCCTGGTGCGATGGCCCCACAATGGAAGAGGTCTTGGTCGGCGGCATCGATCACGCCACTCAAAGCCCGCACAGCAACCGGCATGCCAGCGGCCCACCGCCTCGCGCGACACGCCAATGCGGCTCGGACGGGAGGAGCGGATCTGCGATGAGACGTTTCGGCACCTCCCGTTTGACCGATAGCCTCACGGGAATTCGCGCTCGAACAGGATGGTGTGCGTGTGCGCCAGCCATCTGGGCCTGTTCGACGCGGTGTCGGACGGCGACGAAGACGGGATCGGCGACGCCTGCGCGTAACCCGACGCCACGCGGCGGGGCCCAGTCGTCTTGACGGGATCTCATGTCCCGCGGGAACACCCGCTGCCCCGGATGCGCTGCGGTACGAGGGAGTCGATCAGCGCTCTCGGCCCAGCGGAAGAGAGGGAGTGACGATGAGAGTCCTCCACGCCGACGTCGTCGGCGAGAGCGGGCGACTCGTCGTGCACGCGTGTCATGGGTGGCTCACACGACGTGCACGGCGAATGGCGAGCTCAGCGGAATACGCGCAACAGCTCGAATCCGAGGTTGGTCAGATCGAGCGCCCGGAGCATGCGCGTCTCGGCGTGTTGGTTCTGGAAGCGCCGGATGATCCATTCCGTCGCCACCGCCGTGCCCGACGCCGCCTCGTAGCTGTCGATTCGCTCGATGACGATGTGCGGGAACCGGGTCCCGAAGAGCTGGCGCTCGACGAGATGCCCGTCGTCCGTGTCCTGGGTCAGGGGCCCGCCCGGCAGCCCGGTCTGCAGGAAGAGAAGCGCTCGGGTCACCATCTTCTCGACCACGGGCAGGCGCATCGACCCCGGCGTCAGGCCCCACGGTGGATCGACGGTGCCGAGGCGGTTCCGGTCCTGGTGGTAGACGCGGAGCATCGGGAGGCAGTTGAGGTCGCCGCGGAGTAGTTCCTCGAGCTTGAGCTGGATGAACCCGCTGAACCGCCGTTCGGCGTCGTTGTAATCGCTGGCCTCGTGGCGGGCGAAGAGCTCCCCGCCCGCATGCGTGGTGAGTTCGCGGCCTTCGTCTCCGTTGCTCGTCATCGGCATGGCCTCCCGAGGTAATCCAAATCATGGTCGTGGCTCCTCGGGAAGATGGAACGCCCGTCGCGCCATGCGGCCGTCCGGACATCACGCCATCGCCACCGCGAGCGCGGACGTCGTGGCACGAAGCGTGAGGAACAGCAGCTTCTCGGGCACCGGCTCGGCTGACGCTCGACAGGATGACGTTCGAGCGGGCGAGCGTCGTTGCGCTCACCGTCGCCCAGCCGCGCGACCGGGACTTAGCTCCCGGGTCCGGGACCCTCGATCGCATCCGGCGGCGGCGGGGGCCGGTCCTCGCTCGATTTCGACGGCTCCCCGACCGGTGCTGATTCCGGGGCGGGCGTGGCGGGCGCGGTCACCTCCTCGGGCGCTACACCGGACGACCGCGTTTGCTCCTCCGATGTCTCTGCAACCGGGCTCTCGGAGCTCGACCGGGGCGCCGGCGGCCCGCTCCCGTTCCCCGAGCCGGGTTCGGGTTCCCCGACCGACGGCGACGGGCCTTCCTCCGGTGGGGGTGCATAGACGAGATGCTCGTGAATCGCGCGGAAGACGTCCGTCCAGCTGAGCTGCTTGTCGAGGTCGTCGTCGGAGGTTTGCGCGCCAGTCGGTTTCGGAGGCGCCCAGCGGCAGTTGAAGCGCGCGAGGTTCGTGTTCAGCTTCGTCTCGAACCGCGTGACGAAATTTGCGCTTCGGAAGAGCTGCGGTGAGACGGGGTTACCGGGCGCCGGACGCAGGTTGAATTGCTTCTGATCGTCGCGGGCGACGTCGATCGCGGCGCTGATGATCGCCTCGGTGATGTTGCGGTTGCCGCGGAACCAGAGGCGCCAGATGAACAGGACCAGATCGTCTTCGTACATCGACTGCGCGACGTTCTTCAGGTCGGCCACGCTCATCTTCGTGTCGTTCGCGAGGTTCGTGAAAGTATCGTTCGCACGCGTCTGAACGTCCTTGGTCGGACGCCCGAACGACTCCGGTACTCCCTCGGCGTCCCGATAGAGCGCGGCCATGTCGATCGCTCCCCGGACGCCGCGGGCGCGGAACAGCGGTATCTGGCGGCGCACGTGGCTGATGAGGATCGCCTGCTGGATCCAGTCCACGAGCCGCTCGATCGGAAAGAGCGTACGTCGGGCGAGCATGATCGGATCGGACGTCGCGAGATGCTGGATGTCCCAGGTGCCGAATTCCGCCAGATGATTCACGATGGCGTCGTCGAGACCATCGATCAGGCAGAGCGGCAAGACTTGGCAGCCGTCCTCGTCGGGCTTGAAGAAATCGCGGACGCGACGCTGCAGGGCGAAGAATCCCCAGTTCGGGAAGAGACCGAGCGCGAAGAAGAGAAAGACCGCCTGCGCGCTGGTCGTGACCGAAGCGAAGATCCCGATCTGCCCGGCGATGAAGCCGAGCAGCATCAGGGTCAGCGTCCGGAGCGATCCCGTCATGAGGAATCTCGCGCTCAGCGCGGACGAGTTCATGCGGCTGATCATCTCCGTCACGACGTAGATGTAGGCGCCGTACGACGTGTAGAGCAGGCCGGTCACGGCATCGGCGGCGCGGGTGCGGGGTGACACGCGCTCCGCTATGCCCAGTCCGCCGGTCTCCCCGCCGCCGGGCGATGGCGGCTCCTTCGGATTCTCGACGATGGGCAAGGCCGTCGAAGGCGGCTCGATCGTACGGAGCCCGATGCCGATCCCGGTTTTGTAGTGCCGTTCGCCGTAGTACCGCTCGGACAGCGACGCCGGGATGAGAAACGTCACGACGAGGAACAGCGATCCGACCACGGTCGACCACCAGCGCGGGCGGTTGGGATCGCGTGCTTTCGTGGCGAGGCTCAGGTAGCGCGATCGGATTTGTGGATCGTCCAGTATCCGTTCGGTGACGCTCTCCAGGTGCTCGTAGCGGGGCCGAAGGGCGAGCGGGTAGTTCGCGAGTGCCGCGACTCCGGGAAGGACCGCGAGCAGGTAGAAGACGTGGCGGGGAATCCAGTCCGTCACGAGCGCGACGAGCGTGGTCCAGAGCCATGCCAGCGAACCCACGAGCGCCGCTCCATCCACGCCAGCGCGGCGGGCGACCGCGATCCCGATCGCGCCCACGGTCACCGCGACGAGCGCCATGGCGACGGTCCGCCATCTGCTGCTCGAACCGTACGCGTGGGCGGCAGATGGCGTCATCGCTGCCGCGACGTCGAGCGCCCTTCCCTCCGCCCGCTCATGCGGGCGGTGTCCCACCGCCGAGGAACGTCGCGAACGATCGGACCGGCCGCGTCGGATGCTCCTTCAGGACGGCGACGGCGTCGTTGAACCACTTGACGAACCGATCGCAGTGCTCGCCGGTGCCGAGCGGGAACTGCCGGAGCTTCCAGCGGTTCTTCGCCCCGTCGTTGTCGTAGACGCCGCCGGCGTTGTACGCACATGCGACGAGTGGCGGATCGAGCTCCGTGCTCTCACGCTGGTGAGCGATGTACGCGGTGCCGGCTCGGATCGAATTGTCCGGCACGAGCAGCCAGGCCGCGTCGATCGTCGGGTCGCGAAGGACCGCGCGGGCCGTGCTGATGAGGGTCTGCATCAGCCCGAGGCTCACCTTTCCCGGGGTCGCCGAGTCGGACGTCCATCCGGGCTCGTTCCGACGTGCCGCGGGATTGGCGGTCGTCTCGGTGCACATCGTCGCCAGGATGAGCTCGCAGTAGACGTCGTACTGCGCCGCCCACCGGTTGATCGATGCCGCATACGTCTCCCAGGCCCGCGTCACGGTCGTGGGAGCACCCGTCGTTCGCTCGATTCCCGAGGATTCGACGAAGACCCCGTCCGCGGCGAGCCGCCAGCGGATCCCGCCCGGGCGGCCGTGGAATTCGGTCGATCTTGATGATGGCGCCATGGCCCTTCCCTTCAGCAAGCGATGGGCCAGGCGCGCGCTGCGACGGCGTCTCGCGGCTGCGGCACCCGAGCGTGGTTCGAGTGTCGCGAGCAGTGGACTGCCGTCCGACGGAGCGGACAACCGAAACGGCTGACGAAGATCGCCGAGTCTCGAGGGCGCGCCGCCCGGCGGCCGCTGCGCGCTGACGCCATGTGCTGCGGCAGCAGGCCCGGGACCAGGACCATCATCGACCGGCCGTAACGGCACTTTTCAGCTTGACATCCCGGCGGGCGCCATCCTATCGCGACGCGGCGCGCGGCGTTCGTGCGCGATCGGAAGGAGCCTCCGATGGGAATCGCTGCCGGGTCCGTCCGTCTCGTCGCTCTCCTCGCCGCCGTCCTCGCGTGCCGCGCGGCCGGCGCGGTGACCTACCTCCGGCCGACGCCCGCCCCGGGCGACGAGTTCGGCCGCTCCGTCGCGGTCATCGGGTCGAACGTGCTCGTCGGCGCGGACCTCGTCGACCAGCAGACGCCCGAGAACGGCCTCGTGTACCTCTTCGACGGCAACACGGGCGCGCTCCTCCAGACGTTCCTCGACCCGGCGCCGATCGGCCCGGTGTGGCCGGGCTTCAGCGAGTTCGGCCACGGGGTCGGCGCCTTCGGCAACGACGCGCTCGTCGGGAAGCCGGGGCTCGACCTCTCGTTCACGCTGCAGAACGTCGGCGAGGTCTACCGCTTCGACACGACGACGGCGTCGATCGTCCAGACGTACGTGAATCCGACGCCGAGCTTCCAGGACAACTTCGGCCAGGTGATCGCGACCGTCGGCCCGTACGTGGTCGTCGGCGCGCAGGGCGACGACACGTATGGCTACTTCGCCGGCGCCGTCTACGTGTTCGACGGCGCCACCGCCGCCCTCGTCTCGACGCTCTACGAGCCGGTGCCGGTGCCGGGCAACTCCTTCGGCTTCTCGGTGGCCGGTGTCGGCGGCACGAAGGTGCTCGTGGGCGTCCCCAACGACGACGCCACCGGCGCCGACGCCGGTGCCGCCTACCTCTACGACGCGGCGACGGGCGCGCTCCTCCAGACGTTCCACCGTCCGACGCCGCAGGCGGGCGCGTACTTCGGCTGGTCGGTCGCCGGCTACGGGAACGACGTCGTCATCGGCGCCATCGCCGACAACGCCGCGGCGATCGGCGGCGGCGCCGTCTACCGGATGGACGCGACGACCGGGGCGCTCCTCCAGACGTACCTCTATCCCGGCGCGCAGAACAACGACCTGCTCGGTCATTCGCTCACCGTCGTCGGCACGGCCATCGCGGCGGGCGCCATCTACGACTCGACCGCTTGCTCGTTCTGCGGCGCGGTGCACGTCTTCGACGCCGCAACGGGCGCGCTCCTCCACACCTGCCTCGCCGGCACGCCGGGCTACCCCTCCGACTACGGATACTCGGTGGCGACGCTCGGGGGCGACGTCGTCGTCGGCGCGCGGCTCGACTCGCTCGGCGCCCCGTGGGCGGGCGCGGCGTACCGCTGCTCGCTCACGCCGCCGCCGGTCTGCGGCAACGGCATCGTCGAGGCGGGCGAGGCGTGCGACGACGGCAACACCGTCGGCAACGACGGCTGCAGCGCGACGTGCACGCTCGAGTGCGGCGACGGCATCCTCGAAGGCACCGAGCAGTGCGACGACGGGAACACCCTCCCGGGCGACGGCTGCGACGCAACCTGCCAGTTCGAGCCGAACTTCCTCGACCACTACCTCTGCTACCAGATCAAGCCGACGAGCCCGTTCGGGCAGATCCCGCTCTCGCTCGTCGACCAGTTCGAGAGCGCGCACGCCACCGTGAAGAAGCCGGTCGCACTCTGCCCGCCGGCCAACAAGAACGGCGAGGGCATCAAGGACGCCGTCACCCACGAGGAGATGTACCTCATCAAGCAGACGTCGCCCGTGCACCAGCCACGCACCGTCACGACGCGCGACCAGTTCGGCGAACTCTCGCTCGACGCGCGCACGGTGCAGACGCTCATGGTGCCGACGAACAAGGGACTCGGCGTCGTCCCGCCGGACCCCGCCCCCGGCGTGCAGGACCACTACAAGTGCTATCGGGTCCGCGTCACGCCGAACACGCCGCCGTTCGTGCCGGTGACCGTCACCGCGGCCGACCAGTTCCAGAGCCGGACGTACACGGTGAGGAAGCCCGTCCACCTCTGCAATCCCGTCGACAAGAACGGCGAAGGCATCGAGAAGCCGTCCGGCCACCTCGTCTGCTACGCGATCGTGACGGACGTGAAGCACAAGAAGGTCGTGAACCTCATCCACACGGCGAACCAGTTCGGCCACGAGACGATGGACACGGTGAAGCCGGTGGAGCTCTGCGTCCCGGCGCTCAAGCGCGAGAAGTGATCCACGCCGCGGGCACGTGGTTCACGGTCCCACGCGGAGCCCGTCCGCGCGACCGGCAACCCAGCGCGCGTTGATCGTCGCCGTCAGCACGCACGATCCGCATCCGGACGAGTGGGCCACGCGCTCGGCGGCCGGACCGGTCCGGCCGTTCGTCGATCGCGCCGTCGAGGGGCCGTGAGAGGCTGCGTTATGCGCAGAATTTCCTTGACACCGACTTTTCCCGCACCGTAGCTTCCGCGCCGCCGGAGAGCAGCAGGGACGCGTGCCCGACCGCGGGGTTCAGGTCGAGCGACTCCCGGCGCGCCTCTGCGGACTCTCCCGGCCACGGAGGGCGCATGAAGACGCGGGTCGCGAGACTGGCCGCCGGACTGCTGTCGATCGCGATGGGCGGATGCGGCCTGTTCACTCCGAACGACCAGACGATCCTGGACCACACCTACGATCCGACGCAGTTCACGATCTTCTGGATCAACCCGAGCCGCAACGTGCGCGTGGAGTGCCTCGTCAAAAACACCTGGGTCCTCTTCCTGACCACTCAGACGAGCGCGACCGTCACGGTGCCCGGCACGCCCTCCCCGCTGTACGGCGTGAGCCTGCCCGCGGTCATTCCCGACCAGTGCTGGACGGTTGCGACGGCCGGCGCGCTCGCGCCGTTCGTCGCCGACATCCGTGCCCTCGTCGTGGATTCTGGGAGCTGGCAAGTCACGACCTTCACGCAAGCGGGCTCCCAGTGCCTCTTCAACAACAGCCTCTTCACCGACAATCCGAACTCGCCCGACTGGTCGATACGGACCAACACCTGCAACACGGGAACGGACGCGAAGATCTATGCGAAGCAGACCCACGCGCAGGTCTCGGCGTACCTCATCGACAGCGCATCACTCGATAGTCAGGATGCCGTGACCCAAGCCACCGGCTTGTCACGCTCCTCGACGCCCTTCTACGCGAACGACACGAACCTCCTCACGATCGACGGCCTCGACCTCCGCCCTGGTCCGGGGCCCAGCTTCAACGGCCCATACTGGGAGCGCGTGCCGTGGGGCTCGTTCGTCGTCGACGCCCCGGATCCCACGCAGGCGGTCGCGTTCTACCGGGATCGGCTCACCCGCAACGGCACGAACGGCCCGCCCGACCCGCAGGCCTGCTCGACGCTGCTCGCCAACTCGATCCAGACGCCGCACGCGTGGCTCTGTGCGCTCGACGAGCACGCCGCGGCCGTCCAGGCGCTGCGCACCGCCAACGGCGGATATAAACGCGTTCACCTCTATGCCGAGATCGCCACAGCCGGCCTCGAGGGGAAGGCGCTGCCGGACCTGGACGGGAATCCGTCGCCCCTCTTCGGTTCCAACGGCAGCCTGGACAACTCGCCGGCCGCGGCGGGCAACCTGATGCAGTTCCTCACGCTGGTCTACCAGGCCGACTACGTCGAGCCGTGGCGCGAGTTTTCCTTCGTGAACAAGACCGCCATGATCCCCGCGGTCCCGCTCGAGGCCTCGTATTACGCCATCCTCAACCGGGTCCACAGCGCCGCGCCGTCCGCGGTGGTCACCTCTTCCGTTCAGCTCCCGTGGGCGAACGGCTGCTACCACCTCACCAGTCAGTGCGCCGGCCAAGAGCCGTGCGGCGACGTCGACCTGAGGACGATCCAGATCCTCCAGACGTACTGGCGATACAACCGGAACAATCCCGGCGGCGCGGTGCCGTTCGTCATCACGTTCTCCAGCTATGTGATCCCGGACACGACCAGCTCGAGCGGTCTCGACGCCTCCTACAAACGCGTCACGAAGCGGGAGGAGCTCGCCGAGAACAACTCCCAGAACAACATCTCCCGCGTCCTCCTGGCCGCGGACGCGCTGTTCACCGACCATGACGAGCAGACCGCGTTCCGCCACACCCCGATCGCGATCGCCGAGGGCGGCTACACGACGTACTGCAACATTCCACTTAACACGCCGGCGCCGTACTTCACCGATCCAACCATCGCGCCGAAATTCGAGGTGAAGCAGGCAGCGTACATGAAGTGGCTGCTCGACTATCAGCACGACGACGCCAATCCATCGATCCACCCGATGCTGTTCGTCGCGAACTGGTGGGGCGTCGACAAGGAGTTCTTCCCCGCCGGCGGGGAACACGCGGTTCCGGGCCCCTCCGAGACCGTGCAGGGCATCATCGGCAGCGCCACGCAGCGCTATCGCCGAAAGCCGATCGACTCCGTGTACAGAGCCGCGCTCACCGGGTTCCAGAACTCCGACCTCGACGGCGACGGCGCGACCGACATCGCGCTGGATACCGAGAACGGCACCTTCCAGCCGTGCCCGGCGCACCCCGACAACCCCGATCTCTGCATCGACAATTGCCCCGGGGTGTTCAATCCGAACCAGGTCGACGCGGACGGCGATGGAGTCGGCGACGCATGCGACAACTGCCCGACGACTCCCAACCACTCGCAGCGGGATTGGGACCAGGACGGCTGGGGGAATCGCTGCGACGCCGACTTCAACAACGACGGCGTGGTCGACGCGACCGACCTCTCGATCCTCTCGACGTGCATCAACGGCCCGGCGGCCCTGTGCGACGCGCTCCGCGCCGCCGACGTCCACGGCAAGCCGTATCCGCTGCTGACGATGGACCTCAACGAGGACGGCGAGTTGACGAGCGCCGACTACAACGCGGCCGTCGCCCTCGTCGGCCAGCCGCTACAGGTGTCGCCCCTCGCATGTGCCGGCCAACGACCGTGCCCGGCCAGCCCCTGAGCGGGTAGCGCGTTCGCCGCGAAAGCGGAACCCCTCCTGACGCGTTGCGCGTCGTTTCGTTTCGATTTGACAGCTTCCGCGGCGGCCAACTAGACGCGCCCAGTCAATGGCACTCGCCCCGAGAGCGTAGATCGGTTCGCACATCTGAGGGAAAATGGCACGCGCCCGCTCTCGCTTTTTTTCGTCTACCCGAAGACTCGTGGCGATCGCTGCCATTTTGTTGACCTTCCAGCAGGTCTACGTCCTCTTCTTCTCCGACCTCTACTCGCTGACGCCGAATCTCGAGATCATCTTCCACGAGGACGGCAGCAACGATCTCGGGTTGACGGGCGACTTCTCGATCAAGGCCGACAGCCACGGCTTCAAGGTCACGAAGCCGGTGAACTATGGCGAAAGCGCCCGCCTTCGCATTTTCGCGATCGGTGGCTCCACGACCGAACAGAGCTGCCTGCCGAATGTCTTCACCTGGACGCACTTTTTGCAGGAACAGCTCGACCAATCATTGGGCGACGGCGTGGAGGTCGTAAATACGGGCCTATCTGGCCTGCGCGCTCGCCACTACCTGGCCACCTTGAAGCTCATCTCGAAGTACCATCCGGATCTCGTGATCTTCACATCTGGCGGCACGGATTGGCGCGAGCACATCCGCCGGCATTTCGCCGATCGGAACCCGCCCAGGGCAGTGCACCGCTTCGCTCGCCCGGGCCGCGTCGGGCACAAAACGTATCTACTTCGTTCGCTGTGGCGGCGATTCTTTCCGCCCCGGCCCATCCACTCGCCGCCCAGCTTCTGCCTGCGGAAGCTGCGCACTCGCACCGATCTTTCCTTTGCCAACAAAGCGCTGAAGCCGACAGGCATGGAGATGGGCTCGCTCGAGCTGGCCGACAAGCGCACCTTCAAGCCGGAATCGGTTTGGGAAGAGTATTCCAGCTCGCTCGAGAAAATCGGCGCCACGTGCAAGGCCACCGGGGTGCCTTGCCTGTTCGTGGATTACGCCAATGGGTACCGTCACGACCTTCCGGAGATAGACAGGCTTTCCTTCCGCGCCACCCCGGGCCGCGCCGCCTATACTCTGGATCTCGATTCGATGATCTGGATCGCTCGGCTCTATAACGACTACACCGTGAGCTTTGCGAGGCGAAACGGCTTTCCCACCTGCGAACTGGCCGCGCAAATGCCGCCAGGCCCGGAGTATTTCTTCGACGACATCCACTTCAACTACTGGGGCTCGCAAAGAGTCGCGGGCCTCCTCGTCGATTGCATCCGGAAGCAATTGCCTGGGCTGCTCCAGAAGTGAGCCCCTACGCGGCGGTCGAGAAGTTCCATCGGCGTGAAGACGAGACGGGGCCGCCACTCGACCCAGCACCTGCAGGCGGACGGCGGCATGGAAATGGACGCCGCCGTCGTGGGCGTGGAGGCGGGACCCCTCTGGAACCGGCCGTCGTCCCCTGGCGCGTCGGTGGGCGGCCAAAATTTGCTTGCGAGTTGGACGCGCGATGTGTGATAGCTCGGCCGGGTTTGACGACCGATGATCGCCGGGTCGGCAGTCGAGCGGGTCAAGATCTGGCTGGCCGTCAAGGTGGGATGGCGTCTCAACGGCAAGATGGCGGAGGCCATCCGCGGCTTCCAGGCCACCGAAGCCGACGGTGTCTGGCACCTGCACCGGACGCTCGCCCGACTCGACGACCCACGCCAGCGCGCCGTCCTGTTCACCCACAGCCTCGAGGAGGAGGCGCACGCCGAGGAGTTCACCCTCGCCTACGCACACTACGGCCGGCGGCCGCTCGCCCCGGCCACCTTCGAGCGCCGCGAGCTGTACGATGCCGACCAGCCGCCCTGGAAGACGTTCGCGTTCTTCAACGTCGGCGAAGACGACGCCACGGAGCGCTTCCGGCTTCTGCGCGACACGGTCGACGACGGACTGCTGAAGGAATCGCTCGCGCGCGTCGTGGCCGACGAGGAAGGACACGTCGACCTCACCCACGACTTTCTCGTGCGGATGGGCGCGAGCGACACCGAGATCCGCTCCGAGCTGCGCCGCGTGCGTCTGCAGCGTCTGTGGGAGGGTTGGTTGCGCACCGGGCGGCGGATCATCGACCGCCTCGCGACCCTGCTGCTGAGCGTCGGATACTTCGTGATCGGGACGGCGCTCCACCGCACGGCCCGCGCCCGGTTGTCGCGCCGCTTCGTCGACTACGACAACAACCGCATCAAGAAGCTCGTCGAATGAACGTATTGGGCGTCTCCTACGGCTATCACGATGCGTCCGCGAGCCTGATCGTCGACGGGCGCGTGGTCGCTGCCTCGGCCGAGGAACGCTTCACGCGCCAGAAGCACGATTCGAACTTTCCGACGTTCGCCATCGACTACTGCCTGCGGGAGGGCGGTGGGCTCCGCGCGGCGGACGTCGACCAGGTCGTCTTTCACGAGGACCCGCATGCCAAGTTCGCCCGCGTGCTCACCACCGCGCTGGCGCCGTTCCCGCGCTCGCGGCGCGAGTTCGTCAACTCGACCAAGTCGTGGTTGGGGAAAAAGCTCTGGGCGCTGAGCACCGTCTCGAGCCGGCTCGACGTTCCTCCCGGCCGGATCAGCTATCTCAGCCATCATTTCAGTCACGCCGTACAGGCGTTCATGGGATCGGGGTTCGACGAATCGGCGATTCTCATCGTCGATGCGGTCGGCGATTGGGCATCGACCGCGCTGTTCCGTGGCCGCTGGCACGAGGGCCGGCCGCTGGTCGAGCGGATCTTCGAGATTCCGTTCCCGAACTCGCTCGGGCTCGTCTACTCGGCCTTCACGGCCTTCCTCGGCTTCAACCCGAACGACAGCGAGTGCAGCACCATGGCGCTCGCGGCGTTCGGCCGGCCGGTGTACGTCGACGCGGTCCGCGAGATCGTCGCCGAGCTCGAGGACGGGACGTACCGGGTCGACCAGCGCTATTTCAACTTCGCGAACTTCTACAAGGGCGTCGTGACCGACCGGTTCACCAACCTCTTCGGCGAGCCGCGCGCGTTCGGCCAGAAGCTGCCGTTTCGGAGCTTCGGCGGTCAATCCGACGCGACCGCGGATGTGCAGCGCTTCGCCGACGCGGCGTACGCCGTGCAGACGGTCGTCGAAGAGCGGCTGCTCGCCCTCGCGCGTCGCCTGCACCGCGAGTGCCCGTCGGGCAACCTGTGCTTCGCGGGTGGCGTCAGCCTCAACTGCGTCGCCAATCGTCGGCTGCTCGCCGAGGGACCGTTCGAGAACGTCTACATCCCGCCCGATCCGGGTGACGGTGGAACCGCGGTCGGGACGGCTCTCTACTACGACGCGCTGAGCGAGCCGATCGATCGTCATGCGGCGAGCTACGACCCGTATCTCGGCGCGCAGTATGACGAGCGCGAGGACATTCAGATGCTCGACCACGTGCGACCCGAGCACGTGGCGCGATACCGGAAGCGCGGATTGGCGCCCCTGCCCGGTCTCCGATTTGGCCATTGCCGCTTCACGAACACGGACGATCTGGTCGACGAAGTGGCGCGCCGCCTCCTCCGCGGGAACATCGTGGGCTGGTTTCAGGGGCGAGCGGAGATCGGGCCGCGCGCGCTCGGGAATCGCTCCATCCTCATGCGGCCGGACGACGTCGAGCTCGCGTACCGCCTATCGCGCGACGTGAAGGATCGTGCGCTGTTCCGTCCGTACGCGTTCTCCGTCGCCGAGAAGGACGCGCTGGACGTGCTCGACGTCCCGGCCGAGCATGTCCGGTTCTGTCGCTGGATGCAGTACACTCAGCCGGTCCGCCCGGCCCACTGGGACCGGCTCGCGGCGACGCTCCACGTCGACCACACGACGCGCCCGCAGGTCTGCCGCGCGTCGGACAACCCGCGCTATCACCGCCTGCTCGAGGCATTCGGGGACCGCTTCGGGCTCGCGGCGCTGCTCAACACGTCGTTCAACCCGAGCGGCTATCCGATCGTGTCGACGCCGGTCGAAGCCTTGATGATGTTCGCCCGGACCGGCATGGACGCGCTCGCCCTCGGCGATACGCTGGTGTGGAAAGATGCCGACTGAGAGGGCTCAAACATCCGTCGGCACCGAACTCCGGGACGCGGACCTCCACGAAGCGCGCGTGGCACCTCGACGGCCTGCGAGGCGGCAGTGGTACAGCGGCGCCGTCATGCTGTCGCTCACGGTCCTGCGGACCTTCTCGATGCTCCGCAACTCCGATCTCGGCGGGTTCGTGCCGTTCGTCGCGATTCTCTTCCTGTGCGCCGGAGTGCTGTGGATCGTGAACGCGATCGCACCGGTCGCGCCGCTGATCTACTCGCTCTTCTGAGCGGTCGAGCAGCCGACGCGCGATGGCGGCCCGCCGGTTTTTCTTCCGCGAGACGATTCACGCGGACCATACCAACACCGTCGTGGCGATCGATCGGTTCGTCATCGTCCGGACGCCGCTGTTCGCGGTCTACGTGCACCGGATGAGGAACCCCGACCTCCAACCCGACCCGCACGACCATCCGCGCCACTTCACGTCGATCGTGCTCCGCGGTAGCTACACCGAGGAGTACTACCCCTCGGCGCGTGATCCGCGACATTTCGACGTCCGCCGTCACGTTCGCGGGTCGATGCATCGCAAGAGGATCGGCGGCGCGCACCGGATCACGTGGGTCGAGCCCGGCACCGTCACGCTCTGCGTGTTGGGACCCACGCGACAGAAGTGGGGATTCTACGTTCGGGGCTCGCAGGTTTCGCCGGCGCAATATCTCGAGGAAGCGCGCACGCAGCGGCCTCAGGGCGCCGAACGGGCGCAATGATCGCTCTGCGTCCCTGAGACGTATCCTCGAAGCCTTTCCGTTCGTTCTCTGATCGAGCGCGGTCGCATGCGGACGTGGCATGAGCGCTGGCACGGTGCGGGCGGTGGCAAGGAGGTCCTGACCTTCGCCTATCCGCTCGTGCTCAGCCAGATGACCTTCACGCTGCAGGCCTTCGTCAACCGCCTGATGCTCACCTGGTACGCCCCGGAAGCGGTCGCTGCGGCGACCGCGAGCTTGTTCATCACGCAGGTCGGCATCCTCGTCTGCGCCGGCACCGGCGAGTACGCGACGACGTTCGTCGCGCAGTACGTCGGCATCGGGAGGCCCGATCGCGTCGGACCCGTCGTGTGGCAGGGGATCTGGTTCGCCCTCTTCTCGGGCCTGTTTCTCGCCGCCCTCGCGCCCGGGGCCGGCGCCGTCTTCGAGATCGCAGGCCACGCTCCCGCTCTCCGCGCCGACGAAACCTCCTACGCCCGCATCCTCCTCCTCGGCTCGTTCCCGATCATCCTCGTGCCGACGCTCGCGAGCTTCTTCGCGGGCCGCGGGCAGACGCGGGTCGTCCTGCTCGTCAACGCAGCGACGGCGTTGACGCACGTCTGCCTGGACTACCTCTGGATCTTCGGACGGCTCGGGTTTCCGCGGGGTGGAGTCACCGGGGCAGCGCTCGCGACCGTGGCGGCGCACGCCGTCGGGGCCGGGCTCTTCGCCGCTTCGATGCTCGCGCCGTCCTTCCAGGCGGAGTTCGCGACGCTGCGCGGGTTCCGTCTGGAGCCGAGACTGCTCCTGCGGCTGCTGCGCTTCGGCCTTCCCGCCGGCTCCCACTTCCCGCTCGAGGTGCTCGCCGTCGCGCTCTTCACGCTGATCGTCGGCCGCCTCGGCACGGAGGAGCTCGCCGCGACCGGCATCGCCTTCAGCCTGAACGGCCTCGTGTTCATGCCGATGGTCGGGCTCGGGATGGGCGTCATGGCCCTCGGCGGACGCTACCAGGCCTCCGGGCGGTCCGACCTCGCCGAGCGCGTCACGTGGACCGCGTTCGGGTGGAGCCTTGTGTACATGGTCCTGTGGGGCCTCGTGTACCTGTTTTTACCCCACCTCCTGCTCGGTCCGTACGCCGCCGGGGCGAATCCGCGGAGCTTCACGCCGATCGCCGAGACGACGACGGTGCTCCTCCGGTTCATCGCGGTCTACTCGATCTTCGACATGATGAACGCGATCTTCGCCGCCGGGCTCCGCGGAGCCGGCGATACGGGATTTCCGCTGGTGGTCGCCGTCGTGGTGTCGTGGACGGTGATGCTCGTCCCGACCTACGTCGCGTGCGTGCATCTCCGCGGAGGGCTGCTCGTCGCGTGGTCGTTCACGAGCCTCTACGTGGTGATCGTCGGGCTCGCGATGCTCGCCCGGTACCGGACGGGGAAGTGGCGGGCTCTCCGTGTGATCGAGCCGAGCGTCGCCGGATCACGGTGACGGACGCGCTCCCTCGGCCCGCCACGGGTAGATCGGACCGAGGGCGCAGATCGACGGATCCTTCAGTCGATAGAGCGCCAGTCGTACGATCGCGTCCCGGAAGTCGTGCCACGCCATCTTCCGCGCCGGCACATCGATCGTCTCCACGGGATCGCCGCTCAGCCGATCGACGATCGCGGCGCAGTCGCGCATCCAGGCGGCGTAGTCGGACGGCAGCTGGCGGGCTGCTGAATCGCGCAGGGGGCTGCAGTTCGACCCGACATATAGATAGGCCGGGGACGAATCGTTCATGAACTCGTCGCAACGGCGGTCGCTCCACGCCCTGAAGGCGATGCGGGTCCCAACGAATTGCCCGACGAGCGAGGCGTCGAGGAAGCCGATGTCGTCGATCGGCGTATCGAGGACGTAGAGCCGCGACTCGGGCGGCAACGTCAGGGCATACTTCTTCAAGAAGGCGTACTCGTAGTCGACCGTGAACGGCTTCAACAACGTGTCGAACGGCCGTCGAAACGTCAGCGCCGTGCACCCGAGAAGCATGCCGAGCGCACTCACGGCGACCCATCGGTTCGTTTTCATGATCGCCTGAATCAGCAGGGCGACGCCGATCACGAAGGGCAGCAACAGAATCGATTCGTAGCGTGCGCTGGCGATCTGGCGCGGGTGCCCGACGAACATGTCGTAGACGCCGGTCCATCGCCAGATCAGGTCCATCCCGAGCACCGAGATCAGGGCCACCCAGGCAGCACGCTGCCGTACGCCGACGACGAGGCCCGCGATCCAGGCGGCCATCCACGCGCGCGGTGTGAAATCGCCGTCGAACAGCACGGTCCAGAGGATCGGGGACAAGCCACTGACGGGGTTGTTCCCGCGCGGAAACTTCGACGACAAAAGCTGGACGTACCCGAAGCTCAACACAAGCAGGACGGCCACGGTCGCGGCGGCCGCGAGTCGTATTCGCCGGGTCGCCGGAACCAGCGCGACCATCGCCGCTGCCGGAATCAGCACCTGGGAACCCTCTGGACGGCAGGTCACCGCGAGAACGCCCCCGAGCACGAAGGCCATCAACTGCCGCGCCGTGCCGCGCCGGAGGAAGCCGACCAAGGCTGCGATCGCGCCGAACATCGCGAACCGACACGTCGCCTGACGCTCCAGCACACCGGAAAAGGCGATCAGAAACGGATGAGCGGCCGCCACGCCGGCGGCCACCAACGCAGGCATCCGACCGACGCCCAGATCGGTGACGATGGCGTAGAAGAGCAGTGGCAACGTGCTGCTCAGGATGAGGTTGCACCAAAAGATATGGGTATCGCGTAGGTCCCCGAGAACGAATCCCAAGACCCGAAACAGGGAGGTGGGCGACGGTCCCCAGCGCAGCTCCAACTCCGGAGACCACAAGCCGGCGAGATTGAGCCGCAGATCACCCGGGCCGCCCGACGACAACGCGTAGTTCAGGAGCAGCGAAAAGCCGAACAGCGCGAGGAGCGAGAGCCGCATGACGGGGCTTTCGTCTCGCTCGCGCTCGCCATCGACGAGGAAGACGGCGAACACGAGCCACGTGATCCCCAAACTCAACGTCACGGCGAACGCGACATCGAAAAGGAAAGGCGTCGCCCCCACCAGGACGAAGACGATCCACCCGAGAGCGCCCCGTCCGATCGTCCGCGCCGTTGGAGTCGAGGGACGACGCATCAGCAGGCCGGCCGCGACGATCACACCGACGATACCAGCGAACGTGCGCAGCGCCGACGCCGGCAGCGAGCGACCACGCCCGCCAGTGTCCGATGGCAATACGCCCGCAAGCTCCTTGACGGCGATTTCGAGCCCCGGACAGCGCGCCATCAGTTCGGGCGGCGTCTCGAGTTGTGCGGTCGGCAGTCCGATCAACGGCGTGCAGCCCTGGACGATGATCCTGATGGGTGGACACGCCGTCCCCTCCAGGGACCATTGCACCAGCATCACGTCGTCCTTCGTCGACATGCCATCGAAGCGGTAGCCGTCACCGACGCGAGCAGCCTTCACCTGATCGAATATTCGGCGGGCCGTTTTCGGTGAGACGCCGAACGGGCACGGCGTCGCGTTGGCGAGCTGTGGCACCAGCATTACGCCGAGGAGGAAGGTGCGCACCCCAGGACGGGACGGGCATCGTCTGCGGCGCGGGCTCATCACCGCACCGAGCGGACGACGGCGCAGCCATGCGGGGACACCTGTGGATACGGTGTTCGGACCGACCACGGCGTCCAACTACTGGCCATCTACTCCCGCCGGCAACCCGGCTTCGCGCGGTCGGGTTTCGACGATCGACCGGGCCGACGGGTCGGTTCCCAATGAGCCGCGACGAGACAAATCCGAGCACCTGCCCCCGTCGCGGTCGCGCACTCGGCGGTTGGCGCTGCTGCCGGCAGCTCGGACGTCGGGGGGGAGCGGTTGCGTCGGCCGGAAAACGGTGGAACGAGACGTCTCATGGCGAACACCTACAAGGCGGGCTGCACCTGCGGCGCAGTCCAGCTCGAGATCACCGGCGACCCGACGGCTCAGGCGTACTGCCACTGCAGCTCTTGCCGTGGCTGGCTCGGCGCTCCGATCCACGCGGCCAGCCTGTGGCCGACGCCGAACGTCAAGGTCACCAGAGGTGCCGACAAGCTCGGCCTCTACAAGCGGACCGAGAACAGCCATCGCCAGTTCTGCCGGGACTGCGGGGCACCGGTGCTGGTCGGGCATCCGAGCTTCGGCATGACGGACGTCCCCGCCGGCTCGATCCAGGGCTTCACCTATCGGCCGGCCATCCACGTGCATTACGGCGAGAAGGTGATGGCGGTCCGCGACGGGCTGCCGAAGTTCAAGGATTTCCCGAAAGACTTCGGCGGGTCCGGGGAAACGCTTCCCGAGTAGCGCGTCGCAGCGCGGGCCGCACGCCGGTACGCGGCGTGCGGCGCTGCCGTTACCGCCCTGAACCCACCACGCGCTTCACCGGGCGAGGATCCGACTGAGCGCAGCGCCGAGCGCGGCGCCATCGGCCGGGCCGTGCGCGCTGCGCCACGCCACGTGCCCGTCGGGTCGGACGAGGACGGCGCCGTCCTTTTCCAGTCCGTAGGCCGGAGCAAAACCGCCGCGATCCTGAAGGCCGGTTCCACCGATCGTGTAGCTGTCGATGCGGATTCGAAGCTCCTCGCACACGCTGGCCGCGACCGTACGCCACGCTCCGCCCTCCGATGCCGCGAGAAGGGTGAAGGCAGGTCCAAACAGATCGAGGGTCGACAGCTCGGCGTCGCGCCGTCCCAGCCATACGTGCGGTGCGCGACAGCCGGGCGTCGCGGATTGGACGTAGTCGGAATAGCCGTCCTCGACGACCGGAGGAGACGTGCCGTCGACCACTACGGCCGAGGAGCCGTAGGCAGCGCCGAATTCGACGCCGAGGTGGTTGCCGTATCGACGTGCCGCCACGACCGCTTCGTCGGTGTCGAAGCCGCCCTCGCCGCTCGCCGCGGCGGCGAAGATGGCGAGAACGTTCATGGAGTTCTGCAACGACTGCCTGGTGATGCGCTGCGCGACCGCGCGTCGTTCGGCGTCGTACGTCTCGACCAGAGGCCATCCCGCCTTACCCTGGACGTAGAAGGCCAACTTCCACATCGCGTTGTGCATGCCTTGGAGCCCGGTGTTGACGCCGAGCCCTCCCGTCGGTGGGAACTGGTGAGCGGCGTCGCCGCACAGGAGCACGCGGCCCTGGACGAGGCGCTCGACCACGGTGGAGTTGAGCTTCCACAACCCGAGGGAGAGGACTTCCGTCTCGAGGTTCTCGACGCCGACGGCGGCGCGTATCCACTGCCGGGCTCGTTCGTGCGTGAAGACGTCCAGGGACCACTGTTCGGCGTCGACGTTGATCTGGCAGAGCCAGCGGCCGGCGCCGTCGAGCGGCTGCAGGACGCCTCGGACGGCCTCGTTCGATACGAAGAACAGCACGCCCTTCCGCTCGCCGATGTGGTGCTCGATGTCCGCCCGGAAGTAGCAGTTGACGATGTGAGACAGGTTTTGGGGGCCTTCGAGCCGAAGTCCGAGTTCACCGCGTATGAGGCTCGCGGCGCCGTCGGCGGCGACGAGCGCCCTACCCGTGAGGCATTCGAGCGCACCCGTGGATCGGTCCTTCACTTCGAGCGCGACGCCGCCGTCACCCGGGACTCCGCCGTCGATCAGTCGCGTTGCTTCCGTCCGGAATCGGACGTCGGCCAAACCCGACGCGCGGAGGGCGTCGAGGAGAATCTCCTCGATCAGCTCCTGCGACGACATGACGGGTTCTGCCGGGGTGACATCGGGGCCGGGGCCCTCGAATCCTTTCGACTCGATGACCCCGAACTCCTTCCCGGTCGCCGTACTGAGGAACCGAATCGGGCTCTTCCATCCGGGCGGCGTGTCGATGCTGCGGAGACGCTTGTAGACCGGAGGCCCCCAGGCCTTGGCGATCTCCATCGTCCGCGTATTGAAGTTCCGGGTCTTCGGGTGCCACGAGATCCCCTCGTGCTTCTCGATCACGACCGTGCGTACGCCGAACCGGGAGAGCTCGAGCGCTGCGCCGAGTCCGACCGGTCCGGCGCCCAGGACGATGACCTGCGGCGGATCGAATGAGCTCATGGGGATTGGCGCGGGGACGCTGCGACGGAGCCGACCCGCGGTCCGTTCCTCGATGCAGACCGACGTGCCCGCGTCGCACGAGCCGCATCCTCGCACCAACGATCAACAGTGTTGCGAGCACGATCGCGGCCATGCGCACTTCCGAGCCCGATAGCGGCCTCCGGCTGGCGACCCGCCCGCGCGGACCGGCAGTGCCCCCGGCGCGATTCGAACGCACGACCCCCGGATTAGGAATCCGGTGCTCTATCCACCTGAGCTACGAGGGCGACGATCGAGGTCGATAACGTACGGCGAGACGGAGGGCAAGAACGAGCAAGCGGCTCGCATCGACCACCGACCTGCACCGACGATGGGCGGGGCCGCGCCGCGCGACACCCGTCCGCGGGCGTCGCGGACGTGACGGCGGCCTCGGCGCGCCCGACGCTCAGCTCACGCGGCCTTCGTCTTCCACTTGCCGGCCCGCATGAGCGCGCGCCGACGACGTTGGTACTCGCGCTGGTAGAGGCGAAGCTGCTCGCGATGGCGCTCTTTGTAGTCCTCGAGCCAGCGCGCATGCGCACTCCGATGCCGCGCGATCCACTTACGTAGGTACGCGCGCCGGCAGTCCTTGCACCAGGGATCGCGTCCGTCCCGGCTCGCGGCGCACCGATAGTACGACGCCGTCGCCTTGAGCCGCATGCACGCGGTGCAGCGTTTCGCCTTCATCCTCTCCTCCTCCCCTCCGTCGACCGGATCGCGCTTTCAATCCCCTTTTCCGGAGCGCGTGCTCTCAGTCGCGCGGCCGGATTCTACTCGTCTCGTCCGGGATGCGCCACAGCGCGGCGATCGCCGTTCACCGCGTCGTCTGCACGGGCGTTCCGCAACGCGTCCGAAACGCGGCCACCCGACGGTCGCACGACGTTCGGGTATGCCGCAACGCGTCGCACGCCGCGGTGCGTCGCGAAAATCAAGCGACGGTAAATATTTTTCTCAACCACCCTTTTCGGGGATTCCCGGCGCTCCGTCTCGTGGTAGGTTCCGCCAAACCCGAACAATTCGAAGGACGGCTCACCACCTTTTCACCCGGCTCATCGACTTCGCCGTCCGGGCAGGCACCTGTACCCGTCCGCGCGCCTTGGGAGGTTGGGTATGTTTGAATTTGTGGAGTCGCGCGTTCGACGTGTCGTCGCCGAGCAGCTCGGCGTCGGGACGGACGAGCTTCGCACGGACGTGTCCCTCACCGACGACCTCGCTGCCGATTCGCTCGATCTCCTCGAGCTCGCGCTCGCCATCGAGCAGGATCTCGGCATCACGATTCCCGAGTCGACGATCGACGACGTGCGCACGTACGGCGATCTCGTGACGACGGCGCAGGCGCTCACGCGCCAGCGCCGCGACCAGGAAGCGCGTGCCGCGCGCGACACCGCCCCGGCGCTCGTCTGGGTGCGCGTCCTGTCGCCACGTGGCCGGTCGAGCGGCGAGATCCAACGCGCCGGCTGGCTCACGCCGTACACCGCACAGACGATTGCCGACGACGCGTTGCGCGCGGGCCGGGGCGCGCGACTCGAGGTCGCCGTGCCCGCGAGCCTGAGCGACGCGGGGCTCGCGGAGCTGCAGGACGGATTCGCCTGGCTCGGCGCGCGCGGCGTCACGGTCAGCGTGCGGCGCGACCACCATCTCGGCCCGCTCGCCCATCGCGCGCATCCGTACGCCGCCGCCTGAGCGTCGCCGCCCGCGCGCGGCGTCGCTGTTCGTGTACGGCACGCTGACGGACGCCGGACGCGTCCGCGTGCTCACCGGACGCAGCTTCCCCTCCGAGCCGGCGCGACTCGACGGGTTCGAGCGCATCGAGCCGCCCGACGACTATCCGTACGTCGTACGACGGCGTGGACGTCACGTCGACGGGATCCTGCTGCACGAGCTCGACGCGGACGCGCTCGCTGCGCTCGACCGGTACGAGGACGCCGGGTGCCTCTACGAGCGCATCGACGTCGACGTCAGCGTCGACGGACGGCGCGTCGCGAGTCAGGTGTACGTTCGCGTCAGTCCACCAGGAGCATCCGGGCGCGCGCGAAGACCGCGTCGAACATCGGGCGGGTCAGCTTCCCGGTGAACGTGTTCTGCTGGCTCGGATGGTACGAGCAGAGGAGCGTCAGGTCGGCGACGCGATGCTCGGCCGCGTGCGCGAAGCGCGGCAGCGGGCGCGGCAGGGTTGCGCCGCGCGCGCGCAGCGTGGCGAGGAAGCCGTCGTGCGCGATCTTCCCGAGCGCGACCACGACACGGACGCGCGCGAGGAGGTCGAGCTCGCCGACCAGATAGCGGCGGCACGTGGCGATCTCCGCCGGCGTCGGACGGTTCGCCGGCGGCGCGCAGCGCGCGACGGCGGCGATGAACGCGTCGCGGAGCGCCAGCCCGTCGTTCCGGTCGCGCGACGTCGGCTGGTTCGCGAAGCCCGCCCGGTGGAGCGCTGCATAGAGCCAGTTGCCGCTCTCGTCGCCGGTGAAGATGCGCCCGGTCCGGTTGCCGCCGTGCGCAGCCGGCGCGAGGCCGACGACGAGCATCCGCGCCGCCGGGTCGCCGAAGCCGGGCACGGGTCGTCCCCAGTACCGCCAGTCACGAAAGCGCGCGACCTTCTCGCGCGCGACGCGCTCGCGGTGCTCGACGAGGCGCGGGCACAGCCGACAGCGAGTCAGGCGCGCTTCGAAGCGCGCGAGCGCGTCACTCCCCGCAGAGGACGCCGGCGCTGAGGAAGAGCGTGTGCGTGTCACGAACCGTCCCGATCCAGACCTGCCCGTCGCCCGCCGGCTCGACGGCGCGGACGCCGATCGCGACATGCACGGGTCGCGTCGCATCGGGCGGGACGTATCCGGAGGGGTAGTGGAAGGCCGTCTCGAGGAGATCGCCCGGCGACAGCTCCTCGGCCGGGACCGGGGTCATGCCGGTGCGGTAGAACACGTGGCGATGGGCAGTTACCGCGACGTGGCCCGTATCGAGCACAACGCGCACGAGCGGCACGGGCCCGACTGCCGTCACCTTCAGGAGCTGGCGGAATCCGAGCTGGCCGCTCGGCAGACGCGTCAGCACCGCGAAGCCCTTCCCCGGTGTCTCCGACATCGCGACCGGGCCCTCGGCACTCTCGACCATGCAGTCGCCGACGAGTCCGCGTGCTTCCTGCGACATGGGCGCGGGACATAGACCCGGGCCTCGGGCCACGCAAGCCGCGCGCGCTCAGCGCGCAATCGGCAGCGTCAGCTGGCGGCGGTCGCGGGCGCGCACCACGGGGCGACGCTCGGGTCCCGTGCGGCGGCCCGCCCGCACCATCCGCACCGCGTCCTCGAGGCTCATGCCGGTCGTGCGGCAGTAGCGCTGCAACGCGGCGCCGAGCGCGAGCAGCTCGGGATCGCCGCCCCACAGGGTCGTCATGCCTTTGAGCCGACGCCAGCCGGGCACGAGGTTGCCACGGAGCCAGCGCCGGACGACCGACGGATTCACCCGCAGCGCGCGCGCCATCTCGGCGATCCCGAGCGCGTGCATCGTCTGCACGGCGGCCAGGTACTCCGGAACGGTGACGATCGTCCGCGCCGACGGCACGCTCAGGCCCGCACCACCCGCCGTGCCGGCCGCGCGCGCTTCAGCCCGCCGACGCGGCGCTCGACGAGCGCGTCGGCGCGCGCGAGTAGCGACTCGTTCGGCGTGTACCGCTCGATCATGTACGACAGATCGCCGAGGTCGTGGATGAGCAGCTGGATCGCGCGCTGTCGCCACTCGGGGCTCTTCACGACCTTCATCATGTCGACTACGACGTCCTCGAGCTCCGACGCCTCGAGGTCGATCGCCATCTCGAACGCCCGCTCGAGACGGACCCGGCCGCGGGCCTCGCGCGCGTACGCGGCGAGCAGCGACCGTAGGCGCGTCACGGTCGTCGGATCGAACCAGATGAGCGTCCGCGCCGCGCTCGGGTCGGACTCGAGGATGCTCTCGACCAGGGCGAGCGCGCCGCAGTGTCCCGCCTCGTGGCGGGCCATACCGAACCAGAAGTTCCGCACCTCCGTCGGATGCGGGAAGCGCCGGACGAAGGTCACGTAGAGGGCCATCGTCTTCTTCTCGAGCTCGATCGCCGTGTCGAGCACCTCACGGATCGTGGTGCGACGCGCGCGCAGACGGCTAGCCGGCATCGGCGCTCCCTTACCAAACGCGTCCCCCGATTGTAAAAAGCCCCTGTGGACGAATCGCTCGTCACGGAGCTCGAGACGGCGATCGCCGATACGGGCGCGCTCCTCGTCCGTTTGCAGAAATACCGTCGTGCGGCGGAGCCGGACGGCGTGGCGCTCCTCCGCGAGGCACTCGCGCTCGGCGATACGGCGAGGCGTCTGCACCGTCGGGACGCGCTCGATCCCGCCGCCGCCACGCACCTCCTCGCCGATGCGCGCCGGCTCGCGGGCCGGCTCCGCGCTTGCATCACCGCCGTGCGCGACGGTCCCGACTATCGCGCCGCGGTCGCGGCATACGGGACCCGGGACCGCGACGCGCTCGCTCGCCTCCTGCCGTCGATCTTCGCCGGGCTCGAGGCGATCCCGACGCCGCCGGATCTCTTCGCGCCGGTCGTCTGGCTCCGGCGCGGCCGCCTCCGTCCCGTCGCCGACGTCGCGAGCGACGTCGCCGCGGTCCGCACCGCCGGCCTCGCGGCGGACGGCGACGATCTGTCGCCGGGCGCGGATGCCGAGCTCCCGGCGGTCGCGCTCTCCGGCGACGGACCCGCCGACGAGCCGTTCCTCCTCCGGTTCCCGGCCGGGACGATCGCCGGGCCGGTCCATCGCCTCGTCGAGAGCGGCGAGTACCTGGTGCACGCCGCCCGCGTGCGCGCGCCCGCGGTCCTGCGGCTGGCACCGCGGCTCGCGGGCGACGAGCAGTTCCGGGTCGAGATCTCGCCCGGCGAGTATGCGCGCTACCGGAGCGCGCTCGCGGCGGCGGCCGCGGCGGCCGGCGTCGCGATCGACGGTTGATCAGGCCTGCAGCCGGGCGCGGAGCGCGGACACCGCCTGCCGGAGCGTCACGTCCTTCTCGAGCCGGCGCTCGATCGCCTCGAGCGCGTGTAGGACCGTCGAGTGATCCCGGCCGCCGAGCTTCGCCCCGATCTGCGTCAACGGGACGTCGGTGTGCTGGCGGCAGAGATACATCGCGAGCTGGCGCGGGACGGCGAGCCGCGCCGTCCGTCGCGGCGAGGCGAGCTCGGCGGTGGTCAGCTCGAAGTGCCGGCAGACCTCGCCGATGATCCGCTCGGGCGTGAGCGTCTCGGCACGCGCCGCGGGCGGCGGACCGAGCGTCTCACGCACGAGTGGCAGCGTGATCGGCCGGCCGGAGAGCGTCGACTGCGCTTCGATCCGGGTGAGGACCCCTTCGAGCTCGCGGACGTTCGCGCACCAGTGCTCGGCGAGGTACCCCGCGACATCGGGCTCGAGCGCCAGGCCGATCGCGGACGCCTTCCGCGCGACGAGCGCCTCGCGCAGCGTCGGATCGGGCGAATCGATGCGCGCGAGCAGACCCGCCGCGAAGCGGTGGCGCAGCGCCTCCTCGATGCCCCGCATCTCGTGCGGCTGGCGGTCCGACGCGATCACGATCTGCTTCGAGCCGTCGTGGAGGGCGTTGAAGGTGTGGCAGAACTCCTCCTGCGAGCGGCGCTTCTCGGCGAGGAACTGGATGTCGTCGACGACGAGGACGTCGAAGCCGCGGAACTTCCGCCGGAAGCGCTCCATGCGGCGCCCCTCGATCGCGAGGATCATCTCGTTCACGAAGTTCTCCGCCGTGAGACAGGCGACGGCGCCGAGCGGCCGCTGATATGCGAGCGCGTTCGCGACCGCGTTCAGGAGGTGCGTCTTGCCGAGGCCGCATCCCCCGTGGAGGAAGAGCGGGTTGAACCGGGCCCCCGGCTGGGCGACCACCGCCTGCGCCGCGCCGTATGCGAGCTGGTTGCTCGCGCCGACGACGAAGTTATCGAAGCTGTAGCGCGCCGGCGGCGCGCTCGCCGTCCGTTCCGCCCGACGAGCTGGCCGCGGCGTCGTCCCGGGGACGGCGAGCGCCCGGTTCACCGCCAGAAGGACCGTCGCCGGCATCCCGCTCGCCTCGCTCACCACCCGCTCGAGCGCGGCGAGGAAGTGGTTTCTCAGCCAGTCGCGCGCGAGCCCGCTCGGAACCTCGAGGGTGAGGACGCCGTCGGCCCAACGCACGGCCCGCAGCGGCTCGATCCACGTCTCGAAGTCCTTTTCGAGCAACTCGCCGCGCAACCGCCGTTGCGCCGCGAGCCAGATGGTATCAGGCATCCACCGCCCCCTCTTCGACCCGCCCAACAACGGGCTTCCGAAGACGTCACCGTGCGTCGTGTTCCACAGGCTGGGGAGAACTCGACGAACCTCCCCGCCCACACGGCCGCCCGGCTGCGGTCCGCCTGCCGAGACAACCCACCACCCCACCGCCGCCCCCCACTCGGAGAAGCGACCGCGATCCAGCTCTTCCGTCGCATCGTATAGAAAGCAAATATGTGGCTGCGAGAGCGGTTCTGATACTCCCGACGCGCGCCGATTGCAAGTGAAAAATTCATCCGACGACGCCGCGCCGTAACGTCGCGCGCCGTCGCGAGGAAAACGGGCGCCTCGCGCTCACCGCGACGCCGCGACGATCGTCGGCAGCGGCGCGTTCGGCGCGCGCGCCGACGCGTCGTAGTAGCGGAGCGCCTCGGGGAGCCACGCGCGGATCTGCTGCTCGCGCGCGCCGTGGCTCGGATGCGTCGACAGGAACTCCGGCGGGGCCTTGCCGCCGGCCGCCTCCATGCGTTGCCAGAACGCCAGCGCGTCGCGCGGATCGTACCCGGCGCGCGCCATCAGCAGGAGGCCGATGTGGTCGGCCTCGGACTCCTGCGTGCGACTGTACGGAAGCAGGACGCCGAGCTGCGCGCCCATGCCGTACGCGGCGAGGATCGTGTTCGCCGTCGGCCCGCCGCCGAGCACGGCGCCGAGGACGCTCTGTCCCGCCTGCGCGACCGCGCCCTGGCTGATCCGTTCGGCGCCGTGGCGCGCGACGGCGTGCGCGATCTCGTGACCGAGCACGGTGGCGAGGCCGCCGGAGTCGCGGGCGATGGGAAAGAGCCCGGTGTAGACCGCGACCTTGCCGCCCGGCAGGCAGAAGGCGTTCGCCTGCTTCGGATCGTCGAGAACGACGAAGCGCCACTGGTAATCCGGGCGGTCCGCGACGCGGGCGAGGCGCCGCCCGACGGTCTCCACGGGCGCGGTGACGGTCTCGCGCGCGTCGACCTTGCTCTTGCCGATCACCTCGCCGTACGCCTGCGCGCCGAGCTGGTTCTCCTGATCGGCCGAAACGAGGATCAGCTGCGAGCGGCGCGTGTACGGCGCCGTCGCACACGCGACGGCGCCGAGCACGAGGGGCAACGCCGTCCGGAGCATGGACTGCCGCTTAGCAGGCGACCCACACCCCGGCAATGACGGTTTCGCCTAGCCCTTGTTGTCGCCGGCCTTCATCGACGCGTCGATCATGTCCTTGAAGCCATCGAAGGACCGGTTCATCACGCGCTTGCCGTTGACGAAGAACGTCGGGGTGCCGCTCACGTCCGCCGACCGTCCTTCGGCCATCTCCTTGTCGATCTGCGCCTGGACCTCGGGCGCGTTGAAGTCCTTCTCCCAGCGCGCGACGTCGAGGCCGATCTTCCCCGCGTAGTCCTTCAGGTTGTCGAAGGTGAGCGCGCGGTTGTTCTGGAACATGATGTCGTGCATCTCCCAGAACTTGCCCTGCTTCCCCGCGGCGACCGCGGCCTTTGCGGCCGGCATCGCGTTCGGGTGCATGGTCGCCGGTAGCGGGAACTCCTTGTAGACGAAGTTGACGTCGTTCGGGTACGCCTTCAGCACCTGGTCGACCAGACTGGTCGACTGAGCGCAGAAGGGTCACTGGAAGTCCGAGAACTCCGCGATCGTGACCTTGGCCGTCCTCGGGCCCCGCACCGGCGAGTTCCCGATCTGGACGTTGTAGACCTTGTTCGGGTCCATCGCCGGGCGCGCTGCGGCGGCCGGCGCAGCCTTCACCTGCTGCACAGCTTTGTCGAGATTTTCGAGCTTTGCGAGGATATCCTTCTGCCCTTTCTTCAACTCTTCGATGTCGCTCGCGCCCGGGCCGCAGCCGGCGAGCGCCGCGACGCCGAAGACGAGACCCGCTCGTGATCTGAGTCGCATGGTGTCCTCCCTAGCCGGGATTCCAGAGGACCGGTTTCCGGGTGTCAAGACGGGCGTCCGCGACACCGGATGTAAGGCAGTATTGACCGCCCCCCCGCCTCCCGGTACTGGCGGAGTGACTTTGCTCCCAGAGAAGGAGGACGCATGCGTGAGTTAAAGAGGCCGCTAGCTGGCTTGTTGCTCGTGGTCGCCCTGGCGGGATGTGGGTTCCGTGATCGACGGTGGGGGCCATGCGCGCTCGGCGGCGCGTTCGTGGGCGGTGCGCTCGGCGGCGTCGGCGGTGGGCTCGGCGTCGACGAGGCAGAGAAGTCGCCCGTGACGAAGCACGACATCGTCGCCGGCGTGGGCGCCGGGACGCTGGGCGGCGCGGTCTTGGGAGCGCTCCTCGGTCACGCGCTCTGCGATCCGATGGAAGAGGCACCGCCTCCGCCACCGGTCGCGCAAGCGGCCCCACCACCACCGCCACCGCCGCCGGCGAAGGGCACGAAGATCGCGACCGTCGGCGCCGCATACTTCGACTTCGACAAAGCCGACATCAAGCCTGCTGGACGTGAAGTCCTCGAAGGCGCCGTGAAGACGCTCCGCGACAATCCGACCATCCACGTGATGGTCGAAGGGCACACCGACTCCGTCGGGAGCGACGCCTACAACCAGAAGCTGTCCGAGCGCCGCGCCAAGGCCGTCCGCGACTACCTCGTGCGACAGGGCATCGAGGCGAGCCGCCTCACGACCCGGGGCTACGGCGAGTCCCGCCCGATCGCGGACAACACCACGGCCGAGGGACGCGCGAAGAACCGCCGCGTCGAGGTCGTCGTCGAGTAGCCACGAGCGCCGGGCGGCCGCCGTCGACCGCGGCCGCCCGGCGTTACCTTTCTTCTCGATCCGCTCCCACGGTCGCCCCCGCCTCGCTTCTTGACTAGCTTTTGGCTTTGCGTTACCCGCAGCCAGTCTTTTCACGGACGAGGAGGGCGTATGCGGCAGCTCAGGACCGTCGCGGTGGCGATGCTCGTCGTGCTTCTGGCTTCCGGGTGCGCGCTGCGCGACCGGAAGTGGGGGAGCTGTGCGGTGGCGGGAGGGATCCTCGGCGCAACCGTCGGCGGCGTGACCGGCGGCGTCGCCGTCAATAACAGCAAGGACCACCCGAAGAGCGAGGAGCGCGGCGGCGCGATCGGCGGTGGCATCGCCGCGGGCGGGCTGATCGGGGCCCTCCTCGGCCACGCGATCTGCGATCCGATGAAGGAAGCGCCCCCGCCGCCCCCGGCCGTCGCCCAGGCGCCGCCTCCGCCACCGCCGCCACCGGCGAAGGGCACGAAGATCGCGACCGTCGGCGCCGCGCAGTTCGACTTCGACAAGGCCGACATCAAGCCGGCCGGCCGCGAAATCCTCGACGGCGCCGTCAAAACGCTGCGCGACAACCCGAACCTCCACGTCGTCGTCGACGGCCATACCGATTCCGTCGGCAGCGACGCGTACAACCAGAAGCTCTCCGAGCGCCGCGCGAAGGCGGTCCGCGACTACCTCGTGCGGCAGGGCATCGAGGCGAACCGCATCACCACGAAGGGCTACGGCAAGAGCCGCCCGATCGCGGACAACAAGACGGCCGAGGGCCGCGCGAAGAACCGCCGCGCCGAGGTCGTCGCCGACTGAACGTCCCGCGCGCGGCGGCCGCAGCCCCGGCCGCCGCGCGCTTGTCCCACCCCGCACCGTCGTCTAGGACGGACGCGTGTCGGAGTGGAGCGCCTGCTTCCTGCTCGTCTTCGGACAGCTCGCCGCGGGCGGCCTCGCCTCGCTCGCGGTGCCCCCGTTCGCCGCGATCGAGCGCGGATTCTACAAGTCGAGCGCGGCGGTCTACCTCGCGTGCGCGACGCTCTACCTCGCGGGCCGGATCACGCTCGTCGTCCGGTCCGGCACGGTCAGCGGGATGCGGGTCGCGGAGATCGCGCTCTGGACGGCGTTCACGGTGGTCACCGCGGTCTACCTGGCGACGCTCTGGGGCGACTCGTCGATCCGGCGCGCGCGGGCGTACGCGGCGGCCCTCCTCCTGGGGCTCGCCGCACTCTCGGCGAGCGCGCTCGCGTACCGCGTCGGCCCGCTCCTCTCGTTCGCGACGCCGCTCTACCCGATCGCGTTCACGACGGGAGCGCTCGCGCTGGGCGCCGTCACGACCGGCATGCTCCTCGGCCACTGGTACCTGATCGACCTCGGGCTCTCCCTCGAGCCGATGCGGCGCCTCTTCCGCTTCTTCGTCACGGTGCTCGTCGTGCACGCGGGTGTGCTTGTGCTCTGCCTCCTCGTCTTCGGCCTCGGGGCGGCGTCGTCCGCCGGGACCGTCGCGTCGCTCTGGCACGACCACGGGGCACTGCTCGGCGCGCGCTTCGTGCTCGGTCCGCTCGCCGGGCTCGGCTTCGCGGCGCTGATCCACCGGACGCTCCAGATCCCGCAGACCATGGCGGCGACGGGACTCTTCTACATCGCGATCCTGTTCGTGCTCGTGGGCGAGCTGCTCGGGCGCCTGATCCTGTTCCGCACGGCCCTACCGCTCTGACGACTCCGAGATTTTTCTTGACTCGGTCCGCCGGGCGCGCCTATGGCGTCCGGGCATGGATCCCCATGGGCTCTCACGGCGAGATCTGCTTCGCGGAGCCGGTGCGCTCGGCCTCGGGCTGACGCTCGGCACGATCGGGACCGGATCGGTGGCATCGGCCGCGCGGGGTCCGCTGCGCGCGCCCGGGTCGTTGCCGTTCCCGACCCTGCCCGAGGGAACCGACACCCTCCCCCAGATCGAGAACATCGTCGTCCTGATGATGGAGAACCACTCCTTCGACAACTACTTCGGGATGCTCGGCCGCGGCGACGGCTTCACCCTGAAGAACGGGCAGCCGCACCACGCGAATCCCGACGGCGCCGGGAACCTCATCCACGCGTTCCACATGCCGAGCACATGCCAGCTGAGCGGGCATCCCGGGCAGAACTGGAACGCGAGCCACCTCTCGCTCCAGCATCACAATCGCGGGTTCGTGAAGGCGAGCGGTCCGGTCGCGATGGGCTACTGGGACGGGACCGACATCCCCTTCTACTACGGTCTCGGCAGTACGTTCCCGCTCGCGGATCGCTGGTTCGGCTCGTGCCTGGCGCAGACCTATCCGAACCGCCGCTTCCTGCTCTGCGGCACGGCCGCGGGGATCGTCGAGACGTCGAACGCGGCACTGACGTCGCACCTCCCGCCGAACGGCAACATCATGCAGCGGCTCGACGCGCTCGGCGTCTCGTGGGGCGACTACTACTCCGACCTGCCGGGCGTCGCGGTCCTGCTGCACTACTCGTTCACGCATCCGCAGAACCTGCACCCGATCGACCAGTTCTTCGTCGACGTCGCGGCCGGCACGCTACCGAGCGTCACCTTCGTCGATCCGAACTTCGACAACGTGTCGGAAGAGAACCCGCAGGACCTCCGCCGCGGCGAGCAGTTCGCGTCGCAGGTGATCAACGCCGTGATGGCCGGGCCGAAGTGGTCGAAGACGGTGCTCATCTGGTGCTACGACGAGCACGGCGGCTACTACGACCACGTCCATCCGCCGCGCGCGATCCGACCTGACGACATCCCGCCGGACATCGAGGTCCCACCGGACTTCCCCGGCGGATACGACCGCTACGGCTTCCGCATTCCCGCGGTCGTCGTGTCGCCGTACGCGAAGATGAACTACGTCTCGCACGTCGTCCGGGACCACACGGCCGTCCTCGGGCTCATCGAGCGCAAGTGGAACATCGGCGCGATGACCTTCCGCGATGCGAACGCCGACGACCTGCTCGACATGCTCGACTTCGACAATCCGGCGTTCCTCGAGCCGCCGGCGCTGCCGGCTCCGGCGCTCGACGCGGGTCCGGACACCTGTACGCCGGGCGACCCGGGCGGCCCGATCCCGCCCCCCGAGGCCGTGACGCAGCGGGGCTGGCGCGAGCGGCTCGAAGCGGGCGAGATCGCGTTTACGTAGCCCGCGCGCTCAGCCCAGCACCCGGATCACGGTGACGCGGAGGCCGCGCGACGTCCAGCCGACGTCGAAGCCGACGACCATCCCCTCGCGGAGGCCGTCGACGCGCGGGATCGGGCCGAGGATGTCGACGAAGGGATACTTGAAGTGGTACTCGCGGCCGGTTGCCTCGCTGACGAGCGTGCCGCTCTCGCTCCCGTAGTACACGCGTCGGATCGTGCCGCGGTAGTACCGTTCGCCGACCGACGCCGGATCGAGCCGCGCGGCGTCGCTGCTCACGCCACGCCCGGCGTCGCGTGTGCTTCGGACGCGATGCTCGAGAGCCGGTCGCTGCCCACGCGATCGACGAACGCGGGGAAGCTCTCGCCGGCCCGCCGCTCGCGCTCGTACACCCGCGCCAGCGCGACGATCACCGCGGGCGCGTCCTCCTCGGGGAAACGCCCGAGCCGCTTCCCGATGCGGCCCTTCCCCTCACCGACGGAGCCGCCGACGAGGATCGAGTAGAACGGACGCTCGCTGCCATCGGGCGTCTTCGCGAGGTGACCCGTGAGGCCGATGTGACCGACGTGGTGCTGGCCGCACGAGTTCGGGCAGCCGCTGATCTTGACGAAGAACGGTCCGAGCCGCTCGGCGAACCCGTCGGACGTCTCCGGATCGGCGAGGAGGTGCGCCCGAATGCGCTCCGCGACGCCCATCGAGCGGGTGATAGCGAGCGAGCAGTAATCCATCCCCGGGCACGACACCACGTCGTTGATCGACGACACGTCGGGATTCGCGAGGTCGACGCCGGCGAGCGCCGCGTACAACGCCGGCAACGCCGTCTCCGGGATCCACGGCAGCACGAAGTTCTGGTCGTTCGTCGTCCGGAGCGTCCCGTCGCCGAAGTCGCGCGCGAGGCGGGCGATGGCGCGCATCTGGTCGGTGGTGACGTCGCCGAGCGGCAGCTGGACGACCGCCGCGCGATGGCCCGGCTGTCGCTGCGCGGTGGTGTTCGTCCGCCGCCAGTGCGCGAACCCGGGCAGCTCGTCGGGCGGCGCGGGCCGCGGGCTCGGCGGGCTCGGGACCCGATGGGCGGCGACCGCTTCGCGGACGTCCTTCCGGAGGGCCTCGCCGCGCTCGGCGGCGACGCGCTCGACCTCGCGCTCGATCGTCTCCTTGAACTTCGGGAGCCCCATCTTCTGCACGAGGTACTTCATCCGCGCCTTGTTCCGGTTCTTGCGCTCGCCGTAGCGGTGCTGGACGCGGACGATCGCCTCGCACCAGACGAGGAGATCGTCGGCCGGAACGAAGTCGCGGATCGGCTTCGCGAGGAACGGCTGCGCGCCGAGCCCCCCGCCGGAGTAGAGCGAGAAGCCGCGCACGCCGCCCGCGACCTTCGCGTAGAGGCCGATGTCGTTCACCGGCGCCTGTGCGCAGTCGAGCTCGCAGCCTTCGACCGCGATCTTGAACTTCCGCGGCAGCGTCAGGTTCAGCGGGTTGAAGAGGAAGTAGTCGTGGACCGCCATGAAGTACGGCGTCACGTCGAACGGCTCGCTCGGCGCGATGCCGGCGTACGGGCAGCCGGTGACGTTCCGCACGCTGTCGGCGCACGCGCCACGGGTCGTGATGTCGACGGCGAGCAGCCGCTCGTACAGGTCGATGATGCCGTCGATCGGCACCCAGTGGATCTGGATGTCCTGCCGCGTCGTGACGTGCGCGATCCCACGACCGTAGCGGTCGGCGACGTCGGCGATGCCCTCGAGCTGCGCCGCGCTGAGGCGGCCGCCCGGGATCTTGATCCGCTGCATGTGGCTCGTGTGATCGAGCTGGTAGTAGAGCCCGTACGAGAGGCGGATCGGACGCCATTCGTCGGCCGTCAGCTCGCCGCGGATGTAGCGTGCGGTGCGACCGGCGTGGCCGGCCAGCGCGCTCTTGTGCTGCTCTTCGGTGGGGCGCATGGCGTCGACGGGCGCGGTCCCGAGAGACCCCCCGCGGGCCGCGCTCGGACATTATGTTCGCGCGTCGTTTCTCAAGTCAACGCGACCGGGCGCCGACGCGTCGGCGGCGGGACGCCCCTGCGCGCCGAGGCTGCCGAAGTCGAGCCCGCGGAATGACGGGCACTCGGCGGCGAGCGCTCGGAATACCGCATCGGCCGTGTCCGGTGCGGCTTCTCCACCGACGGCGGCGACGAGCTCGCCGAGGACCCGCCAGCCCGGACGTGCCTCTCCCGGCGGCGGCACGGCGGCGTGGAAGCGCTGTACGCGGCGCGCGAAGTTCGTGAACGTCCCGTCCGTCTCGGCGTAGGTCGCGATCGGCAGCACCGCGTCCGCGAACTGGGCGCACTCCCGCTGATCGGTGTCGATGACGACGAGACACGGCACGGATTCGAGCGCGGCTCGCGTCGATGCGACCTCACGCCACGCCGTCAGGTCAGTCCGGTGGAGGACGAGCGCGGCGAGATCGCCGCGCGCGGCACGCTCGACGAGCTCGTCGACGGCACCGTCGAGCGGGACGCCCTGGAGACGGAGGCCCTCGGTGTTCGGGTTCTTGTCCGCCTTGATGAGGAAATCGTCGTGGTACGCGTCGGGCGGCGACCAGGCGATGCCGGCCACCCGCGCGCCGAGCGCGGCGCCGAGCCGGCGGAGGAGATGGATCTCCTCGTTCGGCGCGTGCGCGGAGACGATGAGGCCGATCGCGCCCGGCCCGTGCGCGCGCGCGAGCTCGCCGAGTCGCGACGCCGTGGCGGCGAGCGCGCTCGACCACGTCGTCGCCTCGAACCGATCGCCCCCGCGCACGAGGGGCTGCCGGAGGCGACCCTCGCCCTGGAGGTCGCGGTAGCTGAGCCGTCCGGCGTCGCACATCCAATACTGGTTCACCGCCTGGTTCTCGCGCGGCTGGAAGCGGTAGATGCGTCCCTCGCGGTGGTAGATCTCGATGTTGCAGCCGTTCGCGCAGGCGCCGCACACCGAGGCCGTGCGCTCGAGGTACCAGACGCGCGCGCGGAAGCGGAAGTCGCGGCTCGTGAGTGCGCCGACCGGACAGATGTCGACGATGTTCCCCGAGTACGGGTTGTCGACCTGGATGCCGGGCCTGGCGAGGTCGATCTCGCAGTGGTCGCCGCGCTCGAAGATCGCGAGCTCGCTCGTGTGCGTCACCTCGTCGAGGAAGCGCGTGCAGCGCGCGCAGAGAACGCAGCGCTCCTGGTCGAGCATGACGAGCGGCCCGATCGGAATCGCCTTCTTCTTCCGCACCTTCTCCGGCAGCGGGAATCGGCTCCGCTGCCGGTCGTAGTCCATGTAGTACTCCTGGAGCTTGCACTCGCCGGCCTGGTCGCACACCGGACAGTCGATCGGGTGGTTGATCAGCAGGAACTCGAGGACAGCGCGCTGTGCGGTCTTCGTCTTCTCGCTGGTCGTGTGGACGACCATGCCGTCGGTCACGCGCGTGTTGCAGGCGATCTGGAGCTTCGGGCTCTTCTCGATCTCGACGAGACACATCCGGCAGTTCCCGGCGATCGTGAGCCCCGGATGCCAGCAATAGTGGGGGACCTCGATGCCGAGCCGCTCGGCCGCCTGGATGACGGTCTTCCCGTCCTCGACCTCGACCTTCCGGCCGTCGATCTCAACCGTGGGCACGCGCCGGCTCCTCCGCGCGGAACGGGCAGCGCCCGAGCGCAGCGTGCTGCTCGTACTCCGCACGATACTTCGTGACGAAGGCGCGGACGGGCATCGCCGACGCGTCGGCGAGCGCGCAGATCGTGTTCCCCATCATGTTGCCGGCGATGTTGAGCAGGAGGTCGACGTCGCGCGGCTTCGCCGTGCCCTCTTCCAGGTCGACGAGCACCTTGTGGAGCCAGCCCGTGCCCTCGCGGCACGGCGTGCACTGCCCGCACGACTCGTGATGGAAGAAGCGCTCGAGGACCATCGCCGCCCAGACCATGCACACGGTGTCGTCCATCACCATGATGCCCGCGGAGCCGAGGAACGAGCCCGCCTTCTGCACCGAGTCCATGTCCATCGGGACGTCGATCTCCTCGGGCGTGAAGATCGGCATGGATCCGCCGCCCGGGATGACGCCCTTCAGCGTGCGTCCGTTCGGGATGCCGCCGGCGTGCGTGTAGACGATCTCGCGGAGCGGCGTCCCCATCGGCAGCTCGTAGGTGCCCGGGCGGACGACGTGCCCGGAGACGCAGAAGAGCTTCGGGCCCGGGCTCTTCTCCGGCCCGATCGCGCGGAACCAGTCCGCGCCGCGGAGCACGATGTGCGGGACGCAGGCGAGCGTCTCCACGTTGTTCACGATCGTCGGCGAGCCGAAGAGGCCGTGCGTCGCGGGGAACGGCGGCTTGATGCGCGGGTAGGCGCGCTTCCCCTCGAGCGACTCGATGAGCCCCGTCTCCTCGCCGCAGATGTACGCGCCGGCGCCGCGATGCACCCAGACGTCGAGGTCGAACCCCGTGCCGAGGATGTTCTTCCCGATGAAGCCCTTCTCGCGCGCCTCGGCGATCGCCGCCTCGAGCACGCGCGCGCCGTGGGCGAACTCCCCGCGGATGTAGACGTACGCCGTGTGGCTCCGGATCGCATACGCCGAGATGATGATACCCTCGAGCATCTGGTGCGGATCGTCCTCGATGAGCTCGCGGTCTTTGAACGTGCCCGGCTCGCTCTCGTCGGCGTTGACGCAGAGATAGACGGGCTTCGCCGTCTGCTTCGGGAGGAAGCTCCATTTCATCCCGGTCGGGAAGCCGGCGCCGCCGCGGCCGCGGAGGTTCGACGCCTTCACCAGCTCGACGAGCTCCTCCGGCTTCATCGTGGCGAGCGCCTTCCGCGTCGCCTCGTAGCCGCCGTGCGCGAGATAGACGTCGATCCGGCGGAGGTCGGGAATGTCCCGACAGCGGAGGAGGATCCGCTCGGGCATCGGTCGGGCGCTACGCCTCGGCCGCGATCCGCGGCAGGAAACGCTTCGGCATCGGGACCACTACGCTCTATCGGCCGCCTTCCGACCTGTCAATTCAACGCCCCGGAGACTTGCGTCTCCGGGGCGGTCCGGACCGCGAGAGTGCGGCGTGGCGATACGTGCGAACGGGGTGCCGCGGCCGGCGGAGGCGGCGCGGCAGACGTTACGGAAGGTGCACTCGAGACACTACGGCTCTGGAGCGATTGGAGCGGGGTCTAGGGGCAACGTTACGATGAAGATCGTGCCGGGCGTGGCGGGGCGCCAGTCGATCCTGCCGCCGTGGGCTTCGACGAGCTCGCGCGCGAGTACGAGGCCGCGCCCGATGCCGTGGGGCTTCGTCCTGCAGAAGGGCGTGAAGAGGCGCGGCCGGACGTCGTCGGCGATGCCGGCTCCGTGATCGCGGACCTCGATGCGGACGACGGCGCCGTCGCAGGCGTGACGGACCTCGACGGCGGCGCCCGGCGGTGACGCGTCGATCGCGTTGTCGAGCAGGTTCCCGATCGCCTGCTTCACCTTGTGCTTGTCGAGGACGACGGCGGTGTCGGCACCGACGATGACCTCGAGTGCCACGCCGCGCTCCGTCGCGCGCGTGCGACAGTCGCTGGCGCATTCGTCGAGCAGCGCGGGCAGCGACTGCGGATAGAGGTTCAGCGCGCGGTCCTGCCCGAAGCGCAGCAGCTCGTCGACGACGCGGTTCGCCTCCTCGAGGCTCGCGAGGATGCCGTCGGCGTGCTCGCGGACGGTCCGCGCCCACTCCGCGCCGTCGCCACGCGACGACGCCTGCACGAGGAGGTGCGCAAAAGAACCCGATCGCGCCGTGCTGGCGGCCGATCTGGTGGAAGACCGTCGACGCCGTCCGCCCGATGATGCGAGGCGGCGCCGGCGGACGATTTCGCCGGCCGGTCGCGCTACGCGTGATCCGCGATCGGCGCGTCGCGTCGGACGGGTGGCTCGGCGCGCTCGCGTCCATCGCGGCGCGTCACCCACCAGTCGCCGAGCACGAGCGCGTCGACGCCGGAGCGCGCGAACGTCGCGAGCGCGTCGTCGGCGGAGCAGACGATCGGCTCCTGGATGTTGAACGACGTGTTCAGCAGCACCGGGACGCCCGTCAACGCCTCGAAGCGGTCGAGGAGTCGCCAGTAGCGCGGGGTCACGTCGCGATCGACGGTCTGCGGGCGCGCCGTGCCGTCGACGTGCGTGACCGCCGGGATGGCCGAGCGCTTCTCGTCGCGCACCGGCACGATGATCGTCATGAACGGCGACGGCTGCGCGATCTCGAAGTACTCGGACGCCTTCTCGGCCTTCACGGAGGGCGCGAACGGCCGGAACAGCTCGCGCTTCTTGATCTTCTCGTTGATCGAGTCGCGCACGCCGTCCGAGCGCGGATCGGCGAGGAACGAGCGATTGCCGAGCGCGCGCGGACCGTACTCCATCGCGCCTTGCATCCACGCGATCACGCCGCCGTCGGCGAGCGTCTGCGCGGTGCGCCCGAGGAGCGCGTCCTCGTCGAGGCGCTCCGCCACGACGTCCGAGCGCCGGTCGAGCGCCGCCGCGATCGCGGCCCGGTCGTACGCCGGGCCGAGCTGCGCGTCGAACATCGGGGGCGGGCGGCGCCCCGTCAGCCGGACGTGCAGCAGCAGCGCCGCGCCGAGCGCGCCACCGGCGTCGTGCGGCACGGGCGGGACGTAGATGTCGTCGAAGATACCCGAGAGCAGGATCTTCCCGTTCGCCGTGCAGTTGAGGCCGCAGCCCCCGGCGACTGCGAGGTGGCGGATACCGGTCCGCCGGCGGAGCTCGGCGGCCATGTCGAGGACCGTTTCCTCGAAGGCGCGCTGCACGGACGCGGCGATGTCGCGATGGCGATCGTCGAACGGGGCCGTCTCGCTCCGCTCGCGCGGCGGGCCGAAATGGTCGGCGAACGGCCCGTCGAACTGCCCACGGAGCGCCCGGTGGTAGTCGAGGACGCGGTTCTCGAGCCCGTAGCGACCCTCCCCCGCGCTGCGGAGGAAATGCTGGCGGATCCAGCGCGCCGCCGACGGGTCGCCGTAGGGGCTGAGCCCCATCAGCTTGTACTCGCCGTCGAGCATCTTGAAGCCGAGGTAACCGGTCACCGCGGCGTAGAAGTGGCCGAGGGAGTGCGGCAGCCGATGCTCGTCGATCTTCTCGACCGCCATGCCGCGCCCGCGGCCCCAGGTCGTGCACGCGGCCTCGCCGGCGCCGTCCATGACGAGGATCGCCGCGTCCAGGAACGGCGACGTGAAGAAGCAGCTCGCCATGTGGCACTCGTGGTGGTCGAGGAAGTGGATGCGCTTCGGCGGCGCGCCGAAGCGCTCCTCGAGCTTCCGGCGCGTCCGGAAGAGCGTCGACCACCCGGAGTCGGTCGCCTCGGGCGATCCCCGCCAGATCGTCACCGCGCGCCGCGCCTTCTCGGCGAACAGCGCCGGGTTCCGGACGAGGGTCTCGGTCATGTAGCGCGCGCGGTGGCCGAGCTTGTACGGGTCCCAGTAGACCGCGACGTGATCGACGTCGGCGAGCGAGATGCCGGCCGCGTCGAGCGCGAACTGGATCGCGTGGTACGGGAAGCCGCCGTCGTGCTTGACGCGCGTGAAGCGCTCCTCCTCCGCGGCGGCGACGATCCGTCCGTCGTGCAGGAGCACGGCGGCGGACTCCGTCATGGTAGCGAGGCCGAGGATGTACACGGGTCAGTTGACGAGCGATTCCATCGGCTGGAACGCGTAGCGTCGCGCCAGCGCGCGGAGCTTCGACGCGGCGCTCGTCCGCCCGGTGCGCCGCATGCGGTCGCCGGCGCGCTGCCGCCAGTAGCCGCGCGGATACGCGAGCGGCGGCGCGTCGGGATCGACGTCGTATGGATGGAGGTAGACGAGCGGTACGAACCCGCGACGCTCGCAGCGTGCGAGCAGGTGCGTGATCACGGGGAGCGGCAGCAGGCGGAAGTACGTGCCCCCGATGATCGTCAGACGCTTCTCGCCGAAGCCGATGCAGGGAAACGGCACCTCCGTTACCTCGCCGCCCGTTCCGGGGACGGGCAGCGTCCCGTGGAATCCCGGCGGCGGACGGCGGAGGCGGCGCGAGCTGTCGAGTCGGAAGCCGACGCTCGCGAGGGCCTCGCCGAACCAGGGATCGCAGCCGTCGCTGCTCATGTACGGCGCGCGGAACGACACGACGGGCACGCCGGCAGCGTCCTGCAGCTCGGCCTTCGCGGCACGGAGATCCTCACGGAATCGGCCCGGGCCCTGTCGGGCCACCCGCTCGTGCTCGTGGCCGTGGCAACCGATCCGGTGGCGCGCCGCGATGCGCGGCCAGACCGACCGCGACAGCTCCGCGGCGAGGCGGCCGACGGCGAGGAACGTGGCGCGGGCGTCGCAGATGTCGAGCAGCTCGAGGACGATGTCGAGCTGCCGTTCGACCTCGCGCGGATTCGCCGGCTGCGGGAGGCCGAGGTGATCGCGCAGCTCCTGGCGGCGGTAGTCTTCGAGGTCGATGGTCATGATGGCGGGACGCCGGCCGTCTCCACGCGCGCGCATGTCGTTTCCCCCCGAACCCGGCATGTTTTGCGGAGGGCCTACGATTTCCGCACTGCACGTGCGACGTCAATCCCTCTCCGCATTTTCTTCATGTTTTTTCTTGTCGTGGCCCGGCGCGGAGGGCGAAGACCCGTACCGGCTCGTCGCGTCCGCGCAGGGTCACCGATGCCCCCTGCACCGCCCCGCCGACGCCGCGCGTGGCGGCGAGGCAATACGTCGTTTCGGAGGCGACGACGTCGCAGCCGAGCTCGTGGCAGACGTACTGGAGGCGCTCCGCGACGTTCACCGTGTCACCGATCACCGTGTACTCGTGCCGATCGCGGGCGCCGATCGTGCCGGCGAGCACCGGTCCCGTATGGATGCCGGTCTTCGCGCCGAGGGGCGCCCGCCCCTGCGCGGCCCGGACGGCGTTCAGGCGCTCCAGGCGCTCGGCCATGCCGAGCGCGCAGCGGACCGCCGCGGCCGCGGCGTCCGTCTGGGCCTCGGCGCCGTCGGTGCTGAACAGCCCGAAGACGACGAGCAGCCCGTCGCCGACGAACTTGTCGACGAACCCACCGCACTCGTGCACCCAGACCGTCATGGTCGTGAAGAACTCGTTGAGCGTCGCGACCAGCTCCGCCGGCGGCGTACGCTCGGCGAGCGCCGTGAACCCGCGCAGGTCGCAGAAGAGGACGGTCGCGCCGCGGACCTCGCCGCCGAGCTCGATGTCGCCGGCGAGCAGCCGGTCGCGGACGGACGGCTCGACGACGCGTCCGAACGTCTGGAGGATGCGCTCGTTCTCGCGGAGCGTCGCCAGCATCGCGTTCACGCCGTCCTCGAGGACGCCGATCTCGTCCCCCGCCGTGACCGGTACCGCGTCCGCGAGCGCGCCGGCGCGGACGCGGCGGAGCACCGTCGCGATCACGCCGAGCGGTCCGGTGAAGGTTCGGGCGAGGAGCAGCGTCAGGACGATGCCGAGGAGGACGAACACGCCGAACGTGATGCCGCTCGCGCGCGCGAGCCCGGGCAGGACCGTCTCGATCGGCATGCCCGCCTCGAGCCGGACCGTCGCGGCCCGCACGAGGCCGAAGAGCGTGAACAATGGAACGAACGCCACGGCCGTGAGGAAGACGAGGAGCTTCCCGTGCATGCCGAGGGCGAGCGTGCACGACACGTCGGTGAGGCGTCCCCCGGGGAAGACGCGCGGCACGACCATCCGGCGGAACACCCACTCGACGAAGAGGTAGGACGTCGTGGCCGCGAGGAATCCGTTCACGAGCGGCGAGAGGATGTGCTGCGACATGAGCTCGGTCGACCAGCGACCGAAGTGGACGACGGTCACGATCGGGAAGAGCACGATGCCGCCGAGCCATCCCACGAACCCGAGCAGCGCCACGACGAGCGGCGCGCTGATCACGCGTCGCCGGACCTCGAGCGGCGCCGGCTCGGGGTATCGGCGGCGGAAGTATGCGATGATCGGCCAGAGGTAGACGAATCCGACGGCGGTGAGCGCCGTGAAGCTGATCACCTGGTAGAGCGGGAGGAGCGAGAGGTCATGTGCACGCACGGCCGCCGCGAACGGTTGCATGCTCCGCATGAGGTCGATCGTCACGGCGGTCGTCGAGGAGGCGAGGAGGTTCGCGCCGACCGTCGCGACGAGCGTCAAGAGGAGCCATGCGGCCGGCGAGCGGTCATGGACGCCGGCATTGACGCCGTGCAATTCACCCTCCATTAACCGAAGCGGCTACGGGAGGATCGCCACGATGATCGGCCGACTCGTCACGTCGATTACCCTGCTCGCCCTCGCCGTCCCGCTCCGTGCCGACGTCGTTCCCGGTGACACGATCACCGCGCAGAACGTCGACAAGGTGAAGGACCTCGTCTCGCCGGGCATGGAGTGGTGTATCAGGCACGGCTGGCCCGTCACCATCGCCGAGACCAAGCACATCGAGTGGCTCGGCGCCTACAAGGAAGCGACCGAGAAATACGCGCCGCAGGTGAAGCTCAGCGCCGACGGGCTCACGGTCCAGAACTACGTCGCGGGCCAGCCGTTCCCGAACCTCGACGCGAAGGACCCGCAGATCGCGCTCAAGATCATGTGGAACTACGAGTACGGGCTCCTGACCGACGACCTCGACATCCGGAACTTCGACGCCGACACCGGGACGATCTCGGACCACGGGCCGATGGCGATCGAGCGCCACTTTCTCCTGGACCATCTCCGCCGGCTCTACTGGAACGGCCGCCTCTACGTCGATCCGAAGCCCGACAAGCCGAACCCGTTCGGCTACCGCCGGCAGGAGGGCCTCTACCCGGTCCTCGAGCCGTTCGACCTGAAGGGCGTCGGCGCGCTCGGCTACCGCTACATCGACTCCGGGAAGCAGGACGACTCGTGGCTCTACCTGCCGTCGCTCCGTCGCGTGCGGCGGCTCTCCACCGCCCAGCGCTCCGACGCGCTCTTCGGGCAGGACACCGACGTCGACAGCTACGGCGGCTACGCGGGCCACATCGCGTGGATGACCTGGCGGTTCCTCGGCGAGCGCGACGCCCTCGGCGTCTACCACGGCCGGCACTTCCCGGTGAAGTGGGACGACAAGGTCGACTGGGCCTTCGACGACGTGTGGGAGAAGCGGCGCGTCTACGTCGTCGAGGGCACGTCGAAGCTGCCGCAGTACGCGTACGGCAAGCGAACGATCTACATCGACAAGGAGTCGTGGCTGATCCCGTTCTCGGACATCTACGACCGCTCGGGCGAGCTCTGGAAGATCTGGATCAACAACTGGGGCTTCCGGCGGAAGGCGGTCGAGTCGTCCGACGCGATCGAGTATCCGGACGAGATGGCGTTCAACGCGGCGATCGTGATGGTCGACATGCAGCTCGAGCACGCAACGCGCGCCGCCCTCCCGAGCCTGCGATTCCCCGGCGAGCAGGGCTGGTACTTCAACCAGGGCGAGAAGACGGGGATCAGCGACCGCTGGTTCACGGTCGCCGCGCTGGTCGATGCCGGCCACTAAACGCGACCCGAGACTTCTCGGGTCGCGGATCGGACGCGAGGGTGATGCGGTTTCGTCACGCGCGAAACGGCGTGCCGCGGCTGGCGGAGCCAGCGCGGCATGCAGGTACGCGCGGGGACGGAGAGCGGCTAGCTTCGGTCAGCCGGTAACCGGCTCGGGAGCTGGGACCTGCTTCTGGCGCTGGATCTTTCGTTGCAGCGCCATGAGGCCGTCGAGGACGCCCTCCGGGCGGGGCGGACAGCCGGGAACGTACACGTCGACCGGGATGATGAGGTCGATGCCGGGGAGCGTCGTGTAGTTGTCGTAGAAGCCGCCGCTCGATGCGCAGGCGCCGAAGGCCATCACCCACTTCGGCTCGGCCATCTGCTCGTAGACGCGTTTCAGGATCGGCGCCTGGCGCATCGTCACGGTGCCGATCACCATGATCAGATCCGCCTGCCGCGGCGTGAAGCGCGGGAGGAGCGCGCCGAAGCGGTCGATGTCGTAGGGCGACATCGAGAGCGACATGTACTCCATTGCGCAGCAGGCGGTCGCGAACGGGTACGGAAAGATCGAGTATTTCCGCGCCCAGCCGATCGCCTTGTCGAGACGCGTGAGGACGACGGCGTCGCCGAGAAGCGCTTCCTCGCCGGAGGTCGCCAGGCGCGGACGCGGCGGGAGGATCGGCTTCGCCATGACCTCTGTTCGTGTATCGGCTGCCTCCCGACGTGTCAAAGCCGTTTGCAAACGTGCGGGGCGCGGGCTAGCGGGGCGCGGCCATGGATCTCGCGACGCACTGGATCCACGTCCTCGCGCTGGCGGTTTACCTCGGCACCACGCTCGCGGTCGCGCTCGTCTTCCTGCCCGCGGCCGAGGCGGTCGGGGACGCGGCGCTCCAGCGGCGCATCCTCGCGCGCGGGCTCCGCATGTACAACGTGCTCTCCGTCGGCGCGCTCGGCGTCCTCGTCATCTCCGGCGCGTCGGCCGTCACCGACCTGAAGGCGAGCCTCGGGCCCGAGTTCGGCCGCCTCGTCTGGCGGCTCGCCGCCAAGCTCGCGCTGACCTTCGTCCTGATCAACGTCGCGACGTACTTCTCCTTCGGCCTCGCGCACCGCCTCGTCCGGGCGGAGCTGGGGCAGCTACCCGTCGAGGCGGAGAAACAGGCCGGGATGATCCGCCGCATGCGGACGGCGGCGTGGCTCGGCGTCGCGATCGCGGCCTGGACGGCGTGGGTCGGTATGCGTCTCGTCCGCTGACGCGACGCTCAGACCCCCGACTCCCGGATGACGATCGAGAACGCCCCGTTCTCGACCCCGACGGTCGGGTCGGCCGCGTGCGACGGCCCGGGATCGAGCGTCCCCTGAAACGTTCCGACCGCGCGGGTCCCGTCGAAGGAGGCGATCGTCACCTGCATCCCCTCGTTCCGTTGCCAGTCCCTGGCGCCCGAGCGGCGCGCCTCCGTGTACGTGCCGTAGCAGCCGAGCGTGGTCGGTAGAACGAGGGTCTTCAGGTCGCCGAGGCAGGCAGCGGAAACGGCGCGGCTGAGTCCGTGGCGCACGTTCGTCTGACCGGTCACGCTGAAGCTCGTCGTGGAATAGATGAGGAACGTGGCTCGCCGCAGCGCCTTCAGCCGCTTTCCAGCAACCGTCGCGGACAAACGCGCCTTCGGTTTCCTCGCCGCGGCGTCGTCGATCAGCGATCCGGTCAGCAGGACCGCACCGAGCGCAACCGCGAGCCAACTTCGTCCCCGACGCATCACGTCCCTCCCCGACGCTGGTGGTGCCGTCATACGGGCGGGCCGTTCCGGCGGTCAAGCCGTTTCGTCCGGGAAGGACGAATCGGTCGCGCGGCCCCACGGCCGTCCGCTCCGTCAGCCGTCCGGGCTCACGTTCTGGTTCAGGCGGAAGACGTTGTCCGGATCGTACGCCCGCTTGAGCGTCACGAGGCGGTCCCACGCTGGCCCGTATGCCGCGCGGACCCGTCGCTCTCCTTCCTCGCCGAGATAGTTGGCGTAGACGCCGCTCGTCAGCAACGGCGCCATCTCGGCGAAGAACTCGCGGACCCAGGTCGCGCACCCGTCGCTCTCTGCCGGGTCGGACCAGAGCGAGAGCGCGGCGAAGCTGTACCCCGGGCCGCGATGGTTGAACGCCGAATCGGCGGGGGTGCCTGCGCTCACCCGCCCGTGCACGTGCTCGATGAAGAAGACCGAGATCGAGGGCGACGGCGCCGTGACCCGCGCCGCGAGCGCGTCGATCGTGGCGTCGTCCAGGGCGCGGAGGAAGCTGCTGCGCGCGTAGCTGCCGACCCGCACGGGCGGCGGCGTGAGCAGCGACTGCATCTCGAGGTAGGGCTTCGGACCTATCGTGTCGTCGAGCGGCGGGCCGACGCGCCGGAGGGGGGCGAGGAAGCGTTCACCCGCCGCGACCTCCCCCGACCAGCACGCAGCAATGCCGAAGCCCAGACCGGTGGCGAGCGGCTGGATGCCGGCGTGAGCGGTGAGCTCGTCCGGCGCCTCGGCGGTGAGATCGCGATAGAGGCGGAACACGTCGCGTGCGTGGGTCGTCGGATACGTGACCGCCCCGCCGAGAACGGTCCTCAGCGGGTGAAGCCGGTACTCGAACCGGGTAACGACACCGAAGTTCCCTCCACCGCCGCGCAAACCCCAGAGCAGGTCCGGCCGTTCCTCGGCGCTCGCCCGCACGACGCGGCCGTCCGCCGTGACGACTTCCGCCGCGACCAGGTTGTCGCAGGCGAGCCCGTGACGGCCCATGAGCCAGCCGAGCCCACCGCCGAGCGTTAGCCCGGCGATCCCGGTCGCCGACACGGTCCCCATCGTCGTGGCGAGCCCGAGCCCCTGCGTCGCCCCATCGAAGTCGCCGAGCGTGCACCCCGCTCCGGCGCGGGCCACGCGTCGGAGCGGATCGACCTCGACGGCCTTCATTCCCGAGCAGTCGATCACGAGCCCGCCCTCGCACGTCGACTTGCCGGCGAAGCTGTGGCCTCCGCCACGCACGGCGATGGCGAGGCCGCACGTGCGCGCGACCTCGACCGCGCGCGCGACGTCGGTCGCGTCGGTGCAACGGACGACGGCGGCCGGACGGCGATCGAACGCCGCGTTCCAGATCGCGCGGGCGTCGTCGTAGCCGTCGTCCCCGGGCAGGACGAGCGTGCCGCGGAGCATCGCGCGGAGGCGGACGAGTGCAGGGTCTGCCATCGCTCCTCCTCGCTCCGGTCCACGACCGGTGTCAACCAAGGGCGACCCCGGTGGCCCGTCGCGGGTGCGGTCACGCGCCGGCCGCGCCGTGTTCTCATGCGCATGCGGAGGGCCGGATGGGTCGGCGTCGCGATCGCGGCCCGGGCCGCCTGGGTCGGCGGGCGGCTCATCCGCTGACGACGCCCCCAGCTAGGAACATTGACAGCGCCGAGACGGCGCGCCTAGAACCAGCCTGCCGCGCCCGCGGACGCGCATGGCCAAGGTCCTCACCGAGAAGCGCGATCGCACTCTGCTCGTGACGCTCAACCGTCCCGAGGCGAAGAACGCGATCGACGTCGAGACCCACGACCTCCTCTGGCACATCTGGGAAGGGTTCCGCGACGACGACGGGCTCGACGTCGCGATCCTGACCGGCGCCGGCGACGCCTTCTGCGCCGGCGCGGACCTCAAGACCTACATCCCGCCCTGGATCGACGCGGGCGCGCGTCGGGTGCGCGAGAACGTCGCGACCGGCATCGGCGGCATCACGCGCGGCCTCCACCGGATCTACAAGCCGATCATCGCCGCGGTGAACGGCTGGGCGCTCGCCGGCGGGCTCGAGCTCGCGCTCGCGTGCGACATCCGGATCGCGTCCGAACGCGCGCAGTTCGGCTCGTTCGAGGCGCGCCGCGGCTACCATCACGGCGACGGCGGCATCGTGCGACTCGTCAACACGTGCGGGACCGGCGTCGCGCTCGAGATGCTCCTCACCGCCGAGCCGATCTCGGCCGGGCGCGCGCTCGCGTGCAACCTCGTCTCGCAGGTCGTCCCGCACGCCGAGCTAATGGCGACGGCCGAGCGCGTGGCGCAGACGATCCTGCGGAACGACCAGTGCGCGGTTCGCTCCGCGAAGGAGACGATCCTCGACGTCATCGGCCGTCCGCTCGACGACCAGCTCCGCATCGAAGCGCTCAACGGCTACTCGTCGGCCGGTCCGGCGACGGCCGACCGCCTGCGGCAGTTCTACGACAAGCGCGACGCCGGCCGCGCCGGCGCGCACGCGACGCCGCTCGGAGGAAAACCGCCCGCGCGGAAGACCTGAGAAGGAGGGGCTCCTCATGGACACCGACGTCACCCTCTCCCCGACGCCCGCCGTCCGCGCGCTCGACGGCGACCATGCCGCCACGCTCTGGCGGATCGCGCAGCGCCTCGCGCCCTCGCCGATCGCCGTGGAGCTCGCGCTGTTGAACGGCGAACGCCACACGTTCGGCTCCGGCGTTCCCCAGTTCCGCGTGCGCGAGCGGACCGCCGGCGCGCTCCCGGCACTCCGCTCGCTCGACCTCGGCCGGATCGCCGACGCCTACCTGAACGGCGACTTCGACGTCGAGGGCAACCTGCTCGCGATGTACGACTTGCGCCCGTACCTCTCGGATTTCCATCCGCTCTACTACGCCTGGCGCTTCATCCAGCCGCTCGTCTTCGGCCAGGTCGGCACCAACGCGCGCGCGATCCAGTCGCACTACGACCTCGATCCGGAGTTCTACCTCGGCTTCCTCGGCGGCGCGCGCTGCTACACGCAGGGGATCTTCGAGCGCCCGGACGAGCCACTCGAAATCGCCCAGCGCCGGAAGCTCGATTTCTGCCTCGACGCGTGCCGGCTCGGCCCGGGCAGCCACGTCCTGGAGGTCGGACCCGGCTGGGGTGCCTTCGCCGAGCACGCCGCACGACGCGGCATCCGGCTGACGACGCTCACGAATTCACGTCGGTCCGTCGAGTACATGCGCGACCTCGGACGCCGGCTCGGATTGTCCTGGGAGGTCGTCGAGACCGACCTGCTCGCGCATCGCGACGACCGCCAGTACGACGCGGTCGTGCTCATGGGCATCATGGAGCACCTCCCCGACTACGCGGCGGTCCTCGAACGCTTCCGCGCGCTCGTCCGCCCCGGCGGGCATGTCTACCTCGACGCGAGCGCCGCGCGCGTGAAGTACACGGCGTCGTCGTTCATCTACCGGCGGATCTATCCGGGGAACCACTCGTTCTTCGTCCTCCACGACTTCCTGCGCGCGGTCGCGAAGACGCCGTTCCACGTGCTCGGCATCCACGACGACCGCGTGAGCTACTACCGCACCTTCGTCCACTGGGCGCGGAACCTCGAAGCCAACCGCGATCGGCTCGTGCGCCTCATCGGCGAGTGGGACTACCGGCGCTTCCATCTGTATCTCTGGGGCTCGGCGCACTGCTTCCTCACGGATACGCTGCAGTGCTACCGGATCGTGCTCCAGAAGCCGGACGAGCGTCCCTCGTCGAACGCCGTCCGGAACGCGCTCAGCGGCTGACGTCCGCGAGCACGCGCCGCGCTTCCTCGAGATCCGCGGTCGCGGCGCTCCCGTCGCGCGACGCGCACACGTCCGCGAGCCGCTCGCGTGCGTCGGCGTGACCGGCCCGACCGGCGACGACCCGGGCGAGGCTGGTCGCGGCACGGAGCTCCAGGCCTCGCGCGCCGTGCGCCCGCGCGCACGCGATCGCGTCGTGAAGCGCACGCTCGGCGCTCGCCGCCTGGTCGGGCCGGACCTGCAGCAGGAGGACCCCGTGCAGACGGTGGAGCTCCGGCTGCCACCACCGCTCGCCCGAGGCGTCCGCCATCGCGAGCGCTTCGTCGAGGAGCGCGAGGCCGGTCGCGGGCTCTCCCGCGAGCCCGTAGGCGTCGGCGAGCAGGCCGAGGAGGTACGGACCGACGATCTGCGCTCCGGTCGCACGCCACGCGGCGAGCCCGTCGCGGAGGTGCTGCGTCGGGGCAGAGCTCCGCTCCTGCTGGACGAGGGCCCAGCCGCGGAGCACGTCGCCATACGCGGACCAGAGCGGGAATCCCTGATCGACCGACACCGAGACGGCGCGCGCGGCGCGGTCGAGGGTGAGGTGCGCCTCGCCGCGGAACTGATTGACCGCCGCCGCCATGTCGAGCGCGAACGCCGACGTGAACGGATGAGCGACGCTGTCCGCGAGCTCGAGCGCGCCATCCGCCATCCGCGCCGCCTCGTCGGGTCGGCCGAGATGCCAGAGGACGACCGCACCGTAGGACAGGCACGAGACGCCGGGATCCTGGCCGTAGAGGAACGCGTGCGCCGCATGGACCTGGCGGTCGTACAGTGCCGTCCCCGCCTCGAGGTGCGCCATCGCGTCCGCGAAATCGCCGCGGAAGAAGAGGGTCGCCCCGAGCGCACGATGCGCTTCGACGAGGAGCGACGGATCGCGGACGGCTTCGGCGAGCCCGAGGAGGCGGCGGCCGAGGTCGTGGGCCGTTCGCACGTCGCCACGCACCAGGTTGAACGCCCAGAGACCGAACAGCGCCGGGAAGAGCTGCGGCGTCTCACCGACCTGGCGGCAGAGCTCGAGGACGCGCGTGCGGGCGGCGCCGACCTCCGGGGCCGCGTATCCCTTGGTGAGCGCGAGCGGTGCCCCGAGCGCGACCTGAATCGTCAGCTCGCGCTGCGTGCGTTCCCGCCCGTCCGGCAGACTCTCGAGCAAAACGAGCGCCGTCGTCAGCTGATCGACGGCCTCGGCGTGCGCCGATCGCTCGACCGCCTGCCGGCCGGCGAGCTGGAGATACTCGACCGCCTTCGCCGTGTTGCCGCTCGCCCGATAGTGCCGCGCGAGGTCGCCGTAGTGATCCTCGAGCCGGGAACGATGGAGCGCCTCGATCGCCACCGCGATGCGCTCGTGGAGCTCGCGTCGGCGCCGGATCAGCAGCGAGCCGTACGCCACGTCGTGGGTCAGCGCGTGCTTGAACGTGTAGCGCGGCTCGGGGAAGGCGTGCTCCTCGTAGATGAACTCCGCCGCCTGGAGCGCCGCGAGGCGCGCGTGCAGATCATCCCCGTCGTCCGCTACGACGCGCTCGAGCAGATCGAGCGAGAAGCTCCGGCCGATCACGGCCAGCGTCTGGAGGAGCTGCTTCTCCGGACGGCCGAGGCGATCGATGCGCGCCGCGAGCACGCCCTGGACGGTCGTCGGGATCTCGATCGCCGCGAGCGGGCTCGTGAGCGTCATCCGCGTCCCCGAGCGCGCGAGCACGCCGCGGTCGAGGAGCGCCTGGACGATCTCCTCCATGAAGAACGGGTTCCCGTCGCTTTTCTCCGCGATGAGCCGCTTCAGCGGCCCGAGCTCGGGCGCCTCGCCGACGAGCGCGGTCAGCATCTCGGCCGCGCTTTCGCGCGGCAGCGCTTCGAGCGGCAGCTGCGTGTAGAAGGTCTTCCGGCCCCACCCCTGCTCGTACTCCGGACGGTAGTTCACGAGGAGCAGGATGCGCGCGCTGACGACGCTCTCGACGAGCACGTCGAGGAACCCCTGGGTCTCGCCGTCGATCCACTGGAGGTCGTGGAAGACGAGCACGAGCGGGCGGAGCAGGCTGTGGCGGAGGACGAGGCGCTTCAGCGCGTCGAACGTCCGGCGTCGCCGGATGCGCGCGTCCATCTGCTGCAGAGAAGCGGTCCGATCCGCGACGCCGAGCAGGTGATACAGGTACGGCACGGTGTCCTCGAGCAGCGGATCGAGCTCGATCACGGCGTCCGCGATCTTCTGCCGTCGCGCGTCCTCGTCGTCGTTCGACACGATCTGGAAGCACGCGCGGAGCAGCTCGATGAGCGGCAGGTACGGATGCGAGCGGCCGTGGGCGACGGCGGACGCCTCCAGGACGAGCGCGTCGGTCTCGGCGTCGGAGCGGAACTCGTGGAAGAGGCGGGACTTGCCGATACCCGGCTCGCCGATCACGCCGACCACCTGACCGCGTCCAGCGCGCGCCTGAGCGAGCGCGCGCCGCAAATGGCCGAGCTCGGATTCGCGGCCGACGAAGCGCGCGAGCCCGTGACGCGCGACGCGGTCGAAGCGGTTTCGGAGCGAGCCCACGCCGACCACCTCGTAGGCGCGCACCGGCTCCCGCAGTCCCTTCACGCTGACGGACCCCATCGGTCTGAAGTCGGCGTAGCCGTCGGCGAGGCGATACGTGTTTTCGCTGACCAACACCCGGCCCGGCGTCGCCAGCCCCTCCATGCGAGCCGCGACGTTCGTCGAGTGTCCGATCGGCGTGTAGTCGGCCTGGAGATCGTCCTTCCGGATCGCGCGCAGCACGACCTCGCCGCTGTTGAGCCCGATACGGAGCTCGACGGGTGTCCGCCGCTCGCCGCGGAGCCGCTCGCCGTACCGGGCGACTTCCTCCTGGATTCGAATGGCGGCGAAGACGGCGCGTTGCGCGTGGTCCTCGTGGGCGATCGGCGCCCCGAAGAGCGCGAGGATGCCGTCTCCCGTGCATTTGTCGACATAGCCTTCGAACTCGTGAACCGCCGCGATCATCAGCTCGAGCGCCGGATCGACGATGTTGCGGGCCTCCTCGGGATCGAGGTCCTGCATCAGCGCGACCGAGCCCTTGATGTCGGCGAAGAGCGCGGTGATCGTCTTCCGCTCGCCCTCGGGCGACGCGGCGGCGTCGCGTGCCGCCTGCGCGGCGAGGATGCGCTCGGCGAGGTGCGCCGGCAGCCGTCGCCAGGCGGGCGGCCCGGACGTCGCCGTCGCGCCGAGCGGATGCCCGCACGCGTCACAGAAGCGCTGGCCGCTCGGGCTCGAGCTGCCACACGCCGAGCAGGTCACGGCGGCAGCGAGCGGAGCCGCGCACCCGCCGCAGAACTTCGCGCCGGCGCGGTTGGGATGGCCGCACGCCGCACATCCCGTCGCGCTCCGAGGCGGGAGAGTCGGCTCGCTCGCCGCGCTTTGCGTCGATCCGTGCATGGTCGCTCGATTCACATCGGGATGGAGAGCAAATGGTGTACCGCATCGCGGCGTTCGTGCCGTCCACTCCGCGGCCCTCACGCCGACCTGCTGTCCGCTCGAGCGGACGGCCGCGGCGGCGGACGTCCGCAAGAATGGACGCCGATCGTCGACGAGCGTGGACACGCACCACCCGATGGTGCGGCCCGCGCGCGTCACTCACCGCCCGTTTCGAATCCTTCGACCGCGAACGTCGCGAGCGGCGCGTCGACGCCCTTCACCTCGCTCGCAGGCATCGCGCGCAGACGGAAGCGCCGGTCGAGCGCCTCGCACACGGCGTCGGTCACGAGAATGTCGACGCCGTGGACCCGGGTCAGACTCTCGACGCGCGACGCGACGTTCACCGTCCGACCGACGACGCCGTACTCCATGAGCTCGGCGCTGCCGAGGACGCCGGCGACGACGCTGCCCCGATGGATTCCGACGCCGAAGGCGAGGCGCGGAAGCCCGTCGCCGCCGAGCGCGGCGTTGTAGTCGGCGAGCGCCGCCCGCATCGCGAGCGCGGCGTGGACCGCGTCGTTCGCCTGCCACGGGTTCGCGTCGAGCGCGCCGAACAGGACGAGGACGCCGTCGCCGATGAACTTGGCGAGATGGCCCCGGTGCTCCGCGACCACGCGGCTGATGCGCGCGAAGTAGCCGTTCAGGATGCTGACGAGCTGCGCCGGATCGAGCCGCTCGCTGAGCGCCGTGAAGTCCTTCAGGTCGGCGAACAGGACGGTGACCTCCTTCTTCTCCGACCGTGCAGAGACCCCCTCGGCGATGATGTCCTCGACGACGGCGGCCGGCGCGAAGCGCGAGAACGCCTGCTGGAGCGCCTCCAGGCGCTGCGAGGCCGATTCGAGGCGCCCCTCGAGCGTGGCGACGGTCCGCCGCGCGCGCACGATCTGCCAGCCGAGCGCGACCGCCGCGGCGGCCACCACCGCCCAAAGCATCAGCAGAGGTCGAGGAGCACGGTCAGGCGGCAGACGGCGTTCGCGAGCGCCACCGTGCCGGCGACCTCGAGGATCGTCTCGGCGCCGGCGCCATTGGTGACCTCCCGAAGCCGGCGCTGCAGCGCCTCCGGCTGCGCGCGGACGGTGTCCCGCGCGAACGGTACGAGCGCCGCTTCGCGGGCGTCGAGCTCCCGGGAGCCGAGGGTCGCCAGCACCTCGTCGATCGTCTCCGACCCAACACCCTCGCGGACGGCGAGATCCCGCGCCTCCCGTTCCGTCGCTGGACAGCCGAGCGCCCGCGCGACGACGGCGAGCATGAGGGCCTTCGTGCGTCGCGGAAGCGCGTTCGACGCCCAGGCGTCATCGATGACGTCGCGGAACGCCCCCGCGGCGGGCGAGCCATCGAGCGCCGCGACGACCGCGGCGCACGGACGGTCGCTCGAGCGTGGCGCGGGCTCCGGCGGCACGGGTTGTCGCCGCATGCGCCACGCGATCAGCGGTCGCAGCATCTTGAAGAGCCGCTGATCGACCATCGTCTCGAGCGCCTCCGGGGGCAGCGCGAGCACGGTCGCGACACGGTTGTGGAAGACGGACATCGCGGCGAGCGCGGCGATCTCGGCGATCGCGGGTGGCGTGAAGCCATGCTTCGCGAGCTCGGCGAACTCGCGAGGGCCGACTCGCGGATTCGCGCGGGAGATCTTCCGCGCGAAGTCGAGCGCGGCGCGCTGCGCCGGCGTCAGGTCGGCGACGTGGAAGTCACGCTCGAGCCGGTCGATGTAGCCCTGGTCGTACCCGAGGACACGCAGGAGCGCGTGCTGCACCCCGAAACAGTAGCGACACGAGTTGTCCTGGCTGACGACGAGGGTGATCAGGTCGGTGAGCGCCGGCGGGACGTGCGCCACGCGCTTCTGCCCGAAGCGAGAGAACGCGCGGACGAGCCACGGATTCGCCGCCATGCGATCGACCCATCCCGGGACGACGCCGATCGCCTTCTTGACCTCCGCCTTGATCGCGGGCGGAACGCTCGTCGGCTGGACGATGCACTCGCCCCAGGCGAGGCCTGGGAATGCCTCCGCGATCTCCATCCAGGGTCCCCCTCATGGCACAAAACGCCGCGCGACGCTCGCACTACCGGCGACCGCGCCCGAGGCGCGCCCGCACCCGCGCCGGTGACATCGTCGCCGCATCGGTGACGACCCGGGCGATGTGCGAGAGCGGCGTCACGTCGAACAGCCGTTGCACGACGGGAACGCCCCGCACGCGCGTCGGCTGCGCATCCGGAACGCGAAGGGCCGGGGCCAGGCGCGCCGGCACGAGCCGGTCCTCCGTCGTCACGACGTAGAGCGGCCGATGCGCGGCGCGTGCGCCGAGCGCCAGCGCGAGCGTCCCGCACTTGTTCCAGACGCCGCGGGCGGTCACGGCGTCGGCGCCGACGACCGCCGCGTCGACGTCGGTGAGGATCGCGGGCACGAGTGCGTCGACGACGAGCGTCACGGGGATGCGGCGCGCGGCGAGTCGTCGCGCGAGCCCGACGCCCTCGTTCCCGGGCCGGCTCTCCGCGACGACGACTCGGGCGAGTCGTCCGCGGCGCCGGGCCGCGAGGAGCGCGCGCCATACGACCTCCGACGTCGAAAGTGTGATGCAGCTCGCCGCCGGCGGCAGCAGCCCGGCGAGGCCGGCCGCCGCGCGGTGCACGGCGACGGGCTGGTGGCGCAGGAAGGCGTCCAGCGCGCGCTCGACCGCCCGCGCGCCCTGCTCCACCGAGGGCGCGTCCGCGGCGGCGCGCCGTGCCGCGTCGACGATCGTCAGCAGCGATCCCATCGCCGGCTGCGCGTCGACGATCGCGACGCCGAGCGCATCGAGTCGCTGTTGCCATCGCGCGAGGCTCTTGCCATCATCGCGCGCGGCGGAACGGAGCACGCGGGCCGCACGCCGGGCGAGCGCGCTGGCGCCCGACACGCGATCGCGCGCCAACGCCGCCACCTGCCGCCGCATGTCGCCCGAATCCGGCACCGCCGTCGAGATCGTCGCCGTCGGCCGCGAGCTGCTCTGCGGCCGGACCGTCGATACCAACTCGGCGTGGATCGCGGCAAGGCTGACCGACGCCGGCGCGCACGTGGCACGGATCATCACCGTCGACGACGATCCGCCCGCCATCGCGGCGGCGATCGACGAGGCGCGCGAGCGTGGCGCGGTGGTGGTGATCACGACCGGCGGCCTCGGTCCCACGGGCGACGACCGGACGCTCGTCGGCGTCGCCGCCGCGATGAACCGTCGGATCGTCGAGCATCCGGGCGCGCTCGCGTTCGTTGCGCGTCGCTACGCCGAGCTCGCGGCCGCCGGCGCGGTCGCCGACGGGGCGCTCACGCCACCGCGACGGAAGACGGCGTGCCTTCCCGACGGCGCCGAGCCGATCGAGCAGGCGGTCGGGACCGCGCCCGGCGTCTTCCTCGCCGACGGGGCGTTCGCGATCGTCGCGCTGCCCGGCGTGCCGGACGAGATGCGCGCGATCTTCGAGGCGGCCTTCCCGCGCGTGCGCGAGCGACTCGCCGTCGGCGACGCGATCGTCGAGCGCGAGGTCCAGTCGGGCTCGGGCGACGAGTCCGTCATCACGATCGCCGTCGAGCGCGTCATGGCGGCCGTCCCCGGCGTCTATCTGAAGTCGCTCGCGACCACGTTCGCACCCGACTGCGATCTCCGCGTCCGCATCACGGCGCGCGCGCCGACGCGCCCCGAGGCGGAGGAGCGCGCCGATCGCGCCGCCGCGCGGCTCGCCGCCGAGCTCGACGCGCTCGGGTAGGAGGTACTCATGGAACGGTTCCGTCACGTCCCGTCGCTCGCCGCGTTCGCGGCGGAGAAGATGAAGAAGGTCGGCCTCGTCGACACGCCGAACCTCTTCTGCGACGCCTACTGCTTCGAGCCGGGGCAGGAGCAGGCGGGGCACCGGCACGCGGTCGGCGACAAGCTCTACTACGTCGTCTCCGGGACGGCGCGCATCCGCGTCGGCGACGAGGAGCGCGACGTCGGCCCGGGGAGCCTCGTCTGCGCGCCTGCGGGAGACGAGCACGGCGTGCGCAACCGCGGGCCGGAGCGGCTCACGCTCCTCGTCGTCATGGCGCCGAAGCCAACATGACGGTCCTTTCGCCGATCTACGGCCCGGATCCGACGCCGACCCGCGTCCACTGACGCCGGCGCGGGTGGCGTCCCGGCAGGTCGGATGGTACACAGGAGTGCTCGATGCTGATCCCCGCGACCCAGCTCCGCGTCGGCATGATCGTGCAGCACCAGAACGACCTCTGGCGCGTGATGAACGTCGTGCACGTGACGCCCGGGAACTGGCGCGGCATGGTGCAGACGAAGCTCCGGAACCTGCGGAGCGGCTCGCAGACCGAGAACCGGTTCCGCTCGGAAGACAAGGTCGAGCGCGTCACCCTCGAGCAGCACGACATGGAGTACCTCTACGAGAGCGACGGGCAGTATCACTTCATGAACACGGAGAACTTCGAGCAGCTCGCGCTCGAGCAGGACCTCCTCGGCGACGCCGTGAACTACCTGACGCCGAACAGCCACATCCAGGTCGAGCTCCACGAAGGCCGGCCGATGGGCGTCAGCCTGCCGAAGGCGATCGACCTCCGCGTCGTCGAGACGGCGCCCGGTCTCAAGAGCGCGACGGTGACGAACGCGCTCAAACCGGCGAAGACGGAGACCGGGCTCGTCGTCCAGGTCCCGAACTTCATCGGCGAGGGCGACGTGATCCGCGTCGACACCGAGACCGGCGAGTATCTGTCGCGCGCGAAGAGCGAGTAGCTCCCGCTACCGCCCTTTCCACACGGGCTTCCGCTTCTCGGCGAAGGCGCGCGGTCCCTCCTTCACGTCCTCGCTCGTGAAGAGCCGTTGCACGAGCGGGTAGTGGCCGCCGAACGCCTCGGCGAGCGGCTTGCCGAGGCCCTGGAGCGCCGCCTGCTTCGACGCCTGCACGGACATCGGCGAGCACTCGAGGATCGCGCTCGCCCAGCGCTCGGCCGCGGGCAGGAGGTCGGCCGCCGGCACGACCTCGTTCACCAGTCCGATGCGGAACGCCTCCGCGGCCGTGATCTGCCGGCCGGTCAGGATCATCCCCATTGCGACCTTGAGCGGGACGTGACGCGGCAGCCGGTGCACGCCCCCGGCCGCCGCCATGAGGCCGACGCGCGGCTCGGGGAGCCCGAGGCGCGCGGGTTCGGCGGCGACGATGATGTCGCAGGCGAGCGCGATCTCGAGGCCGCCGCCGAGGGCGACGCCGTTCACGGCGGCGATCAGGGGCTTCCACAGATCGTCGCGCGACGTGATCCCGCCGAAGCCGCCCTTCGGCATGCGCGGGACGCCGTGCTCGACGGTCCACTTGAGGTCGTTGCCGGCGGAAAACGCGCGCTCGCCCGCGCCGGTCAGGATCGCGACCCACGTCTCCGGGTCCGCCGCGAAGTCGTCCCAGACGCGCGACAGCTCCTCGTTCGCGGGCGGATGGAGCGCGTTCATGACGTCCGGCCGGTTGATCGTCACGTACGCGATCCGGTTCCGCTTCTCGTAGCGGATGAACTCGAGCTGCATGGCGTCCTCCTGCTGCGCGGTCTCCTAGCGCAGCCGTCGACGGTTTGACAGCACTCGCTCGCCCTCGCTATGCGACGCGAACCCATGGCGCTCGAGCATCGTTACGTGCAGACGAACGGCATCCGTCTGCACTGCGCGGTCGACGGCTCCGGTCCGCTCGTGATCTTCCTCCACGGGTTTCCCGAGAGCTGGTACTCGTGGCGGCACCAGCTGACCGCGCTCGCGCCGCGCTTTCGCGTCGTCGCGCCGGATCTCCGCGGCTACAACCTGAGCGACAAGCCGGAGGCGGTGTCGGCGTACGCGATGTCCGAGCTGGTGGCCGACGTCCGCGGTCTCATCGAGGCGTTCGGCGAGCGCGACGCGGTGATCGTCGGGCACGACTGGGGCGGCGCGATCGCGTGGACGTTCGCGATGGACGAGCCGCAGGCGACCCGCCGCCTCGTCGTCATGAACTGCCCGCATCCGGCGATCTTCTCGCAGCACCTCCGCATGAACCGGCGCCAGCTCGCGCGCAGCTGGTACATGTTCTTCTTCCAGATACCCTGGCTTCCCGAGACGCTCCTCGGCCTCGGCCACGCGCGACTCATCGCCGACGGCGTGCGGCGCTCCGTCGTCCGGCAGGACGCGCTCACGAGCGAGGACTACGCGCAGCTCCAGGACGCCGCGACGCAGCCCGGCGCACTCCGGAGCGGCATCAACTACTACCGCGCCGCATTCCGCAGCCCCGAGTCGCAGGCGACGTGGCCGCCGTGGCTCCGGCGTTTCATCCACGGCGATCGCCCGAGCGCGCCCATCCGCGAGCGACTCGAGGACTGGCCGAAGATCACGGCGCCGACGCTCCTCGTCTGGGGCGAAGCCGACGTCGCGCTCGGGAAGGAGCTGACGGTCGGGACCGAGCAGCTCATCACCGGCCCGTTCGAGATCAAGTACATCCCGCTCTGCGGCCACTGGGTGCAGCAGGAGCAGGCCCCGCTCGTGAACGGCTACCTGAGCGACTTCCTCGGCGACCTCGCGCCGGCGTCGGCGTCCGTCCCGGGCTGAGCGGGCTCGCTACGCGACGGCGGTCGCGGTCTCGGCGCGGGCATAGGCCGTCACGCGTTCGACGTATCCCTGCGTGATCTTCGGAAGAAACGGCCGGACGTCGTCGAAGCGCGTGGGGTCGCCGCCGGTCGCCGCGGCGCGGGCCTGGGCCTGCGCGACGCGTCCTTCCCCCGCGTTGAACGCCGCGACGGCGAAGAGCCGCCGTTCGTCGGCGTCCGCGACCGGCACCGTGTGCAGGCCCTGGGCCAGCTTTGCGCTTCGCCCGAAGACGTCGTGGAGATAGCGGAGATAGCCGACGCCGAGCGCCACGTCGTCGGTGCCGGCCGGACGCTGCACCCGGCCCGCAGCGATCTTCTTCCGCATCTCCGCCGCCGTCGCGTGCGTCATCTGGAACGTGCCGACGCTCAGGCCGTCGGAGCTCCGCGCGCGCGGATCGAGGCTCGATTCGGCGCGCGCGATCGCGACCGAGAGCGCCGGCTCGACGCCCACCGTGCCGGCCGCGTCGCGGATCCGGCTCGCGAGGGCGGCTTTCGTGTCCGGCAACGAGGAGACGGGTCGCGGCGGCGGGACGCGCGGGGCCGGGGCGGGAATCGGGGTGTGCGGCGCCGGCGCCTTCGGCGGGAGGAGACCGTGCAGCATGTCCCGGAACCGGGCCGTCCCGGCCGGCGGATGCGCGGGAACCCCGGAGACCCCTGGAACCGGCACGCCGCGCACGTCGCGGATCGTCGGCGTCACGGCGGCGTCCCGCTGCAACGCCGATGCCACGGAGGATCGATCGCGGGAACGCGTCGAGCGGCGTGCGTCCCGGCCATTCCTGCCCGTCCGGGCAACTTCTACCCTCCCTGGCACCGTCCGGGGGAAACAGGCTAACCCTGTCGCGATGCGCAACGTCGAGCTCGCGCGCTGCTTCCGCAACATCGCCGCGTACCTCGAGATGGAGGACGTTCCGTTCAAGCCGCGGGCCTACGAGAAGGCCGCGCAGGCGATCGAGGCGCACGACCAGCCGCTCGACGAGGTCTACGACCGCGGCGGCGTGAAGGCGCTCTGCCTGATCCCCGGCATCGGTCGATCGATGGCGGAGAAGCTCGGCGAGCTCGTCACCACCGGCAAGTGCAAGCTGCTCGAGGAGTACGCGGAGCGCATGCCCGTCGACATCGCCGGGCTCACCGCGCTCGAGGGGATCGGTCCGAAGGCGGTCAAGATCCTCCACGAGCGCCTCGGGGTGCGTACGGTCGAGGACGTCGCGGCCGCGGCGCGTGCGGGAAAGATCCGCGACCTGCCCCACTTCGGCGAGCGGAGCGAGCAGAAGATCCTGAAGGCGCTCGCCTTCGTCCAGGCGTCCGGACACCGCGCGCTCCTCGTCGCGGTCGAGCCGCTCGTCAACGCGCTCGCGCGGACCCTCGAGCACGTCCCCGGCGTAACGCGAGTCGCGGTGGCCGGATCGATCCGGCGCCGGCGCGAGACGATCGGCGACGCCGACGTCCTCGCCGTCGCGCGGAAGCCGCAGGCCGTCATCGCCGCGTTCACGACGCTGCCGCAGGTGGCGCGCGTCCTCGGTCGCGGCGACACGAAGGCGAGCGTCAAGGTCGCCGACGGCCTCCAGATCGATCTGCGCGTCGTCCCCGAGGAGAGCTTCGGCGCGGCGCTCCTCTACTTCACCGGCAGCAAGGCCCACAACGTGGCGCTCCGGCAGCGCGCGATGAAGAAGAAGCTCAAGCTGAACGAGTACGGCCTCTTCCGCGGCAGCCGCCGGATCGCCGGACGGACCGAGGAAGAGGTCTACGAGCAACTCGGGCTCGCGTGGATTCCGCCCGAGCTGCGGGAGGACCAGGGCGAGATCGAGGCGGCGGCGCGCGGCACGCTCCCGGAGCTGATCGAGGCGAGCGACCTCCGCGGCGACCTGCAGATCCAGACCGACTGGACCGACGGCGCCGACTCGCTCGAGGCGATGGCGCGCGCCGCGAAGGCGGCGGGCCTGGAGTACATCGCGATCACCGACCACACCGTGAGCCTTGCCATGACACGGGGCTCGGACGCCGCGAAGCTCAAGCGCCAGATGCGCGAGATCGCGGCGCTCGACCGGAAGCTGCCCGGCATCCGCGTCCTCGCCGGCGCGGAGGTCAACATCAACAAGGACGGCACGCTCGACATCGACGACGACACGCTCGCCGAGCTCGACGTCGTGGGCATCGCGGTGCACTCCCACTTCAACCTGCCCCGCCACGAGATGACCGCACGGATCATCCGCGCGATGCGGAACCCGCACGCCGACATCCTCTTCCATCCGACCGGCCGCATCCTCCAGAAGCGCGAGCCGTACGACGTCGACATCGACGCGGTGATCGCCGCCGCCAAGGAAACGGGGACCGTACTCGAGCTCGACGCCTATCCCGATCGCCTCGACCTGCGCGACGACCACGTCCGGCGCACGGTGCGCGCCGGCGTCCCACTCGTCATCGACTCCGACGCGCACAGCGCGCGCCACTTCGTCTTCCCGCGTCTGTACGGCGTCGACCAGGCGCGTCGCGGCTGGGCCACCGCGGCCGACGTGCTGAACACGCGGCCGGTGGACGCGTTCCTGGCGTCGCTGAAGGACGGCAGCCGCCGGCGACGCGGCGCGCGCCGGCGCGCCTGACCCGGGCGATGCCCGTCGCGTGGGCCGACGTCTTCGGGAACGATCGCCCGGTCGAAGTCGAGATCGGTCCCGGGCGCGGTGACGTGCTCCTGGCGTTCGCAGGCCGCCGGTCCGGGACGAACTTCTTCGCGATCGAGCGCGTCCACGGCGCGGTCGCGTCGATCGCGGCGCGCGCCGCGGCGCGCGGGCTCCCGAACGTGCGCGTCGTCGCGGGCGACGCGCGCTGCATCGTCGCGCGCCTCGTGCCGGACGCGTCGGTCACGGCCTACCACATCTACTTTCCGGATCCGTGGCCGAAGACGCGGCACCGGGCCCGCCGGCTCGCGTGCCCCGAGTTCGCGCGGGACGTCGCCCGGACGCTCGCGCCCGGCGGCGCGGTTCACGTCGCTTCGGATCTTTCCTTGGTCGTCGGCGCGCTCGGCGCCTGTCTCGCCGGCGCGGGGCTCTCGCCGCTACCGGGGGCGACGTGGCCGCCGGGGAGGCCGATCACGTCGTTCGAGCGAAAATATGCGGGCGCGGGAACGCACTACGCGCGTCTCGTCCGGGCGGAGGGACGGGGGGCTCCGGCTCCCGGGACTGCGGACGGCTGACTCGATTTGTGAACGGCTGCTGCGTTGGCGGTGGGACGGTAGGCGTGAGGCGCCGGAGCCCCAGCACGGTAACAGCAAGCGGGATGCCAAGAATGCCCCTCAGTCCGGTACGAAAGCTGCACGCATCGCTGCGAGACCTCGCAGCCATGCATGGGGTACTAGCCCGCCACCCCCCAAGCCGAAGGGCCCCGCCGTGGCGGGGCCTCCATTTTCAGCGCGCGCTTTCGACCGCCTGACACTCAAACTCCGGGGCACCGGCGCCTTCCGACCCCACGTTCCCGCCGAGGGGGTCCTCGGCGACCGGCAAGACGCGGCGCCTCGTACGGGTCCTGGGATGCGGGGCACCCCCGAGCGCCGCCTCTGAGCGCGCGCTTGCGGCGTTCGACCAAGGTGGAGACGTCCGTCGCGCGCGAAGCGAAGGCGAGCGGGGGTGCCCCGCATCCCAGGACCCGCAACGCGACGTCGGAACTACTACGCCGCCGAAGACGCCCGCGCCGGCGCGTCGGCATCGGCATGATCGCCGCCGCCCCCGAGCCCGCAAAACATCTCGTAGTCGATGAGCTTCGTGACGGTCGGGTGCTCGCCGCAGACGACGCACTTCGGGTCGCGACGGAGTCGCAGCATCCGGACCTCGGCCGACAGCGTCTCGAAGTGCATCATGCGCCCGATGAGCGGCGTGCCCTGCCCGAGGATCAGCTTGATCGCCTCGAGCGCCTGCACCGAGCCGACGAGCCCGGGCAGCACGCCGAGCACCCCCGCCTCGGCGCACGACGGCACCGCACCCGGCGGCGGCGGCTCGGGGAAGAGGCAGCGATAGCAGGGCCCCTGCGGCGGATAGAAAACCGTCGCCTGTCCCTCGAACTGCCAGATCGCGCCGTCGACGAGTGGCTTCTTCAGCATGACGCACGCGTCGTTCGCGAGGTAGCGGGTCGGGAAGTTGTCGCAGCCGTTCACGATCACGTCGAACTGCTCGAAGATGCGGAACGCGTTCTCCGACGACAGCCGCTCGCGGAACTCGATGACCTTCACGTCGGGGTTGAGCGCCTGAAGCGTCATGCGTGCCGACTCGGTCTTCGGCATGCCGATCCGGTCGTTGGTGTGAAGGATCTGGCGCTGGAGGTTCGAGAGGTCGACGACGTCCATGTCGACGATCCCGAGCGTACCGACACCGGCCGCGGCGAGATAGAACGCGGCCGGTGAGCCGAGCCCGCCCGCGCCGATGAGCAGCACCTTGGCGTCGAGGAGCTTCGCCTGCCCGACCTCACCCACCTCGGGCAGCAGGAAGTGGCGGCTGTAGCGGATCTGCTGCTCGGGCGTGAACTGACGGTCCTCCTTGATCGGGAGCCCCTGGTTCTTCCACGCGGTGAAGCCGCCGCGCATCGACACCACGTTCGTGTAGCCGAGCTCCTTCAGGATGCGGCCCGCGAGCAGCGAGCGCGTTCCACTGCCGCAGTACGCGACGACGGGCGTGCTCTTGTTCGGGACCGTCTCCTCGACCCGCATCTCGAGGAAGCCGCGGGGCAGCGAGACGGCGCCGGGGACGTAGCCCTGGCGGTATTCCTCGCGCTCGCGGACGTCGAGGAGGACCGGGCGGTCGCTCTTGTCGAGCTTGCCCTTCACCTCGTCGGGCGAGACTTCGGGCACCGTCTGCCTCGCCTCGTCCATGATCTGCTTGTAGGTCTTGGCCATCGTTTTCAGCCCTCGACGCCGTCGAAGAGGTTCATCCGGTACTCGAGCCAGGTCGCCACGGCCGCCGCGTACCGGGGGGAGCAGAGCAGCCGCGACCAGCTGAGTATGCGCCACATGGGATACCGACGCGAGAGGGCGAGGGGGTCCGCGAGCAGCCCCAAGAAGTGCCGCATCTTCTCGCCATCGGCGCGGCGGAGGAGCCCCCGCCGCCAGAGGGCGAAGAAGATCACCGCGGGACGAGCTCGCCGCCGCGCGCGGGTCCCACGTCCCGGCCCTCCTCGTAGCCGCGCAGCATGTCGCCCATGAGCGCGTCGCGACCCCGCTCGGCGAGGACGCGCGAGCGGGCCATCAGCGTCGTCTTCGGCTCGATGAAGTCCTCGCGGCGGTAGCCCCAGACGCGCGGATGGACGAACGTGTCCATGCGGATCGCGTCGCACGGACAGGCCTCGACACACATGCCGCAGTAGATGCACTGGAGCGTGTCGATCTCGTAGCGGACCGGGTACTTCTCGACCTCCGGATCGGGATGCTCGCCGGCTTCGATGTAGATGCACTTCGCCGGACACGCCGTCGCGCAGAGGAAGCAAGCCGTGCAGCGCACCGAGCCATCGGGCTTCAGCGTCAGACGGTGGGCGCCGCGGTAGCCCTCCGAGTACGTCTTTCGCTCCTCGGGGT